>Ga0315292_10000068_pt1 | contig 37048 bp, 36 predicted proteins | sample YL17G13_0_MG_FD_204029 | JGI IMG/M metagenome (GOLD analysis project Ga0315292, IMG submission 204029) | Sediment microbial communities from Yellowstone Lake, YNP, Wyoming, USA - YL17G13_0 | ecosystem: Environmental > Aquatic > Freshwater > Lake > Sediment | place: USA: Wyoming | collected... | reverse complement strand
TGACGTGATGATGATCCTCTACGACCCTGAGAAGGGCGCACGGTCGGAGCCGAATGGAGCGAGTTGCGAGGAGGCTGCGGTGTGAAGAGCCGCTGTCCAATTTCGCAACAGAACCACCTTTGTCGTATAATACCGTCCAAAGGTTTTTCACACCCGTTCCTCTATCAGGTCTGGTCTCTCCTATGGACGTTGACGGAAGGCTCGAACTGATCACGAAGAACGCGCTCGAAGTCGTGACTAAGGAAGAACTCAGGTCCCTCCTCGAGACGAAGCAGGCTCCGACCGCGTACATAGGCTACGAGCCGAGCGGGTTCGTGCACGCGGGACAGATCATCACCGCGAGACAGATCGTCAACATGCAGGATGCGGGGGTCGACGTGGTGATATTCCTCGCGGACTGGCACGCGATGATAAACGACAAGCTCGGGGGGAAGCTGGAGAACATACGCGCCTGCGGCGACTACATGCGCGAATGCTTCATCGCGCTCGGCGTGAAGGAGTCCACGAAGTTCGTCTGGGCCAACGAACTCGTGAACAAGGCCGAGTACTGGGAGAGGTTCATCAGGATATGCAAGGCGAGCTCGCTGCTGCGCATCAAGCGCGCGATGACGATCATGGGGCGGACCGAGGACGAGGCCGAGATAGACGCCTCGAAGGTGATGTACCCCCCGATGCAGGTCGCCGACATCTTCCAGCTGGACGTGGACATCGCCCTATCTGGCATGGACCAGCGCAGGGCGCACATGCTCGCCAGGGACGCCGCGGAGAAGCTCGGGTGGAAGAAGCCCATCGCGCTGCACACGCCCCTGCTCATGAGCCTGGTCGGGGGTGGCAGGATGGACCCTGTCGAGGCGAAGATGTCCAAGAGCAACCCGGACAGCGCCATCTTCCTGCACGACACGCCCGAGGAGGTGGCCAGGAAGATGAAGAGCGCGTTCTGCCCGGCGGAGGCCGAGGGGAACCCGGTGCTCGACACCATGAGGCTGATCGTGTTCCCGGAGCTGGGCTCGGTGACGATCGATAGGCCCGCGAAGTACGGCGGGCCCGTGAGCTTCGCGGGCTACGACGAGCTCCTGCAGGCCTATTCGACCGGCAAACTGCACCCGCAGGACCTCAAGAAGGGCACCGCGGACTCGGTGTCGAAGATACTGGAACCGGTGAGGACGTACTTCGATAAGCACCCCACGAACCTGGCCAAGGTCAAGGAGCTATCGATCACCAGATGAGTCGAGCTTTTTCAGGAACTTCATCGCGTGCTCCGCGGAGATGTTGAGGATCGCCTCGACGTCCCCGACGCCCGTTATCCCGGCGGCGCCCGGATGTCCCCCGCCCCCATTGGAGGTCTCGGAGCCGACGCTGCCCAGGAGCTTCCCCAGGTGCACGCCCTTCCGGACCATCGCCTGGGTCGCCCGCGCGCTGACCCTGAAGTTGTCCCCTCTCTGCGACCCGACGAAGACGATGTCCGCGCCCAGCGAGATGATCGCCTTGCACACGCTCGCCTCGAAGGCGCTGCCCTGGGAGATGGCGACTATGTGGTCCCCGACCTTCCAGTACCTGAGCCTTTGGGCCCCCCTGAGCTGTGAGATCTTCTCGGAAACGTCGGTCTCGAGGTCCACGAGGCGGACGACCTCGTCCATCTGGAGGTTGTGCGTGCTCATCAGCTCGGCGAACGCGACCAGGGCGCCTGGCCTCGCGTACTTGAAGAACCCCGTGTCCGTGATGATGCCCAGCATGAGCGCCATGGCGACCTCCCTGGGCAGGTCCTTCTTGGCCAGCTTCAGGAGCTCGTAGACTATCTCCGAGCACGAGCTCTTGCCGTCGTCGCAGTAGTAGAGCGTGGTCGAGTCCCACTTGGCGTTCCTCGTGTGGTGGTCGACCACGATCGCATCGGAGAAATCGATCCCTTCGGGCACCTGCTCGGGCCCCGATGTGTCGAGCACCAGGAGTCTCGCCCTCGGGGGCGACGAACCGTCCATGATGGTCTCGACCCGGAGCTCCTCCGCGAGCACCTTCGCCACCCTGTCGAGGCCGCCCGGGACCCATATGGACACCTCGGGGAACGATCTCTGGACGGCATAGGCGCTCGCGAGCGCGTCGGGGTCCGCGTTCCCGTGAAGGAGCACGACCGTGCCGCCACCCTTGGAAAGTTCCTCGGCCACTCTGGAGAGCACGGATAGACTCAGGTTGGATTACGTATAAAATGAATGCTGAGTCCCCACAGACGCCGTGTCCGGGGGAACCGTTAGGGTTTTATCGCAGTCGTGCGGGCCTAGTCCGAGGAGCCTTCGGGCTTCTCCTTGGCGGCCGCCCCCGGCTGGAGCGCCTGCGTGATCTGCTGCTGGAGGCTCTGGTGCCTCTCCCTGAGGTGCTTGTCCTGCCTGTCGAGCGTCTTGACCCTGACCTCCATGGTCTCCTTCTGGTCCTTCAGCTCCGTCAGGAGGCCCGCCCTGTCCTTCGTCTGGATCAGCAGCGCGCCAACGTTCTTGAACACGGCAGCGTCCTCCGGGGCCTTATCGAGCTCCTGGACCGTCTTCTCGAGCTCGCGCACCTGCGCCTCGAGCTGTATCTTCTGCGTCGTGACCATCTGGACCTGCTGCGTCAACTGCTGGAACTGCGCTATCTGGTTCTGGACCTTCGGTGGTATGTTGTCCATCATCTGCCTACCTCCTTCGCCGTCTCCTCCGCGACATTCGCCCATCTTATGTACGAGTTCAGGGCCGCCCTGAGCGCCGTGTGGTCCTCGGCCTCGACCGATATCAGGACCTCTCCCCCGCGGCCCTCGACGGTGATCTTCGTCCTCGGGACGCTCTCCGTCAGCTCGGGGGACAGGGCCTTCGCGACCACGTCAGCGTGCTCGGTCCTGAAGACGACCTGCGCCTTGCTGGCCAAGGTCATCTTCCCTTGACCGACTTGCGCACGTTCGGCCTCTCCTTGTAGAACACCTTCGACCCGCACTTCTCGCACTGCAGGCCCACGGTGTTCATGCTCGACCTGATGGGTTCCTTGCACCTTGAGCACTTGTACATGCGCTCACTCCTTCTTCGCGTGCTTCTTGGAGGCCTCGGGCACCTGCTCCTCTCGCGGGAGCTCCTCGGGCTGCCTCTCCTCGACCTTCTCTTCGACACCCTTCGCCTTCGCCTCAGCCTTCGCGAGCACCTCGGCGACCTCGCGCCTCACCGCCACCGGCGGCGTGAGCAGGTACGCCCCGCTCGCGAAGGTCGCGTCGCAGTGCCTGCATATCCAGATGCCGCCCGCCTTGCGCTTCACGGCGGAGGCCTTGCACTTGGGGCACTCCTTCCACCCCTTGCTCTGCTTCTCGACATCGGCTATCCGCTTCCTGATCCTGACTCCGTACCTCGCGCCGAACCTGCCGGCGGTGCCGACCTTCTTGGTTCTCTTGGCCATGCGTATCAGCCGTCCTAATCAGACCTTGGAGCGGACCTCCGCCCCGATTCTCCTCGAGAGGTCTATGACCTTGAACACCTCGTCCAGCGTGAACGATCCCACGAGCCCCTTCTGCATCGCGCAGAGGTTGCCGTTCTCGATCGTGGTCACGGTCAGCCTGCCCTCCGCGACCCGCTCCTCGTCGTGCGTCGGGTCGACCAGTATCTGCCCGCCGATCTTGACCGCGGTCAGGCTGACGGGCTGGTGCTGCACGGGCAGCGGGAAGTCCTCTCCCTTGCCCGCCCTCTTCGCGGGCACGACCGTGCTCTTCAGGGCGGCCAGCGCGCCGATGTTGGCCGCGTCGAACAGGTTGCCGTCGTAGTCCACGACATGCACGTCGACGAACATGATCCAGACCTCCTTGCCTGGCTCTATGCAGAGTTTCTCCATGTTCACCGCGTGCCCTTCCCTGATCCCCCTGTCCACGACCCTTGCGATCTCGATCGACTCGGGGTCCGGCGGTCCGGACTCGAAGGTCTCGCTGGCCATCGGGATGAGCTCGGCGTTCGTCGTGAGCACTCCCGAGTTGGGCGTGTCCCCGAACGGCACCCCGACTATGAGCTTGATGCCGACGACGACGTCGGTCCCCCCGAGGCGCACCCTGGCGGAGCCCTCGGCGGACCTGATGTAGTTCGTCTCGACCTGCAGCGACCTCGCCTCGTCGAACTTCCTCCCGTCGGCCCTGACGCCCTTCGAGAGCAGCTTGGCTATGTGGTCCCTCTTCAAGTCGGCCATCACGTCCTTGCTCATCTCAGGCACCCTCCTTCCGGACATCCGCGGCCGGGGGCGCGGCTATCGCCTCGTCCACGGGCCTCGCCATGTACCGCCTCTTGAGCGCGTCCCTCTGGATCTCGTACACCTGCTTGCAGGCGCCGATCGCCATGTTGATGCCCTTCGTGAACTCGTCGTGGGTTAGGTCGCCGTCCATCTGGAGCAGCACGATCTCCCCGGTCCTGGGGACGTACCCGAGCGGTATGTCTGCCTGACCGAAGTTGTCCTCTTCCTTGCCCGGGTCGAGCACGATCGTGTTCGCGGCCTTGCCAGCGGCGCACGACGCCACCAGGTCCTTCATCGGTATCCCGGCGTCGGCGAGCGCGACCGAGGCGGCCGTCAGACCGGCGCACCTGGTGCCCGCGTTGGCCTGCAGCACCTCGATGTACACGTCGATCGACGTCCTCGGGAAGTATTCGGTGAACACGACATGCGAGAGCGCCTCGCGGGTGATCTTGGATATCTCCTGCGACCGTCTATCGGGCCCCGGCCTCTTCCTGTCGTCGACCGAGAACGCCGCCATGTTGTACTTGCACTGGACAAGCGCCCTGGTCGGGTTCTGGAGGTGCCTCGGGTGACATTCCCTCGGGCCGTACACGGCCGCGAGCACCTTGTTGTAGCCCCATTCGACATACGCGGAACCGTCCGCTCGCTTCAGCACCCCGGCCTCTATCTTGAGCGGGCGCATCTGGTCCGGCCTTCTTCCGTCTATCCTCAGGCCGTTCTCATCGATCAACTTGATATCTGTGGGTGTTCCTCCCATTGTACTCACGCTCCCTTCCCGGAGGAGGTCTCCTCCAGGAGCTTCTTGACCTTCTCGGTCAGACCAAGGTTGTGGGCCTGATCCTCGATCAGCGTTATCGCCCTCACAGCCCGGATTATGTTATCCAGCTCTCCGTCTATCCAGATCCTGCCATTCTGCCCCACGTATATCCTGCACCCCGTGGAGTTCTTCAGCATCTGGATCATCGAGCCGTTCTTGCCAATGACCCTCGGCACCTTCATCGGCGACACCTCGAGCACCATTCCTCCCGTGAGCTTCCGGAGCCCGTGGTCGTTCATGGACACCTGGACCCTCATGACCTCGTCCACGCCGACGATCTTCAGGAGCACGACGTCCCCGACGGTCATGAACTTCCTTGTCTCCCCGAACTCGACCCTCCACGGAACCTCGTTCACGTGCAGCGGGGACGGGTACGGCGAGTTGATGTCCACGAGCCAGCTGGACGCGCTTATGTCCATGATCTTGCCGATAACGAGGTCCCCTCTGGTGGGTATGTACTGTCCCGCGAGAGGCACGACGCTGACCATGCGCTGCCTTACGTTCTTTATCCCGAGCTGGGCGGCGAAGACCTTCCCACGCTCCTCGAAGGTGCCCGGACCCGCCTCCATGCCCGTCGTGTCGAGCAGGTCCCCAGGTACCACTATCTCTCTAGATGATTCTTTAGAATCTCCGCTCTGCATCTCTCATACACTCGCTGATTAGATTGCGATAAACACTCTGCTTGCGTCGCCCGGGAACTCTTCGGAACCCTGGGCCTCTGCAGCGCATTTACCCTTATCTCTTCTTCAAAAGCCCAAAACGCTTTCTCTGCTTTAAGGTTTGTGCTACGAAAAAGCCCCTCCGGGGGCCCCCTGCGCGGAGCTGCTGGCCATCCCTCTCGTCAGGCGGGGCCCTTGAGTATCTTCGTCTCGGCGTCCCCGTGGGTCCTGTTGCTGATCTTCTCGAGGAAGTCCGTCTGCATGCCCGCGGGCATCTCGATGACGCCGATCCACGAGCCGTCCTTCTGCCACTCCTCCTTCGTGATCTTCCCGAAGTGCTTGAAGTCCTCGAAGCACCTGCCGTAGTGGTCTCCCGAGAGCTTCACGGCGATCCGGACCTTGTCGAACTTGATGGGTATGAGCGGCCTGAGGGCGTCCATGATCGCAGGGACCTGCGCCTCGACCGACTTGAACGGGTCTATGTGCAGCCTCGCCTCCTCCATGGCGGTCTCGATCCTCGAAGGCGGGTGCGGCCCTCCCGTCTGCGGGTTCATCGCGTTCCTCGCGATGTACTCGACTATCCTCTTGCGCTTGTTCTCCTGCATGATCTTGCGCTGCTCGGTCGTCAGCTGGACCTCGCCCTTGAGGATGATGGTCTTGGCCACCGTGGTGGCATCCGTGGTCCCGAAGATCTCCTTGATCTTGTCCTCGGGCGCCCGGGTGCCCTTGCGCGCGTTCCTGAAAATCGTGTCGATGACCATGTGGTCGAACAGGTCGACCTCCTTGCTGTCCTTCATCTTCTGGACGACGGCGGGGTCTATGAGTATCTCGAAGCTCTCACCGTGCGACTCGTACCTTGCGATTATCGCCTGGTCGAGGTCAACCATATCGATCCGCTCATGCGCTTATTTTCTTCACGTACGCTTCGACTTCGGCCTCGGTGAGCCTCCTGAACCTCTCGCCCACTCTGACCACTCCTATCTCGACCGCCTTCGTGTTGAGGCTCTCCTCGGTCGCCTTCGCGAGCGCCTTCAGGCCGAGCAGGACCGCCTCGTCCATGGTCATCTCCTCCTTGTACTCCTCCTCGAAGACGTCCATGATGGCGTTCTTGCCGGCGCCGATCGAACCCGCTTTGTACGCGACGAGCGCCCCGCTCGGGTCGGTCTCGAACAGGTGGCAGCCCTGGTCGTCCACGCCTGCCACTAGGAGCGCGGTCCCGAACGGCCTAACGCCGCCGTACTGCGTGTAGTTCTGCTTGAAGTCGCATAGCCTCTTCACGAGGGCCTCTATGTCGATCTTCTCAGCGTACGTGATCTTGTTGATCTGAGCGACCATCCTCGAGTAGTCGACGAGCACCCTCGCGTCAGCGACGAGCCCCGAGGTCGCGCATCCGATGTATTCGTCGATCTGGAATATCTTCTCGATCGACCGCGACTCGATGAGCCTGCTCGCGATCCTCTTGTCGACTATGAGCGCGACGCCGTCCTTGAACTTCAGGCCGACCGTCGTGGTGCCCCTCTTGACCGCCTCTCGAGCGTACTCTACCTGGAACAGCCTTCCATCGGGCGAGAATACCGTGATCGCCCTGTCATATGCCATCTGTCCTGGCTGCATTTGTGTGACACCTCTCTCCTTACAACGAGATGAATCAGACTGATTTAATCAGGTCTGGATTTGGCCTAACGCGATAACTCAATATAAAGGTTTTCGGCGCACCCTCACGCCGTGCGAGCGTGCTTCGCGAGCTTCTGGCATCACTGCCAGTCCGTGTCCGCCTCGGTCCCCCGCTCGACGTACTTGTCCTTCAGGGTCTTGATCGTCCCCGAGGTCTTCAGCGTCGCGACCTTGCAGGGCATCCCCCTCACATCGGTGATGGATGCGAGCACCTCGATCGCATCCTCCTTGAGCATGTGTGGCACCTTGAGGATTCCGAAGTTGTCGTCGAACACCGTGATCCTGAAACCCTGCCCGAGCGCCGTCCCCTTCGACCTCGCGAGGAGCGAATTGAGGAAATCGTTCCGGGCGACGAGTCTGGAGCACTCTATCCTGAACGCGATGTACCTCCATCTTTCGCCAGGGGCCTTTTTTGGCATGATTGCTCTCAGCGGACGAAGTCGACGCCGTGCTTCCCCTTGGCGTCGTTGTTCTCCGGCGCGAGCAGGGACGGCCCCTTCACGCCCGTCAGGACGACCATCACCCTTATCAGCCCGCTCATGGCCGGGTCGACGCTGCATCCCCAGATGATCCTGGCGTTCGGGCTTATCCTGGAGTTGACCAGCTCGGCGGCCTTCTCGGCCTCCTGGACCGTCATGTCCTCTCCGCCGGTGATCCTGATCAGCGCGCCCCTCGCGGTGGACAGGTTGATGTCACCCAGCAGCGGGGATTCGAGGGCCTGCGTGACCGCGGACTCGACCCTCTCTCCCTTCGAGGTCTTGTTGTCCGCCTCGCCCATGCCTATCATCGCGACGCCGCCGTTCTTCATGATCGTCATGACATCGTTGAAGTCGAGGTTCACGAGCCCCGGCCTAGTGATTATCTCCGTGAGGCCCTTGATCGATTCCATGAGGACCTCGTCGGCCACCCTGAACGCAGCGTCGAGCGGCAGCTTCGGGACGAGCTCGAGCAGCTTGTCGTTCGGTATCACCGCCGTCGTGTCGCAGTTCATCCTGAGCCTGTCAAGGCCCCTCAGGGCGTTGTCCATCCTCACCTTCCCCTCGGCCTTGAAGGGGAGGGTGACTATGCCTATGACGAGGGCGCCGTTCTCCCTGGCCAGCCTCGCGACGAAGGGCGCGGACCCGGTGCCCGTGCCTCCGCCCATGCCGGCGGTCACGAACACTATGTTGGAGCCCTTGACGTAGTTCTTGAGCTCGTCCTCCGCCTCCTGGGCGGCCCGCTCTCCGACCTCGGGCAGCGCTCCGGCGCCCAACCCTCTGGTCGTGCTCCTGCCGAGCAGTATCTTGTGCGGCGAGTGGACGTGCAGCAGATGCTTGGCATCGCTGTTGGCCGCCACCAGCTCCGCCCCGAATATGCCTGATTGGCTCAGGCGGTTGATCGTGTTCGAGCCTCCACCGCCGCACCCGACTATGGTGATGTTCACCTTGAGTTTCTCGACGATCTTGGCGAGCTCGTCATCGTCGGGGGTCCCCAAAGGGGCCTTGCTCTTCTCCATCGCATGCACTTCGAGAGCATCATCGATAAGCGACTTCATGTCATCCCATCCGAAGCTTGTCTTCGAGTAAGTGAATGGTGACCGTACTATATAGATTCCGTTAGCGTCCAGTGCCTCGGGAAACGCAGTCTCGGCGAGGGCCTTTTCACCCGTGCGCCGTGCGCATTCTCGCGACAGAAATTCACCCTCCCACCCCGTGCGATCACATCCTCACGCGCGATGCTAATCCTAGATCGGGACGGAGAACGCATGTGTGCGCGTCGGCCGCCTCCGGGCCGCGGGAAGATGGGGTTTCCCGGGCGGGAAACCATGATTCTCTTAGAGAATCACGCTGAATACTGGCTCCACACTGACCTTCAGCAATATTTATATTCGAGGTACTTGATTACTTATCTAGTCTTATGGGGTGCACTCATGCCGAAGTCTCTAGTGAAAGATGCATTGGGAAAAGATGTAGCCGAAGTAACGGAGAGGGCTTCTTCACAGCCCGCAGCGCAAGTGCAGGCCTCACCACCTGCCACCATGACCGCGGACGATGAAGAGATAATGAAGATCGCGGCTCAATTGGATGTCTCGATCAAGATCATTGGTTGCGGAGGCGGCGGCTCCAACACCATCAACAGATGCGTGGAATCCGGGATGTCGGGAGCGCAGCTGTGCGCGATCAACACCGACGCGAAGCACCTGCTGGCTATACACGCCCCGAAGAAGATCCTGATTGGCAAGAACATCACGAGGGGTCTCGGGGCGGGGGCGATCCCCCAGGTCGGCGAGGCCGCTGCGAAGGAGAACGAGAGGGAGATACGCGACTTCCTGAACGGGGCGAACATCGTCTTCGTCACGGCAGGCATGGGCGGCGGGACCGGGACGGGCTCGGCGCACTTCGCTGCCAGGCTCGCGAAGGAGCAGAAGGCGCTCACGATCGGCGTGGTCACGATGCCGTTCAAGGCAGAGGGCGAGCTCAGGATGGAGAACGCGATGGACGGCCTCGAGAGATTGAGGAGGCTTTGCGACACAACCATCGTCATCCCGAACGACAAGCTCCTGGCGCTCGTGCCCAAGCTTCCGGTCGATGCGGCTTTCAAGGTCGCGGACGAGGTGCTGATGCAGACCATCAGGGGCCTCACCGAGATCATAACGAAGCCCGGCCTGGTCAACCTGGACTACAGCGACATCATGACCGTCATGAACGAGGGCGGGGTCGCCTTCGTCGGCATGGGCGAGTCCGACGAGTCCGACGCCGAGGAGAGGGTCGAGAATGCGGTGAACGAGGCGCTGGACTCACCCCTGCTCGGGGAGATAGACCTCAGGGAGGCCAAGGGCGCCCTCGTGAGGGTCGTCGGCGGGCCGGACATGACCGTGTCACAGGCCCAGAGGGCAGCTGAGGTCGTCGGCGGCAGGATCAACAAGCACGCGAGGCTCATCTGGGGATGCAGCGTCGACCAGGCCATAGAGGGCAGTGTCAAGATCCTGCTGATCGTTACGGGCGCGAAGTCCGAGATGATCATGGACAAGAACCACGCGATCGCGTCCGTGACCGGCAAGTCCCAGGCCGCGCCCGGGTCCCGCTCATACGGCAGGGACGACAACGGCGACATCGATCTCGTCAGATGATTCCGGCCAGTCGCACTGACCACACGAAAACCCTTAAGCGGACCTGAACGGTCCGCTCAGCGTTTCACTTTTCTCTGGAACTTGCGCTCCAGCCTCGGCTCGTCTGCGAACCTTCCGCCGCACTTGGGGCAGAACTTGTCCTCGAACTCGACCGTGTTCCCGCACAGGGAGCACTCGACGCCCCCGACCCTGTCCGAGAACACGACTCCGCACAGGCATGCCAGGGCATCCTTGTCGACCCGCCTGCCACACGCGGGGCATTCGGTGATGTCCTCCACGAAGGCCCTGCCGCATATGTCGCACCTCATCGACGCCTCCGGCACCTCCGCCCCGCAGCCGGGGCATATCATGTTCCCTTCGCCGACAAGGATCGCCCCGCACCTGCAGAGGCGGTCCTCCTCGGAGACGATCCTACCGCACTCGGGGCATTGGAAGAGGTCCTTGGAGAAGTCGGTCGAGAAGACGACCCCGCACCTGCCGCAGAACTCGTCATCATCGTCCAGGGTCGCGCCGCACTCGGGGCATTGCAGGGTCCGCTCGTACATCGTGCAGTCGCAGCTCTCGCCTTCGAGCAGACGCCTCCCGCAGATGTTGCAGAAGAACGCGGTCTCAGGGGCCTTCCTCACCTCGTCCTTCATCGCGAGGTAGGTCTGCTCGGTGATTTCCCCCAGCAGGAACCGTTCGTCGAGCAGCAGGAGCTTGTCCTCCCTGGACAATGGCATCGGCCTGACCGCCGGCATCTCGGAATCGACCACGTGCGGTCTCTGCTTGGAGTAGCCCAGCTCCTTGCCGCATACTGGGCACGTCTCCACCCTTATCGCGCACGAGTTGTGGAACTGCTTCCCGCACCCGCAGAGCACGCTCGGCAGGTCCTTCTTGATGACCCCGAGGCAGATGTCGCACTTGATCTGGCCCTTGACCCTGAGCGCCTTGACCTGGGGCCTGGTCCTCATCGCCATCTTCCTGGCGCCTGCCCTCCGGATCTGCCCCTTGGGCAGCTTGATCATCCGGGGTCCAGACGCCCGTCTCCGGGGCGAGATGATGAGCAGGTTGGCCGCGAAGACCGGGACTCTCAAACGCCTTTCACTCCAGCTCGGGCCCCGATAGCCTACAACCGGTATAAATCCCGAGCAGTCGATGAGGGTTGCATGTCCATGAAGGAGACCGTCAGGTTCGTGGGCGAGCTGATGGCGTTGTCCTCGAGGACCGCCCCCAAGGCTGCGGGACAGGACTTCATCGAGGTTAGGCTGCTGTCCGATTCGGAGAGGGTGGCTCTCGGGACCGACATGATCGGGCTGGGCAAGGAGCGCGGCGTCTGGGGGTTCGAGAGGGATGGGAAGAACGTCCTGGACTCCGACGCTGTCCTCGTCATCGGCCTGCTCGCGCACAAGGGCACGGGGCTCGATTGCGGGGCATGCGGATTCGCGAGCTGCCAGGAGTTCAACGGCAGGTCACACAGCGGCGATTTCGAAGGCCCCAACTGCGCGCTGAGGCTCCTGGACCTGGGCATCGCGCTCGGCTCCGCCGCCAAGACCGCCTCGGACCACAACGTCGACAGCCGGATCATGTACAGGGCGGGCGTGTCCGCGAAGCGCCTCGGCCTCTCGAAGGCCAGAATCGTGCACGCGATACCGCTGTCCGCATCGGGGAAGAACATCTTCTTCGACCGGCCGCAGAAGGCCTGAGGTCAGAGGTAACTTCGCCTCTGCCTTCTCTCTCGCGCGGGCAGCCTCTTCGGCCTGCCGAGCTTCGTGCCGTCCAGAAGGTACACGTCGAACGAGCCCTCGTCCACGAATCCGTTCTTGAAAAGCGGGCCCAGCTGGGCGCCTCCGGCGGAGTTCACGGGCGTACCCGTCAGCAGCGGGTTGAACGCGGGGACGACCACCAGCTCCTCCGGACATGCTTCGTACCTCTCCAGCACGCGCTCCCTGACGAGCTTGGCCCGGAGCCAGCACTTCTCGTTGACCCTCGTGCCGATCGAATCGACCATGACCACGGACGGGTGGATGTGTCCCATGACGAGCCTCTCAGAGCCCATGACCTCCTTGGACGGCCACATGTGCCCATGGAACAGCCCCACGCCCTCGATGCTCGATCCGTGGCGCTGTATCTCCCTGCACTGTTCCGGCAGGACCTCGGACAGCCCTCCGTCGTGGTTCCCCACGAGTATGGTGACGCTCTCGAAGCTTCTCAGGAGGCTCTCCATGAACGGCCTGATCTCCTTCTGGCCGTGGGCGCCCGCGCTCGGGATCCTGTGTTTGACATCCCCCAGTATCAGCAGCCCGTCGCCCCTCGACGCGAGCGCCTCCAGGGAGGCCAACATCTTGGGCGCCTGCGAGGGTATGTTGAACCCGGATGCTCTGAGCTGCGTCTCTATCCCGAGGTGCAGGTCCGCTACGCATACGTATGTCTTCTTTCCCCTCAGCATGAGCGCTGGAACGTCGGGGACGGGTTCGAGTCTCACGCGGTTGCGAACGGGCCCGGACCTCATAAGATTGTCCCCATCATCGGCCGACGGACAGCCGCTGGGCGAGCATGCTCGGCAGCCCCGCTGCCATGATCGCCTCCGAGGCTCTGGCGACTGGGTACTCGACCCTCACGATCTCGCAGTCCCTCGACGGGAGGCTCAGGAACGCGAAGCTCGCCCTGGGGTCGCCATCCCTGGGCTGCCCGACAGAGCCGGGGTTGAGCACGAGCCCCGAAGGGAACTGCTTGATGTACGGGATGTGCGTGTGGCCCAAGATCGTGACGGCCGCGTTCGAGTCCGCGAGCAGCTCCGTCCCCACGTCGTCCTCGTAGACGTACTCGTTCGCGTCCTTCGGCGAGCCGTGGTGCAGGGCGACCGAGACCCCTCCCAGGTTCAGCCTCCCGGACCTCTTCAGCGACGAGAGGTATTTCTTGGATTCGCCAGTCAGGTTCCGGCTCGTCCAGAAGATGGCAGCGGCGGCGTAGGGGTTCATGCCGGAGGAGTCGTCGGTGATCGAGCCAACATCGTGGTTCCCGGCGATGGAGTACCCGGAGACCTCACAGACCATGGCGCAACACTCGTTCGGGTTAGCGCCGTATCCCACGATGTCCCCGGCGCAGACCACGAGGTCGACGCCCGCGGACCTGATGCGCTCCAGGACGGCCTCGAGCGCCTGCAGGTTGGAGTGGACGTCCGCTATGATGGCGATTCTCATCGCAGCCTCACAGGCCGCCCCCCAGGATGTATCTCCTGAGGACCAAAGGTATCTTGTCGATCACGTCGGTGGCCAAGAGACCGTAGCTCTTCTCCTCGAACGCCAGGTCGCCCGCGACGCCGGCGGTGAACGCTCCTATCCTTCCTGCCGCGAAGGGCGTGGCCTTCTGCGCCAGGATGCCTGCGATCACGCCCGTGAGGACATCCCCCGTGCCCCCGACGGTCATCGCGCAGTTCCCGGTCCTGTTCAGCCGTGTGTATGTGCCGTCGCTGATGACATCGACCGCGCCCTTGAGCACGACGGTCATGCCGAGCCTGGACGCGGCGTCCTCGACCAGCTCCATCCTCTTCTCCCCGTCCTCGGCGGGCGCGGCCTTCCCCGTGAGCTTCTTGAACTCTCCCGCATGGGGCGTGATGACCCCTGTCCTGCCCTTGAGGACCTGCGGCTTCGCGCCGCAGGCGCCGATGGCGTCCGCGTCGATCACCAGCGGTTTCATGCACTTTGAGACGAACCTGCGGACAGCCGCCATGGTCTCCTTCGCGTCGCCCAGGCCGGGGCCGATCGCCACGACGTCCGCATCCTCGGAGAGCTCCAGGAGGTCCTCCACGTGCTGTTCGCAGAGGATGTCGCCAGGGAGCGGCCGGACGATGATGTTCGGCGAGTAGATCGAGACCGGCATCGCGGAGGCCTGCGGGGTCGCCACGAATGCGAGGTCGGCCCCCGACCTCATCGCCGCCATCCCGGTGAATGCGGGCGCTCCTGTGTACGGTCCGCCTCCTATCACTAGCACCCTGCCAGCATCCCCTTTGTGGGCGTCCTTCCTCCTATGAGGCAGGAGGGCGAACTCGCCAGGGCCGCAGTACAGCCCTGCCTCCTTGGGTATGCCGATGTCGGCCACCACGATCCTGCCGGAATTGGCCCTTGTCATGCCGACCTTGGGCGCGTGGAACGTGACGGTCGCCTCCGGCCTGACCTGCAGCTCGGAGGGCCAGCCGGAGGGCACATCGACGGAGACCACGGGCCGCCTCGAGCGGTTCAGGGCCTTGATCATGCCCGCGTAGGGCTCCCTGGGCCTGCCCTTGAGGCCCACCCCGAGCATGGCGTCGACTATCACATCGTACTGTCTAACGTCCATGGCGTCGGCGCGGCGGACGTCCCCGGAGACCATGTGCAGGTTCGCCCTCGTGATGTCGCTCGAGAAGTCCTTCCCGGGCTCCACGACGAACACGTGCGCCTGCATCGCATCCGAGAGATGCCTGGCGGCGACGAACCCGTCGCCTCCGTTGTTGCCCTTGCCGCATACGACCGCGACCCTGGAGCCCGGCGGATAGTTGTCGATGACGTACTTCGCGACCGCCTCGCCCGCCCGCTCCATGAGTTGGACTGTGCGCACCCCGAGATAGGACGAGTTGATGTCTAGGACTCTCACTTCCTCCGGCGGTATGCTGGGCACACTCACGCCGTTGAATCGCTGAGTGCGGTATTAAACCTGACGTGGGCCCCCGGCGGGCGCAGGCGCCAGACCTGGGTCCAGGATGCGCTGGGGCAGGTGACTATCAATAAAGACTATATACGCAGACCTCTTAAACCACAACATCGGCAGGGATTTCGTAAGTGAGCGAGATAAAGCGTCTTGTTCTGGACGTGCTGAAGCCCCACCACCCTACCATAATCGAGCTGTCCCGCAGGATAGGTGTTCTGAACGGAGTCTCGGGTGTGAACTGCACGCTCGAAGAGGTCGACAGGGAGACCGAGAGCGTCAAGATAACGGTCGAGGGCACCGCGATCGACTTCGAGAGCATCGAGGAGACCATCTCGGATTGCGGCGCGGTGATACACTCGGTCGACAGCGTGTCAGCGGGCAAGAAACTCGTGGAAGAAGTGGGGACGCCTCAGGACAGATAGTCGCTCAGGTCTTCTCTCTGGGCATGGTCTTGAGCTTGGCCGCCACCTTGTCTATCATGTCGCCCTTCGCGAGCTTTGGCTCCACCAGCACCCTGCCCTCGTGCCGGTGCCAGAACCTGGGATACGACTTCTCGAGCTCGAGTATGCAGTCCAGCCCCAGTGACTTCGCCGCCTCGTATATCATGTGCGCGGTGGGTGCCTCGGTGGCGTCCCTCTTCGGTATCTTCCGGCCGTGCTCCCTGCTGACTCTGAGGTCGAAGTACGTGGGCCAAAGCACAATAGCCTTCTCGGGGTCGATAGCCATGCTCGTCCAGATGCGCAAACGTACCCCCGATATCTAATCTTGTCGGTCTCGGCTCCCGTCTCGATGCGGTGGAACTCTTTATTATCCGCTCTTGCGATTCCGACGGGAAAAGGGGGCCTCAGTTGATCCACGAAGATGTTGCGGAGATAGTCCTCGGCCTGGCCATGGAGAAAGCGTCGCCGGTGCTCGCGGAGGTGCGGGTAGAGAGTTCGAGCCGGCGCGAGCTCGCGGTCAAGTCCGGCCAGGTGAGCAGCCTCACGTCCTCGAAGGACGCTGGCATGAACGTCAGGATCGTTCTTCCCACCGGGATAGGGTTCGCCGCGGCTAACAGGGTATCCACATCCGAGGGCGCGGACCTGGTCAGGCGCGCACTGAAGCTCGCCAAGAGCGGCAAGCGGAAGGATAGGGTCGAGATGTCCTCGGAGCCCGCCGTGAAGACCTCCTGGGAGGTCAGGCAGCGGAAGCCCCTGGCCGACCTGTCGACCGAGGACAGGCTGAAGTTCCTCGCTGACATCGACTCATCCGTGATGAAGTCGGGCGTGAAGGTCCAGGGGAGGTACTACGAGCTCAGCGATTACGAGACGACCAGCTACTTCGCGAACTCCGAGGGTTCCAGGATCAAGTCGTTCCTCCCGAGGGTCGTGTTGAACGCGTCCCTCCTGGTCTCGTCCAAGGGCGAGACCGAGCAGTCGCTGAGGGAGTACGGCGCGTCCGGGGGCTGGGAAAAGGCCGAGGAGTGGAACCTGGAGAAGGCGCTCACGGACGAGGTCAAGATGCTCAAGAAGATGATAGACCACGGCAAGGCCCTTAAGCCGGGCAAGTACGACCTCGTGTGCGGCCCCGAGGTCGCGGGGATCGCAGCGCACGAGTCCTGCGGGCACCCGATGGAGGGCGACCGCATACTGGGCAGGGAGATGTCCCAGGCGGGCAAGTCCTTCGTGCAGCCTGACATGCTCGGCCAGCGCATCGGCTCCGAGTACGCGACGGTGATAGACGACCCGACCGTTTCGGGGTCGTACGGTTACTACGCGTACGACGCCGAGGGCGTCCGCGCAAGGCCAAGATACCTTTACAAGAACGGCATTCTGAACGAGTTCCTGCACAACAGGGAGACCGCCTCCAGGCTGGGGCTCCACAGCAACGGCTCGTCGAGGTCGGAGAGGTACGTCAGGGAGCCGATCGTGAGGATGGCGAACACATTCGTCGCCCCCGGGGACTTCGAGGAGGACGAGATATTCGGCTCGGTGAAGGAAGGCGTGCTGATGAAGTCCTTCACGGAGTGGAACATCGACGACAAGCGGTACAACCAGAAATACGTGTCCAGGGAGGCGTACTTCATCAAGGACGGAGAGCTCGCGGGACCCGCTAGAAAGTGCGTGCTCGAGATCACGACCCCCGGGTTCTGGGGAGCGATAGATGCTACCTCGAAGAAGGTCGAGTACGACTCGGCCGAGTGCGGCAAGGGGGACCCGATCCAGGCGGCCCCGGTGTTCACCGGCGGGCCCATGCTGAGATTGAGGGGGGTGAACCTTAAATGAGCGCGCTCAAGGAGACCGCCGCGAAGCTCCTGGAGGTCGCCAGGGATTCCGGGGCGGACGACGCCATAGTCGAGGTCATGGACTCCACCACGAGCCAGATCAGGTACTCATCGGGGCGGATCGACGCGTCCAACTGGTGGAACGAGAAGCACGCGGTCGTGTTCGTCGCCGTCGGGAACAGGACCCTGTCATCCGACATCAAGGACATGGACCACGCCAAGGAGCTCACGGGCGAGCTCGTGCTGATGGCGAAGGCGTCCCCCCCGAACAAGGGCTACGGAGGCATCGCGGAGGGCAGGTTCAAGTACAGCCGCTCGAGGCTCGACAGGTCGATCGTCGCGCTGAGGGATCCGTCCAGGCCGGTGCACGAGGCGATCAATGCCGCCCAGTCGCACGGCGCGATAGACGTCGGGGGCACGCTCTTCGTGCGTCACGAGAAGGTCGCGCTCGCATCCACGGGAGGGCCTTCGGCGGAGGACGAGAACGCGTCGGTGGACCTGTCCGTGCGCGCGTTCTCTCAGAAGGAGGCTTCGGGGCACGCGGTCAGCTGCACCCCGAGGCTCGCGGCCCTGAAGGCCAAGGAGACAGGCGCCCGCGCGGGCGAGCTGGCGAACATGGCCAAGGACCCGATCCCGGGGGACGAGGGAAAGTTCGACCTCGTGCTCGAGCCGCTGTTCCTGGGCGGGATCACGCACTCGCTCGCACACATGATGAGCGCGCTGAGAGTCGAGATCGGCCTGTCGGTCTTCGCGAAGAAGATCGGGAAGCAGGTGGCCTCGAAGGAGGTCACCTTCGTCGACGACCCCATGATCAGCTCTACCTCCAGGAGGGCATTCGACCACGAGGGCATGCCCACCAGGCGCAACACGATAATCAAGGACGGCGTCCTGAAGACATACGTGCACAACACGTCCACCGCGAAGCGGTTCAAGACCAAGTCGACCGCGAACGCGGGCCCGCTCGTGCCGACGCTGTTCGCGATGGCCACGCAGCCGATGCCGTTCCACCCGGTGATCGAGCCGGGGGATTGGCACACCGATGAGATCGTCGAGGAGACGAAGCGCGGACTGTACCTGAACAACACATGGTACACGAGGTATCAGAACTACGCCACCGGGGACTTCTCCACGATCCCGCGGGACGCGATCCTGATGATCGAGAACGGCGAGATAGTCGGTCCCGCGAAGAACATCAGGGTGAGCGACAACGTGCTGAACATGCTCAAGAGCGTCGACGCGGTGTCGAAGCAGTCCCAGGAGGTCTATTGGTGGGACGAGGCCGCCCCGCCGTCCACGCTGCCAGTGATCAGGGTCAAGGGAATGACGATCACGCGCTCTTCGTAAGACTGGACAGTCGAAGAAAGAGAATCAGATAGCGTCCGCGCCGGAAGTCCGAAGCGATCACTTCAGGAGCGTCGCGTTCACGACGCCGTCCTGGCCGCACCTGGAGGTGATTACCGCCTCGCCGAGCTCCGTCATGACCGTCGCGCCCTTGGTCATGATGTTGCGCTGGACGTAGTTCGGGTTCGAGGGGTTCGACTTCACGGTCAGGATCTTGACCTTCTTGATGGACTTCGTGGCCGGGTCTACGACGTTCGCGATATCGACCATGAGCAGCCTGGCCTTCTGGTTCGCGCCCTTGGTCCTGTACAGCTTGACCTTGCGGGGACCCAGGCGGGTGAACTGCTTCTCCCTGCCGATCTCGAACTTGCGCTTCTTCCTGGCGGCTATTATCCTGCCGCCCGAAGGCTTCCTCTTTGGCTTACCCTGCCAAATGGCCATCTACTACCTCTCGGGCATGGGAAAGTGGGAAGGGTATTAAAGGCTTTCTGAGTCAGTGGTTCAGGTTGCTCGACCTGTCCACCAGCTCGACATGCACCTTCTGGCCGACCTCGGCGGTCGCGTAGAACCCCTCCCTCGCGGGTCCGGGGTTCGCGAACACCGTGCCGTTGTGAGAGACCACGCCTCTGGACTCATGAACGTGCCCCGAGAGGGCGAGTCTGGGCTTGAAGTCCGAGGCGACCTTGAGAAGCGCCTTGGAGCCTAGGCTCTTGCCGTGCTTGCCCTTGTCGTTCATCCCGAAGGCGGGTATGTGCGTGACCATGACCGCTCCTCTGGCAGCATTCGACCGCAGGGAGTGCTCCATGGCTTCTTCCTCGACCTCGAAGGGCATGTTAGCCGGAGAAATGAGCCCACCGCCGAACCCGAAGAACCCCAGCCCGCCGAGATCCACGCGTCGGTCGTGGACGCTCGCATCAGCCGCCTCGAGCATCTTGAGCGTCTCCTTGGTGTCGCAGTTCCCCGGGACCGCCAGCACCCTCATCGGGAAGGCCTTCAGGAACTTTCGGACGAACGCGGGAGAGCCGTAGGTCGTGAAATCGCCGCAGACGACGACCGCATCGTAGTCGTCCTCGGATGCGACCGTCTTCAGTATCGAGAGCGCTTCCTCGGAGGTGTGCAGGTCCGAGCATATCAACAGTCTCAGGTCCGTCATAGGGTCACCATGGGATCGTGATGCCGAGCGAGAGGTCGCCGAAGACGGCCAGGTAGGTGACGACATAGCCCGCGATGGCGCCCCCGTTCAGGAGCGGCAGGCCCGCCTGCGGGTTGCCCTTGAGCACGTACCTCATCAGGATCAGGAACCCAGCTAGGGCCCCCACGAGGGTCCCCAGGGCGACGACGAGGTTGCCGTCCAGCCCGACGAACTCGTCCTGTGCGAGGAACCGGTATGCGGACGCGATGAGCACCCCGGGGATGATGATGTCCCCGAGGCCCATGAACATCGCCTCGCGCTCCTCCTTGTTGGCGATCTGCTCCTTGAGCGATTTCTGCTCCAGGTACGAGTATCCCCATTGCTTGGGTATCACTAGCAGGATCGGGAGCTTCATCTTCGTGACGCCGTCCGCTAGGTCGACCATGTGCTTCGTCCCGTAGACCGAGATCGCGTCGTAGACTGCGAGCACGATGAGCAGGATCATGACCGGCAGTATCTGGAGCGATATCCCGAGTATGCCGATGACGCCTATCCCCACCAGGACGGCTGTGATGTCGATCACGTACCACTCGGGCTTCTTGACCAGGTAGTACACGAGCACCCCGGTGATGGCGAGCGCGGCCACCAGGGAGAGGATGCCCGGGTCTATCTCGACCAGGATGACGAGCACGATGTAGAATATCGTGAACGCGACCGAGCCGAGGAACAGGAGGCGCACGAGGTCCTCGCGCTTCTTCTTTATTATGTATAATACCACGAACGTGAACAGCACCATCGCGGCGACGTAGAATATCGGTATGAGCGGGTCGTTCGGGTTCTCGAAGGCTTGGTACTCCGGCCCGAGGAACGAGTCCACCATCAGCAGGGCCCCGAGCTGCGAGACCGTGAAGATCGCGGCCATGATCACGACCGTCTTGACCGATGCGTCCATCGGCCCCGCTATTCGGACGGGCTTTAGAAATACTTTGTGCAGTGCATGTTGGAACAACGTCCAAATAGCGCTAGCCCCGTGCATATGGCGTGGCCGAGTTCGAAGTGACCAGGCTGGACGTGTTCACCAACGACCTGTACGCCGGAAACCCCGCGTGGGTGGTCTTCGGGGCAGACACGCTGGACGATGTTCAGCTGGGCCGGGTGGCCTTCGAGCTCGGAGGCCCCTCGACAGCGTTCGTCCTCAGGTCCAAGAAGGCAGATGTGCGGCTGCGGTACTTCACCCCGTCCTCGGAGGAGCCCATCAGCGGGCACGCGACGATAGGCGCTCTCTGGGCCTTGGCCGAACGGGGAGCGTTCGGCGGCGCCCCCGGAGGCCGGCACAGGCTCGAGACGCCGGTCGGCATCCTGCCGTTCTCGTTCGATGCCAACTCCGAAGGCGTCAAGCGCGCCTGGATGACCCAGAAGAAGCCGCTCTTCGCGAAGGTGGAGGAGTTCAAGGAGATCGCGAGCGCGCTCGGGATAGGCGCTGACTCTCTGTTCCACGACGCGTTCCCGATCAGCAGGGCGTCGACCGGACTCCCGTGCCTTCTCGTGCCCGTGCGGTCCCTCGAGGCGATCAAGAGGATCGAGCCGAGGGCCGGCGAGATGGCGGAGCTGGCCAAGGAGCTCGAGGTCGTCGCCATCATGGTCTACACATGGAGCGTGCTCGAGCCCGGGTCGAGCCTGCACACTCGGTGCTATCTCCCGGGTCCCCCCGAGCAGGAGGATATCGCCTCGGGAATGCCCGCGGGTGCTCTGTGCGCGTATCTCGTGGAGCACGAGTTCATACCCAAGGACCGCACCGGGGACATAATAGTGGAGCAGGGCCATTGGCTCGGCCGGCCGTCCAAGATACACGTGCGGATCGAGCGCAAGGGCGCGATGATCAGAAAGGTCGAGGTCGGGGGCTCCGCCCGCACGTCCGCGACCGGGAAAATCAGCGTCGAGTGACGGTCCTACGCTCGGACCAGCACGCCGAAGGCGACGGTTCCGGAGACCTTCTCTATCTTGACCTTGACATGGGACCCCTTCGCGGTGCCAGGGACGTAGACGATGAACGGGCCCTTCCTCGCGATACCGTCCCCTCTCTTCCCCATATCCTCGATCATGAGGTCGTAGGTCTCGCCCTGCACTATCTCCTTTGCCTCCACGGCCTTGGCCTGCTTCCTGACATGCACGGGCCTGTGCGCGCCGCAGGTCTCGCATGTGAGTATCAGGACCCTGCCGTCCTTGACTATCTTCGTGTCGGGCCTGTTGCACTCCGAGCAGAGCACATACTCGTCCACATAATTCTTGATCCTGTCAGCGATCTGTGTGGTGGCGACCTTCCCCTTGAAGACCACCCTCTGTCCCTCGATGGTGCCCGCGGTGCCCAGCTCCCTGAGCAGGAAGCCCATGATGTGGTCTGGCTCCCGCCTGAGCGTGTCTGCGATCTCGCTGAAGTTGCGTATGACCGTCGTCTTGCCCTCGATCATGACGTCCGGCTCCGGCACCTGGAACCTGTCGTGCGATTCGAGCTTCTGCGGCAGCTGCTTCTTCGCTCGTTCGAGCAGAATCTCGTAGTCAAAGACGTCTTCGGAGGCCATCGTGGTTCCATAGTGGATGGCCTAGTTAAATCTATTGGGCCACGCTCGCGTCCGAGGGGCGGCGGCGGCCCCGAGCAGCGGGTATTTCTCGAAACATGTCAATCGGTACGAAACGTTTATGGCCAACCGATGGTAATGAGGCGCCATCCCACTTCTCTCCCCGAGGGTGAGACTGACGAATCCTCAGACCGCGCCGGAAGGGCAGAACTCCGAGAGAATTCCTACGTCGGTAGCGAAGCGGTTCTCGGTTCTTGACGCCATCCCGGGCGATGTTTGCGTGACCAGGGAGGACCGCATCGTTGTCTTCATGAACAAGTCACTCGTGGACAAGATGGGGGACCTCACGGGCCGCAAGTGCTTCGAGACGGATCTCGCCACAGCCGATGTCTGCAAGTCGTGCCCGATCACCCGGGGCTGGGACGACAACAACTTCCCCTTCACCCGCCGCGCGTGGACCAGTGAGAAGGAGCTGCACGAGATAACCGTGTCCAAGATCATCGACGAGGAGACGGGCACGTCGTACTTCGTATCCATCGAGCACGACGTGACGGAGGAGACCGCGAAAGAGCAGAAGATCCAGAGCCTGATGGCGTCCATGGACCAGATGTCGGAGGCGGTGGCCGTCGTGGACACGAACGGCCGCGGCCTCTATGCCAACAAGGCCTTCCTGAGGCTGACGGGGTTCGAGCACGACCGCGTGGTCGGGTTCCCCATGATGGACCTCACAGCGACCTCGGATCACAACCGCCCCATGAGTGAGGTCCTCAAGGAGGCGATGCAGCGCGGCTGGCACGGGGACACGAGCTTCCTCAGGACGGATGGGTCGAGGCATCTCGTGTCGGTCGAGGCCACCCCCGTCAAGGACACCGACGGGGCCCCGCTGGGAGTCGTCGCGATCTTCCGGGACGTCACCAAGGACAGGTCGGAGAAGGTCGAGTTCGAGAAGTACAAGACCAAGCTCGAGGAGAGGATGGAGCAGAGGACGACCGAGCTCGCCAAGAGGGTCAGCCAGCTGACGACCATCAACAAGATCAGCAGGGTCGTCACGTCACTGTTGGACCCCGACGAGCTGATGTCGGAGTTCGTGAAGTCGATCGCCCAGGGCTTCGAGTTCGACCATGTCGTGATCATGCTGATGGACAAGGACCGGGGCGAGCTTTACTTCAAGACCGGCGTCGGCGTCGACCAAGAGTCCGCTCCGGAAGGCCGGCGTCAGAAGCTCAAGGAGGGCATCGTCGGCCACGCTGCGTACTTCTCGGAGACGCTCGTGACTGGCGACGTCCAGTCCGACCCGAGGTACACCGGCAATCGCCCCGCGGGCACGCAGTCCGAGCTGGCCGTCCCGATCATGTTCAGGGGAGAGGTCCTGGGCGTTCTCGACATCCAGAGCAACAGGCGCGACGCCTTCACGAGGAACGATGCGACGCTCATCGAGATGGTGGCGGACATACTCGCCACGGCACTGACGAACGCCAGGACCTACTCCGAGTCCAAGGAGCGGGAGTACGCGTTGTCGGTGCTCGATAGGATCAGCAAGCAGGTCTCCTTCAGGCTCGAATCCAATGTCGTCCTGGACCAGGTGGCCAGGGACGCCGCCGGGCTCCTCAAGGGGGAGAAGGTGCTCGTCGGCCGGAAGGACGACACCAGGAACGTGATCGTGTGGGTCGCATCGTACAACGTCGACCTCGACTCGCTGGGGGGTGTCGAGTTCGATGCCGGCCTCGGCGTGACCGGCAGGGCCATCAGGCGGCTCAAGACCGAGATCGTGAACGACTACCTCTCGGACCCGGACGCGGACCCTGACGATGCTAAGCTCCTCAACATCCGGAGCATGGTGTCCGCCCCTCTCATGATCGAGGGGCGCGGCATCGGCGTCATCAACGTGTTCAACAAGCTGGACATGCAGCCCTTCACCAAGAGCGACGCGCTGTTCCTGTCCTCTCTCGCCGACCACGCTGCCATAGCTCTCGAGAACGCCGACCTGCTCTCGTCGCTGAACACGAGGGTGCGGTCGCAGCTGGCGCTGCTAGAGACCGCCCTGTCGATGCAGAAGCAGATCGACTCCGCCGGGATATACGAGTACATCGCCGAGAAGATACGCGAGGTCACATACTACGATGCGATCACATTCTACAGGATCGACCACGAACACAACCTGGTCATCCCAGCGGCCGTCAAAGGGTCGTGCGCGGAAGAGGTCATGCAGGAGGTGTTCCAGATAGGTGAGGGCATCACGGGATACGTCGCGAAGACCGGCGTGGCGGAGATGGTCAACGACGCGCTGGACGACAACCGCGCGGTCCAGGTCCCGGGGACGCCGAGCGACAAGGAGGCGCTGATGGCCATCCCGCTGAAGGGCCGGGAGCGGGTGATCGGCGTGCTCTCCTTGTACAGGGACGGAGGGCGCAGGTTCACGTCCGACGATTTCGAGATCGCCCAGCTGTTCGCGAGCCAGGCCGCGGTCGCGGTCGAGAACTCGGAGCTGTACCGCGCCGAGGAGACGCTGCTCAGGGACAGCAGGAAGAAGGTCGAGCAGATGGCTAGCGTGCTGGAGCTGACCACGTCCGCGATGTACATGGACGACATCGACCTCCTGTTGCAGAGGATAGTGGACTCCGTTGTCGCATTCTTCGATTTCAAGAGGGCGTCGATATCGCTGTTCGACACTCAGAAGAACGTGTTCGTCAACCACGCCCTCGCGGGGTTCCCCGACTGGGTCGTGAGAGGCACGACCACGCCCGCGGAGTCCGTGCTGGATGACATGAAGGACGAGAACAGGGTCGGCGAATCCGGCTACTACTCCAGGTTCGAGACGCAGGACTACGGCATCGAGGAGTTCGAGTTCCTGGCGCATCCGGAGCTCGCGTCCAAGCCCAGGGATGGTCCGGACGCGTGGCACGAGCGTGACATACTCGTCTTCGCCCTCAGGGACCGGAAGGGGATGCTCAGGGGATACCTCCTTGTGGATGAGCCGAACGACCTCAAGGCTCCCAGGAAGGACCACATAGAGGTGCTGGAGATACTCGCGGGCATCGCTTCCATAGCCGTCGAGAACTCGGGCCTTTACGAGCGCCAGGTCTTCGCGGTGAACGAGATCGCGCTCCTGAACGACCTCATGACGCACGACATCAACAACTTCAACCAGGGCATCATGGGGTACATCGAGCTCCTCCTGCAGGACAAGGCCCTCGAGGAGAATCAGAAGCGGTACGCCGAGAAGGCCCTCCTGCAGGTGAGGAACAACGCGAGGCTGATAGACAACATACGCAAGCTCTCCAAGGTGAGGGCCATGTCCGTCAAGGAGCTCGCCCCGCTCGACGTATACCCTCCGCTCGTCGCGGCCATCGAGACGGTGACGAAGGCCCAGTCCGAGAGGAGCGTGGTGATCAACTCGTCCGTGCTCCCGAAGTGCCACTACATCATGGGGAACCAGTTCATCGGGGACCTGTTCCTGAACATCGTGTCCAACGCCGTCAAGTTCGACACGGCCAAGCGCGTCAAGGTGGACGTCAGCATCACGGAGGACCGGTCTGTGAAGGGGGACTACTGGCTGATATCCATCGTGGACCGGGGGAGGGGCATCCCGGACGACAGGAAGAAGGCCGTGTTCGAGAGGTTCGCCACGGGCATGACCGGGATCAAAGGGTTCGGGCTCGGCCTGTCCATCGTCAGCACGATAGTCGAGAAGCTCGGGGGCCGCATATGGGTCGATGACAGGATCCAGGGGGACTTCTCGAAAGGGGCGGTGTTCAAGGTGCTGCTCCCGAAGGCGCGTCCGTCGCCAGGGCCTGCGTCCGTGTCCTCGTCCATGGCATCGGTCGCGGTCCCGAGCAACAATGGCGCGAAGCCGTAGCACGTGGCTACTTCTTTCTGTTCTTCGAGAACTCTATCGCCGCCTTGACCAGTCCGTAGTGCAGCGGCGCCGGCTTCTGCGGCCTCGACTTGAACTCCGGATGGAACTGCGACCCCAAGAAGTACGGGTGCCCCTCCAGCTCCGCGACCTCCATCTTCTTCCCGTCCGGGGACCGGCCCGTGTACTTGAGCCCCATCTCCTGGATGCGATCGATGTAGTGCGGGTTGACCTCGTACCTGTGCCTGTGCCTCTCCATTATCTCGGTGCTGCCATACAGCTGCTCCGCCTTCGAGCCCTTGTCTATCACGACAGGCTGGGCGCCCAGCCTCATCGTCGCGCCCTTCTTGGTCACGTTCTTCTGCTCGGGCAGGATGTCGATGACCGGATGGGACGTGTGCGGGTCGAACTCCGTGCTGTTCGCGTCGTGCATCGCGAGGACGTTCCTCGCGAACTCGATAGTCGCCAGCTGGAACCCCAGACAGACGCCCAGGAACGGGACCTTGTTCTCCCTGGCGTACTTGATCGCGTGGATCTTGCCTTCGATCCCCCTGGACCCGAAGCCGCCGGGTATCAGTATGCCGTCGGCCTCGCGGAGCATGCATCTGCATTCCTCCTTGTCTATCTCCTCGGCCTCCATCCTGAGGAACTTCACGCGGGTGTCGAGCTCGGCTCCAGCGTGCGTCAGGGCCTCGTAGTGGCTCATGTACGAGTCGTACTGGTCCATGTACTTCCCGACGAGCAGTATCTTCACCTCGTGCTTCGGGTTCATGACCTTGTTCAGGAACTTCTTCCACTCGGTGAGCCCGTCCTGCTGGACCTTGATGTTCATCCTCTTGAGCAGGTACTCCGTCAGCCCCTGCTCCTCGAGGAATATCGGCACCTGGTAGATCGACTTGGCGTCCGGGGCGCTGATGACCGCCTCGAGGGACACGTCGCAGAACAGTGCTATCTTCATCCTCGCAGCGTCCTCCAACGGCCTCTCGCACCTCGCGACGATGACGTCGGGCTGTATCCCGAGGCCCCTCAGCTCCCTGACCGAGTGCTGGGTTGGCTTCGTCTTCTGCTCCTTGAGCGCGCCCATGCTCGGGACCAGGGTCGTGTGGACGAATATGACGTTCTCGTGGCCCATCTCGGAGCGCATCTGCCTCATCGCCTCGAGGAACGGCATGGACTCGATGTCTCCCACTGTCCCGCCGAGCTCCACGATCGTGATCTCGGAGCCGGATTTGATCCCGACGTTCGAGATCATCGACTTGATCTCGTTCGTGATGTGCGGTATGATCTGTACGGTCTTGCCCAGGAAGTTCCCCGTGCGCTCCTTCTCGATGACGCTGCCGTAGACCTTCCCTGTAGTGACGACATGGTCGCTCGTAAGGTTCGCGTCCATGTATCTCTCGTAGTTGCCCAGGTCCAGGTCGGCCTCCCCGCCGTCGTCGAGCACGAACACCTCTCCGTGCTCGAACGGGTTCAGGGTGCCCGCGTCGAAGTTCAGGTACGGGTCGATCTTCATCGCGGTGACCTTGAGCCCCCTGGACTTCAGGATGCGCCCTATGGACGACGACGTGATACCCTTCCCGAGGCCTGACAAAACTCCGCCCGTGACGATAATTACCTTCATTCCCATCTCACGGGATTCAGAGAAGGGCATCACCCATCATAAAGATTTCCTGGCGACGGCGAGTGCACGCTGCCTCAGTCCCTGATCCTCATGAGGTGCGACAGGACGACCGTGAGCCTTTCGATCGCCTCCTTCACGGGCCCGGACACCTCGGCCCTGAACGCGACCGTCCCCGGTTGGACGCAGATGACTCCGCATCTCTTGCCCGCCCGTTCCAGGATCGCCGCCATGAGCGCGACCGCGACCCTATGTGTCGTTATCTCCCTGTCGTTTATCTCGTCCTTGCGGACAACCCTGATAGTCCCGGGCGCCTCGCCGAGGTCGGCGGCGTCTACGAAGAAGACGGTGGCGTCCTCCTTCTTCTCGGATATGTCCAGGACCGTGCCCTCGACACCGTCGTGCTCGGAATAAGAATACGAAGGAAAGAGTTTCTTCAGGGCATGCGCCACCAGGACGCCTGCCCCGTCGTCGGCCTTGTCCAGATATCCCAGGCCCAGGACGTAGACGCGTCCCTGGCCCGCGATGGACTCCAGCTCGGCCCTCAGACCCGCTTCAGCCTCACCAGATGCGTCGCGCAGCTTATGCATGGGTCGTACGCCCTCGCCACCATCTCCAGCCCGAGTCTCACCTCGGGGTCGCTCTTCCCTTCCGCGAGCATCCTCTCGGCCGCGAGCTTCATGTGGAGCTCGATGTCGTCCAGGTTCTGCGCGGTCGGCGTGATGATGTCCGCGACATCTATCAGCCCGTCCTTGATCTCGTAGTGGTGGTACAGCGTGCCCCTCGGCGCTTCGACAGCCCCCGTCCCGGAGCCCGTCAGCCTAGTTGGCTGCTCGATCTTCGGGTCGTCCAGGGATGCCACCACCTCGCACGCGTCCGGCAGGTGCTCCAGAGACCAGAGCATCTCGATCGCCTGCGCGAGGTTGTTATACAGCGGGTTCTTCAGCCAGCGGTCGTTGTAGTGCTCCTTGAACATGTCCCCCGCCTGGCCTTCCAGGCGCTTGCCCATGTTGATCATCCTGGCGTTCGCGCCGACGGTGAACGTCTTGTCGCCGTACAGGGACCGCTTGGCGAACGAGTGCGGGACCACCCTCTCGTTCGTGAGCTTCTTGTAGTCCTCGCAGCTGACCTCCTTGCCGTTGGATATCAGGATCGTGTCGCCCGCGAAGCCGTACTTCTTCTTCGGCGCGTTCACGGACATGAACACCATAGGGGCCTCGGAGTACGCGGGGTACTCCAGGGATGCGAACAGCTCCACGTCCCTGACAGCGTCCGGCACGAGCTCCTGGGCCTTCACCCTGATCTCGTCCAGCTGCTTTCTCGACGGGTACTTGCCGAACCCTCCAATGATGGGGTTCTCGCCGTGGACGATCCTGCCGCTCGTGACCTCCATGACATGGTTCCCGAACTTCTTCAGGCGTAGCGCGCGCTTGACGTCGTCCCCGTAGTCGTTGAGCATCGCGATCGCGGACGGGTATCCGAGGAAGTCAGGCAGCGCCAGCAGGAAAGTGTGGAGCGAGTTGCTCTCGACGTTCTCGCCGAGCATCATCAGCTCCCTCGTGAGCTGGGTCTTCTCCGGCGGCGTGATGCCGAGCGCCTTCTCGAGCCCCCTCAGCGCGGCGTACCTGTGCGAGAGCGTGCATATGGCGCATATCCTGGGTACAACGTTCAGGTCGTCAGCAGGGGTCATGCCCTTCACGAGCTGCTCGATCAGCCTTGGCCCTTCGTGGACGTCGAGCGTGACGCTCTTGACCTTCTTGCCGTCCAGGGTGACGGTTATGCCGCCGTCGCCCTCGACCCTTGCGAGCGCCTCGACATTGAGTTCTCTGCTCATTTCTTCGCCTCCTTGGCCTTCTCGAGTTCCTTCACGAGCTTGGCGACGCCCGCGCCTCCGAACTTCTTGATCTTGGTGATAATCTCCTCGGGCTTGTACCCCTTCTCCACGAGGAGCTTGTATTCGGCGCTCACGTTGAGGTCGTCAGTCGGGCCCCAGCATCCCACGCAGGGGATGTTGTGGGACGGGCAGATCGCCCCGCAGCCGCACTTGGTCAGTGGGCCAGCGCAGAACTTGCCGTCGTAGAGCATGCAGTGGTTCTCCTTCCACTTGCACTCGAGGCACACCGGCGACTTGTTCAGGTACGGGTGCCTGCCCGCGACCACCTTGGACACGGCCTTCAGGAACTCGCCCTTGTCGATCGGGCACCCCGGTATCTTCATGTCGACCTTGACGAACGCGTCCACGGGCTGGGCCTCGAAGGCCTTCGAGATCGTGATCTTCGCGTTCCCATAGACCTTCTTGTAGCGCTCCTCGTACCCGCCCTCCTCGAGCTTCATCGCCTGCGGGCCTCCCCAGCAGGCGCATGTGCCTATCGCGACGAGGACCTTCGAGCGCTCCCTGATCTCCTTGACCCTCTTGAGCTGCTCCTCGGTCGAGATCGACCCCTCGACGAACGCGACATCGAGCTCGCCCTCGTGGTTGTCGCTCTTTGCCATCACGAACGAGCGTATCTCCGTCGCTCCGAACAGGTCCACGAGCTGGTCCTCGCAGTTGAGGATCATGAGCTGGTCGCCCGCGCAGCCCGTGAAGCCGTACACTCCGATCTTAGGCGAAGGTCTTGTCACTTGCACCCCTCCCTATGAGCTCCTTCATGTGAAGAACATCCCACCATGAGAACACTGGTCCGTCTATGCATGTGTACAGGTACTCGACCGCGCAGTGGCCGCACTTGCCGACGCCGCACTTCATCCTCCTCTCGAGCGTCATCAATATCTGGTGCTTCGGTATCCCGAGCCCCACCAGGTTCTGCATCACGAACTTGTACATGATCGGCGGACCGCACACTGCCGCGACGGTGTTCTTCGGGTCTATCGGCCCGAGGTCCTTGAAGAGCGTCGTGACGACGCCCACCTTCTCGGTCCACTTGCCCGTGTCGTCCTTGTCGACGCTCAGCAGGCAGCGCAGGTCCTCCCTGTCCTTGAGCTGCATGAACTCCTCCCGGAAGAGCATGTCCCCGGGGGCCCTGGCACCGTGCAGGTACGAGACCTTGCCGAACTTGTCCCTGTTGTCGAGCACGTAGAGCAGGAGCGACCTGAGCGGCGCGACGCCCATGCCGCCCGCGACTATCAGGATGTCCTTCCCTTCGAGCTTGTCCATCGGGAACCCGTTGCCGTAGGGTCCGCGGATGCCGAAGGTCTGGTTCTCCTTGAGCCCGAACAGGCTCTCGGTGACGGCCCCGACGTTCCTTATGCAGAACTCCAGGAGCCCAGGCCTCGACGGTGACGACGACACGCAGAACGGCGCCTCGCCCTCACCTATTATGGACAGCATCACGAACTGCCCCGGGACGTAGTCGAACTTCAGGGCGTCGTCCACATCAACTGGCCGCGCCTGGAAGAAGTTCACATCGCTCGTCAGCGGGTACTTCCTCACAATCCGCCACATGTCCGGCTGGAAGGGGTTGTCCTGGACCTCCCTCTCGTCGAGAACCACGCACATCTTCTTCACTTGCCCACCTCCTGCTCCCTGAGCGCCTTGGAGACGCTCGCAACATTGATGTCGACAGGACAGGTCGCGACGCATCGTCCGCACCCGACGCAGGCCGGTCTCCCGAACTCGCCGATGAACGCCTGCAGCTTGTGCGTGTACCAGAGCCTCAGCCTGTCTGCCCGCTTGTCCCTGAAGTTGTGCCCTCCGGCCACGACGGAATACTCCCTGAACATGCAGCTGTCCCAGTACCTGTCCCTGGTCCCCTCGATGGTCCCGAGCTCGACGTCGTCGACCGTGTTGTAGCAGTTGCAGGTCGGACAGACCATGCTGCACTGCCCGCACGAGAGGCACTTGTCAGCGAGCTCGTCCCATATCGGACTGGTGTACCCCAGCTCGAATATCCCGGGCATCCCGGTGAAGTCCACATCGGCCTTGAACTGGGAGGTCTTCCACTTCTTGTAGTCGGTGTAGGTCAGGATGTCCTTCTTGTCGAGCTCCCTGCTGAACAGCTCCGGCTTCATGCGCACGAGGTCGTGCCCCCTGCTCGAGCCGACCCAGACCAGGTAGAACATCTTGAGATCGGTGAAGAAGAGGTCGAACCCCTCGGATATGAAGTCGGTGTCCGTCGCGAAGCACATGCACTTGTCATCGGGTATGCAGCTGTGGCCGATGATCAGCGTCTTGTCCCTCCGCTCGGCGTAGTACGGGTCCCTGTATTTCTCGAGGAACAGCTTGTCCATGACCATGATCCCGTGCAGGTCGCACAGGTGCACGCCGAAGAGTATCCTCCTCGGCACGTCGCCGGTCCTCTCGACATAGCCGTCCTCGTCGAAGTCGAACATCGTGAACCTCGGCGGGTAGAGGAACTTCTTCGGGGGGATGATGGTCCTCGTCGCCTTGAGGTCCATCTGCCCGAGGGAGTCCACCTTGCCGTAGGTGACCTTGTCGCCCTTCCTGGTCGGACCCCACAGCTCCCCCCACTCCTTCGCGGCGTCGAGGAACGACGAGAGGTCCTCCTTCTTCATCTTCAAAATCATCATGCTATCTCTTCCCGTGTTCGAGTATCACCCGATGTCTCGGCAGGCCTTGCGCGCGGACGCGCCAGTCCTGCGGATAATAGCCTTCGGTGGGAGTATCCAGCCGAGGTATAAAAACATTCGGAACTCCAATCGAAGACGTGTTGCCAATTATAGAAAATTGTTTCAAAAGCCCTGCCACTCGTGAAGGCTATTTCGAAAGTCCTAAGTCTAACATGATTGCGCGAGCGGACTTGCGTTGCCCTTGGTCTTCATGGGTTGTCCGTGCCAGTTGGGTGGGATAGGGCACGAAGAGCACCTTGCGGGGGCTCTCCGACGATTCAGAAGTTGGAGCCTGATGTTCCCGACATCAGTCGGGTCGGAGCCATCGGGCCCTCTTCTGCTCCGTTTTTAGTTATTATTTATATATACGAGGCTTGCCAATGTCTTGACTGCGCGCCTTAGATCCCCCCAGTTCTAAGGTCGCGAGGAAGGATGTGAACATGAATTGTGAATTGAGAGCTAGGATGATTGTCTCGACAGTGGCGCTGGCATTGGTGGCAGTCGCCCTTTCGGTCGGAGTGCCGAATGCCGGAGCTTCCTGGACTTATTCCTGGGCTTCCGAGATGGCTTTGGGCGCACCAGCCTCTCAGGCAGTCGTGGTGAGCAGTCCGGATGGGATAGTGTACATCATGGGCGGAGTGACTGATGCGTCATATGTTGCGGTCGCTGACTCGTATTCGTATGACCCCGACACAGGGGAGTGGACCGTTCTTGCGCCCATGCCAGGGGCTGTCAGAGGTGCCGCAGGTGTGGTGGGACTCGACGGCCGGGTCTATGTCTTCGGTGGGATCTCGAGCTACACTCAGATATACGATCCCGGAGCGGATGAATGGGTCCTTGGCGCGTCAATGGCCTACTCCGTATGGGAGGCAAAAGCTGCGGTAGTGAGCAGCGGGTTGATATGGGTCGTCGGTGGCGAGGGCGCCCCGGCTGGGATGGCACAGGTTTACGACCCAGTCGCTGATTCCTGGTCGGTAGGGACGTCTGCCCCTGCGGCTGTGGGATGCGGTGCGATGATTGCAGACGGTGACAACCTCTACTACTCGGGCGGCGACGTGGGCGATTACGTCGGCACGGTGGACTTCTTCATGTACGACGCGACGCTTGACAGCTGGACGACTCTTGCGGATCTACTAGAGCCCCGCACGGCCCATGCGATGGTCATGGGCGTGGACGGTCTGATATACCTCGTGGGCGGCTCGGATCAGTCCTGGAACACGGGCGGCGGCACAATCTACGACTCCGTTGTCGCCTACGACCCGGTAGCCGATGAGTGGTCGTACGCTGCTGACCTGTACTACCCAAGGACATATCTGGGCGCGACGGTGACACCGGATGGCAGGATAGTGGCGCTCGGCGGGAACACTGACACTACAATCCTCGATGTCGTGGAGTCTCTGCAGTTGTATGTGTTCGAATACTCGATTGAATTGTCGTCCTCGTCGGTGAGGGCCGGAGAGACCGTTCTCCTGACGTTCGATGCGCAGTTCACATACATCGATGAGTACTACTCCGAGGCGATGTGGTATTTGGTCTCCGATGCTGACGGCACCGTCTACAACCCGGATGGCGTGTGGATTCCGACGGACGCCGTGACGGCAATCTCGATCGAAGTGCCTACCCTCATCCCACCCGGTGACTACACATTGGTCGTGGACTACTGGGCAATATATGCAGACAATGCTTATGAGTCTGTGTCGATGGAGGAGTTCCCGCTGGAAGTGCTGCCAGCACCTGAGCCGGCAGATGTCCTGATCGCCGCATTGGAGGTGCAGATAGCCTCACTCGAGACGGACGTTGCTGATCTTCAGACCCAGCTCGCATTGGTCGAGGGCGACGTGACCGTGCTCTCCACGGACATTGCAGCCCTGGAGACGCAGCTGACCACGCTGCAGACCGCAGTCAATGCGCTGAACTCGGACCTCGAGGCCCTCGCAACGGACGTCGCGGACGGCGATGAGTCGCTCGCTGCGGACATAGCCGCCCTGCAGACGCAGCTGACCACGCTGCAGACCTCGCTCACGAACCTCCAGACCTCGATAGACGAGGCGAACGATGGCGTGACGGATGTCCAGGGTTCGGTGGACGACAAGATGAGCCTCGTGATGGGCTACGCGATCCTCGGCCTGTTGGTCGTCGTGATCGTGCTGCTCGCCATGATGATGGTGATGGGCCGCAAGGCGACCCCTCCGCCACCGTCGAGCTAGGCTCGCAGCGCGTCGGATGAAGTCTAAAACCCTTTACTTTTATGCTTTTATTGATCTCACGGACACGAGCGTGAGCGCCCTTTTTTCTTCAGGGCTCCCGCTGACAGGTGGGAATAAAAAATAGATGGTCGACGCTCGATGACAGAGGGTCTTTGGTCTCTGGACCTTGTCCAACGTTTGGTGGAGGGGTAGTGCCCCTCCGGTTGTTGCGTAGGAGGTGATCCATCTGCAGGTTCCCCTACAGATACCTTGTTACGACTTAACCCCCCTTGCTGAACCCAAGTTCTAACGCCCCAGGTAGAGGCATCATCACTTGGACCCAACTCGGATGGTTTGACGGGCGGTGTGTGCAAAGAGCAGGGGCATATTCACCGCGTGATGTTGACACGCGATTACTACGGAATCCAGCTTCATGAGGGCGAGTTACAGCCCTCAATCCGAACTACGGACAGGTTTCGGGATTGCCGTTGCCTTTCGGCATTGGAGCCCATTGTCCTGTCCTTTGTAGCGCGCGTGTAGCCCAGGAGATTCGGGGCATACTGACCTACCGTTGACCTCTCCTTCCTCTGATTTAGCACCAGCGGTCCCGATAATGTGCACCGTACCTCGCGGTACGGTTTGCAATTAGCAGCGAGGGTCTCGTTCGTTATCTCACTTAAGAGAACGCCCTACGGTACGAACTGACGACGGCCATGCACCACCTCTCGGAAAATCAGGTAAAGTCATCAGCTTGACCTTCATGTAACCGTCGCTCCTGGTGAGTTGTACGGCGTTGAATCCAATTGAACCGCACGCTCCTCCCGTTGCGGTGCTCTCCCGCCAATTCCTTTAAGTTTCAGTCTTGCGACCGTACTCCCCAAGCGGCAGGCTTAACAATTTCTCTCCGGCACCGGACGCCCACTTAGGACCTCCGACACCAAGCCCGCAGCGTTTACACCCTGGACTACCGGGGTATCTAATCCCGTTTGCGCCCCAGGGCTTCGTCCCTCACCGTCGGATCCGTTCTAGTTCGACGCCTTCGCCACTGGTGGTCCTCTCAGGATTACAGGATTTTACCCCTACCCCGAGAGTACCTCGAACCTCTCCCGGTCCCGAGCCTTGCAGTCTCCTCGGAATTCGAACAGTTGAGCTGCCCGATTTACCCAAGGATTTACAAGGCCGGCTACGGACGCTTTAAGCTCAATAATAATGAGCACCACTCGGGCCGCGGGTATTACCGCGGCGGCTGGCACCCGTCTTACCCGGCCCTTACTTCTCTCGCTTTTTAGGCGAAAGAACAGCCAAAGCAATGCGTTGGCACTCGGAATGCCCGCCTCGTGGTTTCCCACATTGGGCAGTTTTCGTAGCTGCTGCGCCCCGTAGGGCCTGGATTCGTGTCTCAGAATCCATCTGGGGGCTCCGTCTCTCAACGCCCCTACCCGTCGTAGGTTAGTGGGTCCGTTACACCCACTACAGCCTGATAGGCCGCAGACTCATCCTGGAGCGCCGTGGCTTTGAGCGTGGAAGCATTCCAGCATACCACACCTATGGGGTATTATCCTCAGTTTCCCGAGATTATCCCCCACTCCAGGGCAGATTATCCGCGTGTTACTCAGCCGTCTGCCGAGGTCTTGCACCTCTCGACTCGCATGCCTTAATCGTATTCCGATAGCGGTGCCCGCCGGCAGGATCAACCGGAATTGACCGATCGTCTGTCGTCGTTCACTACTAATTATATGGTCGCTTGATCTGTGTCTTTCTTGAATTGGCAAGGTTCTTGAGTCTCACCGACTCTTAAATCCCTGCAACGCGGCACTGTGAAGTGCCGCGGTGTATTGCACGAAACCTCTTTCTGTCATCGAACGTCAGAATCAAGAGAGCACGGCATATGCCGGAGTTCTCGATCCTCCATCATGTCTGCGACAGATGGAACAAGAGGTTGGTCATAGGGATAAGGCGTTGTGGCGCCTCCCTCCCAACCATCGCCGACTGTCGCAGCTTGGGGTCCCGCTAAGTCCGATGGTATATATATGGCTTTCGAACTCGCTTTTTCCGCGGAGCGATATGTCTGCCGCGGGGGACTACCGCTATACTCTACCGTTACGTGATATAAGTGTCTTTCGCGCTGTTGTCCGATCCGCGGTCGGGATTCCTCGAAGGGTCGAGCGGTGCGGCCTGCACCTGCGAGTTCGAGAAGTCGCGGAGCGGTCTGTTGGGAGTCGCCGAGCCAGCGGTCGTCTGCGAATCCAACAAACCTTTAAGACCGCTCTCCGCATTATGCGCAAATCGTGCGGGGATGGCCCAGCCCGGCAAGGCGCTGGATTGCTATCCCTTCCTGATCGGAAGTGGGCAAACATCCAGTGTCCGA
>Ga0315292_10000064_pt1 | contig 37554 bp, 31 predicted proteins | sample YL17G13_0_MG_FD_204029 | JGI IMG/M metagenome (GOLD analysis project Ga0315292, IMG submission 204029) | Sediment microbial communities from Yellowstone Lake, YNP, Wyoming, USA - YL17G13_0 | ecosystem: Environmental > Aquatic > Freshwater > Lake > Sediment | place: USA: Wyoming | collected... | reverse complement strand
GGGTGCTCGTGCCCGTCAAGGACCCCGCGGTGCGGGTGTCGAAGAAGAGGGTGGAGTACATTTCGAAGGACAAGGAGTACAGGTTCCCCAGGGAGGACTGCGCCCTGCTGGACCTCGAGGTGGCGTCAGCCGAGGGGCTGGCGGAGTTCGTGCTCAAGCGTGTGCTCGAGAAGGTGCGCTTCCCCAAGAACGTGAAGAGGATAGAGGTGGGGGTCGACGAGGGCGAGGGCCAGGGTGCCTGGACAGGCAAGGACCTCTGACGGAGTGGTTGCTGCATGAAGAGTGCCATTGTGCTTCTCTCTGGGGGCATGGATTCCGCGACATCCCTCGCGATCGCGAAGGAGCAGGGGTACGAGATCGTGGCGCTGACGTTCGCCTACGGCCAGAAGCACAGGAAGGAGCTCGAGTGCGCGCAGAACATCGCCCGCTGCTTCGGCGTCAAGGAGCACCTCGTGATCACGCTCATGCTGGGCGAGCATCTCAAGAGCTCGTTGACCAGGAGCTCGATGGAGGTCCCCGAGGGAAGGAGCAGGGAGGAGATGGCCGGCGCCATACCCAACACCTACGTCCCTTCCCGGAACATCATATTCCTCAGCATCGCGGCATCCATCGCGGAGAGCAGGGGCGCGGACGTGGTGTTCATAGCGGCGAACTCGGTCGACTACAGCGGATACCCCGACTGCACGCCGGAGTTCATGTCATCGTTCCAGAAGGTGCTGGATGTCGGCACGAAGGCGGGGAAGGAGGGCAGAGGCATCCGGGTCGAGGCTCCCCTCCTAACGAAGTCCAAGGCGGACATAGTGCGTGAGGCGGTCCGCCTGAAGGTGCCTCTCGAGCTGACATGGAGCTGCTACAAGGGCGGGTCGAAGCCGTGCGGCAGGTGCGACTCGTGCCTCCTGAGGCTGGAAGGGTTCGCGAAGGCCGGCGTGAAGGACCCGCTGGAGTACGAGGTGAGCAGGTGAAGGTGTACTCCATATTCAGGTCGTTGCAGGGCGAGGGCCTGTCGATAGGCTCCCCCACGGTCTTCATCCGCACATCAGGTTGTCCCCTCAGGTGCACATACTGCGACACGACCCAGGCATACGACAAGGGCGAGGAGATGTCCCTCGAACAGATCATGAAGAAGGTCTCGAAGCTCAAGGCGAAACATGTGTGCCTGACCGGGGGCGAGCCGATGATGCAGAGGGAGGCCCCGAAGCTGGTCCAGATGCTCGTCGACGAAGGCTACAGGGTCGTCCTGGAGACGAATGGTGCGATGCTTCTGGACGACCTTCCGAGCGTGGAGACGCTCACCATCAGCATGGACATCAAATGCCCGTCCTCCGGGGAGTCGGGCAAGATGCTCTTCGAAAACATCGAGTTCCTTGGACCCACGGACCAGCTGAAGCTGATCATCTCGGACGGCAGGGACTACGAGTACGCGAAGGAGGTCCTGCGGAAGTACGCCCCGAAGTGCGAGGTCATATTCACGCCCGTGGGCGGGACAGATCTGAAGGACCTCGCGGAGAAGGTCCTCGAGGACGGCCTGGACGTGAGGGTCCTGCCGCAGCTGCACAAGATAATATGGGGGGACGAGGACAACAGGTAGTCCCGTTTACCCCCTGAAGACCGGCCTCTTGGACAGAAGCTTCGGGAGGGGCAGTCTCTCCTTGGGATAGCCTTTGGACTGCTTCTCGATCTCAAGCCTGAGCTGCTCGAGGGTCATCGCCTTGACCTCGCCCGACCTGAGCCTCACGGGGATCTGCTCCGAGGCTCTCTCCTTCTCGCCCAGCACGATGATCATGTTGACCCATTCCATCTCGGCGTTCCTTATCTTCTTGCCGACCTTGTTGTCGGTGTCGTCGATGTCGACGCGCGCGTCCAGGGCCCCGGCCAGCTTCTCGCAGTCGGGCATGAACTCGGTGCCCACGGGTATCAGTCTCACCTGCGTGGGCGAGATCCAGAACGGCAGGCTTGGCTTCTCGTGCTTGAGAGCCTCCTCGAGCAGGACGTAGATCCATCTCTCGATGGAGCCTATGGATGAGTGGCAGATGATGCAGCCCTTCTTCTTGCCCTCCGAGTCGACGTACACGATCCCGTATCTCTCGGCGTCGGCGACGTCCAGCTGCACGGTGCTTAGCTGCACCGCCCCGCCCACCGAGTCTATCCCCTGGAACTCGTGCTTGACGGCCCAGTAGTGCTTCATCTCCGAGAGCACCTCGATCAGGGCGGCCTTCTTCGAGTACTTCAGCAGCTCGATGATGTTGCCCTTGTACTTGTCGTAGTACTCCTTGACCACCCTGAACGCGACGGCGTATTCGACCCCCGTGGCGTCGGCGAGGTCCGCGTAGTTCCTGTAGAGCAGCATGTACTCCTTCCACCCCTCGTCCAGGTCTTGGACGAAGCAGTGGATATCGGGCATGTGGAACGCCCTGAGCCTCTTGAGGCCCGTGAGCTCGCCTCTCTGCTCCAGCCTGAAGCTCTTGGAGAACTCGTAGATCCTGAGCGGGAGGCACCTGTAGCTCAGGGTCGCCCCCTTGATCATCCTGAACAGGCCGAAATCACCCGCGAACCTGAGCACGAACTCGCGTTTCTCATCCGTCTTGAGCGTGTAGTGCCTCTCGTGGAACGAGATCCCCTGACTCCTGATGTCCGGGAAGGACCAGTCGTACAGGATCGGGGTGTCTATCTGGATCGCACCTATCCTGTCGAGCGCGATCTCCTTGGCCCACTTCTCCAGCAGCGTGAATATCAGGTGGCCCTTCGGGTACATCCTGAAGTGCCCTCTGTCGCTCGCCTCCTCGTAGTCCACGAGCTCGAGCCGCTGCATCGCCTTAATCGACGGCGGCTCCTGGCCCTTGGTCCTCCCGACCTCCTCCGACAGGATGAACTTCTTCAGGGAGGGGTGCTTGTCCAGGACCGCGAGGGAGTCGATGTCCTCCATGTTGACCGGATGCTCCTCGCCCTCCGGGGTGAGTATGTAGAATGTCTTGGAGATCTTCTCGACGACCTCTTCCCTGGTGACCTTCTTCTCTGATGTGAACTCCCTCGAGAGCTCGGACAGGGGATGCCCCTTGCACTTTATCTCGAAGGCCTTGTACCAGCCGAACGGCGACCTGTGGACCTCCATTCCCTTCGACGCGATTGCGGCCTCGGTCGCCTTCAGCACCTTGGCTGCGAGGTCGGGGGCTGCGAGATTGGAGCTCAGGTGCGCATAGGGATAGAGGACGACGCTCCGTGCCTCGATCTTCTGGAACACCTCGTCGATGTCGTTGGCTGCGGCCTCGGCAATCGCCTCTGCGTCCACGTCCGTGGACTCGACGGTCGAGAAGACCACGAGCGGCTCCTGGAACGAGTGCTTCTTCACGTGGCCGTCGGGCAGCTTCTCGGCCATCTTGGTAGGTTCTCTGACCTCGTATTCGAACTTGTCAGCGTGTATGAGGAGGACCCTCATGTCGTATCGCCGTCGAAATGGCAGGAAGAGTATTAAATGATTCACAGCACGCTGGCGCGCCTTCTCATAGTGTCATGGCGAAATATACATCCTCCTTGACAGATACAGGATGCAAGGAAGGGCTTCAGACAGGGTTCTGAGGGGGCACTCGATTTGGACGAAGGAGCGGCGAAGACGACGGCTAGGCAGCCGGCCAATGCGGCGAAAGGCGTTCAGGAGACCGGGGCCGTCGCGAATGGCAACTCGTGCGGGCCGAAGGATGCGAGGGCCATATGCGTGTCCCTCCCTCACAAAGGGAAGCCGGTCCGGGTGTACGGCAACTATCCGTCCGAGTTCATATCCACGCTCCAGGCCTCGAGCCTGGCCTGGGTCAACTTCATGGTCGACGACCTCCAGAAGGATGGCACCGAGATCGCGGTCAAGCTGGGGTTCAGCGATTCGCTCGTGCCGACCCTGCTGAAGGGATATCACGCGACGTTCGAGGACCGCGAGACGGAGATGGGCATCATGGTGCCCGCGGTCAAGATATCCAAGCTGGACATCCAGTCCCACCCTCTGCTTATCCTCGTACGGAAGGACCTTATAGTCACCATACACAGCGGCGCCATCGAGCGTCTGATACAGTTCTCGAGGTACGCGGACACGTTCATGCGGAAGCTCCCGGAGACCATGGACATCCAGGACCGGCTCACACTGATGCTCGCGAGGATACTGGACGAGAACAACTCCCACAACTTCGAGCACCTGCGCGAGATCGAGGAGCAGGCCGACGACATGGGCGTGCTCATGCTCGACCCGAAGACCCAGAGGCTGGAGATCGGGAGGCAGATATACGAACTGAAGCACGCGCTGATCACCTACCTGAACACCCTCTGGCGCACGCTGGACGTGCTCCATTCGCTCAGGTTCGGCGATGCTCAGCTCGTCTCCGACAGCCCCAAGGTCCTCGCCCAGATCGGTTTGCTGGTGGAGGACGTGAACAGGCAGATCGCGCTCTCGGAGCACATGTCCGAGGTGTTTGCTTCCGGGTTGGAGGTCCTCCAGGCACTGTACAACAACCAGCTGCAGGTACTGAACAACAGGATGGCCCTTACGATAACCTGGCTGACGGTCCTGGGCACGGCGGTCCTCGTGCCGAACACTCTGGCGACGGTGTTCGGGTCGATGGCTGGGCTCGAGACGAACTGGCTGATCTGGTACACGGCCATACTCTTCCTGTCGACCGCCAACGCGACCGCGCTGGCGTACTGGTGGGTGAAGAGGAAGGTCCATCTGCCCGGGGCGCCCGATTGATCACACTATCGGAACGCTTTTTAACCATCACACGCTAGGGTCAGCCGAGGCCTGGAAACTTGAAGGAGTTCGATGTCTACGTCCAAGACAAGCCTGGAGAACTGGCCAGAATCTGCGAGCTGCTGGGCAGCAACGGCGTGAACATCAGGGCGATCGCCAGCGAGAGGTCCCATCAGAGGTCGATGATAATGATCGTGACCGACGACGAGGCGACTGCCAAGTCTGCGTTCGCCAGGTCCGGGATCCACTACGACCTGAAGGACGTCGTGACCGTCAAGTTGATGGACAGGCCAGGGGAACTCGGCAAGATGGCGAGGCGGCTGGCCAAGTCGATGGTGAACGTCGATTCGATATACATCATGGGCAACGAGAGCGGGACGACCGAGATGGCCCTGACGGTCGATAACATCAAGAAGGCAGAAGACGCCCTCAAGTAGGTAGCCAGGAACTGCTGGAAGCACGGAGCTTCCGCCCTTTGTTGTTTTTCACTCAGTCCAGGCTCTTTCCTCTCTTGATGAGGATCTCCTCCAGGAGATTTCTGGCATCCCTGACCTTGGCCAGCTCATCCTTGGTCAGGTCGAGCCTGAGGAGGTGCGACCAGACCTTTGATAGTGAGTGGTAGGATTCCCTGATGAGGTCGAGATCCTCGTTGAGTTCCTGGGTCGGCTCGATCTTCTCCTCTTCTATCGGCCTGTAGAAGACGTTCCTGCCGACCTTGGACCTCTTCACGAGGCCTTTGCCTGTGAGTTTCTGCAATGCCTGGGTCGCCCCCGATTGGGTGATCTTCAGTTCCGTCGCCAGGATCGTCGGCGAGTTGATCCCTTTTCGGAGGATGCCCATGATTTCCTTTTCCCTGTCCGTGAGCACGATATCACCACACATTAGCTATTCATAAGTCGATGCTTATGTTTACTTATGTTTGCTTATGTGTTGTCAGGCTGGCGTGTAATGTGTTCCCTAGATGAAAAACCCTCCGACCCATGACTGGCGCGCGAGCAGGGAGTGACGTTAAGTGTTCTCCGAAAGCATAACTTATCTAACTCGCCCTCGGAGCAATCGACGATTCGCGGGAAGAACGATGGGCGCGGGGCCGGAAAAAATCCAGGCTCACTGTTCCTTTTTGTCTTCGGCAGGCTCCACATCCGGAGGTCCGAACGCATCCATGTCTGGCACTGCGGTCTTCCGCGGTTTAGGGAGCGCGCCGGGCACCAGTATGCCCATGAACTTCTCGAAACTCGCCTTTTCCTGCAGTATGCTCTCGCGGTTCAGTTCGAGGCCAGCTACCGCGGAGATGGAGTCCGCGCCCAGGCCGAAGGATTCCATCCTGAGCTTGTCCAGGTCGGTCGCTAGCATCCTCTCGTGCTCCTCGATCCGCTTGCCTATCCGCTCCATGGCCAGGTCCTTCAGCATCTTCTCCAGGAACGAGATCTGCTCATCCTTCGTCTTCTTCGAGATGAGCATCATCGCCGCCTCGTGCTTGAAGTCCAGTCTCGCGCCCGCGTGGTCCTCGTCCGTCATGGCGATCCAGAGCAACGGGTGCTCTGGCGAGTTGAATGTCACCTTCTCCGGCAGCAGCGCGTCCGCGGAGATCTTCATGGCCGGACCACCAGAAGAATGATACACCGCGTAGAAGCTCATCCGCTCGAGGAAGTTGATCTCAAGGAACTCCCGGCGGTTCTTCTCGAGTATGGTCACTTCTCCTTTGGCCAGCTCCTCCAGCACAGAGGCCGGGGTCATGTCGGGCTTCTTGTCGCCCAGGACGCGGGAGGCGCCCATGATGCACCTGACGGGCTCATAGGTCCTGGTCAGCCAGAAGGACGGCGGGAAGCTGGTCCATGACCTCTTCTTCCCCTCCTCCTCCTTCTTGACCTTGAGCTTGGAGAACGAGAACGTGGAGAACTGGTACCTGATCTTGCCTTCACTCGTCTCAAGAACGCCTGCAGGCAGCCCCTCCTTCGCGACGATCCTGTCCGCCCAGAACCCCAGGTCCGATCTCAGCTTCGGCCTGGTCGTGAAGCCGTTCTGTCCGATGTGGTTGAGTATCTGTCTCCTCGTCGGCGTGATCAGCCAGCTCATCCACATCACGAGCGATTTCGGCGTGTCGATGTAGGGCACCGGAAGAACGGTGTGGTCCGCCGCGGTCCCCCACCCTGGCAGGACGGCCTGCCCAGGCGTGTGGGACAGGGACTTGTCCAGCTGGACGGAGAGCGCCACCTCGTCCTCGGGCTCGTCCGTCTCCCTTATCGGCGCGGGCTCGATCCTCAGGTCGGAGTTCAGGAAGTAGTAGTTCTGCCTCTTCGAGTTGATGGCCAGGAGCACGCCGCAGTCGACGCCCTTGGCCAGCAGCGTCCTCATCTGCACACTGCTCTTGTCCTTCAACGGGCGGGTCTGTGCGCTGAGCGACAGCCTCCTCATGGAGTCCGTGAGCGGGCTCTTCTCGATTTCCCTCCTGGTGAGGGGCTGCTTGTGAAGCAGTGCGTACACGACCGCCCTTGAGACGTTGTTGGTCAGGAACTCTCCGATCTCGATGGCTTTCTCCTTCGGAATAGGAACTACATGTTGCGGCATCCCATCCACCCTCTTGCTCCGATTTGATTCAAATCGGCATATGGATACTTAACACTATGCGCAAAAAGGTGCTCGGATGTGGCTTTTTTGCGGCACGGAGTAGTCCAGAGTTCTGGGAATGGGACCGGCCGAGTCCCGGACGGACTCACTCTATCCACCGCCGGAAGCTGCGGTTTTCTGGGGCGCACCAAAATCATTAACTCCCGTCCCAGCACTAACGATACTGGGCACACACCCAAGAGGACCTCCTAAGATGGCACCCCCAACGCTCGGGAGTGCGAGTCGCAACTCCAAGCTTGCCGTGCTCATCGCATCGATGGCAGCATGCGTTGCCGCAGCTCTGTACTTCGGCCTTATACTGGGCACTAGCGTTGTCTACACTCACTTCTTCTACGTGCCAATCATCCTCGGAGGACTGTGGTTCAAGAGGAAGGCGGTTCTGATCGCCGTCCTGTTGGGTGCGGTGCACGTCCTTTCAATGTCGTTCTCCGAGGTCGGGGCTCAGGTCGAGGACGTCACGAGGGCGTGCTTGATGGTGGTCGTCGCGCTGGTCCTCGGGGTCGTCAGGGAGCACCAGACGAGAGCCGAGAAGACACTGGCGAACTACCGCGACCATCTTGAGGACATTGTTACTGAGCGGACGACGGAGCTGAAGGACGCAAACGAGAAGCTCACGCTCCTTGGGAGCATAACGAGGCACGACCTGCTCAACCATCTCTCCGTGCTTGTCGGCTGGCTCGAGCTTGCCCGCGATTCAGGGCACGACCCGACGGCAGATGAGGAGATCAATCGTGCCCTGGAATCCGCTTCAATCATCCGTGAGGACATGGAGTTCACGGCAGACTACGAAAGAATTGGCGTGAAGAGCCCGGTCTGGGTGAGTGCCAAGCACATCTTCCTTCTGGGGATCGCCACGGTCAAGTTGAATGGCACCAGCGTGAGCAGCGAGTTGGACACGCTTGAGATATACGCCGATCCCATGATCGACAAGGTCTTCATGAACCTCATCGACAACTCCATCAGACACGGCGGCCACGTGACCCGGATAGGCGTCAGGTGGGAGAGGACCCCCGATGGACTGTCGGTCATCTACGAGGACGACGGTTGCGGCGTTTCCGAGAAGCACAGGGCCAGCCTGTTCGAGAGGGGTGTCGGCGACCACACGGGCCTTGGCCTTTTCATGGTGAGGAAGGTGCTGGCCATGACTGGCATCACGATCGAGGAGAAGGGCACGCCTGGCAAGGGTGCGAGGTTCGAGATGCACATCCCGGAAGGCAAGTTCAGGTTCACGAAGGACATGGGCATCGGCGGCTGAAGGTACCCAGCACCCTGGTCCGTGTGTCAGGGTGCTTTCTTCAAGCTCGCAACAACGGCGTCGCCCACAATCGAAGTTGACGCGGTCCCGCCGATGTCCGCCGTCTTGTGCCTGCCCTCCCTGAGGACGTCCTCGACCGCGCGCTCGATGCTGGATGCGGCCTCGGCATGGCCGAGGGTCCGCAGCATGAGGGCCGATGAGAGGATGGCTCCGACGGGGTTCGCGAGGCCCTTCCCAGCGATGTCGGGCGCGGACCCGTGGACGGGCTCGAACATGCTCACTCCAGAGGGATTGATGTTCCCTGAAGGCGCGAACCCGAGGCCTCCCTGGATCGCGGCTCCGAGGTCGGTCAGGATGTCTCCGAACAGGTTGGGCGAGACGATTAGCTTGAATCGCTCGGGGTTCCTCACCATGTGCAGCGCGACCGCGTCCACGTACTGGAACTCCCTCTCTATCCCGAACTCCCGGGACTTCCTCTCCACCGCCTCCCTCCAGAGGCCGTAGATCTCCGTAAGCACGTTCGCCTTGTCGACTGACGTCACCAGTTTGATATCGCTGTCCTTGGCGAGTTTGAACGCGAAGTCGACGACCCTGTCAGCGCCGGCCCTCGACACGACGCCGATCTGGAACGCCAGGTCCTTCTCGTGCTTCAGGTCGATCCCGACATCGAACTTCGCCTCGTACGCCTTCCTGACGAGGGTGAGCTCCGTCCTTGACCTTCCCTCTGTGACCCTGCCTCCGAGGCCGACGTAGAAGTCCTCGGTGTTCTCCCTGACGAACTGTATGTCTATCTTCCTCCCGTCTCCCACGAGCGGGCACGGGACGCCCTCGAAGAGCTTGATGGGCCTGAGGTTCACGTACTGGTCGAAGTGGAACCTCAGCCTGAGCAGGACTCCTTTCTCCAGCACGCCGGGCTTGACTCGCGGGTCGCCCATGGCGCCGAGGAGGATGGCGTCCTTGTGCTCGAGCCTGCCCACGGTCTCCTCGCTCAGGATCTCCCCGGTCTTGAGATAGTGTCCGGCGCCGAGCGGGAACTCCTCGAAATCCATGTCGAGGTTCCTTCTCTCGGCTACTGCATCGAGCACGCGCATGGCCTGTCCGACCACTTCCGGTCCGATGCCGTCCCCCGGGATCACCGCGATCTTCTGCAACCCAATCTCTCCTTGGTGTAAGGTATCAGGCCGCCCTTGTCCATCAGCATCGTGACGAACGGCGGGTACGCCTTGAATGTGAGCCTCTCATTCGTCCTCTCGTTGAGAACGGTCCCTCTTGCGACGTCGACCGAGACCGTGTCGCCGTCCGATGCGGAAAGCGCCGCCTCGACCACCGGCAGGCCTATGTTGATGGCGTTCCTGAAGAAGATCCGCGCGTACGATTCAGCGACCACGCACGAGACGCCTGCTCCGATGAGGGCCCTCGGGGCGTGCTCTCTGCTGGAGCCGCAGCCGAAGTTCCTTCCGGCGACTATGATGTCTCCTTTCTGGACGCGCTTCGCGAACTCCGGCCTCACCTTGACGAACGCGTGCTTGGCGAGCTCCGAGCTGTCCATCGTGACCAGGTACTCGGCGGGTATGATCTGGTCCGTGTCCACATTGTCCCCGAACACCCATGCCCTGCCCTTGAACGCGGGGCTCATCTGCTCACCACCGAGGGGTCGACGATCCTTCCCTTGACTGCGCTCGCGGCGACCACCGCCGGGCTCGCGAGGTAGACCTCGGAATCCTTGTCCCCCATCCTCCCGACGAAGTTCCTGTTCGTGCTGCTCACGCATCTCTCGCCGGGGGCGAGGATACCCATGTATCCGCCCAGGCACGCGCCGCAGGTCGGCCCGGAGATGAACGCTCCAGCGTCGGAGAATATCTTCACGAGCCCTTCCTTGACGGCCCGGTCGAACACCTCCTTCGTCGCGGGCACCACGATCATGCGGACGTCCTTGTGCACCTTCTTCCCTTTCATGATCTTGGCCGCGATCCTCAGGTCCTCTATCCGCCCGTTCGTGCACGAGCCCAGGTATGCCTGGTCGATCGGGACGTTGACCTCGCTCGCAGGGGAGATGTTGCTCGGCAGGAACGGCTTCGCAACTACCGGGACGATGTCCTCGCCATCGTACTCCTTCACTTCGGAATACGCCGCATCGGCGTCGGCGAGGACGTGCTTGTACTTCCCTCTGGCCCTGTCTCTCAGGTACTCGTCGACCTTCTTGTCGGGCGGGATCATGCAGGCTTTCGCGCCTGCCTCTATGCCCATGTTGGAGATGGTTATCCTGTCGGATACGGGCAGGGATGAGATCGAGGAGCCCCCGACCTCCATCGACTGGTACAACGCCCCTTCGACGCCTATGTCACCTATGATCGTGAGTATGATGTCCTTGCCGGACACATGCTTCCCCAGCTTTCCGTCCACGACGATCTTCATCGATTCGGGGACCTTGAACCAGAGCACCCCGCGGGCGAAGACCGTCGCTGCCTCGGTGCTCCCGATGCCCGTGGCGAACGCGCCGAGCGCGCCGTAGGAGCACGTGTGCGAGTCCGCCCCGACTATCAGCCTGCCAGGGGCTGCGAACCCCTGCTCGATCATGAGCTGGTGGCACACGCCTCCCGACCCGACCTCGAAGTAGTTGCGGACCTTGTGCTTCCTTGCGAAGTCGCGCATCTTCTTGGCCTGCTTCGCGGAGGCCACATCCTTGTTGGGCACGTAGTGGTCCGGGATGAGCACGACCTTCTTCTCCAGGATGGGCGCGCACAGGCCTTCGAACTCGTCGAAGGCGGCAGGCCCGGTCACATCGTTGACCATGACATAGTCGACCTCGGCCTCCACGATCTCCCCAGGCTCCGCTTTAGTGTGCGCCTTCGCCGACAGTATCTTCTCAGCTATCGTCTGACCCACTTGCAGTCACCCCTGAGTGCGGTCCACCTCAGTACGCCCGCTTCTTGCTCTTGGCATCGTGCCCGTTCGCAGTGAGCTTTCGGCCCCATAGTCTGTTCAGGGCTTCAATGGTTGCGTCCACGCTCGTCGTGACGATGTCCGAGCCCACGCTCTTCCCCAGGGCGAGCAGCTGGGCGTCCTCGCAGTCGCCGAGCTTCACGGTCACCTCGCACAGCGCGTTGGAGCCGCCGGTGATGGCCTCGAGCCTGAACTCGGTCAGCACGATGTTCTTGGACACCGCGGTCCTGATCGCGCTGAGGCTGGCATCGATGGGCCCGACGCCGGTCTCCGACGCGCGCCTCATCTCCCCGTCGATGTTCAGGATGACCGTCGCGGTCGGGGTGAAGTTGAGCCCGGTGAACACGGTGAACTCCTCGAGCTTGATGACCGGCTCCGCCTCCTGCCCCATGACGTCGTAGGCGACCGCGATCAGCTCTGCATCGTCCAGCTTCTTGCCGGACTCCGCGTACTTCTTCACCCTGGTCACGACCTCCTTCATCTGGTCGTGCGGGAGTTCGAGCCCGTACTCCTTGAGCTTGTTCTGGACCGCGTGCACGCCCGAGTGCTTTCCCACGACGAAGGTCCTCTCCTTGCCGACTATCTCCGGCCTCATGGGCTCGTACGTGGAGCACTCGCTGAGCACGCCGTGGACGTGTATGCCGGACTCGTGAGAGAAGGCGTTCTCGCCCACAATCGCCTTGTTCGGCTGGACTGCGATGCCCGTCAACTGGGACACCAGGCGCGACACGAATGTCATCTTCCTCGTGTTAATCCTGGTCTTGACGCCGTAGAATGCCTGGAGGCCCATGACTACCTCCTCGAGCGCGGCGTTCCCCGCCCGCTCGCCGAGGCCGTTGACCGTCACGTGTATCTCCTCGGCGCCTCCGAGTATGCCCGCGAGCGAGTTGGCCACGGACAGGCCGAAGTCGTCGTGGCAGTGCACCGCGAGCGGGACCGTGGTGTTCTTCTTGATCTCAGCGACGAATTGCGTCATCGCGGTGGGCGTCATGACGCCGACGGTGTCCGGGATGTCTATCCTGTCCACGCCGGCCTCCTCGACCGTCTTGTGCATGACGTCGAGGAACTCGAGCTCCGTCCTGGTGCCATCCTCGCAGCTGAACTCGGCGATCAGGCCGTGGTCCTTCGCGTACTTGACCGCCATGAAGGCCTTCTCCCTGGCCTCGTCCTTGGTAATCTTCAGCTTCTTCTCGAGGTGGACCTTGGAGGTCGCGAGGAATATGTGCACCGAATCGACATCCGCCGCGAGGGCCGCGTCGACGTCCTCCTTCGACGCCCTGCACAGGGCGCATATCTCGCTCTTCAGGCCCGCGCCCGCGATCTTCTTGACCGCCTCGGCCTCTCCCTCGGAGTTGATCGGGAAACCTGCCTCTATGATGTCCACTCCGAGTTCGTCCAGTGCCTGGGCGATCTTGAGCTTGTCCTCGCTGGACAGCGCCACGTTCGGCGTCTGCTCCCCGTCCCTCAGGGTCGTGTCGAGTATCTTGACCCTCTCAGGCATCCTCGTCGCCTGGAAGATCTTCTTGTTGTACTCGCTAACGAACACTCCCGTCTCGGGTATCCTGAACCCGCTGTCGACCGTTTCTTTGGCATTCTCACTCGGAGCTTGTGTAGGCATCAAAACACTCTCCAAAATTTCCTTCAATGAGCAGTTAGGCTAGGATAAGCAGCAGCCCAAAGGGCAGAATAGGCAGGGCATTGCTCTTGTGCTTCATTCCCAGTCACCGTGTTCGAAGGTGCCGCGCCTCTGTTGGCGTGACAAACCTGGTCATGGCCTGTACCGATATAAATCTTTGCGAATGGATTTCGACAGCCAGATGCCCCGTTCTGCTGGACAGTTCTGTACAGCATGGGCTGAGCCAGCAGCTTTCAAGTCCGTCTTGCAAGAATAGAAATATCCATTCTCTGGTACTGCGCCTGATATCTTTGACCAAGGAGGAGCTGGTCGCGTTCCAGGGGGAGAGAGGCGCGTACTCAGAGGACGCGTGCTTCAAGTACTTCGGGAACGGCGTTCAGACGAAGCCGTTCGCGGACTTCCAATCGGTGTTCGAAGCGGTCGAGAAGGATGCGGTCACCCACGCGGTGGTCCCGGTCGAAAACTCGATCGAGGGAAGCGTCGCGCAGGTGAACGACCTGCTGCTCGATCACGACCTCACGATCTCCGGAGAGGTCATCGTGCCAGTCAAGCACTGCCTCATGGTGTTCGACGACGTCACCATGGAAAGCATAAAGGAGGTCCTGAGCCACCCGCAAGCGCTCGGGCAGTGCAGGAAGTTCCTTCAAAACCATCCGAACTGGCGGATAATCCCGTCCTACGACACCGCGGGGAGCGCGAGGATGATCTCGGAGGGCAAGAGCCTCGAGAGGGCGGCTATCGCGAGCAAGCGCGCGGCGAGCGTGTACGGCCTCAAGGTGCTCAAGGAGGACATCCAGAGCGAGGTCGTCAACTTCACCCGGTTCTTCGTGCTCGAGAAGAACCCTGAGCCCTCGGAGGGCGCGAACAAGACCTCAATCGTATTCGCGACGAAGAACGCACCCGGCGCGCTGCACAAGTGCCTCGGTGAGTTCGCCTCGAGAGGCGTCAACCTCTCGAAGCTTGAGTCCAGACCGAGGAAGAACAAGCCCTGGGTGTACGTCTTCTATGCCGACCTCGACGGGAGCATCGACGACCCCGACTGCCACGCGGCCATCGGTGGCCTCCTCAAGACTGGCGCGTTCGTCAAGATACTCGGCTCGTACAGGAAGGCAGAGAGCTGATTCTGGCCCTCCAGCTCATTCGTCCGTCCACGCGCTGACCACGGAGCCTATGGCGACGATGACCACACCGAGCACGAATATTATCGCCGCGCTGACCAGGGCAGCCGACATGTCGTTCGAGATCATGGCGTCCCTCAGCCCCTCCCCCACGTAGTAGAGGGGCATCACCTTCCCCACGGCCTGCAGGTAGCTGGGCATCATCTCCAGCGGGAAGAATATGCCCGACAGGAACATCATCGGGAAGTTTATCGCCCCTCCCGCAGACTCCGCAGCCTCCTCGTCCTTGACGAACCTCGCGACGATCATCCCGAGGCCGGAGAACGTCATGCTGCCCGTGACTACGAGCAGTATCACGAGGGGGTTGAAATGCACCTTCACGCCGTACGCCAGGACCGCCACCGCCACCAGGGCGCCCATGGATATAAATGCTACAAATATCTGGTATACCACCTTGGATATTACCCATTCTGCCTTCGTCATCGGCGTGGTCGCGACCTTCCTCAGGATGCCGTTCTTGCGGTAGCGCGTGTTGACCGCTATCGCGCCGTATACCCCCGAGGTCATGATGGTCATTCCTATGATCCCCGGGAGGAAGAAGTCGATGTACTCGAACTGCTCGTCGAGGGTGAGGCCCGTCTCCTGGATGGCCAACTCCTTGGAGGAGTTGGAGTACGCGAGGTTGAACTCGTACACCACCGCGCGTACGATCTGGCTCGTTGCCGCGGAGGTCTGCTGGTCCGATTCGTCGAGCCTCAGGGTCATGGTCGCGGTGCCCGTCTCCGCGAAGGTGGCATTGAACCCCTCGGGGATGATCAGTAGCCTTCGTATCTCCTGGTCCTGAATCTCCTTCTCGATGTCGACGCCAGGGTCGAGGTACCTCATCTCGAACGCACCCGTCGAGTTCAGCGCCCCGACGAAAGTCGTCGACAGCACCGACCGGTCCTCGTCGAGGACGTAGAGCCTTAGGGTCGTGTCCCCGGTCTGGGCGAAGATCGAGCCGAATATGACCATGAGCAGGATCGGGAACGCCATCATCCAGAACAGGGCGCCCTTGTTCCTCCAGAGCATCCTGAGGTTGCTTGTGATGTCCACGTACATCCTTCCGATGTTCATCTCAATCGGCCCTCCCCAGCTCTTCGCCCGTGAGGTTCAGGAAGACGTCCTCCAGCGATGACCTCTTCAGCAACAGCTCGGCGTAGCTGATGTTGTTCTTCTCGATCGTCATGATGAGGTCGGGGAGAAGGGACTTGGAGCCGAGGGATATCTCGAGGTCGCCGTTCTGACCCCGCACCGTGCATTCCTTCACCTTGCACAGCACCTCCTTCGCGTTGGGGCTCGGGGACTTGACGACGAGCCTGGTGGCAGCCCCGTGCTGCCTGATGAGCTCGTCCGGGCTGCCCATGGCCACGATCTTCCCCTTGTTTATCACGCCGACGCGGTCGGCGAGCACCTCGGCCTCTTCCATGTAGTGGGTCGTAAGGAACACGGTCTTGCCCCTGTCCCTGAGGGACTTGATGGCCTCCCAGATGTCCCTCCTAGCCTTCGGGTCCAGCCCCGAGGAGGGCTCGTCCAGGAACACGAGGTCCGGGTCGTTGACGAGCGCGATCGCCACCCCGAGTTTCTGCTTCTGCCCGCCGGACAGCGTCATGAAAAGCGAGTTGCGCTTGTCCTCAAGGCCGACGGTCTTGATCAACGAATCGGCGTCCACCGCCTTGCCGTAGAGCCGGCCGAAGTACAGGATGTTCTCCTTGACGGTGAGCCTGTCGTATGTGTTGAACTCCTGCGGGAGCACACCGATGATCTTCCTGATGGCCCGCCCCTCCCTGCGGACATCGTGCCCCAGGACAAATGCCTCCCCCTGGGTGGGCTTCCTGAGGCACTCCAGTATCTCGACCGTGGTGGTCTTCCCGGCGCCGTTCGGCCCGAGGAACGCGAATATCTGTCCCTTCGGCACGTCGAACGAGATTCCGTCGACCGCGACGACGTCGGGGTATCTCTTGACGAGCGAACGGACGCTTATTGCGGCGCCGCTCTTCAGCGATGGGACATCTTGAACGGCCTGCTTGGGGGGCATTGCATCAGCCTATGTGTGCGACCTCCAGCCGCGGTCATAAGCCTTTCCCCGGAAGCCCCCGGCGGCTGGTGGTCGGAAATGTGCGGCGCCTGCCAATGGATTGTAGATTGTAGAAAAGAGAACTACGGAAGGGGTTTAGAACCAGAGTCCTACCAGGTGACCTAGTACGACAGCTTCTCTGCCACCCACGAGCGCCCTTGGAAGTTGGCGAACGCGTCTATGAAGTCGTACCAGGCGGTGTCCTGCCCGAACGGGATCGTGATGTAGATGTCCTTCATCGAGAACGCCCCGTCCGTGGGAGTTGACGGGAAGTATATCGCGAGCCCGTGCGATCCCCTGTGGGGATAGCTTGCGAGGCTCAGGACCACCCCGTCGCCGACCGCGGTCACGACATCCGCAGCAGCCCCCTTGAGCGCCACGTCCTTGATGCCGGTGTCCATGACCAGGTTCTCCGCGAAGCTCATCAGGTCGATGTCGTAGAAGTAGTAGTACTCCTCCGCCTGAGCCCTGTCGTTGGTGAACTTGTTCACGTACACAGGGAGCGTGCGCAGCATCTCCTTGGCGAGGACGTCCACCGCAGCCGTGAGCTGGTCCATGTAGCTCATCTCGAACACGCTGATCGTCCAGTCGTTGTACCCCATCATCGACGTGTAGTACGTGGCGAATTCCTTCGCGATGGTCGTCGACAGCTCCTCGCCGCCCATGTCGGGGTTCGCCACGAGGTCCGCCGCGATCGTGTTGTACGGGAACCCCTGTCCGTAGACGAGCTCCTCGCTGAACACAAGGTAGTCCGCGAGCCCCCTCAGCTGGTAGGCGACCTCGGGCATGGCCATCAGGCACGCGTCGAACCCGACGACATCGATGATCTCGTTCGTCGTGTTGTACGCGCCCCAGAACGCCTCTCTCATCTCCGGCAGCAGTATGCAGTCCTCGACGCCCTCCTCCTCGAAGGTCGTGTCGTCCCAGCATATCCCGTTGAACGCGCCGCCGTGGTCCCAGAGGTCCACGAAGTACCTCTCCGCCGGGTACATGTCGCAGGAAGTCTCGATGAACCACTCGAGCAGCTTCCCGTCTCCCATGTTCTCCTCATTCGGCAGATCGTAGTCAGTCCCGGTGGTGTCCACCTGGAAGGACTCACCGTTCTTCACGTAGAGCAGCTCTGTCTCGGTCGTCATGGTGTCCATCAGGACGACGATGTTGACGTCGTCGGTGGACCCGACGCTCTCCAGCCATTCGAGGTTCAGCCACCCGTACGTTTCGAGGCTGTTGTCCGCATCCATGTAGACCATCACGGTCCACTTCTTGCCGCCGTCCCCAGCCGCCATCGGGCTGGAGAACGCCATGGCGACCATGATGGCAGCCGCCGCCAATGCTCCAAAACCTGAAATCCTCCTCATATTTCGATTCCCCCTCGTGTCGCGGATCCATCCGCGTATGACCCCGCAATGAGGTCTGCAGCCATTACACACTGACTGCAGGATGTTGTAAACCTCTCATGCGATAAGCCTCTTTCGGGACTTAACGGTCTTGAGGGGTCATGATCGGGCTCAGGCCCTCTCGGAGACCGCGACGCTCTCGATCCTCGATTCCTTCTTGAGCTCCTCGACCGCGGCCGCGCCCCTGAGGACCTTCCTATCCCTCTCGAGCGTGGCGAGCTCCTTCGAGTCGAACGCCTTCGGGTCCACCGAGATGATCAGCCTCGCCCTGGTCACCCAGGCGGTCTCGGTCAGTGAGTCGAGGGACTTCAGGACCCGCTTGAAATCGTTGAACGTGGTGAGGTACTCCACCCCCTCGAGCAAGACGATGCTGTTGGGATTGGACTCCATGAACCTGATCATGGTGTCCGTGAGCACCGCTATGCTCGTCGGGGCGATCCTCCTCTCGCCTTGGGATTCCGTGAGCCAGATGATGGGGGTGACCTCGAGGCCGTATGCCTTCCTGACGTTCTCAGGGAACTCCCTGGTGACCACCAATCCGCTGGGGATCAGGAACTGTAGGGTGTCGGAGGCCGAATCCTCCTTTCCCGAGAGATCGATGTCAGGCCTCAGCGGGAACGACACCAGCTCGCTGAAGAGCTTGAAGGCCGCGTCGCCGCTGTCACCCTCGAAGAAGTATATCCCCCTGGGGATGTCGAACCCCCTGAACCCTGACCGGGCAGTGTTCTCGACTTCTGGGTCGACGATGATCGCTGTGAACTCCTTGCTCGTCACGGACCTCACGACAATCACGAAGAGCCCTGCCATCAGCCACGAATAGGGATTGTACTCCTCATAGCCGAGCCTGAGTTCGAGTACGAGGTCGAACACCAACTCCACTGCGGGAATCCCTATCCATGCCCCGGCCAGCAGGTACATGTCTGATCGGGCTTTCTTCGAGATCGCGCCCATGCCTCCAGACCTTTGCGCCCTCATCGGGAGGGCGAAGTTCAGGCCGATGGACACAACAAGGTACGCGGACACCGCGGCTGTCACTCCGAGCCATGCATCGGAGGCCGCATCGAACTCGGGGCTCAGGATCCATGCGACGGCTGCCAGGACAAGCCCGATCGTCCCCCAAGCGGTTATGATGTTGACGGGGCTTTTCCTCAGCCAATTTGCGAAGTGAGCGAACGATCCGAACCGCCTGTATATCGTCGTGAGGGTCACCGTGCACACTGACAACCAGGAGGCGACGACGATGAAAGTCACATCGACAGCAGCGTGGTATCTATGGTACCATCCGCCTGTGTAGTCATCTAGGAGTTCGAGGGCCCAGAGCGCGGCGAGCGCCAAGACGAAGAGCGCGATGATCCAGCCCCTGATCGCGGAGAAGAACTCCTCTCTCCTTCTGAGTATCAGGTATACTGCGAAAGTCACTATGATGAGCCCGAGTACGCTCGGCACGATGTCAAACACCGCTTCCTGATAATCCAACATCTGCTCCCTCGATCCGGTCTCGTATCATGTCAACTGCTTGTGCAGTCATGAAGCTTTCCGACACCACGGGGCGGAAAGGCCCCTTGGGCCAGGATCGGTCCGGTTTTCTCTCTCTATCCGGAGTCCTTGCTCGGGTCGGGCACGAGCACCGCTCCTTGGCTCGCTGAACCCACCTGGGCCCTGTACCTGGCCAGATAACCGGGCGCGTCCCTCTTCGGGACCCGTCTGTCCTTGAGCCTCGCCTTGATCTCCTTCTGGGATATCAGCACCTCGACCTCCCTGGAGTCGAGGTCGACCCTGATGATGTCCTTGTCCCTCACCGCGGCTATCGCGCCGCCGGCATACGCTTCCGGGGACACATGCCCTATCGACAATCCTCTCGTCCCTCCAGAGAACCGTCCGTCGGTTATGAGAGCGACCGATTCACCCAGGCCGAGGCCGGCTATCACAGCGGTCGCCCCGAGCATCTCCGGCATTCCCGGGGCGCCCTTCGGTCCCTGGTACCTGATGATGACCGCATCGCCAGGCTTGATCCTGCCTGCAAGCATAGCGTCCGTGGCTGTCTTCTCCTGGTCGAACACCTTCGCGGGCCCTTCGAACTTCCTCATCGACGGGACGACCGCGGACTGCTTGACGACGCATCCCTCCTCTGCCAGGTTGCCCGTGAGTATCGCGATGCCCCCCTCCTCGTGGTACGCTCTGTCCAGAGGACGTATCACGCCTGGGTCCTTCACCTTCGACTCCCTCGCGACCTCGAGGATGTCCTTCCCGGTCACCGTGCCCGCGCTCTTCAGCTTGGGCTCTAGCCTGTTGAGGACCCCGGGGATCCCTCCAGCCTGGTCCAGGTCTATCATGAAGTGCTCCCCGCCGGGCTTGAGCGCAACGACGTGCTTCGTGTCCCTTGATATGGTGTCGAACATGCCGAGCTCGAGCGGGATGCCGAACTCGTTGGCGATCGCGATCATGTGGAGGCATGTGTTGGTGGAGCCTCCGATCGCGTTGTCCACCCTGAGGGCGTTCTCGAAGCTGTCCTTCGTGACGAACCCCCTCGGCCTCCTGTTCTCCCTGACCAGCTTGACCGCGAGAGCGCCCGTGGCTCTGGCCATCGCGAGCTTCTCCTCGGAGACCGCGTGAGCAGTCGCGCATCCCGGGAGGCTGAGGCCGAGCGCCTCGGTCAGGCACGCCATCGTGTTCGCGGTGAACAGTCCGGAGCATGATCCTGGCCCTGGGCACGCCCGCCTCTCGATCTCGTCGAAGTCCTTCTGAGAAATCTTGCCGGCGGTCAGCTCTCCGACCGCCTCGAATATCGAGATAACATCCAGCTTCCTGTCCTTGTAGACTCCGGGCATCATCGGGCCGGCCGTGAGCATCACTGCTGGAATGTCCATCCGGCCGCAGGCCATGAGCATGCCTGGCGTGATCTTGTCGCAGTTCGTGACCCCGACCCATCCATCGGCCACGTGCGCCTCCACCATCGCCTCGACGGTGTCGGCCACGATCTCCCTCGAGGGCAGCGAGTACCTCATCCCCTCGAGCCCCATCGCGATGCCGTCGCAGATGCCCATCACTCCGAACTCGTAGTGCGCACCCCCGGCCTCCTCGATGCCCTTCTTGACCTCAGCGACCAGCTTCCCCATGTGCATGTGACCAGGGACGATGGTGTTGTACGAGTTGGCTATGGCTATCAGGGGCTTCTCCAGGTCCTCGTCCTTCATCCCCAACGCCCTGAGCAGGCCCCTCGCGGGCGCCCTGGACATGCCCTTCTTCATCGCGTCGCTCCTGAGCTTCTGTTCAACCTTCGCCTGAGCCATCTCAATCACCCAGCTTGAAATCGTCGTGGAGCGACTCGACCGCCCTCTTCGCGTCTTCCTTCTTGACGATGAACGATATGTTCAGCTCGGAGGAGCCCTGGGCGATCGCCCTGATGTTGATGCTGTTCGTGGCCATCGTGCCGAAGACGCGTGCGGCCACGCCGGGGGTGCCTTTCATGCCCGCGCCGACGACGGCGATTATGCTGAGGCCCGCCTCGATGCGGACCTCCCGGACCTCCTTCGAGCCGAGGAGCGACAGTTCGAGCGCGTTCTGCGCCCTCGAGCCATGCTCCTTCGGTATCGCGAGCGTGATGCTCTCCTCGGACGAGCTCTGCGATATCATGAGTACGTCGATGTCCTCGTCCGTCAGTATCTGGAGGACCTTGGCCGCCAGCCTGGGCGTGCCGACCATGGACGCGCCGCTGACCGTGATGAGGTCGACGTTGTCTATGTTCGTGATGGCCTTCACGACGTCGCCGTCCTTGACCTTGACCTCGTTCACGATGAACGAGCCCTGCGCGTCCGGGTCCGCCAGGCTCTTGACCCTGAACGGCAGCTGGTACTTCGCCGCACACTCGAGCGCCTTCGGGTGGATGACCTCGGCACCGAAGTGCGCGAGCTCCATGGCCTCGGCGAACGAGATCACATCTATCATCTTCGCCCCTTTCACGATCTTCGGGTTCGCGGTCATGAGCCCGTCGACGTCCTTCCACACCCAGACCTCGTCCGCCCTGATGCCAGCGCCGATGATGGATGCCGTGAAGTCGGAACCTCCTCTCCCCAGGGTGGTCTGCACGCCCTCCTGGGTGGATGCCACGAAGCCGCTCACGACCGGTATCACTCCTTCTTCGAGGAGCGGGTCCAGCGTCTGCCGCACCTGGAGCGTGGTCACGTTCATCAGCGGCTGGGCGACGCCGAACCTGTCGTCCGTGAGTATGCCCGCCTCCCCGCCGGTGAGCGCCTTCGCCTTCAGGCCGAGGTCCTCGAGCGCCCCCTGGAGTATCGGTGCCATCAGCTTCTCGCCGAAGCCGATGACGAAGTCCCTGGATCTCGGGGTGAGCTCGCCGATGTGCGCCACCCCTGACAGGATGTTCCTGAGCTCGTCGCACCTCGACTCGACCGTCTTGAGCGTCTCTTCGAGTATCCGCTTGTCCTTGATGGCCTTCTCCGCAGCGCTCCTGTGCCTGACCGTGGTCTCCTCGATGAACCGCCGCACATGGTCCTTGTGTCCCTTGCCCGCGTGGTGCGCGACGTCTATCAGCGAGTTCGTGACGCTGTACATGGCGGATGTGACGACCACTATCTGGTTCCCTTCCTTATGGAACCTCTCGACGATGGTTCCCACTCTACGTATCTTCTCGCCGTCCGCGACGCTCGCTCCGCCGAACTTCATCACTAGCTTCATCGGGTCCATACCACCATTGAAATCGAAGGCAAATGCCTACCTCGCGAAGGTCTTGCGTATATCTATCATGTCCCTGATGATCGAGCTCGCGGTCTCGGGACCTCCGGCTCCCTTGCCCACGAGCGTGATCTCACCCGCCGGGTGAGTGTCGAACGAGACCGCGTTGAACGTGCCGGACACGTTGAGCGGGTGCACCGCGGGGATCGCCTCGGGGGAGACCTTGGCGGTCTTCCCGACCCCTCCGATGAGCTTGATGACCTTGCCATCGGCCTTCGCGTCCTCGATGTCCTTCTTCGTGAGGCCTGTGATGCCCTTGATGTCCACATCGTTTATCGACAGGGACGTGCCGAGGACGTAGTTCGAGAGTATCACGAGCTTGCACGCGGTGTCGAACCCCTCGATGTCGTACGTGGGGTCCGCCTCGGCGTAGCCCAGCCTCTGGGCCTCCGCGAGCGCGGCCTTCATCTCCGTCCCCTCGACGGCCATCTTCGTGAGTATGAAGTTGGAGGTCCCGTTGAGTATCCCTCGTACGGACCGTATACTGCTGCCCTCCAGGCAGTTCTTCGCGAGGTCCAGGACGGGCGTCCCGCCGCCCACGGTCCCGCTGAACTTGAACATGACCTTGTTGTGGCTGGCGAGTTCGATCAGCGCGGGCATGGCGAGCGCGAGCGGCCCCTTGTTCGTGCATACGACGTGCCTGCCCTCGCTCAGCGCGGTCTTGACATGGCTGAGCCCGGGCTCGCCCTTGGTGAGCTCTGTCTGGGTGGTCTCGACGACCACCTCGCACTCGAGCTCCTTGATCGCGTCCAGGCCGGTCTTGCCCTTGTGGTAGACGCCGTGTCCGAGTGAATCGAGCGAGCCGCTCTTGCGCTTCGTGTCGATCGCCTTCTGCAGGTCGATGCCGTCGCGCGATATCGCGGCGCCCTTGCTGTCGACTATCCCGACGACCTTGGGGCGCAGGCCGTAGTCCTTCGTGAGCTTGGCCAGGTCGGAGTGCACGATCTCGGCGAAGCTCTGCCCGACGACCCCGAACCCGACCAGGAGCACCCTCATCTCCGGCCTCCCGTGATGATCTTCTCCAGCGCCCCGACGCTCGCCTCCGCGGCCTTCGGCTTCTCGCATTGGCCGATGGCAGTGTCGGGGTCCTTGAGCCCGTGGCCCGTGGAAACGCACACTATCTCGGCCGACCTGTCGATGTCCCCGAGCTCCAGGTCCTTGATGAGCCCTGCGAGGGCGGCCGCTCCCGCGGGCTCTGCGAATATGCCCTCCATGCGGGCCATCATCTTCTGCGCGGCCAGGATCTCCTCGTCGCTCACGGTCGATGCGTACCCTCCGGACTCCTTGATCGCCCGCACTGTCTTCTTCCAGTTGGCGGGGTTGCCTATCCTGATTGCAGTCGCCACGGTGTCCGGCTTCTTGACTGGCACGAGCTCCTTCGAGCCCTTCGTGAACATGTCGGCGACGGGCGCGGCCCCCTCGGCCTGTACGCCGCGGACCTTCGGGTGTCCCTCGGATTGGCCGAGTGATTCGTATTCTTTGAACCCTTTCCAGTACGCGGCCGAGTTGCCGCCGTTCCCGACCGGTATGTACAGGTACTTGGGCGCTACCCCGCCGAGCTGGTCGCACACCTCGAACGCGGCGGTCTTCTGCCCCTCGATCCTGAACGGGTTGACGGAGTTGAGCACGTACATGCCCAGCTTGTCAGAGGACTTCATGACCATGCTCAGCGCCTGGTCGAAGTTGCCCTTGACGGAGATGACCGTCGCGCCGTGCATCATCGCCTGCGCGAGCTTCCCCAGGGCCACCTTCCCCTCGGGTATCAGCACGACGCACTTCATGCCCGCGATGCCGGCGTACGCCGCGAGCGATGCGGATGTGTTGCCAGTGGACGCGCACGTGACCGTGTTCATGCCGAGCTCCTTCGCCTTCGTGATCCCGACGGTCATGCCCCTGTCCTTGAACGATCCCGTGGGGTTCGTCCCGTCGAACTTGATCCAGAGGCTCTTCAGCCCGAGCTGCTCGGCGATACGAGAGCATCTGACGAGCGGCGTGCCTCCTTCGGACATGGAGAATACCTGGGCGCCCTTGCCGACAGGGATCAGCTCCCTGTACCTCCACACGGAGAGCGGCCTCTTCCTGAACCCGCTCTTCGAGAGCCTTTCCTTGGCGGCCTTGAGGTCCATGCGCACCTCGAGGAGATTGCCGCATGAGGAGCACGCATAGGCAGGCCTGGTCATATCGTGAGCCTTGCCGCACTCGATGCACCTCATCTGGAAAGGTTCCATAGCACCCTCTCTCCGAATGCGCCTGCTATGGTTAGAGAAAATATAAGCCCTTCGTACGTCTGGATGCCTCTCGAGACACTGCGTATCATCGGTCTGGCCAGCGGCTGATTGCACAGAAATGTCCAAGCGCATGGTCTCTCGCGGGAGCTTAATATCCGAGCACTGCATCCCATGCCCCAAGGTGCGGTTGGTCATGTTCGAGAAAGCGGTTGTATCCTCTCCCGCCACGATCGCCAACTTCGGCCCCGGGTTCGATTCCTTCGGACTGTGTCTCGAGTCTCCGAAGGACACCGTCACGATCAGGAGGGTCGCGGGGGGCAAGGTCGAGGTGAAGGTCCTGGGCAAGCAGAAGCTCCCGACGGACCCGTGCAGCAACACCGCATCGTATGCGGCGATTAAGCTCGCCGAGCTGTGCGGGTGCGGCGGGACCGGCTTCTCGATGACCGTCAGGAAGGGCATGAAGCCCGGGAGCGGCATCGGGAGCAGCGCTGCGTCTTCCGTCGGCGGTGCGGTCGCGATGGCCGCTCTGCTGGGTGTGAAGAACAAAGAGCTCGTGCTCGAAGCTGCAGGGATGGGCGAGGAGCTGGTGGCGGGCTCGCGGCATTTTGACAACGTGGCCGCGGCGCTGTACGGCGGCTTCACGGCCGTTTCGGATCTGAAGACCCGCACGATTCTCCAGATCAAGCCTCCCAGGTTCCAGGTCATCGTCGCGATCCCCGACATATCGATCGAGACCCGGAGGGCGCGCGAGATACTGCCCAAGGCCGTCAGCATGGGCGACGCCGTGTGCAACCTCTCGTGGGCCTCGGGAATGGTTCATGCGATGATGAAGAGGAACGTTCGTGCGATCGGGTCCTACCTCGACGACAGGCTCGCTCTGCCGTACCGCAAGGAGCTGATACCCGGCTACGAGGACGTCCGGGAGGCGGCGCTGGGTGCTGGCGCTTATGGTCTTTCGATCGGGGGCTCCGGCCCTGCTGTGTTCGCGATCTCCCAGGGGAACGCGGCCAAGATACGGAAGGCGATGGTCGAGGCCTTCAAGCGGTCCGCCGGTCTGAGATCGGAATCGTTCGTCACCGTGCCCGGGACCGGAGCGCGCGTCGAGAGCATCCGCTGAATGACGTCTTCTCATGATCACACGCGTCTAAGGCGACGCTATCCCAGGCAGCTTCGGGAAGGGCGCGCAGTCTACGATCGAGTACTGTCCCGTGAGGTATCTTGTGAACCTCTCGACGCCGAGGCCGATGCCCACCGAGGGCTTGATCCCTTCCTTGAGCATCTGCATGTACCACTTGTACTTCTCGGGGTCGTCCCCGCTCTCGACCATCTTCTTCCTGACGGCCTCGTACCTGTACTCCCTCTCGCCGCCGCTCCCTGCCTCGCCGAACCCCTCCGGATAGATGAGATCCATGGTCCTGAGCACGCCCGGCCTGTCGGGGTCCTCGATGTAGTAGAACCCCCTGGACCCGACCGGATAGTCGACGACCCAGAACGGATACTTCTCCTTCTTGGACACCACTGCCTCTGCCTCCCAGGGCAGCTCCTCGCCGTACTCGAAGGGCGTGCCGGCCTTCTCCGCCAGCGTCCGCATCTCGTCGTATGTGTACACCTTGAATCTGCCCTCTGGGACATCGAGCTTGCGTCCCAGGGTCTTCAGCTCGTCCCCGCACGTCTCCTTGACCCTCTTCGCGGTGGCGGACACAAGCAGCTCGACGTGCCGCATGCAATCCTCCATCGTCCCCTCAGCCTCTTCCATGTCTATCTGGTAGAACTCCGTCAGATGTCTCCCGGTGGACGCGCTGCCGAGCGGCTCGAGCCTTACGTTCGGCGAGAACGCGTATATCTTGCCCAACGTGTCGGCGGCCATCTGCTTGTAGAGGATCATCGAGCTCATGATCTTGAACTCGGTCCCGTAGTAGTCGAACGAAACCTGCTTCGCGCCCCGTATGCCAGGGTCCGTCGCGGGGCCTATGATCGGTGCCTGGAGCTCGAGGTATCCGGCCTTGCTCATCTCGTCCCTGACGATTCTGAAAAGCCTATCCTGGAGCCTGAGGACGGCCCGCATCCTCTCCGTCTTGAAGACGTCGCGCCTGTTGAAGAGCGCCTCATGGGTGGGCGCTTGGAAGCCCACAGCCAGTTCAGTCTTGGCGGTCGGCGTGACTCCGGTCGGCGCCATGGGCGCTTTCATCTCTGGCATCCATCTGATTGTCTCCGTCTTCATCTGTCACACCGTCTCTCTGCACGCGTCGGATACTCTCTTCCCGACGTATGGACGGTTAATCACGCGTGGTATATCATCATTCCGTTGAATTAGTCGGATATTTTCCGAGAATTAGACAAGATTGATATACAAATCCCGTCATTATGTCGAACCATGTTGGACGAGAAGGACTCGGCGATACTCGAGGAGCTCATGAAGGACTCGCGCAAGACCACCAAGGCGATAGCGAAGGAGCTGGAGATCCCGAGGGCGACGGTCCACGACAGGATCGTGCGCATGGAGCAGCGCAAGGTCATCAGGAAGTACACCGCGGTCCCGGACTACGCGCAGCTCGGGCAGGGGGTCACCGCCTTCATCCTCGCGCAGTTCGAGCCCAGGGAGGGCCTTTCGCAGAGGGAGACCGCCGACGAGATCGCGGACATCCAGGGCATCTCGGAGGTGCACATGATATCCGGCGAGTACGACATGCTCCTCAAGGTGCGGGGCGCGAGCATGGAGGACATCGGGAAGCTCGTGATCGACCGGCTCCGCGAGGTCAAGGGCGTGGCGCGCACGCTGACGTGCGCATGCTTCACGACCGTGAAAGAATGAGCTAGAGGACTACCTCGTCCTCTTCTTGACCAGCCGCGTCGCTGTCTCCGAGACCTCTTTCCGGACCGGCTCGACCGTGTGGTCCCTGAGTATCCTCTTGACCTCTTCCCCGGCCCTCTGGAGCGTGGTCTTCGAGCCCTTCGCGACCCACGTGTCGTACGACGACCTGTCGCTCACGGTCGGTATGAAGTGCTCCGTCCTGAAGCGCTCCATCGTGTGCCTCTGCCCGAGGTAGTCCTTCCCCGGGCCGACCCTGTCGACCACATCGAGCGCGAGGGTGTCCTCGTTGACATCGATCCCCCTCGCCATCCTGCCGATTATCTCGGACATCTCGGAGTCGATGACGAGCTGCTCGAGCCAGACGGTCCTGCAGTCCTCGAGCAGGCCGATGCCCGCGATCATGTCCGCTCCGGCCATGATGGGCATGACGGCGCTCGCGAACTTCTCGTAGGCCGCCTGCTCGTCCGGCTCCTTCGCGGTCGAGACGAACCCGCCGACGAGCGCGGGGAAACCGTAGTGGTGCGCCATCTGCGCGTACGCGGCCGATGTGAGCCCGTGCTCCGGGCCGCCTCCCGCGCGCGTCGAGGTCTTCATGTCGAGCACGGCGATCCCGCAGCTGAACACGTAGGCCGTCCCCGGCCTGTAGAGCTGGAATATGGTGTTGCCCGCCAGCGCCTCCGCGACGGCGACCGCTACGGACCCCGCGAGCGTCGCGGGCCCGGTCGAGCCCGGCCCTGGCATCACGTAGAAGCAGATCGGCATCCCGCCATCGGCGGCGACGAAGCCCGCCTCAAGCCCCTCGCCCTCTATCACGAGCGGGGAGGAGCTGGTGTGGATTGATGAAAGGAAAGGTCTCTTCCTGAACTCGTCCTCTCCGCCCGCGGCAGCGGCCGCGAGCTCGAGCACGTCCTCGACCTCCCAATCGAGCGTGTCTGTCGCGAGGGTCGCGTGCTTCTCGGTGTTCTCGAGGGTCGCCTGCAGGTCGTGTATGTGCCTCGTGCCCATGGGCACGTCCTGGGAGGTCACGCTCGGCCAGTTGATGCCGTGCCCCTTCAGGGCGTCGGTCACGCGCGCGGCGTTCGCGACGTCCGACTTCTTCGATTCGCGCCTCTGCCTCGTCTCGAAGTCCATCGCCATCGTGCCGTTGCCGTCGTTGCACACATGCACGTGCTCGAAGTCCAAGCGCGCGTCGTGCTTGCGCGTGCGCCCGTAGAACACGACCGCCCGGTCGTTCTTCCCGGACATCTCCAGGACCAGCGTCTCGGGGAACTTGACCACTGCGCTTTTCTTGTCCACCTCGCAGCCGGCCTCCTGAAGCATCGCCTGCGCTTTTTCACTCTTGACGGCGACGCCCGTCCTCTCGAGTATCTGAAGGGCGGCGTAGTCGATCATCTGCACGCCCTCGGCGTCAAGCACGTTCCGCCTGCATCTCACCGGTATCGAGTTGGCCATGTTCCTTTCCCCCTTGCGCTCGGTCGGTCTGCTCCTGTCATGTGGTGATCGTGATGGTGTGTTTGTGAACCTGAAAATAGGTTGGAATGGCACGGACGCTTTCTCCGCGTCCGGCCAGTAAGAGTTTTTCCTTTAGTGGGTCTTGGACTCCCCGCCCCACATCGGCTTCTTGTACTTCTCGATCACGCCGTCCAGCTTCTTCTGGATGTCCTTGTCGAGAGCCGGTACCTTGTGGGTCGCGAGTATCGTCTTGACCTTGTCCCTCGCCCTCGCCCTGAGCGACTTCGAGCCGTCCTGGGACCACGCGTCGAACGAGCGCCTGTCTATCAGGTTGGGCATGAAGAACTCGCTCCTCATGTGCTGGAGGGTGTGCCTCTGCGCGAGGAAGTCCTTCCCCGGGCCGACCTTCTCGATGACGTCGATCGCCATCGTGACGTCGTCCGCCCACTCTCCCCTGATCAGCCGGGAGATCGCCCCGACGATCTCGTCGTCGATGACGATCTGCTCCAGGAACAGGCAGCTCGAGTCCTCAAGGAGGCCTATGCCGCACATCAGGTCGGCGCCTGCGAGCAGCGGGCCGACACAGCCGGTGTAGTATTCCAGGACCGCCTGGTCCCCGGGCTCCTTGGCCGTCGCGGACACGCCGACGCAGGAGGGCATGCCGTAGTAGTGCGCGAGCTCGGTCGCCATCGCTGACGAGAGCGCGTGCTCCGGGCTCCCGCCCGCCCTGATCGTCGTCCTCATATCGAGGGGCGCGTTGCCCATGCCGTAGATGACCGACGCGCCTGGCGTGGCGAGCTGGGTCATCGTGAGCGCGCTGAGCACCTCGGCGTTGCCGACCACAAGCGAGCCGACCAGCGTTGCCGGTCCGGTCGCGCCTGGCTGCGGCATGCCGAAGAACACGAGCGGTACCCCGCTCTTGGCGAGCTCGAGGCTGGCGTCCATGACGCCAGCATCGTGCTGGAGGGGCGCGTACGTGCACTGCAGGCACGACGTGATGGGCCTCCTCCTGTACTCCTTCTCGCCGCCGGCGGCGATGTAGCCCATCTCGACCAATCCCTTCGCGTCCGAGATCGTCACGGCCGTCTCGTACATGACGTGCTTCTCGGTGTTGTTCAGGGAGGCGTCCAGGTCGTGCAGGTGCACGGTGGATGCCTGTTGGTCGGTCGAGCTGACCATCGGCCAGTGTATGTGGACGTTCTGGAGGGCGTCGATGATCCTCGAGGACTTCACGAGGTCCTGCTTCGTCGAGGGTCTGCGGGCGCCGGTCTCGAAGTCCACGGCCACCGCGCCGTTGCCGTTCGCGGTCATGTGGCTGTGGTTCATGTCCAGCTTCGCATCGTACTTCGGGTTCCTTCCCGCGAGCGTGATGCTCGTCTTCTTCTTGGAGAGGGCCTCCTCGACCAAATGGGAGGGTATCTTCGCGATCCTCGTCTTCTCATCCACTTCGCAGCCGTTGTCCTTCAGGAGCTTCCTGCAGGTCGGGCTGTCCACCTGGACACCGATTTTCTCGAGGACGTGTAGCGTGCCCCAGTGGATTCTCTCCAGGTCCTCGTCGCTGAGGACCTGGAAGTGGATCCCACGTTGAATTCCGTATGACATGGCGCTCACCTGACGATCTTCTTCGCAACATCGACAGCGCCGGATGCGTCTCCGCTGTATCCGTCCGCGCCGATCTCCTTCGCGTAGGTGTCCGTGACCGGAGCACCGCCGACCAGGACCTTGATGTCCTTGTGCTTCTTCTTCAGCGGCGCGATGACCTCTGCCATCCTCGGCATCGTCGTGGTCATCAGGGCGCTCATGGCCAGGACCTTCGGCTTCGACTCATCGACCTTCTTCAGGAAGTCCCCTGACGGGACGTTAACGCCGAGGTCCGCGACCTCGAACCCGTTCGATGCGAGCAGCGTCGCCACGAGGTTCTTGCCGATCTCGTGGATGTCGTCCTGGACCGTACCGATGAGGACCATGCCGGCGCTGGCCCTGTGCTGTCCCTTCGGGACTGCGGGTTCGAGCACCGCCAGTGCGGCCTTCATGGCCTCTGCGCCCATGACGAGCTCGGGTAGGTAGATCTCTCCCCTGCCGAACCTCTCGCCGACGGTCTTGATTCCTTCGGCCAAGCCTTTATCGATCGCAACGAGCGGGTCCACGCCGTCCTTCAGCGCCTGCTTTGCGAGGTCAGCTATGGTCTCCATCTCGTAGTTCAACACGGCGTCCTTCAGCCGCTTTACTGCATCTTCCATTGGTTCTTACCCCCAATTGCCGTCCTCCGGAACCGGGTTCCTCGGGACCTCGATTTCGGGAGCCAGATAATCCGCCTCTTGGGCTCGATTTCTGGTCACGATTGAACCCGCATACTCGGTACCCTAATTAAGGTTTCTGTCCGTGGGCCCCTATTCGTCGCGGCGGTTGGACACGTTCGTCCGTCGAGTCTATAAAAATCGTCGGATAAAAATATAGACCGGGGGACGTCTGATGGTGCTCGGGCTGGCCCGTTCGAGCGGCCGACAACTATTTCTAAGGCGGCGCGTTCACCCCTTTCTAGGAGGCCAGGAATCATGCCTTGTGCAACCGTGCCAGTAATCGAGCTTAGGGGGACGAAGAAGACTGTCAGGATAGGCGCCGGAAGGACGCCTGTGCTTGTCGGCGAGAGGATCAACCCGACGAACAGGAAGGAGCTCATCGCCAAGCTGAAGGCGGGCGAGTTCGGCATCCTCGAGGGCGAGGCGAAGAAGCAGATCGCCAACGGGGCTGACGTCCTGGACATCAACGTCGGCGTCCCCGGGATAGACGAGAAGCACGCGATGCTCGAGGCGCTCAGGATCGTCCAGGACGCGGTCGACGCACCGCTCTGGATAGACACCTCGGACCCGGAGGTGCTCGCGGTGGCCCTCAAGAACGTGAAGGGCAGACCGGGCATCAACTCGACCACGGGCGAGGAAAAGAGGATGGATGTCGTGGTGCCGCTCGCGGCCGAGTACGGCGCGGCGCTGGTGGGTCTGTGCATCGACGACGCTGGCGTCCCGACCACCTCGGAGAAGAGGGTCGCGATCGCCAGGAGGATCATCGACCGGGCGGAGAGGTCGGGCCTCGACAGGAAGAACATCATCATCGACTGTGTGGCGTTGGCGTGCGGCACCGGCGAGACGGGCGCGAAGGCGACGCTCGACACGATCAGGATATGTACCGAGGAGCTCGGCGTGAACACCACGGTCGGCCTGAGCAACGTGTCCTTCGGGCTCCCGGACAGGCCGGTCCTGAACGCGGCGTTCATGCTCATGTGCGCAGGCCAGGGCATGACCTGCTTCATCGGCAACCCGAACGACCCGAACATGCAGGTCGCGCTGAAGTCCTCGAAGCTCTTCTGGGGCGAGGACAAGTTCGCCATGGGCTACCTCATGTGGTTCAGGAAGCGGCAGGCGGAACTCGCCGCTGCGGCCGAGAAGAAGTAGACGCGGACCGCATCGGACCACGCAAACTCCTTCCTTCTCGTGATTTCTCGTTCCAGCGTCCGCTCTCAAGACGATTCGACTTGAGGAAACGCCGGGAATGGTTTTCCTAGGCGATCGCTCAGCGCCGTCTCAGCTTCGGGTTCAGCACATCGTCGAGCGCGTACCCGATCAGCGAGAACGCCAGCACCATCACGACGATCGCTCCGCCCGGAGCAACGATCCACCACCAGGCCCCTCTGTTCAGGGCGCTGTTGTTGTACGCCGCCTCGAGCATGTTGCCCCAGCTGATCACCGTCGGGTCCCCGAGCCCGAAGAAGTCCAGGAAGGATTCGGAGAATATCGCCAGCGCAATCAGCAGGACGGTGTTCGCGAACACGAGCGGGAGCACGTTCGGGAGTATGTGCTTCTTGATGATGTGCCCCGAGTCCGCGCCGACCGCCCTCGCACGCTCGATGAACTGCCTCTCCTTGACCGTGAGCACCTGCGACCTCACGATCCTCGCGGTCGACGGCCAGCTGGTGATGCCGATGACGACGATCACCCAGATGAACTGCTTGCCCAGCACCGCCATCATCACGATCATGAGTGGGAACCAGGGGAGCACGAGGAAGAAATCCGTCACCCTCATCAACACCTCGTCCGTGATCTTGCCGAAGTACCCTGCCGCGAGGCCGATCGACGCGCCCAGCGCGACAGATATCAGGGTGGCCACGAACCCCACCATGAGGGAGGCCCTCGTGCCGTACATGGTCATGCTGTAGACGTCCCTCCCGAGGTGGTCCGTCCCCCACGGGTGCACTTGGCGCATCTCGGTCGGGGAGGGAGCGAACGACGGGGCCGTGGGGTTCACCCAGCCCGCGTCGAAATCGTTCGAGTCGAAGTTGTCGGGGTCGTTGGGCTCGGAGACGGTCGATATCAGGGGGGCCGTAACTGCGATCACGACGAACGCGATGAGGGTGATGAGCCCCGCGAACCCGAGCCGGTTGGACCTGAATATCTTCCAGGTCTTCTTGAGATTCTTTATCTGGAGCTGCAACTTCTCAATGTCCGAGGGAGTGACCAGCGTCTTGTCCCTCTTCAGCTTCCGGACGAGGGAGATCGATGCCCATGCGACAAGGGCCACGAGGATGGTCCACCCCAATATCGACGCGATATGCGACTCGAGCCACGTCGGGACACTCTGGACCGTGATCTTCGCCACATCGGTGTCGGTGTTGTTCAGCCCGACGACCGTGAGGGTTATGTTGTAGACACCTGGGATGTCGAAGACGAACTGCGCCTCGACCCCTTCGAGCAAGACCGGCTCGTCATCGTAGGTGAAGTTCCATCTGTATTCGATGATGTCCCCGGTCGACCTGGTCCCGTTGAGCACGATCGCAGTGCCCTCTTCGATCATCCTGTCGTTCCCGGCATCCGCGACGACCTCATCCTGCGCCCGCGCGTCCGATGCGGTCCCGAGGCATCCCACCGCGAGGAGCAGGGCGGCGGTCAGTACCAGCAAGGCGCGCGTGGGTATCATGTGAGCTGCCCTTCTGCCAGCGTTTTGTTCCCGCATCCATGTCACCTCAGATCTTGACCCTCGGGTCGAGGTAAGTGTACACTATGTCCGCAATCAGGTTCGCCGCCAGGACAGCCACCGCCATTATCAGGAACAGCGCCTGGAGGAGCGCGTAGTCCTTGTAGAAGACGGCGTCGTAGGTCAGCTTCCCCAGACCGTCGTATGTGAACACGAGCTCGACCATGATCGTCCCGCCGAGGACCCAACCGACGCTTATCGCCATCACCGTCACGACCGGGAGCATCGCGTTCTTCATCGCGTGGTCGTTCAGTATGACCTTGTTCGAGACCCCTTTGGCCCGCGCGGTCGTGATGTAGTCCTCGGTGAGGACGTCGGTCATCGAGTTCCTCATGATGAGGGCGAACTCCGCCATGATCTCGAGCGTGAATGCGATGATTGGCAGCACCAGATGGTACGCACGGCTCATGATCTTCTGTCCAAGGGACATCTGCAAGTATGTGTCCGGGGCCTGGCCCAGGAACGATTCCGACCATTGAGGGATGTCCCCGTAGGCCCCGGCTAAGGGGAACCATTTGAGATAGCCCGCGAAAATGAGCAGCAGCACCAGGGCGAACAGGAAGGTCGGCATCGAGTAGAAGACCAAGGAGATCCCCATGCCGATCGTGTCCACGGCCTTCCCCCTCCTCCAAGCAGCGGCCTTCCCTATATTCACGCCTATCCAGATCGACAGGATTGTGCCCAGCCCGACGAGTATGAGCGTGTTCATCAGCCTCGGAAGGATGATCTCAGCGCAGGTGGAACCAGGTTTGAAAGTCGTCGTGTAGCCGAAATCGAGCGTGAACACCTGGCCCAGGTAGCTGATGAACTGGTCAAGGAGAGGGTCATCGAGGTGGAACTTCGCCCTGATGATCGCCTCGAGTTCAGGGGACATGCCCTTCTGGATGAAGACCCTGACGGGGTCTCCGGGCATCACGCGGAAGAGGAAGAAGTTGAACGCGATTATCGCAAACAACGTGATTACTACGTATACACTCTTTCGGAGCAAGAACCTCCTCATGTCCATTTTGCCATCCTCCCCGATGTCATCAGGCTGGCCGCCTCCGTTCGTGCCTTCTCGCGATCTAGGGTCTCACAAACCGCCGCTGGTTCTCCGCATGCAGACGGCGTGTCTTTCCTCCTCCCCATCCTCGGTCGGGAGGAAAATTCAAGGGCCCGGCAACCTCCGTGCCGGGCCGTTTCTTCGTGCCGGACGGGATCAGTCTCCCAGCGGACTGCCTGTATCTCCTCCCTCGTCTCCTCCTTTCTTCTTCAGCTTGCCCGTCTTCATGAGAACGACGACGACCGCGATCACAGCCACGATCGCGCCTAGGACCGCGACCACAATGAGCGGGTCCACTCCGCCGCCGTCGGTACCGCCCAGGTACTCGAGGTCGAAGAACAGCGGGTTCGCGGTCCAGAAGGCGTCGAAGCTCCTCGCCGGATCGTTCTCCCAGTCTCCCCAGCCGTCGAATGTGTCCGTCCGCCATGCATAGGTCTGGTACGGGTATGCGAGCAGGATGTACCCGACATCCTCATAGTGTGTCCTCTGGCAGTTGTGGACGTACTCAAGCCTCTTGACCGGGTCGAACTCCTCGATCGACTTGCTGTAATTCTCCTCATAGGATTCGTTCAGGTACAGGTTGTCCGACCATCCGTCCCAGGACGCTTTGGCCTGACAGAACAGCATGAAGTTGGGGTCGGGGTCGGCGCTCCAGTACCAGATCAGCATGTCGTATCCGTACTTGTATGCCAGCGTGGATAGCTGGTCCTCGGGCATGTTGTCTATTGTGATGGACACTCCGATCTTCTCCCACTCGTTCTTGATGAATGTGGCGATGTCGAACTCCTCAGGATACTCCTGGCCCCTGACCATCATGGTGTACTGCAGCTGCTTGCCTTCGGCCACCCAGCCCTCCGTCACGGCCAAGCTCTCCCCGGTGGCGACCCTCGTGGTCGCTCCTTCGTACGGGTACTTGTAACCCGCGTTCTCCAGCATCGCGGCCGCGGCTTCGAGGTCGTAGTTCAGCATCTCGTCCGCAGTGGGCTCGTAGTGCCACAACGTGTTCACGGGCGAGATGAGAGTCGAGCCTGGCTCAGCGAAATCGAGGTAGTAGTCTTCGACGATCGACTCCTTGTCAGTGGCCATCGCCAGCGCCTTTCTGACGGCCAGGTCGCACCTCGTCGGGTTCGGACCCGCAGAGCTGTCCATGTTGATTCCGATCTGGGTCCAGTATTGTGTGCATCTCAGGCCGTCGTATGTCTCGACGTTCTCCAGCGAGCCGTCCTCGACGTCCTGCTTTATCGCGTAGTACGCCTGGGGCGGGAACTGCGCGACGTCTATCTCCCCCGCCCTCAGCGCCGAGTCCATCGCGCTCATCTCATCGTAGAATCTCATTATTATCTTGTCGAACTTGACTTCCTTCCCCGAGTCTATCGTTGCGTGGTAGTCGGGGTTCCTGACGAGGATCATGTAGTTCTCGTTCTGGAACTCGTTGAGGATGTTCTCGGTCGCCATGAACGGGCCCGTCCCCACGAGCGGCGGGGTCGAGCCATCGAACACTCCCGACCAGTCAAAGCCGATGTAGCTTATGGGCTGGTCCTCGAGCAGGTGCTTGGGCACCATCGGTATGCAGATCAGCTGTGCGTAAGCTGCGGGCTTCGGCTCCCCTGTCTCCCTGTCAAAGAAGTGTACGCGCACAGTGTTGGGGCCCCATTTTTCCTCGTTGATCTCGGCGTACTCCATGTTGTACGCATAGGGTTGGTACGCCCACATGTCATAGTAGTTGTCCCCACCGCAGTTCTCGTTGATGTTCCAGACGACATCCTCGACCGTGAATGGCTCGCCATCGTGCCAAGTGGCGTTCTGAGTGATGACGAACTCCCACACGGATCCGTACGGTTCGCCCGCGGCGACCATGTCAGGGTCGCTGGCGGGCACAGGTGCCCAATCGAGCGCGAGGTTGCCGACGGTCTCGAAGTCGTTCCCCACCGAGTGGAGCGCATCGTAAACGAGGCCGTAGAAAACGTATGCAGCATCGCTCAATCCAACGAACGGATTCAGCTTGTCGACCCCTTGCATGAAGCCGACCCTCAGGACCGCCTCTTCGGGCGCGGCCGTCGCCTTCCCCATAATGCCGACGAAGCCTGCGATCGGGATCGTCAGAACAGTCGCGCTCAGAATGACTAGACACATCAAGAGAAATCTATGATTTTCTCCCTTCAATTCCGGTTCCCCCACACTCACGGGCTACCGGCCCGGTTCCCACGGAGGCCTTCACCCGCTCTGTCCGCAAAGACACACCAGATCGCTCGCGAACGACACACAATCCCCGAGACATGATACCAAAGTGTCGGCGAAGCACACCTGATGGCCTCGACCGGGAAGTTGAATGATAAAGATACTATAAGAACATTGTGTCAGCATGTTTCCGATTCCGATATCGTTCAACAAACTGGTCATCATTCGGAACGAAATTAGAAAAAG
>Ga0315292_10000063_pt1 | contig 37771 bp, 34 predicted proteins | sample YL17G13_0_MG_FD_204029 | JGI IMG/M metagenome (GOLD analysis project Ga0315292, IMG submission 204029) | Sediment microbial communities from Yellowstone Lake, YNP, Wyoming, USA - YL17G13_0 | ecosystem: Environmental > Aquatic > Freshwater > Lake > Sediment | place: USA: Wyoming | collected... | reverse complement strand
ACATGCTGGTGTTTTTCTACCACATCATTTTTCGAATCAGAAATCTATCGCCTTACGAAACGAAAAATAAAACTCTCTGAAATGTTCACTGTGTATTGGGAATATATTGAAAAAGCCCGTAGGTTTATACAAGAGAAAGGAAACTCCGCATTTGCCGAAGGATCCGAATCGAATGCTGTTTCGAGAATGTGGAAGATGTACGGCATCGTTCCTGAGGAAGCATATACAGGAATGAAGTCCGGACAAATATTTCACGATCATAGCAAGATGTACAATGAGCTGAATGCATATCTCCAATCGGTGAAAGCGGCAAACAACTGGAATGAAGATGCAACGCTTTCGACAATCAAAGCGATAATGAATACTTATATCGGTGAGCCGCCGAAGACTGTTACAGTCGACGGTAAGCAGATGACGCCAAAAGAATATTTTGAGAAAGTGGTGAAGTTGAATGTTGATGATTATATCGAGCTTATGTCGCTGATGGAAAAACCGTATTACCAATTCGTGGAATACGAAGTTCCCGACAACTGGTGGCACAGTAAAGATTATTATAACATACCGCTCGACGTGTTCATGTCGTCTCTGAAGAAAGTTGTTCGCGACGGATACAGCGTATGTATCGGCGGTGATGTATCAGAGCCGGGATTGGAAGGACATGCAGGTATGGCAATTGTTCCTACGTTCGACATTCCGGCTGCGTACATCGATGAAAGTGCCCGACAGTTCCGCTTCACTAACGGCACGACAGGTGATGATCATGGAATTCATCTGGTCGGTTACAAAGAAATGGATGGAAAAGATTGGTATCTGATTAAAGATTCCGGCTCCGGCTCGCGCAACAACAGCCACCCCGGTTATTATTACTACCATGAAGATTATGTGAAGCTGAAAATGTTGGGATTTATGGTTCATAAGGATGCGGTGAAGGATGTGGTGAAGATTACAGAGAAATGATCTTAGCAAGATGGAGTACACCTTGGAGGTGTGCTCCATCTTTCCAAATAATAGAATGCCGAAAAGTTTTACTTCTAATATTCTCATATTCTTACCTTCTCATCTTCCGATCTTCGAAACAGGGTTTAGTTGCACGGTAAGCTCCTCTATCTATGGGATTATGATAAATATCCTCACTATACACCAACGAAACACCTCTCCTGCCCAACCGTATACTTACGTCAGAATTATTATCACCATATCACAATTGGAGATTTCTCATGAAAAAATCAGTATTCATCGTTCTTTTTCTCTGGTGTGGAGTTCTGTTCACCCAGCAGGAAGATTCAACCTATATAAAACTTGGACAGGATGCTCAGGCAGCATATAATAAGAATGATTATAAAAAATCCATTCAACTCTACTTGGACGCTATCGCTCATCCTGCAAGCAAACCTTGGCGTAGTGGACACCTTTACAATGTGAGCTGCGATTATTCCCTCCTTAGGAATTCCGATAAAGCTCTTTATTACTTGCAGCAAGCGATTGATTCTGGCTATACTGATTATCGTTGGATGAGCAAAGACACCGACTTCGATTTCCTGAGGAAAAGCACTCCAGAACGATTCAATGAGCTTATTGCAAAAGCGAGGGCAGCGGACAAAAATGCGCGACTTATAAAAAGTCCAATCGCAATTGTCCGCTATGATAACTACTCGGGGCCATCCGATATCTCCAAATACATCTGGGACGATTTCAACAATCCTCAAATGGATTCACTGCGGAAGAAATATCATTTAGCCAAAATTATCGAAAACGGAAAAACTGAATTTGAAAAAATGAAGTTATTGCTCAACTGGGTTGCGACGAGATGGAAACACAGCGGAAACAATACATGCAAAGAGAAGAATGCCTTAGCAATTCTTGCTGCAGCAGACAAAGGAGAACGGTTCGCTTGCATCGATTACGCAATAACGCTCGCAAATTGCATGACAGCGCTCGGTTATCCGGCACGGTGGGTGGGATTAAGAATGTATGGGGAAGCATTCGGGAATGGCAAAGGACATAGCTGCATTGAAGTATGGAGCAATCAATTTCAAAAATGGATACTTTTAGACGGGCAAAATAACGCCTGGTGGGAATCAGGCGGTGTACCACTAAATGCATATGAATGTCGTCAATTCTGTGCCGACGATAAAGAAGATCAAATAAAGTTCGTTGGGCAATTTAAAGACATTGATTATGACCGGATTAAATCTGAGTGGGATATTTATTTTTATCATTTGGTTTATTCGGACAATAACTCTTATTTTTCTTCACTGCGCCGAAAGGGAACCGCCTATGAGTTGATCTCAGATTCATTAGCCCAGGAAATATTTTTAGAGGGCTTCCCCGAAAACTTATCAAAGACAAATGATATTCAGGCAATTTATCCAAGACTAAACCAAATGGTAATCACCGTATATCATACGAATAATTACATTCCATCCGATACAATCATGATCAAGCTAAATCATACTATGCCTTTCTTCGAGAAATTTTTAGTGCGAATTAATGGATCGGAGTGGAATAAATCGAAAGATGAATTTCCATGGATACTGAATAAAGGTGAAAATATTATCGAAGCAAAAGCGGTGAATCTTGCAGGTGTTGAAGGTAAATTGAGTAGAATGGTATTGAGAAACAATATTGATGTAAAAACCAAATAACCAGAGATAAATGGAGTACACCTTTAAAGTGTCCTCCATCTTACAGAGCATTCTTTTTCTCGAGGTCGAGTAAGAATTTCTTCCGCCACAACTTGCCGCCGTACCCTCTTAAATTTCCATTGGCTTCGATTACTCGATGACATGGAATGACAATAGGTAAATAGTTAGCACCATTAGCTCTTCCCACCGCACGCGCAGCGCCCGGCTTACCAAGCTGTTTCGCAATTTCACCATACGAGCGAGTTTCACCGTAAGGAATTTTCATCAGCTCAAGCCAATCTAATATCTCAAACTTAGTTCCCTGCAAATCGAGCTTCAAAGAAAATTTCTTCCGCTTCCCTTGAAAATACTCTTTCACCTGTGATTCCATTTTATCGATAAATTGGTTCGTTCCTTCCACCATCTTCACTTTGTACCGCTTCTCAACCCTTGTTTTAATTCGCTTAAGTCCTCCTCTGTCGAGAAACTCATAAATGCAACAACCCTTCGAAGTTGCGCCTGCAATAAATTTTCCAATCGGTGAATCTACGATTTTATAAAAGATCTTTTCCGTTTCCATTTGATTTCCCCGGTGTGTAACCATATTGTTTAATGAACGCATCACGAAAGCCGCTCGCCGATTCGAAACCGCATTCGTATGCTGTTGTTAAATAATCGCTTCCCTGTTCAATGAGAGTGCGGGCATATTCCAACCGAAGTTTTCGATGAAATGCCATCGGTGTCGTTTCCATGTAAGCCTTAAAGTATCGTCGAATAGTTGATATATCGACACTTGCAATAGTTGCCAATTCTTCTTCGGTGATCTTGCGTGTCAATTCTCTTTGCATAACATCGAGAGCTTTTCCCCACCACTTTGGGTGAACATCGGGAAAAAATTCCGAACGGCATCTTTTGCAGCCACGGAATCCAGCAGCAATAGCTTCTTGCTTTGACGGAAAGAACACGACATTTTTCAGCATCGGCGTCTTCGCCTTGCAGGATGGTACGCAATAAATTCCGGTTGTTTTCACACAGACATAAAACTTACCGTCATAATTGATGTCATCGGTCAACATCGCAGTGACCATTTTATCGTATGTTAATCGTTCCATAATTCTTACTCTAAGTGCGACTCACTTCAGAAGTGAGTCGCACATTTAAGATACCATTAATGTTTTAAAAATTCTACCGATTTTCGTGCAGGTAATTTTCCTACAATTTTAACGATGAGGGATTCTGAAACTAAACTTGAATGTGAGTGGCAGAATGCAGATTACGGAATTATGGTGAGTATTGCGCCCGCGTTGTAATGATCGGGCACTATTTTTTACAACATGGAACTTCCCGAAGGTTATCCGGAATAATACTCCACCAACCTTCGGGAAGATAATTCGTTCAGTTCGCGTTCTTCAATATCGCCATCAGGAAATTCCAGAATTTTTCAACCGTATCGATATAAATCTTTTCATCCGGTGAGTGGACTGCTTCGAGCGTTGGTCCGAAGGAGATCATATCCATACCCGGATATTTTTCTCCGATGATGCCGCACTCGAGTCCGGCGTGGATTGCTTTCACGTGCGGCTCTTTACCATGCAACTGCTGGTAAGATTCCTTTGCTATTTTGAGAATTGTTGAATCTAAGTTTGGCTTCCAGCCGGGATAACCATCAGATTGCTCAACCTTCGCATCACCCAAATCGAAAACTGCTTTCACCATCTGACAAACTTCGTTGATCTCTGAGGCAACCGAACTTCGTTGACTTGTAGCAAGGACGATAGCTCTTTGTGTCGTGTTGATAACAGCAACATTCGTCGAGGTCTCAACTAGTTCGGGAATATCAGCACTCATCTTAATTACACCGTGGGGTAATGCCGCAATCGTCTGATAGATTTTTCTCTGTTGTGCTTTCTTCACAACTTTACCTTTTTTTACATTCGGCATCTCCGCTATGCTGATAATTAAATCTTTTTCAACTGTCGCCAATTCAGCTTTGATAATTGTGTTACACTTTGAAACGATATCTTTTGCTGCACTAACTTTCGTTTTTGGAATAAATACCTGAGCAGTGCACTCACGCGGGATTGCATTGCGTTTGTTGCCGCCATTTATAGCCGAGAGTCGAGCACCAACCTCATCCAGTGCCATCAAAACGCGGTTGATGATCTTGATTGCATTACCCCGTCCTTTATCAATCTCAAGACCAGAATGTCCGCCCTTTAATCCTTTTACACTTAACTCGGCAGCAACATATGGTGCTGGAATTTTTTCAAATGTAACTTTCCATGTTCCCAGTGTATCTCTTCCGCCTGAACAGCCAACATAAATAGCTCCTTCCTCTTCGGAATCGAGATTCATAAGCGTTTTACTTTGAACAAAACCGGGCTGAAGATTGTTAGCGCCAGTCAACCCGGTCTCTTCATCAATCGTGAAAAGAAACTCAAGCGGACCATGTTTAAGCGATTTATCTTCCATGATAGCAAGATGTGTCGCGACAGCTATTCCATTATCCGCACCGAGTGTTGTTCCGTTTGCCATTATCACGTTGCCTTTACGGACGAGATCAAGTGGGTCTTTCATGAAGTCATGCGCTTTATCGGCATTCTTCTCACACACCATATCGAGGTGCCCCTGGAGGCAAATACTTTGCCTGTTTTCGTAACCTGAAGAAGCTGGTTTCCGAGCTACCACCGTTCCGTATTTATCCTGTTTTGCCTCAAGTCCAAATATTTTTGCAGTATCGTAAACATATTTTGAGATAGCTGCTTCATTCTTGGAGCCGTGGGGTATTTTTGCAATCTCTGCAAAATATTTCCACACAAGCTCCGGTTTTAATCCTTCTATTGCGTTTGACATAATTTTACTCCTATCTATTTTCTTGTTGAAAATTAATTATCATCTTAATCGTGTTAAAAATTGTGAAGAAAACCTACACACAAAACCATTAAAATTCCAATATTCAATTCAATCAAATAATTAATCCTGATTTAGAAATTTGAATTTTTTCAGAATGTCTATATTAGAGATTCGAATCATGTATTACGTTCAAGTTTTCGATCATTAAAAATTTATCCCTAACCAACTGATTTACAAATTTACCGATCCTTTCATACGTCGTATCGAAATTATCGCCGAACTTCTTTCGCATTCCATCCGAAATCTCTCCAACAGTTGTATTACCGTCGCAAAAGTTCCAGATGAAACTTCCATACTCATCGAGCTTAATTCGGAAATACGGTTTACGGATATGCGGCATTATATATTTCACCAGATAACGATTATGAAATTTGGGAACAAGAAGAATTATTTCACCCTTTTCTCCTGTTTCCGATTGTAAATTACGAGCTGGTTTTAATTCTAAGAGATTAACCTTTTGGTTCTGCTCTGACTTTTTCAAAACAATCCTAAAAATAGTAAACAAAAAATGTAGGTCGACCGAACTGGCCGACCTACAAAATAAATCTTACATCACTGCAGTTGGTGGAGCGGGTTCATCCGCACGACCAGCGTTTTTAACAGGTATCTGAATTAAAAGCCAAGCAATGAATAAAAATACCAACGAGCTAATATAGAACGGGAATGGGAACCCGGCAAATATCGCCGGCAGCCATGTATCATATTTTATATCGCCAACCGCTAACGCTGCAAATAACAAACCGATCAACGCCTCACCGGCAATAAGACCAGCGGCAAGTAAAACACCTGTATTCTCAACGCGCGCTTTCTGCGCATCGTTAAATTTTTTCTTTGCAACAACACGATCGACGATCCCTTTAATCAATCCACCGATGAAAATTGCAAATGTTGTCTCTAAAGGCAAATACATACCAACACTCACCAACATCGGACTCTTAACCTGCATTAGAATAAATCCAAGTCCCATTAGCATACCGACGATGATAAGTGGCCATGCCATTTGTCCACCGACAATTCCTTGTGATAATAATGCCATTAAACTTGCCTGCGGTGCCGGATATGTTTTTCCTCCCAAACCAGTTCCTCCCATATTAATATCGCCTTGATGAAGAATAACAAGCGGGAAGAACATTACAGCCGCTGCAAGCCCGACACCAATTAGATCGCCAACCTGCATTTTCCAAGGTGTACCACCGAGGATGTGACCGACTTTCAAATCTTGCAGCATCTCTCCCGCAACGGCGGCTGAGACACAAACGACCGCAGCAACTCCGAGTACCGCAGCAACTCCGGTTTGTCCGGTCATTCCGAGTGCAACCATTAAAAGGGCAGCAATGAGAAGAGTAGATAGCGTTAGACCGCTGATTGGATTATTGCTTGAACCGATGATACCGACGAGATAACCTGATACCGCGGCAAAGAAAAATCCGGCAATAATCATCACAACAGTTGCAACAAGCGCCGCGACAACATCCTGTGCAAAGTAATTATAAATAAAAAATGTTAATATACCAGTGAGAAGAATTCCCATAATTACTGTTTTGAAACTGAGATCCTGCTCGGTGCGAATTGTAACATGCTCACCTGTTGCAGCTTTCTTCACGTCACTGATAGAACGCTTCAAACCTGCACCTAAACTCTTGCGCATTCTGAACAATGTAAATCCTGCGCTCATCAACATACCGCCAATAGCAATCGGGCGAACGATATATCGCCACACGTTATTTGCCATGCCAATCCATGATCCTTCATCAAGAGGTGTGGTAGATGCCGTCATAAGAGAGGGTCCGATGAAGTAAGTTAGAATTGGAACAAACAATCCCCATGCAAGCAAACCGCCGCTGAAGTTCAACGAAGCGAGTTTTGGCCCGATAATATAACCAACACCCATATAAGACGGATTAACACCGGGGGTACTCAGAAGTATTCCACTTTGTGCTGTGACGCTTCCGCTTGCCTTTAAGCCAATTGTTGCTTTTGAAAACTCAATGAATTTTTCAGCCGACTCAGCAAAGAATTTTAAATTACGCATTGCCTGAATAATCGCCCCGATCCCCATCGCAGCAAAAAGAAATTTCGCACCCGTTCCACCTGAACGACCTGCTTTGTGGATCTCAGATGCAGCGACCGACTCTGGGAAAGGCAATTCAACATCTTCAACCATAACACGCCGGAGAAGTGCAACAAACATAATACCGAGCACACCACCGGCGAGCATGATAAGAGATGATTGGATATAATGACCTACCGTAAAAAACTCAGTCCAGATTCCCGCAATAAAAAATGCAGGAAGAGTAAAGATCGCACCAGCCGCAACCGACTCGCCGATGGAGCCGACGGTTCGGGCAAAATTCTCTTCAAGAATATTACCTTTCACCAGACGAAGGAATGCCATACCTATAACTGCTGCTGGATATGTTGCAGCGATCGTCATACCGGCCTTCAAACCGAGGTACGCATTCGCTGCACCTAAAACAACGCACATGATTAAACCTATAAATAATGCCCTGCCGGAAAATTCCGTCATTATTTTATCGGCTGGAACATACGGTGCGTACCGTTTTGTTCCACTTCCAGATTGTATATCTGCCATTGAAGTCTCCTTAATAAATTATAAAAGGATTTAGAATTATTTTATTATTTTCAATTGAATAATGCCTTAAAAACATATCCTGCAATCTGCGGATTTTCTTTAAATCTCCTAATAGAATATTTGTACCAATGCTCACCGAATGGAACATAAACCCGAAGACGATGACCATCTTTTAATATCTTTTCTCGAAGATCCTCTTGAACACCAAGCAGCATCTGAAACTCGTATTCAGATTTTTTCAGCTTTATTGAGTCGATCAAACGGTATGCGGCATCAACCAATACATCGTCGTGTGTGGCAATACCAATATACGTTTTTTGTTCCAACATATTTTTTAGAACGCTAATATAATTCTGATTAATCTCATCATGATCCTTGAATGCGATTGCCGCCGGCTCGATATAAATTCCTTTGCAAAGTCGAAAATGTCCAAGACCTTCTTCGATAAGCCGATCTGCATCTTGTTCGGTTCGGTGCAAATACGCCTGAAGTGCAATTCCTGAATTCTTAAATTCTTTCCTGATCTCACGGTAGATCCAAATTGTATCATCTGTAGTGGGAGAATCTTCCATGTCAATCCTGACGAAGTTATTTATCTCTTTTGCTTTGGAGACGACCATTCGAACGTTCTCAAGGCAAAACCGTCTGTCGAGTTTTAATCCCAATTGTGTCAGCTTGATGGAAACATTGGAGTCGAGTTTCTCTTTTTGAATAGTTGGAAACAATTCGAGGATTTCATTTCGTGCGGCAATTGCTTCCTCCTTTGTCGTGATGGCTTCACCCAAAACATCGAGCGTCGCCATAATACCTTTAGCGTTGAGTTCTTTAACAACACGAATAGCGTCTTCGAGTTTTTCACCTGCAATATATTTGTTTGCAAATTTTCTAACAATCGCTTTTGGAACCGCTGGTAGAGTAGTAACGATTAACTTATTTAAGAAATTCATGAATCCAATGATTGAAGAAGTGAAAAATTTATCTAATTCAGCGTATCCTGAAGAATTTAAACTTGTTGAATATAGCCAAGATGGGCTTCAAAATCAAGCTAACTCAACCCCAAATCAGATTCACCAGCCATACCGACATAACGATACCGACAACATCTGCAACGATGCCAGCCGGTACTGCTTGGCGCGTTTTTGTTATACTGATTGAACCGAAGTAAACAGCGAGAACATAAAAGGTTGTCTCTCCGCTTCCCATCATCACCGATACCATCCGACCGATTAAGGAGTCGGCTCCGTGTGTTTTAATAATTTCCGACATTACGCCGAGTGCACCGCTGCCCGACAGTGGACGCATAATTGCCATCGGTAATGCTTCGGCTGGCATCCCAATTAGATTGGTGATTGGGTAAATAATCCTTGCAAGTAGCTCCATCGCTCCACCTGCACGGAAAATCCCGATTGCCACAAGCATCGCAACAAGATACGGGATGATGCGAACGCCAACATTGAATCCTTCCTTCGCACCTTCAACAAACGCTTCATAGATTTTAACTTTCTTGATTGCTCCGTAAATAACGATGAAGAGAATGAGAGCGGGGATTGCAAGAATTGATATAGTTGAAATGATATTAACAAAAGTTTCCATACGTCATACCTCCGTTGTAAGTTGTCGTCTGAAAACCGAAAGTTTCGCAAGCAGCTTAACCGTGATGATTCCAACGATAGTATTAACAGTAGTTGCAACTATGACAGGTCCCAAGATGTCGGTGGGATTAGATGAACCTGCAGAGGCACGAATCGCTATCACGGTTGCAGGTATCAATTGTACATTACTTGTGTTGATAACGAGGAACGTGCACATCGCATCCGTGGCGGTTCCTAATTTTTTATTGAGTTTGTTTAACTCCTCCATCGCCTTCAAGCCGAGTGGTGTTGCAGCGTTTGCAAGTCCTAACATGTTTGCTGAGATGTTCATAATCATCGCACCCATCGCTGGATGATCGGCTGGGACATCGGGAAACAATCGTGTGGTAATTGGCTTGAGTACCCCAGCAAGTTTGGCAACCAACCCTGCTTGCTCTGCAATCTTCATGATACCGAGCCAAAGCGCCATAATGCCGATGAGTCCGATGGCAAGCTCAACAGCGATTTTTGCATATTTGATGATGCCTTCATTGGTGACATTGTTAAGTTTAACGAATCTGATTGGATCAAATGTCATTCTTGTGGGAAATTTTTGGTCACTAATGCTTTCCCACTTTACATGGGCAAAGAGGAAGTCATTATTCTTCTGGGCTTTAAAAATTTCTCTCCAGAGCGGTGGTGTATTATCATCCATAAAAATATGGAGAGAGCCAGAATTGCCAGCACCGGGGGTCAATTCTGCACGCTGCATGATTCCAAGTTCTTCTGAATACACAACCGTACATTGATAAACTTGAGATTGTCTTAACGGAAGAATCGGTGTGTTGGATAATTGTAGTACGGTTTCATATGCTTCACCGTTATGGTATCGGTTGGTGGAGATATCGTTCCAATCACCCCATACCGCGACCATAACACCAATTATTATAAGTGCCAACCAGATATAATTAAGCATGGTTTTTTACCTTTTTACTTTTCCTTTTTCAACTTTATGACGTGATAATATAGTAGATTCTTAATTAGATGTCAATTGAAAAATAAAACTACGTTTACCACTTTGTGCATTAATTCATTTTGAAAATGACCCCTAATCATACCTAGTAACCTTTTTTGCTCTTCATCTCCATTCTCTGTATATTTCCAATCGTATGGCAAAGCGAATAGACCCTACAACACCTGAACGACTTGAAAACGAGGTAGAGTTCGACCAAACTCTGCGTCCTGTACAATTTGAAGATTTCGTCGGACAGGAAAAGATTGTCGATAATCTCAAAATCTTCATCACCGCAGCAAAGAAGCGTGGCGAAAGTTTAGATCACGTTCTCTTAACCGGACCACCCGGTTTGGGTAAAACAACGTTGGCATATATCATTGCAAACGAGATGGGCGTGCAAATCAAATCAACATCAGGTCCGGCACTCGATAAGCCGTATAATCTTGCTGGCATTCTCACCAATCTAAGTGCCGGTGACGTTCTTTTTATCGATGAAATCCACCGTATGAATCCACTCATCGAGGAATATCTCTATTCTGCTATGGAAGATTACAAAATCGACATCGTCATCGACAGCGGACCGAATGCAAGGAGCGTTCAGCTCAATCTCCCGAACTTTACGCTCGTGGGTGCGACAACACGGGCGGGGCTTCTCTCCTCACCACTTCGCTCACGGTTTGGTGTTTCCAACCGACTCGATTATTATCCCGCTGAGTCATTGGAAAAAATCATCAAGCGCTCATCAAAGATTTTGAATGTTGAAATTAAAGCCGACGGAACAAAAGAAATAGCTCGCCGTTCACGGGGAACACCACGCATCGCAAATCGACTTCTCAAACGCTGCCGCGACTTTGCCCAGGCAGATAAGAAACTTGAACATTCAAACAATATCATAACAAAGGAAGTAGCCGAGTATTCCCTCAAGGCGTTAGAGGTTGATGAATTGGGTCTCGATGACATGGATAAAAGAATTCTCCTAACAATTATTGAGAAGTACAACGGCGGTCCTGTCGGCATCAGCACACTGGCAGTTGCGGTTGGCGAAGAACCCGGAACGATTGAGGAAGTCTACGAACCGTATTTGATTCAAGAAGGATTTCTCAAACGAACACCTCGTGGACGGGAAGCCACAGAACTTGTTTACAAACATTTCAAGCTTTCACCACGGAAATTATCGCCTACTCAATCGACGCTATTCAACCAATGATAATTTACAAATGACCAATTACAAAATTAAAAGAACAATTATCGGACAACTTCCCTCTGGTACCGATTTGCTGGAAGGATTAACGCAATTCGTGCAGAAGGAGAACATCCGCTGCGGACGCATTCATGGCATCGGCGCAACCACTCACGCTATCATTGCTTACTACGATCAGAACACAAAGAAGTACAACTCGATGGAATTCAAAGATGGTATGGAAATTTTGAACCTGATTGGTAACGTGAGCATCCGTGATGGAAAACCATTTATTCACGTCCACATACTTCTCAGCGATCCACAAGGAAAAGTCTTCGGCGGACACCTGATGCCGGGAACCAAACTTTGGGCGTGCGAAGTATTCGTCGATGAGTTTGAAGGTGAAGAACTGGTTCGTGGGCAAGATGAGAAGACCGGATTATTCCTTTGGAAATCAGGGCATTTATCTTGATCCATCGAATCTTAACAAAACGAATCTTCTGGTTCTATGTGTTCGGATTTTTTTACGCGAGTCCATCAATAACATTTACACAGGATACTAATTCCACAATCGCCAAGACGTACTCGACGGTGACCGACCCAGTGCAAAATAGACTATTTTGTATGTCGACAGGAAGGATTATGCCTGAAGGAAAATTCTCACTGTCTGATTTTGAGATCTTTGTTCTACAAATGGGTTATGCCCCAACTAAGTTTCTACAGCTCAATTTTTCCATAGTACCTTTCTTCGATAATCCTTATTGGTCGGTTGGCAGCAAGATTCAAATTGTTCCACCATCAGGTTTGCTTCAAGGAATTTCCGTTGGTTGCGATGCTGGGTTCTTTCATCACATATCTGATTTATCATGGGACCACAACTCAAAATATTTGGTATCCCTAAACATGGCCGGATCATTCGGAAATGAATATCTGCGAGGACACATTAGTTTAATGCAATTAAATTTTTCGTCAGAATCAGGTAACATTGGTATACCAACATGGTTATTTTTAGGAACGGACTATTTCGTTTATCAGTTTATGAATGGTGATGGAATAAAATTAATACTTGAAACATACTATGCCCGAGCTAACAGTAAACTAGAACAATATGTATATTTGTTTGGTGTAAGATTTTTTAGCAATACGACTGCTTTAGACATTGCAGCACCATTCAGTAGATATAAAAATTTTCTTAATGACGACAGGAATAAGAAATATTACTTATGGACACCGCCTTATTTCAGTCTATCAATATTATTTTGAAGGTTTAAAATTATGCTACTCGATAAAGACCTCCAATCAATTCAAGAAATGCGTGAGCTTGTGCAGAAAGCGAAGCAAGCTCAAATAGAATTTCGTGCATACGACCAAACGCGCGTAGACCGAATTTGTCGTGCCATGGCTGATGCCGGCTACGAAGCCGCCGAAAAATTAGCACGCATGGCACACGAAGAAACAGGATTCGGGAACCCAGAGGATAAGAAAAAGAAAAACGAGTTTGCCACTCGGCGTGTGTGTGAATCGATTCGAGACTTACGTTCTGTCGGAGTAATCCGGGAAGATCGTGAAAAGCGCATAATCGAAATTGCCGAACCGATGGGAGTAGTCGCTGCATTGATCCCTTCGACAAATCCAACATCTACAATGATGTTCAAAGCAATCATTTCTTTAAAAGGAAGAAATGCCATAGTCGCAAGTCCACATCCCAAAGCTGTGAAATGCACGATGGAGGCAGCGCAAATCATCTCACATGCGGCAGAAGCGGCAGGTGCCCCACAAGGATTGATACAATGCTTAAGCACTCCGACCATCGAAGCGACGAATGCACTAATAAAACATAAAGATATTGCCGTAATTCTTGCTACCGGAAGCACACCGATGGTGAAAGCAGCATATAGCTCAGGTAAACCGGCATATGGTGTTGGTCCGGGCAACGTACCTGCATACATCGAGAAAACTGCAAACATAAAAAAAGCCGTTGCAGATATAGTCACCGGAAAAACCTTTGATAACGGTGTGCTTTGTTCAACCGAAGCTTCGGTCATTGTTGATTCAGCGATTAAGAGTGGGGTGATAGATGAATTTAAAAAACGCAACTGCTATTTTGTGGAAGGCGACGATAAAGAAAAGTTAAGTCAATTGATGTTCGACCAACGAGGAGAATTGAATCCGGATATTGTTGGAAAACCAGCAACATACATCGCACAGAAAGCCGGAATCACTGTTCCTGCTGATACGCGTGTATTAATTGTTGAACTTCAAGGAGTCGGAAAGGAGTATCCGCTTTCGCACGAGAAGCTCTCTCCTGTTCTTTCATTTTACACTGTGGATAATTGGCGTGAGGGCTGTGAACGCTGCATCGAGCTCTTGGAATTCGGCGGTATTGGTCATACAATGGTGATTCACTCTATGGATGAAGATATCATCATGAAGTTCGCGTTAGAGAAACCTGCATTTAGAATTCTTGTGAATACCGTCGGTGCGCTTGGGGCAGTTGGATTTACGAATGAGCTTCTTCCTTCTATGACATTAGGTCCTGGAACATTCGGCGGCTCAATCATATCAGAGAATGTTTCCGCAAAACATCTTTTCAATGTAAAGCGGTTAGCTTTTGAAACACGACCTATAAATTCTGCATCGGGTTCTGATATCCAAACTCAACCAGCATCGCAAAAAGCTGAAACCTCACCGAGAACATTTGAACCCTCAATACAAAAATCGGCAATAAAAACTCCGATTAGTCATAATATTCCCGTACAAATTCCAAAACCACCTCAACACAAATCGTGGATGGAGGAGATTGAGGAGCGGATTCGATTGAAAGCTGCAAACACTCCCAACACTAAACAACAAATTCAACATCCATTAGAAGAAAAGAAGCCGTACACTTTAGGTTCGGGGATTTCTGAAGACGAGGTTGAAAGAATTATAAAAGAGTTTTCTAAACGATGATTGACCTCTCCTATAAGCCAGCACCCGCTCCTGCCAGGAAAGGGCTTGCCCGCCTTTGGCGGGTAAAGGTGAGATCAAAAAAACTTCCACGCTCATTTTATCTTCAACCGACATTAACAATTGCAAAAGAACTTCTCGGTAAATATCTTATTCGCAAGATTAGAAATCAAACTCTTATCGGTAAAATCGTAGAAGTTGAAGCATATCTTGGAGAGAATGATCCGGCAAGCCATGCATTCAACGGACGAACACGAAGAAACGATGTCATGTTCTGGAGGGGTGGACATCTTTACGTTTACTTTACTTATGGGATGCACTTCTGTGCAAACATCGTTTCGGAAGAAGAAGGAAAAGGAAGAGCGGCATTGCTTAGAGCAGTGGAGCCAATCGAGGGAATTGAAATAATGAAACGATTTCGAAAGATGAAACGGAGAAAGGGTGAATCTGCGGCTAAAGTGAATGTGACTAATGGACCTGCAAAACTTTGCGAAGCATTCAATATCAAACGAGAACAAAATGGAACCGATTTACTTGGACAAGATATTTATATAACGCAAGGAGAGAATATTCCAAGATCCAAAATTATCTCATCAGAACGGATTGGAATTACCAATGGCTCAGAAAAAAAGTGGAGGTTCTATATCAAGGGAAATCCTTTCATATCCAGTCAGTGAAGTTTCAGAATAATGGAAGGTGACACCCCCCATCACCTTCCATCATTTTTGAATCCCTAATCCACTATTCAAACATACAACGATTCCTAATATAATATCGTCACATTCGCTTTCCCTTGCAGAAAATTATTCGAAAAAATTGCCTCTATTGTCAATATTAATGTTAAGTACACCACCCTTTTTTTAAATAAAATCTTGAAAGTGTCTTAAATGCTCTGATAATGCGGAAAGATTATAGAAATGAGGGCTTTTTCAGATAAGGGATAGGGTCTTCTTCACCTGCCTGGTAGAATCCTCTCAATCGGAGAGCACAGCTATCGCATTCACCACAAGCGATGTCTTCACGCTGATAACAAGACCAGGTAAGATGCAATGGTGCATTAAGTAAAATTCCTTTTTTAACAATTTCGGATTTTTTAAATTCAATTATCGGAGTGATGATTTCGATATGAGTTTCGGGTTTAGTTCCAAGTTCAATAACTTTGTTGAAGGCATTATAAAATTCCCTGCGACAATCGGGATAACCGGATGAATCTTCCTCAACTGCGCCAATGAAAATTTTTCTTGCGCGAAGCACCTCCCCCCAGCTAACGGCTATTGAAAGAACATTGGCATTACGGAACGGTACGTAGGATGTGGGAATCTCTTTTCGGTGCAGGTCGGCTGTTTGTATCTCTATTGTTTTATCTGTCAAGCTTGAGCCGCCTATGTGTTTGAGGTACTCCACATTAACAACAAGTCTGTGTTGAACATTATAGAAATCGGCAATCGCTTGAAATGCCTGAAGCTCACGTCGTTCCGTTCGCTGGCAATAGTTTAAATGTAAAAACGCCATTTCATATTGCTGGGCAGCAATCGCGGCAGTAACACAGCTATCCATACCTCCGCTTACAAGAACAATCGAAAGTTCACGATCCATATGTAAATAACCGAAAGTTGATGGTTAACAATAATGGAACTGCTTTGTGCTTTTTTACTAAACACATATCCCATCTCTCATTTACACTCCCCTCGTTTCCGGGCTCCATATATACTTCTGTATTTGAAGCTGGAACCTGACATCGAGCTTATCTTTTAGAATCCACTCAACAAGCTGGAGCGGCTCGATCAGACTATAAACAGGCAACATCAGTATTGGACACCGACGATTAATCTGAAGCTCAGCAATCATTTTCTTTGACCATTCATAATCTTCACGACAGCCGATTACAAATTTCACCTCATCATCAAATTTCAAGTGCGTGACATTAGCCCATAAATTATTTTCCACCATGTTGCTTAACGGACATTTAAAATCAACAATACGTTTAACACGAGTATCAACTTTGCTAATGTCTAAGCTTCCATTGGTCTCGAGCAATATTTCAAATCCTTCATCACTGAGTTGGGTCATTAAGTTATTTACGTTTGGCTGAAGAAGCGGCTCGCCGCCGGTAATTTCAACAAGCTTACATTTGTACTTTCGGACTGCTACCATGATATCATCAACAGACATTTCTATTCCTTCATCAAAAGCATAAACCGTATCGCAATATGAACATCGCAGATTACAGAAGGCGAGACGGACGAAAACACAAGGTCTGCCTGCATGGCTGGACTCACCCTGGATGCTGTGAAAGATTTCATTGACGATAAGCATGTTAGGTTTTATTTTGATGAGTCGTTCTTTCATTCGTTAACAATCCTCATTCAAATATCAGAAATGCAAGCTATAAAGGCAAATAATAAAACGAAGGAATCGATCTAAGATTTGAAATCATGGAAGCATTTAAATATTTTCATTTCTTAAGGAGGAACACATCTTGATTCTCTGCATCTTTTGCTCCGCCTGGAATAAAATCTACAACTGTCATCCCGTGCGACATATATTTCCGAAAATATTCCTCCGGATGAAATACACGACAAATGTTTGTACCCGGGAAACCCGAATTCTCCACAATCAACTTTCCTTCGTTGAAATCTTTCTCTTCTTTTACAGATAGCTTTCCAAAGTTTTTTGTTCCCAAGACGGTAATGTACATATAACCACCCTGTCGCAGAATTCTTTTTAATTCTTCCATCCAAAAATGTTGGAGCGGTTCACTCAGATGTGTGAAAACAGAAATAGCATAAATTAAATCGAACTCTTCATCAGCATAATCAATGCTCTTATCCAGCTGATTAACTTTGAATTCGGCAAATGTTAATGATTGCCTGCACCAATTTATCAGATCGGGATTATAATCGGTGCCGTATACTTTTGTAGTTTCGAGATCTTTCCAAAATCGCAAAATTCGTCCGCAGCCGCATCCAAAATCCAAGATAGATGAAAACTGTCCGATGTTCAAACGATTTTTATTTAGTATCCCGCCGATACACTCCGCCCCAAGTTTACCATTCTGATAAAGTCCTTCGAGATTATATCTACCGGAAACCATGTGCATCAGTTTAGGCGATGGGATAGGTAATCCATCAGGCGCACCCTTCCGACGATAGTGACTGTTTCGTAATTGTGTCTTGAGATTAAGTGCATATCTTAACCAATTATACAATTCACGCAGCGGCACAAGTAGATGCAAAAATTCAAACATTGCCAGCAAGCGAAGTCGGATAAGTTTCATCTGTGATCCTCGCGTAATAACAGATTCGGATTGATTATCCAATGAACTATTAGCACTATCCATTGTTCTTTCGGGGCTTAAGCAAACCCTTCAGCGTTCCGACAATACTCCCGGCAAAACATACAATATGATCGAGGAAAAGGCAGGGAATCATTACGACCATCGCGAACAATCCACGGACTTGCTCAAGGTAGTTAAGGAATCGTATGTTTAAAATTAGATATATCCCAGCTGCCGCGAAGGCATACCAATCTGTTAACCATCCAATTACACTTGCGGCAATTGTACCGAACAAAAAAATCGAATATATAGTTGAGAGAACAAATTCCGGATAAACGTTAACAAATCCTCTTCTAAAGGATTTAGTCGTTTCGTTAAAACGGATTGCCAGTTCAGCAAAACCAACGCTACGGTGGAATTCATTTTTTATGAAAGTCGGAAGTGTATAATTTTTTAAATGTTCAACTTCGATATCCATATTTAAAATAATATTAAGATTGGCACGAGCAAAACGTTTACCAAGCTCAATATCGTCATGCCCATGCCGGGCAAGCAGCTCAATATTAAAACCACCTAATTTCTCAAATGATGGTCGTTTGATACCAGAAATCGCACCGAAAAGCCAATCTATCGCAGGCGGACTTTTGAGATACGAATACCTTACCCAGAGATTTTTATATTGACTGATAAATGATTCATGGCGGTGTTTGGCAGTATAGATTCCAACAACCGCATCGACGTAGCTTTCTTCAAGTGATTCAACAATACCTAATATTGTTTCCCTCCCAACAACAATATCTGAATCTACGAACATTAAAATATCACCTTTGGATACAGCAGCACCGACATTCCGTGCATTGTTTGCGCCGTTTCCATTCTTGACTTCGATGACGGTACAGTTATTCACCCTTGCGATCTCGACTGTGTTATCATCTGAATGATCATCCACAACAATTATTTCAAAGTTTCTATAGTATGATCGTTTGAGAGAGCGGAGACATCTCCCCAGTGTACCAGCACCATTTTTTACCGGTACGATAACCGAAACGAGGGACGTAAATTGTTGACTGATTTCCATAGTTTAAAAATATTATTGATGTAGAATTTTAAAAACTTCTCGTGCGATCTCTCGGGCACAAGTGAGTCCGGGAGATTCTATGCCGATTAAATTCACAAGACCGGGCAAACCCCGATCACTTTCTTCTTTTATAATAAAATCTTTTATCGTCTCTTCAGATCCCTTAAGTTTGGGTCGTACACCTACTTGGCCCGGAGATAAATCTTCTAATTCAAGAGATGGAAAATATCGATGAACCGCATTGTAGAATTTTTCTTTCCGCGAATCATCAAATTTATACCAATCAGCTTCAGGAATTGAAGGATCCAAGTAACCCATATCAGGTCCGAGCTTCATCTGCCCCGATTTATCAATAGTCATATGTATGCCGACGCTAACAAGATGCTGATGTGGAAGGGGATATACAAGATGCGATATTAAACGACTTTTTGTTGGAGATACTGTATAATAATGTCCTCTGTTATGATGTAATCTGTAGTCAGCGGCGTCTATATCGATACCGAACGATTGGGCAACTTTATCGCTGCGCAAGCCAGCTGCATTGATAACATGCCTAGCATCCAATCTAACATCGTCACCATTTGTATCCTTCATGTGTAGGGAATAACTTTCATTCCTATTCTCACAGCCGATGTATTCAACTCCAAATGCTGTATCCGCTCCGTTTGCTTTTGCTTCTAAAAAATACGATTTCATAAGCTCATGTGAATCAATAATACCGGTACCTGGCACGTAAATAGCTGAACAACATTTAACATACGGCTCAAGCTTATTCGCTTGTTTCCCATCCAAAATCTGAAGCCCTTCTATGCCATTTGCAATACCGCGCTCGTAAAGATTATGCAATGATTCCTCTTCCTCCGGAACCACGGCAACGATTAATTTACCACAGCGGTTATACCAAACATTGGTTTTATCACATTCTTTATACAAATTCTGATTGCCTGCCACGCATAATCGGGCTTTCAGAAAACCCGTTGGATAGTAAATGCCTGAGTGAATTACCTCGCTGTTCCGGCTGCTGGTTTCTTGTCCGAAAGATTCATGCCGCTCCACAAGCAGTGTAGAAAAACCACGCTTCGCGCTTTCAGCAGCACAGGCAAGTCCTACAATTCCACCGCCAATTATAAACACATCAACTTTCACTCGACAGGATCCTCGAATTCCCAAATAAACGTTTAACTGCCGCTCTTGACTTGGATGTTGGAGTAAAGAGAATGTTTTTCATAACAGAAAAAATAATTGCTCCAAAAAAAGAAAACAGATAATCATAATATTTTAAATGAGCCGGAGCGCCCCAAAATCTTCTCGATACTTTGTGTATTTCGTGAATGTACGAAGGGACAATCTTTTGAAAGTTTCGTCCTGTCTTCGACTCACCATATAATCGCAAATTTGCAAATGGCTGCCGGATATATTTAAATTTATACCTTAAACCTAACCGAATAAAAAAATCATAATCCATGGCATAATACAAACTTTCATCTAAATACCCAATCTCATCGAAGATGGACCGGCGAAAGAAAAACGCCGGCTGCACAAATTCATATTTCCATTTCCAGTACCTGATCAAATCCTCAGGTTGTGTATGTCGTGAATACAGCGGACGAAGAACCTTACTGCTATCATCGGTCTCAAATCCATCTCCACAGACAACAAAAATATCTTTGTTGTTAAATTCTTCAGCGATTAGATGAAATATATTCGGACAATATGTATCATCCGAGTTCAGCCACCCAACGATCTCACCGGCTGCCATTCGGAAACCTTTATTCAATGCGTGTGATTGCCCACGATCTGGCTCTGAAATCCAATGCAAGTGCGGATATTTCTTAAGGATCTCAATCGTGCCATCTGTCGAACCACCGTCAATAATGATATGTTCAACATCGGGATACTTTTGATTAATTACACTCTGAATTGTTTCCTCAATAAATGGCGCCTGATTGTAGGAAGGGGTAACAATGGAAATTTTTCGTTGCATATCAGTGCAATCAATCTACATTATTATAATAGAATTCTTCAATATGAATCCCAATTTACTTATGCATGGATTTTACTTGTTCCTCAATCCACTTATAAGTTTTTAATAACCCGTCATGCAATTTCATTGTGGGTTCCCAGTCCAATTTTTCCCGCATCAATCTGTTGTCAGAATTGCGCCCCCTTACTCCAAGAGGTCCGATAATATGTTTAATTCGAAGTTTTTTGCCAGCAATCTCAGTTGTCATTTCGACCAGCTTATTTATTGTGACCATTTCTTCCGAGCCGATGTTGACAGGTCCAAGGAAATCCGACTTCATTAATCTACGAACGCCTTCAAGGCACTCATCAATATATAAAAACGATCTTGTCTGTTTTCCATCACCCCAGATTTCAATTTCACCTCCGTCCGGTGACTCTGATACTTTCCGACAAATAGCCGCCGGCGCTTTTTCACGACCACCTGTCCAGGTTCCTTCCGGTCCGAAGATGTTGTGGAACCTTGCTATACATATTTCCATCCCGTAATTTCGGTTGTATGCCAGGTACAATCTTTCGCTGAACAATTTTTCCCATCCATACTCACTATCAGGCGCTGCCGGATATGCTGAATCTTCAGAACATTTGGGATTATTGGGATCTTCCTGATTGTAGGCGGGATACATACACGCCGATGATGAGTAGAATATTTTTTTAACCTTAGCTGTGCGACAACGTTCCACCATATTTAGATTGATTGTTCCCGAATTATGCATCACATCGGCATCATGGTTACCCGTGAAAATGTAACCTGCCCCGCCCATATCGGCAGCAAGCTGATAGACTTCATCGAAGGGTCTATCGGTTACATTTTTGCAAACGATTTGATCACGCAGGTCACCAATTACGAAATCATCAGCAACAGTTGGAGAAAACTCCGGATATTTGAGATCAACACCCCTGACCCAGTAATTTTCTCGCTTCAATAATTTTACAAGATGGCTGCCGATGAATCCACCAGCACCACACACCAACACTGCTTTTTGAGTAGCCATTAATATTTATCCAAGGTTAGTTTAAAATCTGATAGGTTATTATACAAAATAATAAAACAACTCCAAAATTGGGCATTTACTATTCTTAGAAATTGGATATTCCCTATTAGTTCCAAGTGGTGGTGGGTGGTCAATTAGTCAGGGAGTCTTGACCGGTTTCGTTCCTAATCTTTGTTCCTTACCCGCTAATTCCCGAGCGCGGTTTGAAAGTTTACAAAACAAACTTTTCAACAACGCTTTGGCTAAAACATCTTTATAAAATTTCCTTTACATGCCTGACAAATTCTTTAAAATCCTTAAGACTATACTGAAGAAAATCGTAAAGTTTTTCGCGATCAATTTCGATATATTCATGGACGAGTATGTTTCGAAGACCTGCCATGGGTTCAATTTTTACGGCTAATTCAATCGGAATAATTCCCTCAGTCCCCAATCGTACAATGATATCCTGATAATTAACAATACCTGTTACATTTCGTTCCGAGAGAATATGATTGCCGATATCTATGATAATCTGAATCGCAAGCTGTAGATATCGTTCGACATTTCCATAAACAAAGGGATCTGTTAGGAATTCTTTTTTAGGATGAGATCGCAGCCGTTCAAGAAGATGAAGATACTCAGCGAGTTTGTTCAAACGTACCATTATTACATTCGAGTTAACCAAAGATTTTTCCCTTCTCAATATGCTGTTTGAAATATTCGATCTGAACTCGACGGAACGGTTCCATATCGAAATAACGATCCAGCACCTGCGTTTCGAAGTTTATACGAACAGTCGGGTTCTTTTCATAAATGGTCGTTCGCGAAAAAACTGCTTGATATGCTAGCAATAAGCTCGCGTTATTAAGGATCACAATATCGACTTCATTTGTTTTTACCAAACGGGATAGATCAGTAATTAGAGAAAGACGCATCGTAAAAAATCTATCAGGTGGAACTTGATTATTGAGATAGACAGCAATATCGACATCGCTTAACGGTGTCTCTTTTCCCAAACCATAAGAGCCAAAAATGTAAGCGAAATCTATCTCAGACTTCGATGCAAAATAATCAGTCATCTTTGGGAATAAATCTCGAACATTGTGCGTTATTTTAGAGAAACGGATCATAGTATACGTAAAATCTTACCCCAATATAATAAAATTCCTCAGTAGTTTCCAAAGATACTTTGGGTATTAGAAGGGGTGATGGGTGAGTGGTTAGTGGTTGATGAGTGAAAGAGCCTACCCCCGCTCATTCCTTAGCTCTCCTTCTCACCTGCTCGTTGTGGCTGATCAAAAAGTAAAAAAAGCCCGTGTCATTCCCGAATGCCTCAATCGGGAATCCAGATATTTGCAAAATCTGAACACTGGACTCCCGATAATCCCGACCAGTCGGGACGGGAGTAACAGTCTGGGTCTTTTTAGGCAACCCCCAACGGCAAGATATCCATATGTAGGCGCAATCCTTCGAGTAAACCTCAGGACAAAGCCTTTATGGTTGCGATGTTGGGCTTTGTCCGCAGGCATTCCGCCAGAGGCGGATAAAGAAGCCTGCGGCTACGGTTTTTGGGGTAAGAAATTCCTGAAGCAAAATTATTTATTATCGTAACAATCCGTTCCTGATCACTCTCAATTAAATCATTATAGAAAGGAAGACGCAACAGCCGCTTACTTACGTCTTCTGTTATGGGCAATTCTCCCTCTTCGTACCCGAACTTCTTCCCCATTGGAGACGTGTACATCGAACGCAGCGAAGCACAAATCGAGATTCTTACCAGTTCCTATCGAAAATCAATGGTCGATTAACATAGGCGACAGCAGCATTAAGTGAAACGAACTATCTTATCTGAAAAATACTATCACAAGATTTTTTTCTTTTTTAGGTGAACTTTTGATGAATTTTTTGTATAATGAGGTTGTCCCTTTTGTGAATTTCATTAACTATTCTCCAGTTAAAAGGATTTAAACATTATGCACCATCTATTCTTGATAATACTTGCCTATATTGATCCCGGTACAGGAAGCTTGTTACTCCAACTCCTTCTGGGAGGAATTGCCAGCGGATGGGTAATTGTAAAATTATTCGGTAAACGAATCTTAGCTTATCTAAGGAAAGAAAAAAAAGATAAACCGCAAGAATAACTACTGAAATGCCAAATCAACCAGGACCTGATAACTCATTTATCATCGAACCCGGATCATTCCGCGACCGCCACGGGAGAGTTTTTTACCACGACGATGCTGTTTTCAGAGGCATCAGTGAACAAGTATTCAACGATTGGAAATTACTTTCTGCAAAAAAAATTTTTGTGGAAGGAATTAAGGACGGAAAATTAATTGCAACAGAATTAGTATCACCCCAACAAATTCCCGATTCTGCCTCACTCAATAACTGGGCTGCCATCCTTAAACATCAGAAAATTCCATTCATTTCGTACCCGTACGAATGGTCGTTTGGAATGCTCAAAGATGCTGCCAAATTGCAACTCGAGCTTCTACATCAAGCGCTCGATGAAGAAATGATACTTAAGGATTCATCGAGTTTTAACATTCAATGGATTGGTGCAAAACCTGTTTTCATCGACATTGCCTCTTTTGAAAAACTTGTACCCGGAACACCATGGGCTGGGTACCGGCAGTTTTGCGAAATGTTCCTCTACCCTCTCATGCTCCAGGCGTACAAGGATATCCCGTTCCATTCATGGTTACGCGGGAGTATCGATGGAATTCATCCTGAAGATTTTAAAAACATCATGACACTGCGCGACTTCTTTCACGCTGGAGTTTTTGTCGATGTTTATCTCCAAGCCAAACTTCAGATAAAATATGCAGGTACCACGAAACGAGTTAAGGATGACATCAAGGCGGTTGGCTTTAGAAAAGAAATGATTATTTCGAATGTACGCCGATTGACAAAGATTGTCAATGGATTAAATTGGAACCGGGCAAAATCGGAATGGTCGGATTATGCTGACGATAATAGTTATTCAAGTCAAGACGCGAAACTGAAAGAAGATTTTATCCGCCAAGCTGTTCAAACTCAACGATGGAAACTTGTGTGGGATCTCGGTTGTAACACCGGTCGTTATTCAAGAATCGCATCGGAAAACGCTCAGTACGTTGTTGCGATGGACAGTGACCATCTGGCAATTGAGCGGCTTTACAATGTACTGCGATCGGAAAATAATAGAAGCATTCTTCCATTGGTTGTCAATCTCGCAGACTCTTCGCCCAATCTCGGCTGGCGTGGATTAGAGCGAAAATCGTTAACTGAGCGAGGTAAACCGGACCTGATACTCGCGCTGGCACTGATTCACCATGTCGTTATTAGCGCAAATATACCGCTTGCAGAATTTATTGATTGGCTTGCGTCACTTGGCAGTAATTTAGTGATTGAATTTGTAACGAAAGCCGATCCGATGGTTAAAATGCTTCTTAAAAATAAAGATGACCAATACCACGACTACGAACTGGACAATTTTGAAAGAATTCTTGCATCAAAGTTTACTACAGTTAAACAAAGCCCTCTCACCTCTGGAACACGTTATCTCTTTTATGCGGAAGCCAGAATGAGTAATGAGATTTATTAGCTTACCCTATTAACAAAACTCATAAACAGAAATTCATTCAGGTCCTACATGGAAAAACAGAATGACTTAAAGCTAAGCGGATTACAAAAAATACTCGCAGTATTACCCCCAGTTATTTTAATTCTCTCAAACATTTTTTTGTTTGGACCTTTTACGATTTATCAGGGAAACCTGAATGAGTTTCCCTTTTCACTCATTTCAATCATTCAGCTTTTTATTGTCCCGTCATCAATAATTGCGTTGGTGTTGGTTGTTGTCGGATTCATCATCCCGGAAAGACCACACAAGCGGTATGTCTCAGTGTTGTTCATACTCGGTATACTTATTTGGTTGCAAGGAAATATTCTGGTATGGAAGTATGGAATGTTCGATGGACGGGGTGTAGACTGGACTGTGGCACAATGGCGTGGATGGGTGGATGGAGGGGTGTGGATAGCGTTCCTGACTTTCTCGTTTATATTCTACCAAAAGGTTTACAAATTTGTAGTATCCGGAAGTATAGCATTGATTTGCCTTCAATTCGTTCTGTCAGGATATGTGAGCATCACAAAGCCGGAAATATGGAAAACCGACTTTCCAGAGCCAAGTGTTACACCGAAATGGGCTAGCGAATTCTCATCTAGCAAGAATGTCATACACTTGATACTGGATGGTCTGCAGTCGGACGTTTTTGAAGAGATTATTAAAAAAGATCCAGATTACTACTCGAAAGCATTCGAGGGATTTACATTCTTCAAAGAAGCGACAGGACATTTTCAGTCAACGCATCTCAATGTTCCCGCCATCATGAGCGGCAAGGTTTACCAAAGCGATGTTCCGATACGCAATTATCTTAAGGAGGCTCTCACCGGCAAGAATACCTTGAATGTGCTGCATGAGCATGGGTACGAAGTCGATTTTGTTCCTTGGGGCCAAATGATTATACAAGAACATTATGATCACACTTATTTGGTTCCCTCTCCATACGCCGGAACGATGGTTGATTTTGAGCGGTCGAAAGCAGCCGTGATGATCGACTTGGTACTTTTTCGCCATACACCTCATTTTATAAAACGTGCGATATATAACGGCCAAAAATGGTTCATACAGAGAACAACAGTGAAAGATGAACGCCTGCAGTTCAGACGTTTTGGTGATGATGCTTTCCTGCGTGATGTAACGAGTGAGATGACCAAAAATCAAGAGAAGCCAGTTTACAAATTCTATCACCTACAGTCGACGCACTCCCCTTTCGTAACTAGTGAAGATTGTCAATATGCCGGTAGAGTCCTGCCCTTTACTCGAAAAAACATGCAGACACAAATACGGTGCGGCTTGGGTTCTGTTATCTCGTTCCTCGAAAAGCTTAAGTCAGAGGGCATATATGACAATTCGTTAATCATCGTGCAAGCAGATCATGGTTATATTGCACCCGTTTACCTCAACGAAAGGGGTAAGCTCACCGAGGGATACGATCTTGCACCTTGGATGGTCTCAGCCGCTTTGCCACTGCTACTTATCAAGCCCCCAGCCAGCGAAGGAACCCTCAATATTTCCAATGCACCCGTTATGCTCATGGATATCCCCGCGACGATTAGTTCGGTCCTAAACCTGCAAGTAATGTTTCCGGGAAAGTCAGTTTTTGATGTCCACCCGACAGAGATACGCGAACGGAAATTTAGCTATTTTACCTATTCGCTCGTGAATTGGGAGTCGGATTACCTTCCTCCGCTTGATGAGTACACCATTACCGGTAGTGTGTTTGAGAGAAGTTCGTGGCAGATTTCACCATACCCTTCTCAGGGGACGTCGTTATCGACAAAAAAGATTGTCTTTGGCGCGAAAGAGTCAGAGCGGTTTTTGCGATTCGGTTGGAGCTATAGAGAAGTGGATCAGAAAAACGAAGGCATGACCTTAACTTGGGCAGTGGGGGATTCTGCATCAATAAGACTTTCCTTACCAAAGACACAAGTACGATTGACTGCCAACGTTAAATCAATTTTTGGTGTCGGGAAACAATCAGTAACGGTCAAGGTTGACGGTAAGGAAGTAGGGGGGTGGAAAAATACAAAGTGGTCGGAATGGGAGAGGAAAAGTGTGATGATTAATCCGGATCCAAATCGACCAAGCGTCAGTAATGTCGAATTTATTTTTTCGCAATATCTCAAGCCAACAGTAGAAGAATACCGACGACTTGCCTTAGAATTTGAATCAATCGTACTTGAATAGTAATTACAATGGCTGCGATTGAAATTACTCACATGCTTTTAATAAAAGAGGATACCGTTAATAATGGCTATTATGGTTTATTATAGTAATAATAATTCTTATTTTTTCAATTTTCTCAGATAAAATTTTTCTCCGAGAAAAATATCATCTACTTTCTTATCAGGATAATCATCAAAATATAAAAGATATTCCGCATTTTCAGGAATTGGTTGCTTTCCCTTAAAGAAAGAATTGATAGGAATAATAGTTCGGGTCAATTTTTCGCCGAAGAGAGGATATTCATATGTATAATCTTTATGTAAATAAACCGCGACAACAGCATCCCGTGGAACCATCTCATCAAATTTCTTTAAAGGTTCATACCAAAAATATATTCTGTTTCGTGAAAGTTGCCCAATTCTAGCCAATGTAAAAACGGATTTTGTTGTAATCCATTTAGATTCTATTGAAAATATCGGAGCATCGTCTCTAAAAATTACAGAACTAAATGCTTCAGCACAACCAATTATTACTATACAGATCAAATAGATCTTGAATAAAACGTTCTTCGTGTTCTGTAAACAGAACCCAAGTGTTGGGACCGCAAATACGGCTCCAATAATAAAATATCTACCTCTCCACGGATCATAAGGACCAGAATAACATTGCGTAAGCACAAATATTACTGAAGCGAGAGCAAAAATTTTCCCTCCTTGCGAATTAATTATGCCGATTAAGCTAAGCAATACAATTATCCATATAAACCCAAAACCAAATATTCCCCACCATGAATAATCTTCGTCTGCTCTTGGCATTTTATTTAAATCGTATTTCCAGCGTATTCCTGTTTTTTCTATATCGAGTCCCATGGATTTTACCAAAGCTATAGGAACTTTTCGCATTATTGATTGAACATTATTTATTGCATCAATACGTGGGAATCCATCAAGGGAATACGAATCTAAACCAAATCGAAAGAGATTTTTTGTTCCTATAGAGATAACTTTTTGAAGCTCTAAATCCTCAAAGGAATGAATCTTTCGAATGGAAGTGGGTCCGAATGGATTTTTATAAATAGCATAATTCTCCAAATAACCTGAATGTAGAACAAATAAACAAAAGAATACAATTAGAATCGCTAGGAAGTATCCTATGTCCTTTAATACAAAACCAAAATTATGGAAACCTTTTCTATGAAAAGCGTAAACTCCAAAAATAAACAAAGAAGGTAATGCTAATAAAAAAGAAGCTTTAATCCCGAAAGCAATGTTTGCACACAGAGCAGATAAAATTAAAAAATTTTTATTTTTCCCCTCTTTGAATGCAACAAAAAAATACACGATCAAACCAACAAAAGCACTCAAGAGAGTATCATTTTTCGAAGTTGTAGAATCCATTAAACAGGCTGGTAATAATGCAAAGATAAAAGCTGTAAAGAGACCTGAACTCCTTGAATATCCGAATTTGCGAACAATACCATAAACAGTTATAACATTTATCCAGTATGAGAAATATTGGACAAGCTGGGTAAGGTTTTCATTTAGATCAGAAACAACTAAAGTGTACAACAATAACAATGTAGAATTTCGAGGATGAACAGCTTGCGCCCATGAATTTGCATCATAATACTGTAAATTCCCATGTTGATAATAATATGCAACTCTAGCAAGGTGGTATACCATAGCATCCCAGCTATGGGGGGCAGTGAAAATAACCAAAAGTAAATTCAGAAACCCAACTATCACCGTCGTAGTGGAGAGTACAACTAAAATAAACTTTTCAAACTTAGATAAGGAAAAAAACCAATCTCGAACAGAGTGGAAACCGGTAATCTTAGGTCGCATTATTATCAACTCTCTCCACTGTTTACTTGAAAATACTATCATCGTCACTACAGCCAAATAAACCACACTCATAAGTGCCCACGATGAAACCGAATTTAATCTATTTAACCAAGATAAGAAGTAGCCAATTAAAATTATTGCCCCCGAAAATACCGGAAATGTAAAAAGAATTGCCTCGAGCATACCCTGAGGTCTCATTATTCTAGTGACCATGCACGTGGCAAATAATAACGAACTAATCGAGATTATTCCAAGTATGTAGTCAACGATGTGCATGTATTTAGAAGAAAATTATTATTTTTTTCTAGCCAAAAATAAGCCACAATTGCTTGACCAAAATGGGCTTTCAAAAAAAATATATTCTTCCGGCGCATTTGTTAATTCTAGCCATTCATCGATTGCGCGCCGTACTCCTCCTTTTCCTGTTGGATCCCACTGTGCCGCATACTTTGAGGAATCATGAAAAATAATTATCCCGTCTTTCTTTACTTTAGGGAAATAAAGAGTAATTTCCTTTTTCGTACTTTCATACGAGTGGGAGGAGTCAACATATATAAAATCATATTCTTGCTGTAGCTGCTTAAGAACATTGATCTCAAGAGTAGAGCCGTCAATGCATCGCACAAGTGAATGTAATCCGGCTCTCTCCATAAAAACACGAGCTTTGTCGTGGATGGCTTTATCGTTTTCAATAGTATCGAACAATACCTCACGGTTATGTATCGTCGCAGATCGTTTAAGTGCATCAGCCAAAACAATCGTTGAGAATCCCATCCATGTACCAAGTTGCAATACGGATGAGAAACGGTTATTAGCGAGTAGGGAATATATCATTCCTAAAGCTTGGGGGTCAGTAGCACCCATAAAATCATTGTCGAGCAAAATTTCTACAAGAGCATCTTTCGATTGTGGCGTGAGATGTTCGTAAAAAGTAGCACCACGAACATAATCGAATGTATTTCTAAAAGGTAATCGGTCCATAGATTCATTCATGATAGTTTGCGTTTAATAGTTTCTTCATACACATTCAAATATTTTTTTACAAAAATATCCAAGGCATAATTTTCAACTGCCCTCTTGCTCGCTTCTTTTCCGTACGCAACACATTTACCGGAATTACCCAAAATTGTTCTAATCGCCTCAAGTAACAATTTTTTATCGCCCGGTGGAATGAGTAGACCTGTCTTTTCGTGTAAGATCTGCTCCGGCACTCCACCTGTGCTGTACGCGACCGTGGCGGTGCCACACGCCATCGCCTCCATGATAGTACAGGAGCTGTTTTCAGCCAGCGTAGGAGAAACAAACACATCCGCGGACGCATAACAGGCACGAAGAGTGTCTGAATCCGTGACCCAACCCGTTTCTTTTCCAAGAAATTTGTCTTCAAGAACCGATTTCCCCTGTAAGTGACCGACAACCACCGTATACATATCATCACGTTCCGCATACAATTGCGTCAGCATCTCTTTGAATGTCTCAATACCTTTGTGTGGAATCGTGTTGATCCAGCTTGCGATAAATAAAATCACTTTCTTATCCGGTGGAATGCCGAGCCGACACCGCGCATTTTGTTTATTTTCCGGATAGAATAATTTTGTATCGATAGGACTGTGGATTACATACGTCGGTACATCCCGCAAAATAGATTTTGCGACATGCGATTGCAGCCAGGCCGAAGGCGTAACAATTGCAAACTTCTTTTTTGCATAAAGAAACTTTTTTAAATAAAGATGGAATCTACTAGTATCGTGTTTTAATGCCGGATAATATGAAAGTTGCGGGCACCGCCCACACGACATTGTATAACGGTCACACTCGAATGACCATGCACATTTACCCGTAAACGGCCACATATCATGAAACGTCCACACAACCGGTTTTTGCCACATCAGAAATGGGATGGTACACAGGTTGAAATAATACCCGTGCATATTATGCATATGAAGCACGTCGGCCTGCCGGATAATTTTCATAAAGGGGACCGCCCATGTGGGAAGATAGAACAGGTACTGCGTCGAAAATATCTCATCGAGAAAATTGCCGACTGAATAGAGAAGATCATTCCCCGGTACTGGTATGGCCAGCTCCCGTGCGAGAGGATCCGCATCGTAATTGATCTTTCTCGCAAGCATTTTGCTGTTGTAGCCGCGCAGGTGCAATTCTTTGCACAATGTGTAGGCAACCTTCTCGGCACCACCTCCGGAGTTTGCTGTATTAATAAGTAAAATATTTTTCATGTTTAATCGATATTTTGCTAATCATAATTAAACAACTTGTGTATATACATCCATTGTTTGTTGTGCAATATTTTCCCACCTATATTTTTGGGCATTCTTTACGTTTGCTTCGCTCATTACGCCCTGTGCTTTCGTATCATCAACGAGCGATATAATCGAATCAACGAGATAGTCTGGATCAGCCGAAGGAACATAACGGCAACCTTCCTCTGGAGTATATTCACGAATTGCGGGGAGATCAGTTGCGATAATCGGAAGACCGCACGCCATCGATTCGAGCACTGCATTATTTGCGGCAGTACCTGTAAGCGATAAGACAGATATTGAGGTACGGTGGTATAAATTTAGCAAAGCATCGTCTGAAATACCTGAATGAAATTGCACATTTCTTAAGTTACTAAACAATGATCGGTTCTGTTCTAATGTAACAACATCACACACGATATCCGACTTACGTTCTTCCAATATTTTTAAGGCGGAGACAAGCGTAGGAAAATCGCGCAGCCAGTTACCAACAGCGATGATTCTTTTTTCGGATTTCATTTTTTTATCTGGTTTGAAAAAGTTCAGATCGATACCATGAGGGATGATAAAAATCCGATCGTTACCAACAAGCGGCTCGAAGAATTCTCGCTGACTCTCTGCAAGTAATATTACTGCATCCAATTTCCTGATTGCATCTGTTTTCAAAATGAACTGGCGCGACTCCTGTACCGGCTGATGATATGTGGCAATAATTTTTGTCCTTGAAGATTTACGATAACCGCTTGTAAAGTAATATGAATTCTCAGGGTAAATAAAATGAAAAATCGATCCTGAATCTAACTTTGCCAATATTTTGGTCCACCATTCGAGCCAAACACACTCCGGGAAATATCCTGTTAAACCTGTTGTTTGTTTTAGCTTCTCGCGTCGTTTCCATGTCGCCGTTTTCTGCAAACTCGTGCTGATAATCCAGGGAATAACAATTCGCTTGCAATCTATGAAATCGCCAAGACGGTTGTAGCCGGAGATCGAGTAATGATGTTGAAATTTATATGTAACTAAATAAATCTTTTTCAAGATATGATAAAAAATATTTTTTATGTATTCTTTGCTTCAGCGAACCACTTTTCGAGAGCGGGATTGTGCAAAGTTTCTTTTTTCTTTTTCAACAGAAACCTTTGATATGACTGTTTGAATTTCCAGTATCGAGGTGTCCAAATAGGACCCCAATGTTTTTTTGAAGCTTTCAGTTGATCGGGATAGACATATTTTTCCAATGGTGCAAAAGACTTTGCATCCTTGTGAAACCTGTACGTTGCGATATAGTGCGCCACATGATGGAATGAGAACTTTTTTACAACGCGCAACCACCACTCGTAATCCATTGCATAGTGATATGACTCATCGAGCAGCCCGACATCATCAAACACTTTTTTATGCACAAAGACGGTCGGCTGATGAATGGAATATGTATAATCCCACCAGCGAACCATATCCTCATAGTCGCAGGAAAAACTTTGTACCGAATATAATATTACACCCTTTTCATCGATTGCATGATAATCGCCGAAGACTACGGCACAATCAGGAACGGCTTGAAATTTCTCGATTACGACATTGAAGGCGTTAGGAAGAAAAGTATCATCGGAATTCACCCAGCCAATTATCTCACCCGTAGCTTTCATTACACCCTTGTTAACGGCGTGCGTTTGCCCACTGTCCTTTTCGGATAACCATTTAATATGTGGGTACCGCTTCAGTATTTCAATCGTATTGTCGGTAGAGCCGCCGTCCATAACGAGGTGCTCAAGGTTCGGATATTTCTGGTTAAGAACCGATTGAATCGTTTCCTCGATGAAATGTCCTTGATTATATGAAGGTGTAATAATTGTAATTAGCGGCAATGATTTATCCATAGTAACCGACTTTTTTATTTTGCTCGAATATTTAGTAACCGACGAACAAACTCAACAATATACAAGAATGGATTCCTAAGAAGCTTTTTATTCCAATGTTTTAATTTTTCAATCTCATCTATCTTTTCCTGATCCCATTGTTTATAACGATTCCTATCCTCTTCCATGCTATTATACCACGAAACCCACTGCTGAATCTGTTCAACAACTTTTTGATGTTCTTTCTCCCAGAACATTATCGCTGTTCTCAACTCATTATTGTTTGAATCCAGACGGCTAATTTCATTTTTCTTCTCTTCATCCCATTTCTTGAATTGATCGCGATTTTGCTCGAGCTCTTTGTACCACTGTTGCCATTGTGCGAGTGATGCTGCAAATTTTTCTTTTTCTTGTTCCCAGAAAACTTTCTTCGATTGAAGTTCGGTATCGCGTTGTTTGAGGAGTGCAAGAATCTTTTCGTTCTCTTCCTTCCAAAATGCCATCGCGCGGTTCAACTCGGCGTCGCGTTGTTTTAAAAGCGAGAGAATCTTTTCGTTCTCTGCTTCCAACAATGCACGCGCCTGCTTGAATTCAGCATCCCGTTGTTCAAGTGTCGCAACGACCTTTGCATGTTCATCCTGCCAGCGCGCAACCTCGCGGGTCAGCTGCTCAAGTTCTTTGATCTGACGCTCGATGTCCTTTTTCTTTGCCTCATCCCATTCCTTGAACCGGTCGCGATCGTTCTGCACGTCGGCATACCATTGTTTGCATTGCTCCAGTTGCCGAAAGAGCTGTTCATGTCCCTCTTGCCAGCTATCATGCGACGACTTGAGACTAAGAGATTCATCCTTGAGCCGGTCGTACGCAGTTTCCCAGTATGCAATCTCACGTGCCAACCATGTGTCTTTGTTTTTTTCAAACGTAATCTGCTTTGCAGATAAAGAATGCGGAGTCACTTTATTTTCAGAAGATTCCATTCTAACCCCTTACGATTTTATTATTTTTCCGAAGTAATTGATCGATTGCGGTAATCACATTTTCGGGGGTAATAGATGTAATACATTTAGTTCCATCATAGATACAATGCCAATAACAATTGTAACAATCCATCTTATGATGAATGATTCTGACATGAGGAAGAGATGGAGTAAACCTCCCGAAATGCCCCCCGCCAAAAATACCTATTGTAGGAATTCCGAGTGTCCATGCGATATGGAAGCCCGCCGTATCTATGCCTAAGTATAGTGATGACTGTTCCGCTAATGCCGCAAATTGATTCAGTGTGATTTTTCCCGTGAGATCGTGAATTTTGTTTTTTGTGTTTACCATAATACTTGAAGCAAGTGCTTTATCTTTTTCGGAACCGACAATCACAATATGCATAGATTGATCTTCAATAAGGTAATCGACAACTCGAGCAAATGATTGTGAAGACCACAATTTCGTATCGAATCCCGCACCGGGGCACAGGATTGTAAATTTATTTTTAGAAGGAAGGTTAGCTTGAATATAATTCTTTGCCCATAGTTTGTCTTTGTCGGAAATCCATAACTCTGGTTTCAAATTTTGTTCTGGAACAGGTGCACTGATCTCACCAAGAAACTGTTTATACCGGTCCAATTCAAACATCCACTCTTTTGTGGTATGTACAAGATGCGTATAGAGAATTTCTTCATTAGACCGACGTTTCTGCTCACCGTCGGTATCCACACATTGGAAACCTATTTTTATGGGCGCATGAGTTCGGGCGATGATATTATCAGATTGCCACGTCCTCGTGTACATTGTATTTACGGTAACGTCAAACTGTCCCTGAACTTTTTTTACAATCTCTTCTGCATAGTTTCGATCGACTGCATACTGCTTTTGATCTATAACGATAATATTATCGACATATGGGCAATACTCAGCAAGTGGAGCAACATCCGGATGTAGAATTAATGTTATATGGTCATCCTGGAATTTATTTCTTAGATGAGGTAACATCGAAGTAAACAGGACAAAATCACCTATGGCATCCAACCGGAGTAAGAGAATGCGTTTCTTCATTATATTTCCAAGGATTTAATCATTTTGTATCATAGATTAAGAATTTTATTGAAAAATACCAAGCGAAAAAATTCAGGAAGCTCTGATAAGAATAGCTGCGCCAACAATATAATTGTGATGCGAGGCGGATTGAAGATGCCATTCGATAAATTCTTTTGAACCTTCGAAGTTCCATTTAATAGTGTTTTCATCCTGAGTAAATAATGGATTTTCCCAAATAATTTTTTCGAACTCACCGATTGTCAATGCAGATCCGTTCCATTCAGGAAATGTCATCCCAAACGATGGTTCACATATATCAAAAGATATAGCAAACATACCACCCGGTCTCAAGATTCGCCATACTTCTTCAACTGCCATTGCTTTATTCGGTTGATGCTCTATCACCGAAAAACTCGTGACTATGTCGAAAGATTTATCTGCAAAAGGAAGCTGTTCACTGTTAACTATCCTCCAATCTACCGACCAGCTAGTCGATTTTTTGATTGATTCCCAAGTTTGAATATACTGATTGTCATTTTCAACGAGTACAACATGTGCGCCTAAAGATGCCAAATACCATGGCATCGAACTCAACTCACTACCAAGATCACAGATATGAGTTCTTTTATGATCAACTGACACCAAGCCATTGTACCATAACCAAGGATATTCCCAAACTTTGGACCAGTTTGTCATTATCCTAAGATTGAATTTTTTTGCCAAACTATTTAATACGCTCATGAAATCGGTAAAGCGCTGACTTTCCAGTTCCTGGACTGACGCTAAAGAAACTTTACGCTGGTTCACGCTTAAGTTATCAAATTTCATTTAGATTCTATCGTCTCACTGTTCAATATCTTCATCGGAAGCTGTGCAATACCATAGAATGGATATACCTTTGCCTCATCAGCAACAACCGTAATCGGTCCAAGGAGATCGAACTGATCGTGGAAATATCCAACGTTAGGAACTGAATCGTTGATAGGTTCGGACGCTATCAAACTAAATGTATATTCACCCGGTCCCACATTGAAAGTAAGTTCAAATTTAATAACGATTTCTTGTCCGGTCTTGAGACCGGGTAATGTATGTTTCAATTGTGGCGTGCCTGCGGCAAAAATAAGATTACCCATTCTATCATATAGATTTATTCCTGATGTGGGTACAGCAATGTTTTCATTGGCATGCAATAGAAGATGGAAAACCAGCCGTTCTTGCATGCTCACGTGAAATGTGTCCTTTCCAAATATATCTGTAACCCGTGCAGCCAAGATCTCTAAACCTCTTGCACCGTGACGTTTGCCATCTTTCATTAGAAAGGAATGCGTGCGGATATTATCTGCTAATTCTTCGACCTGTTTGTTTTCAACATGTTGTTGTTTTAAATCCACTGCAATAATCTTCGAACGATCATGCTTAATACTTGCTTTTGCATGGTACCGGGTTACCGCCTCAATAGGACTACCTACATACTCCACCCGTCCAGATTCAAGTAAAAGTGCCCGATCACACAAATTTTGCATCGCCGCAGTATCATGCGTAACAAATAGAAAGGTCGTCCCTCTACCAATAATTTCTCTCATCTTGGCAAAACATCTTTGCTGAAAAAATATATCGCCGACGGATAAAATTTCATCAACGATCAATATTTCTGGCTCAATACTCACAGCAACCGCAAATCCGAGGCGGGCGTACATACCGGATGAATACTTTTTTACGGGAACCTCAATGAATTCACCCAATTCGGCAAATTCAATAATCTCTTTGAATTTTGCATCAATATATTTTCGGGAAAGACCGA
>Ga0315292_10000060_pt1 | contig 38447 bp, 45 predicted proteins | sample YL17G13_0_MG_FD_204029 | JGI IMG/M metagenome (GOLD analysis project Ga0315292, IMG submission 204029) | Sediment microbial communities from Yellowstone Lake, YNP, Wyoming, USA - YL17G13_0 | ecosystem: Environmental > Aquatic > Freshwater > Lake > Sediment | place: USA: Wyoming | collected... | reverse complement strand
TGCGGCCGGTGGTGCTATCGGGAGACGCTTGATGCGCTCGCTCGACTTGCTCTTCGATCTCGATGGCATCATCGCTGATCTTCACGCTCCGTGGCTCGAGTGGATCAACCGGCACGCCGGGACGGCACTGACCAAGATGGACATCCACACGTACCAGATGGAGCAGGTGGCGCCGAAGGGCGTCAACGTCTACGACTTCCTCAATACCCCGGGCTGCTACAGCACGCTGCCACCCGTCGACGGCGCGCTCGAGGTCTTGCAGCAGCTGCATGACGATGGGCATCACGTTCTCATCGCTACCATGCCGGTGCGCCGTCCAGAGAGCACCACCGAGAAGCTGGAGTGGTGTGCACGCATGTTGCCCTGGCTGTCACGCCGGGCCATCTACGTCGGTGGTGACAAGTCGCGCATCCTGGCAGATGGGTTCACTGACGATGATCCGACGAACCTCCGGGACTTCCGGAAGCGGCAGCCCCAGGCGTTTCTCGCGACCATCGCTTGGCCCTACAACGAAGGCGTCGACGTCGAAGTACGGGCGCAGGACTGCACGCGGCCGCATGACGCGTGGCAGGAGCTGTACCAGCGCTTCACTCTGTTCGCTCGACTTGCCACAAGAAGCGGAGCTTTGACGGTACAAGCAGGCGTCACCGAACGGCTCTATCGCATCACCGCTCCTCACTTCTGCGCTGGTTTCGTCGTGCATGGTCACTACGTGCGCGATACGGCGCCCATCCTTCATTGGCTGAAAGGCTGGCCACTCACGGCAGTGCTGGTCTACTGCCGGCGCAAGCGGTGGCAGCTTGAACGCATTTCTGACACGCCGGTTCAATAGAGGACGACATGAGCGTATGGCGTAGCTTGCTCATGGGCTTCACCTGGCCGACGCGTCGCTGGCGCATCGCCGCCGGGCGTTGTCCGTGGTGCAACGAAGAGCTGCTCAAGGCCGTGCTGCAGGGTGGTCCGCTCGATCATCGGCTGGGTGAGGTTGCCTACTGCCAGCGCTACCACTACTTCTCGAGCGTCTGCAAGTATCGGCAGCGTATCTTCGATGCGGTCACGGCACGCAGCACCGAGGATGCCTACACTGTGAAGGTGCAGCTGCAGGACCCCAAGGGGAATCTGCCGCGGGAGACCCGGGAAGTCATCGACGCGCTTGTCTACGCTTTGCATCGGGTCGTGCTGTATGAGCGCATCGACGAGATCGACATGCAGTACTACAAGGAGCAGGCGACCCAGGCGGCGCTGCGGTCCAGTGAGCGGCTTCTTGATCGGCTGCTCTGTTTGGACGGCGGGGCTAGGGTGGCAAAGGGGTCACGATGATGTCGGTGCCCGAGAGCGTGGCCAGCGGGAGGTAGTAGCAGTTCTCGCGGAGGATTCGCATGGTCGTGACACCTTGAATCGTCAGCGTCTGCATGGTGGCGTCGTGGATGAGCACACCGGCCGGTGAACGCGCAATCGCACGGACCACACGCTGCAAGCCACCGTCGGTGTTCTCGGTGAGCAGAGTGACGAAGCTGCCACTGAGTTCACTGCCTTGAACGCCGGCGATGAAGAGCTCGAGGTCCTGGGCACGCAGGGTACGGCTCTGCGAGAGCACAGTGGTCAACACGTTCAAGATGACGCCACCAACTCCGGTGCCACCATCGCTGCAGTTGTAGTAGCGGAACGTCCGGGTGTAGTTGGTGGCGGGGGTCTCGGTGCGCAGTGTGGTGTAGGCGAAGCTCACGGGGCCATTCTACTACGAAAACGGGGCACTCCTACGGTACAAGGAAGTGTCCCGGAACCATCGACCCTCTCTCCCAAGGGTAATCGGTGGTCGGCCGGGCACTCGTCGTGCGTCTCTCAGCTGAACGCATGACGACACACGCTGCACGAAGGAGTCTCCCATGAAAAAGGCTTCCCACCTCTTCCTCACGGTCTGTCTGACCATCCTGGTGTACGTGCTGTACGTCCCCATCATCGCGCTGTTCGTCGCCAGCTGGCCGTTCCGCATCATGGGCTGGCTGCTCAAGTCGGCGGCGATGACCGGCAGCCGGCTCCAGGGCAAGATGCAGTACTGGAGCCGCCTCCAGACTGCCTACGCGTACGGCTGCCTCACGGTGGCCGACTACGAGTGGAAGGTGAGCGCGGAGAAGCGCGCTCGGGCGGTGGCGGCGCAGACGGCGGCGCAGGCGGCAGCGACGGCGACGCCGCCGATGGCCGACGCGCCGGTGTTCTCGGCCCCGTAGTCTTCTCGTCCGTAGTACCCTCCGGCTTCAAAGGGGCGCGCATTGGGAGGTGCGCGCCCCGCCTCTTTAGCTCAGGAGCAAGCATGGACATCGGTGACGAAGTCGAAGTCGTGACCGCTGACCGGCAGCACGAGTGTGCGCGCGTTGGTCAACGAGCACGGGTCATCGGGCGTCAGGGGGCGCTGTGGCAGCTCCATCTTCGCTGTGGGCACGTCTGGCCGATGCCCGAAGCTTCACTGCGCCAGCTCGATGCAACCGAAGTTGAAACTCCGGTGCGCGGTGAAAGCAATGCGGATCGCAAGCGTCGTGAGCAGGAGGAGGTCGAAGAGCAGAAGCGCATCGCACGAGAAGACGACCTGAGTTCTTTCGACGACGAGTGACCTGGCAGCGTGGTTGCGGTACCATAGGGACATGACACCTGACGACGAGAAGACTACGGATTCCCGGGTCATCGAGAGCGCGGTGGCGGGTGCCGTAGCTGGACTGGCCGACGACGATGCGCCGCTGGTGAAGGTCGAAGAGACGGCGTCGCAACGCTTCGCCAACTACTGCAAAGGCGTCGGGGGGCTCGTCAGCGGTATCACTGCGATTGCGGCGGTGGTGCTCAGCATCTTCGCATTGACGCGCGGTGAGCCGACAGCGAAGAAGGGCTACCAGGCCGTCGACGTGGTCGTCAAGCAGCTGTCGCAAGATCTCCAGAAAGAACACGACGATCGGGCTCGAGTCGAGGCCCTGATGGGCAAAGACGTGACTTCGGTGCGCGAACAGCTGCAGTTGGTGGTGCAGCTGCTCTCGGTGCGCGCTGCATCAACTGTGCGTCGACCGGTGCGTCTGTCCCCAGTGACGAAAGGTGCGCCACCAGTAGTGACGCCTCCAGCGCCGACGTCTCAGCCGGCGGAGATTCTGGAGACCCTCACCTTGAAGTCGCAGGTGAAGATGTCGAAGAAGGCGCCACCATCAGCGCGGCCACCGCTACGGAAGCTGCCGCCGCTTCCGTGAGCCGTGGTACAGCTCACGGACTCGTGCCACCGTTTCCTGCGGCTTGAGTTGCTTGCTTTGCGCTTGTGACCCTACGGACGTAGGGCCAGCGGTGCCTGGTGCCTTTGGTCGTGGCATAGTGGCCATGTCCTGATTCTGCCACAAGCTGAGGTTAGGTTCTCGGGGAACCTGGCCGGTGCTACGCCGGCGTCGCCATCGTCCCTTGCGAGCAGTGGCACTTTGCGGAACGGCCGCTTCCGGCTGGACGCCTCCCGCGGCCACGGTTCCGCAAGTGGACAAGCACGCATCGGTGCCACTCAGGATGGCACCGCTACGCGTGCATCAAGCTCAGCTTGTTTTCCTTTCCGTTCAGAACGTGCCAACGCGCGTCGTCGGTGCTACACCGACAGAAGAGGCTACAGTAGAGGTGGTTGCGCCGCCGCAGTGAAACTCATCGCCCACGCTCGATGTCTTGAGCTGGGCTTCGGTGGGCTGCCTCCTCAGCCACAGCTCAGGACCTCGAGCCTGGGCGAATTCGCAACAACGAAGTGAACGGAATTTTGCTCGTCTGGTGTAGGGCTGTTCGTGAGTCGCGAATCACGAATCGCTGCTGCCGGCGTCACGCCGGCATTCTCGTGGCACGAGAGTTCTCGTGTATGCGGTTGCTCGGACCAGGCCTGGTGCCGGTCCCCGCAACCAGCGATAGCAGACGAGGGTCGTCAGCCGGCGGCTGCCGCACAAAGAAGGGCTGCGAATGCCCTTCTTCGCGCGCTCCCCCGGCTGTCGAACGTAGCAGACGAGTCTCGAGGCTTCGAACCCTAGTACGCTGTTCCACAGCGTCGACGGCGTTACGGCCGTCTCTGGAGCTCCACTCGAGGTGACGAGGGTGCATGTCAGCTCCCAGTCGCCTCGACTGGGAACCGACATGCTTTCGGCGCCCGCCGAATGCCCAAGGCAACTGTAGGGTTCGGGAGTATCATCGGCACAACAGGGCAGGAGAGTCAGCGATGCCGACCATCGATCGCTGGGCGTGCCGGGATTACATGCACCTGGTGCTGTCGCAGTTGGACGTGCCCGAAGTGCCACTCTTGTGGCACTATCTCGCATACCGTGACGCGCGAATTCTCGGCTGCTTCGACGAAGACCAACACGCCAAAGTGCGCGGGCTCATTCAAGCCTGGGAGTGCCTCTTGCCAACGGAACAAGAGGACGTTATGGCGCATTTCGCGGCTGTCCTCGAGGAGTTGGCGCGGCACCACGCCGCATTACCGAGTAAAGGACCTGGATGAGCGCCAAGAACCGCAAGCAGGCTGCCAAGGCCTTTGACCAGTACCCCACTGATCCGCGCTTGGCGCGTGCTGGCTTCGAAAAGCTCTGTCAGCGGTACGGTAGTCGGCTCACGGAGATGACGACGTTCCTGGAGCCCGGTGCGGGTCGTGGTCCCTTCTGCCAGGCGGCACGTCTCTACTTGCCCAACGTGTGCCGCGTCGTGGGCGTCGAGATGCATACACCGCCACGGGACCGATTCAAGTACGAGCTCGTGACGCAGGACTTCTTGGCATGGCAGCCCAAGTTCCGGCCCAACCTCATAGCCACAAACCCACCCTTCACACCTGCAGCTGCATTCATCCAGCACAGCCAAGCGCTGTTGGCGCCTGGTGGCTTGATGCTCTACCTCATGAGGGTCGGCATCCTCGGGTCCAAGAAGCGCCGTGAGCTGTGGCAGCAGGTCAACTTGCTCGAGACCTGGATTATCCGGCCGCGGCCGAGCTTCCAGTACGAGGGCGGGAGCGACGCCTCGGAGTACGCGTTCTTCGTGATGGACGGGCGACAACCCAAGGCGGGCTGTAGTCGTAGCGTACGCCTGGACTGGGTCGATTGGGACGGGGACGCGGACGAGGACTTTGAAGATTCCCCTTGACGCGAGATCCGTACTTCCATTACGATTTACGGGAGTAAAGCTACTGGTTCTCCGTGCCTTCTCTTCAGCTTCGTGTTCTTCCCCTTCCAGGCGGAAGAATTGATTGCAAACCCCCGGCGGGTGGCGCCTTGCCGGGGGTTTTCCTTTCTGCGCACTTTTCGCAGTACGACCAAGGAGTGACTGAGAACATGCCCGACACGAACCTCTACGTGGGCAACCTGCCCTGGGACACCACCAAGGAAGAGCTGGCGGCGCGCTTTGCGCAGTTCGGCGAAGTCCGTGGGGTACGCATCATCACCGACAAGGAGACTGGCCGGTCACGCGGCTTCGGTTTCGTCGAGTTCGTGCAGGCGGCCGACGCCCAGACGGCGCTGGTCGAAGATGGCCAGGACTTCAGTGGGCGCGCGTTGCGCGTGAACATCGCCAACCAGCAACGGGAAGACCGACCGCGCAGCGGCAGCGGCAACGGCAACGGCAACGGACCGCGCAAGAGCGGTGGTGGCGGCAAGCCCCGCGGCCACGGCGGCGGGCGTCCGCGCACGGCGTACGGCGACGAGGGCTGATGCTGCGCGTCGTTGGTTGGTGTATCGTAGGACCAGTGCTACTGTTCTTCACCATGGTCGTTCACGTGATGGAGTTCTTCTGCTGAAGGGTCCGAAACGGCTTCGACGGAGAAACACGACCCAGGAATGCGCGTCGGGGTTGGTCAGCTGGCCCCGTCATCAAGCCGACCAAATCGAAAAGCGAACGACAACATCGTCCGCCAGCCCCTCCGCGCCGCGGCCTAGCCGAGGCAGGAGGAGCGGGGAAGCCCTCAGAGTTCCTGGCAACAGAAAGAGGGATGGTGGAGGACGCCGGCAACGGCGCCCCTGTAGTGCGGTGGAGGGAGGACGTACCGTGAACGGTCCTCGGTGTCCTTCGGGACTACACGCGTAGTGTTCCTGACTCGATTTCTTCGGACCCGGGTTCGACTCCCGGCGGATCCACGAGCCCTCACCGGCACATGGTCAATCGTATGGTATACGCCCAGCGGTGCCGGTGAGGGTGTATGGTTCTTAATGCTGGGCACCTCAAACTCAACATGACAGGAGCACGATCATGAAGGCACAGCGGCTCAACCAGATCATCTCCGTCGAGAAGGGCATCCGGAACAAGACCACGGAGCGCATCACGGAGCTGTATCACACCGTGCAGAAGCCGGCGCTCTTCGACGGCTTCAACAAGAAGTACCGCCCACTTGCCGAGGACGGCGAGCAGTTTCCGCCCGAGGACAAGCGGGTGCAGGTGAAGGGCATCGATGTCGTCAAGGAGCTGTTCGCGTGCATGCGCGAGCTCTTCGACGTGACCCTCATCAAGGACAGCGCCAACTGCATGGCGAAGGCCGACGTGGTGGTAGGCGACAAGGTCGTCCTCAAGGACTGCCCGGCCACCTACCTGCTGTTCCTCGAGAAGCAGCTGACGGACCTCCACACCGCGATGTCGAAGATGCCGGTGCTCGACCCGGCCGAGGCGTGGGAGTTCGACAAGAACGCGTCGCTGTACCGGACGCAGCCGGTCGAGACCGGCCGCACCAAGAAGGTGCAGAAGTCCCTGGTGCTGCTCGCGCCGACCGACAAGCATCCGGGGCAGGCGCAGTTGATCACCGAGGACCAGACCATCGGGTACTGGGCCACCGTGAAGTTCTCGGGGGCGATGGCACTGCCCGACAAGGAGCGGCTGCTCATCCGCATCGAGAAGCTGCACCACGCGGTGAAGTTCGCCCGTGACGAAGCGAACACCGCCGGGGTGATCGACCGCAGCACCGAAGCGGTCTTCGACTACTTGACCAGCGCCTAGCGATAGGCGTACAACGAGTTCAGGAGCACAAGTTCAAGCTCAAGCTCAAACTGAGAAGACCGGCGTCGGGGATACCCCCGTGGAGGTTCGAGTCCTCCGGCTCCCACTGCGTAGCGTTTTCGGGAGTCTGGCGAAATGGCAGACGCAGCCGCTGGTCGAACGTTCAAGCTCAACTTGTTGCTCCAAGCTCAAACTGGGAACGTCGACACCGAATCGAACGCGAAGCAAACCACGACGGAAACGCGGGTTCGAATCCCGCCGGGATCTCCAGGCAGTGCTGCACCCTTTGATCCTGTAGCCCAGCGGAAAGGCGCCGTCGCTCAGATCTTATCGCTTCGCTTAAATGCCGTCGGTGGCGTATGCGTTCCAGCGCAAGAGTCACCCTTGAAAGGTGAATATCTACGCACCCGGCCGGGGGAGAGGATACCTCCCTCGGCCACTTTTTTAGCTTGACAGGCGTTTCAGATACGCTCATAGGTGGAGAAGAGGCAGATCTTCCGTGACCAGAAAAGCCACAATGACGCAGTTGCTGTCCAGCCAGGCCATTCGGCCATGGTCGGACGCGTGCGTCTTTGTGCGCCCGACCTCACAAAAGCCCGAGGGTACCGCGTACGCCAATACCCTCGGGCACGAAAGGCCACCAGGCGGCTAAGCTCGAGGGGAACTGAAGAAGAGCGAGGCCGCCTGGGAAAGAACCCCGGCGGCCTTTTCGCATTTCAGGGGTACGAAGTCACGCACGTGTAGGCCCGTAGGGCTCGGGGACCGGCTGTAAACCGGTTGGACACAGCGCCCAGGTTGGTTCGACTCCAGCCACGTGCACCATGACCAGACGATTGAAACGCGAGGCGTGTCCTGTGTTCCCACGCCTCCGTGACGCAACTGGTAGCGTAGCGGGCTTTTACCCCGAAAGTTGCAGGTTCGACTCCTGCCGGAGGCACTGACGAGACGACACACGCGCCTAGCTCGACTGGCTGAGCACTCGGCTCTTACCCGAGAGGGTGTGGGTTCGACCCCCACGGCGCGTACGATGAAGTGATCGGGGTTCGTTCAATTGGCAGGACAACGGTCTCTGACACCGTGAATCAGCGTTCAAATCGCTGACCCCGAACTGCTGGCTGCTGATCACAGCCGTGACAAACGAATAGTCGATGTGGTCACAAGCCCGGCACGGTGCCGGGCACATGCACCAGTGGCTCAACCGGACAAGAGCAGCTGCCTTATGAGCGGCGGGTTGCAGGTTCGAATCCTGCCTGGTGCACTTGGCCTCGCTAGCACATCTGGCAGTGCGCTCGGTTGAAGCCCGAGAGAGCTCCGTTCAAGTCGGAGGTGAGGCGCTTGCAATAACCCAGGGTTCAAGTTATATTACCGAACATGGGCTATAAAGATCCAATACGACAAGCCGCGTACCAGAACATGTGGATTCAGCGACGGAGACGTGCATGGATACACGCACACGGACCATGTGCGCGTTGTGGGAGTTCACGTCAACTAGAGGTACACCATCGAAACCCAACACAGAAGGTCACACACCGCGTGTGGTCATGGAAAGAAGAACGAAGAGAGAAAGAACTCATCAAGTGTCAGGTGGTTTGCCACGCCTGTCATCGCGAAGCAGCAGCACTGGCGAAAAAGCCACCCCACGGAACAGCGTCACGTTACGAAAGCAAACGCTGGCGTTGTCGTTGCTTACGTTGTCGCAAAGCTGCTGTAGCCGCAGTGACCGAACGACGTAGACGAAGACGTCAACGTGAACGATCCGCCGTCGACCAACTGGCAGGTCCCTCGGCTTTGAACCGAGTCGTTGCACGTTCGAATCGTGCCGGCGGAACCGGAGAGTAACGCAGTCTGGTAGCGTACCTGCTTTGTTGGACTTGACTCGCAGGTTCGATTCCGTCTATATTTGGGTATGCACCCCAAGCGAGATCAAGCGGTGGCATTGCGTTTCGAGGGGCTCTCGTATGCAGAGATTGGAGAGTTGCTGGACATACGCAAGAGCACCCTTCACTACATGCTGCGTGACATACCCCTGACCGATGCACAACAAGGGCGGTTGGAACAGCGTCGTCAATTGGCAGTGCGGGCTCTGAAAGAGTGGGTGGGGGCACAATCGAAGGAGATACTGCACGAGAAGTGCTCTCGAGGCGGCAAGGTTGCATGGGAGCGTCATAGGGAGAAGATTCAGTGCGTTCTCGACGAGGGGAGGTTAGCGGCCCACCTAGCCTATCGCAAGGACGAGCTGCCAATCAAAGCAGCTTTGGAGAAACTCTACGACAAGAAGTTCCACAAGGAGATCATCGGTAAGCGTGTGATGGACTTCGCCTCCGATGACTACTTGATAGAGTACACCGCAGACTACACGCACGGCACCTTTGATTTGGTACGCCGTTTCGAGGACGTCGCAGACGATCCGCGTAGAAAGGTAGCGTATCTAAACGTGCGACGTTTAGGAGCACCTACAAGACAACGCCTAGAAGCCATCGACGTAGAGATCAAAGACTACCTGGGTGTGGCCTAGTCTGGTAAGGCACGTGCCTTGGGCGCACGAAATCGGAGGTTCAAATCCTCTCACCCAGACTGAACCAGGGGTCGCAGGTTCAAATCCTGTCTCCCTAACCATTCCGCGGTAGCCTAGCGGCAAGGCAGCGCCCTGTTAAGGCGCCGGGGAAACCCTCGCACGTTCGAATCGTGCCCTCGGAGCAACACGCACCCGTAGCTCAGCGGCTAGAGCGGACGCTCGATAAGCGTCGGGTCGAAGGTTCGAGTCCTTCTGGGTGCACTCACGGTGGGCGTAGCTCAATCGGCTAGAGCAGCAGGTTGTGACCCTGAAGACTGCCGGTTCGAATCCGGTCGCTCACCCTACTTCTTGGTCTCGACGGGCTTCTTCTCGGCAGGAGCTTTGGCAGGAGGAGCCGCCTTCTTCACGGGCGCGGCCTTTTTAGTTGGCGCCGCCTTGACCGGCGCTACCTTCACCGGCACTGGCGCTGGAGCAGGAGCAACCACCGGCGCTGGAGCAGGAGCTGGAGCAGGCGCCACTACTGGTGCGGGTGCAGAGGCCGGGCCGGATGCCGGTGCGGGCGCAGGCGCGGGCACAGGAGCAACCACAGGAGTCTTAGCTGCATCCTGATTGGCCACCGGCGCGGGATGGCTACACGCCATCACGAACGCGGCGAGACAGAACAAGAGAACGGTCTTCAACATGGAGTACCTCCGTCGCTGAGTCTAGTGTCAGCGGTAGGGTAATTATAGGCTATGGGTCGGTGGCTCAACAGGAGAGCGCCCGGTTCGCATCCGGGAGACTGGGGGTTCGATTCCCCCTCGATCCACTGAAGGGGCCATCGTCCAAAGGGCGGACGTCGGTTCGGCAGACCGAAAATGGGAGTTCGATTCTCCCTGGCTCCACCATCGTTGTGCGCAGTCGGTGCTGGCGGCTGATCCCCGCATCTGGGTTCGACTCCCGGCTTGGTCCCGGCGGACAAGAGGTTCGACTCCTCACACAACGGTGATGGAGAGTACTGGGGACGGTGACCCAACGCGGCTCGAACCCGCGGGCAGCCTCCGGGCTGGGCGTTCAACTCGTCTACTCTCCGCCACGTCGAAGGTTGCGGGCTTCGTAACCCGCCGTCGAGTGCACTCGACGTAGCTCAATCGGTAGAGCGTCGCGTGGTTTGCCGCTGAGCTCACCTGGTGGTGAGGCCCGCCTGTCACGCGGGAACCGGCGAGTTCGATCCTCGTCAGCGGCGCCGAGCATCGGAGACCGGAACGCGTCCCGTGGGTACCCGGGCCGGAACGATGCTCATCTGGAAGCGCTGTGGGCATCGGTGCCCCACGCCGGTCCGCTACACCGGTGAGCCTCACGGCTCTGCTCGTTCAACTCGAGTCGCTTCCGCTCTCGCGGCCATAGTTCATTCAGTAGAACGCCGGCTTGCCAAGTCGGAGGTGCCGGGGGCAGAGCCCGGTGGCCGCTCCAATTGCGAAAAGTCTCGGGTTAGAGTAGACTGTTTCCGTGCCCTACAAAGACCCTGACCAACAACGAGCATACATTCGAGCTTGGCGTCAGCAAAGACGGCGTACGTGGCTCACTGAACACGGACCGTGCATATACTGCAAGAGCACCCGACGTCTTGAAGTACACCACCGTGACCCAACAAAGAAGGTCACACACAACGTGTGGTCATGGTCAGAATCCCGTCGCGAAAGAGAACTCGCGAAGTGCGTCGTAGCGTGTCACCAGTGCCATGAAAGAATCAGTACGACCGCACGAGAACCAAAGCACGGGACGAACAGTCGCTACACCAGTTACCGATACCGCTGTCGATGCACCGATTGTCACACTGCGCACATCGCAGCAGATCGTGCATATCGACGAAAGAAACATGGAGAGGCCGACTCGCATCGGTGACGAGCGCGTGTCTGGAAAGCACGTGTACCGAAAGGTACTGAGCGTTCAACTCGCTTCCTCTCCGCTACAACGCGAGCTAAGTCACCGGGCGTGACGCCAGCCTTCCAAGCTGGACATGACGGGTTCGAGCCCCGTAGCTCGCTCCATCCGGGTGTAGGGCAGTGGTTGTCCCGCCTGTTTCGGGAACAGGAGCACGCCAGTTCGATCCTGGCCGCCCGGACAACGCCAAGGTGGTTCGGAATTGGTAGACATCTCCGGCTGAGAACTGGAGGGGCGAAAGCCCGTGCGGGTTCGAGTCCCGCCCTTGGCACCATGCACAGGTGGTTCGGAATTGGTAGACATCCACGGCTCAGAACCGTGGGGCCGCAAGGCCGTGAGGGTTCGAGTCCCTCCCTGTGCACTACTCGCCGACGTAGCACAACTGGCGGTGCAGGCGCTTCGTAAGCGCAAGGTTGGAGGTTCAACCCCTCTCGTCGGCTCCACGCCAGCGTGGCGCAATCGGCAGCGCAGCGCATTTGTAATGCGACGGTTGCAGGTTCGACTCCTGTCGCTGGCTCCAGACTTTACCGCGTAAAGAATGGCCCCATCTGCTAACGGAAGGCAACTGGGTTCTCAACCCGGAAACGAGGGTTCAACTCCCTCTGGGGTCACCGACGCTCTCATGGTCTAACGGACAGGATACTGGACTTTCACTCCAGGGGCGGGAGTTCAACTCTCCCTGAGAGCACCACCCGGGGTTAGCAAAGCGGCCTTGCGGGAGCCCTACAAGCTCTTGAGATCCGTTCAACTCGGATACCCCGGACCAACGCGCTGCTAGCTCAGAGGAAGAGCGCTCCCCTGACGCGGGAGAAGCCCAAGGTTCGATTCCTTGGCGGCGCACTGCGGGGTCATCGTCTAACGGGAAGACACAGGACCTGCAATCCTGGAATCGGGGTTCGATTCCCCGTGGCTCCACTCCGCCGACGTAGCACAGTGGCAGTGCACCTGTTTGGTAAACAGGAGGTCGTGGGTCCAATTCCCACCGTCGGCTCGGGGCTCCAAAGGCCCGCAACCGTTCTGGCCGAGGCGGTGCAAGACGATACCTACCAAGGCTATCGGCCATGGGTCACGCTCTGGGTAAGCGCACTGGACTCCAAACCCGGTTGGCAGCGAGGTTCGATTCCTCGGTGACCCGCTACGGTACCGTCGCCAAGAGGCCAGGCTCCGGTCTGCAAAACCGGCAACGCGGGTTCAACTCCCGCCGGTACCTCTACGCTCCGCGACGCGGCGTCATCAGCGCCTTCTAAGCGCAGACTTCTCGGTTCAACTCCGAGGCGGAGCTCCAGTTTCACCAGCTGCTGAAACACACTCCAACAATGAAACCGACACGAGTTCATGGTACACTGGGGGTACATGAGCTACAAAGACCCAGAACAGCAGCGCGCGTATATGCGAAAGTGGATGCATGACCGTCGACAAGCGTGGCTTTCAGTACATGGCCCCTGTACACAGTGTCGAAGTCGACGACGACTCGAAGTACATCATCGCGACCCAACACAGAAAGTCGACCACAAGGTATGGTCTTGGACACGCGAGCGACGTGAAGCGGAGTTAGCGAAGTGTGAGGTGCTCTGCCACCGTTGTCACGTGAAACTGACAGAAGCACCCCACGGCGCCAAAAGCCGTTACAACGCCGGATGTCGCTGCACCGAGTGTCGTAAAGCAAACGCTACACACTCACGTGAACGTCGTCGACGTAGACGAGCAGAACAGACGGCCCTGTCGCGCAACAGGACGCGCACCGCTCCCCTAAAGCGGCCTATGCCGGTTCGAGTCCGGTCAGGGCCTCCACATCGCCGCAGCTCGATTGGAACGAGCAGCAGCCTCCGAAGCTGAAGGTTGCGGGTTCGACTCCCGCCGGCGATACCAATCTCCCCGTAGCCTAATGGAGAGGCACCTGACTACGGATCAGGTCCATGCACGTTCGAGTCGTGTCGGGGAGGCTACACGCCAGCATGTTGGAACTGGTATACATCACGGTCTTAGAAGCCGTGGCCCGAAAGGGATTGAGAGTTCGAGTCTCTCTGCTGGCACCAATGCTCGAGTGTGTGGAATTGGTAGACCAGGCGGACTTAAAATCCGCTGTCCTTCGGGGCGTGAGGGTTCGACTCCCTCCTCGAGCACCGACCTTCAATGAAGGTCTGCAACACGAACCATACGAGTGACAGTACCTCGCACAGCGTCGGACGAAACTCGAATATGCGGTACAGTTGCATGTTTCATCGTACCATGGCTGTCGGGAGGAGATGGACTCCTCGCTCGCCTCATAAGCGAGAGATGCTCGGATCGTTACCGAGGACAGCCACTGCGGGCAGGTGCCCTGGTGGGCACTCCAGTCTCATACGCTGGGGGCGCAGCGTTCGATTCGCTGGCCCGCTACCAATACCCCCTCAGCCTCTGGAGCGACGGCATGAGCAACTAAAGGGACGCCTGGTTGGTGAGTTCGATTCTCACGCTGCGGGGTATTACCAGGGTAGGGCTCGGATGGTTGAGCGCCAGTCTGGGGGACTGGAGGACGCGGGTTCGATTCCCGCTGCCCTGACTATGCGAGAGTGTTTGGAATCGGTAGACATGGCCGCCTCAAAAGCGGTTGGGCCTAGTGCCCGTGCGGGTTCGAGTCCCGCCTCTCGCACTACAACGTGACCACGACGGCTATTCCTTCGAGGAGTACCATGAGCTGGAAGATACGAAGGTGACCCCATGCGGACCACGACCCTAGTACTGGACCAGTCGATGCAGCCCATCAACATCGTGCCCTGGCAACGAGCCTTGAGCTACGTCCTGCGTGAGCGGGCCGACGTGCTCGAGGAGTACGATGTCGCGGTGCACCCGTGGATGCAAATGCCCGCGGTGGTGCGGCTCAACCACAACATCAGCCGCGGGAAGCAGCGGGTGAAGTTCAGCCGCGCCAACGTGCTGATGCGGGATCGCTGCCGGTGCCAGTACTGCGGCGGGAAGTTCTCCGCGCGAGATCTCACGTTCGACCACGTGACCCCGCGCTGCCAGGGCGGCAAGACGGTGTGGGAGAACATCGTCATGGCCTGCTGGCCGTGCAACGACGGCAAGGGCGGCCGGCGCCCCGAGCAGGCGGATATGCGGCTCATCCGTCAACCCGTGCGCCCGAGTTGGGTGCCGCACTACAACCCGCGCCTCAAGCTGACCGAAGTGCCGCCCGAGTGGCGCAGCTACTGGACGGTGGAGCTCGAGGCGTAGTACGCTCTGGTCTCTTGGTCGGCGTCAGCATAACGCTGCCGCCTTGAACCGGCCCCCGCTCAGGTAACCCACCCTCTTGAGGCGTGACCCCGGGCGGGGGCCATTGCTTTTCTGGAGACGTCGCTCAGCTGGTCGAGCAGTCGCCCTGAAAGCGGCCAGGCCGAAAGGCTCTGCGAGTTCGAATCTCGCCGTCTCCGCTTCTTTAGGTCAGACGTTGAACGGGGGGATCATCCGGGCCTCGATCGGCGCCAGGGCGGCGGCGAGCGTTTCTTGCGTCGGAGGCTTGAGCACCCAGCCATCGAGTAGGCCGACACGAAGTTGTTCTCGCGCGAAGGCCATCTGATTCGAGTCGGGGCTGACAGCCATCACAATGGCGATGAGCTTGATCTTGTAGTCGCTGCGGATGATGGACAATAGTTCCTGGCCGTTCCTCTGGCCTTGCAGCACCCAGTCGAGGTAGACCAACCCGGAGGCGCTGTTGCCGAAGCGGTCAGCGTTGTGGAGGCGCTGGATGGCCACGGGGGCGCTGTTGGCGCTATCGCTATCCTGATAGCCGATGGCGGTGAAGAGACCACGGATTCGTGTGGTCTCTCGATCATCACCGCCCACCACCATCACTCGGGTCCGCAGGTCGAGCATCGTTCTCCTTGGGGACGCAGGCTTCGAAGAGCTCCCGTTCGCGGTCCGTCAGTTCCTCGAGCAACTTCACCAGCACGAACCGCTTGATGTAGCCCGTCGGGATTGTATCAAGGAACGCGCCCCGGTACTTGCCCCGCAGTAAGATGTGCCGCCCATCAACGGACTCCGAAAGGTAAGCACCGAGAGTGGTGCTGGGGGTGAGTTCTTCGAAGCCGAGTTTCACGTTCATGCTCCTTGCGGTGCTACTTTCTTCTCTCGACGGTTGCAAACCTGGAAGTCAGGACACGCTGCGAAAGAACCGTAGCCGCGACACAAGCTGTGCCGGCGCACCGTCGGTGGCATTGTCACGAAGTAGAGGCAGTAGCGGCTCTTCTCCTCGAGTAGGATGTGCCCGTCGATAGGTTGACGAAGCTTCGTCGGCTCCTTCTTGATGCGGGGGCCGTCTTGGGTCTTGGGGGCCGGCATCCGTTGAGCCTGCGGTAAGTTTATTGATCGGTGCGTTGGACGGTGGGCGTAAGGTGCACTCGTTCTTCTTCAGGTTGTTGCTCGCGGTACGCGATGTCCTGTTCGGCTAGGTAGAGTACTTGAAGCCATTCTTGTTCTTCGTACGTTCCTCGTACTTGTCCGAGCGGTACGATCTTGTTGTGGAGTAGCTCAAGGGCACGTTGCCGTGTGACGCCGCAAAAGCGGGTGTCATCGGTAGGGTTAACCACTATTTTCCTCCCTTGGGGTTCTCCGGTGATTGCCCGCCGCCGTAGCCGACCTGCGTCTTCGTGGCGGGTTGAGGCTTGCCGATGTGCTGGTAGCCGGCCTTGCGGGCTTTGGCGCCGGGGTAGATCGGCACGATGACGGAGAAGATGTGCGGCGCTGAGTCGAGACGCGTCATAGCAGCACCGCAGGGGCAGACGACGGCGCTCTCCGCGCTGTCAACCAGGATGTTCTCATCACGCCGATCGCACTTGGGGCACTGATAGTCGAAGACCAGCATCAGCGGACCTCGACTTCGAAGACCACGCCCAGCTCTTCCAGCGCTTGGAGCAGCTCGAGGGGCGCGAAGCGCTTGTCAGCGAAGGTCATGAAGACGAAGCGCGGTTCGGTATGGTGCAACCGAACCTGGAGTGCCGTCAGTCCACCGAGTGGTCGGCTGCACAACGTCACCATGGTTTCGTCAGGGTTGTGCGTCGTGCGGATGCGTAGCGGGTACGCGGTGTTGCTGTTGGCGTCATCGGGCGCCGGCCCGGGGATGGGGAAGCAGCCAGCGATGTTGAAATTCGTGGTCATCCCGGTGGGGCTGATCAGCAGTTCGAAGCTGGTGATTCGCTTCAGTACCTGGCCGTTGTAGAGAACCAGGTCCTTGGGCGGGGTTTCTTGCTGGCGGGCGAGGTGGATGCTGAGCGGTAGTGGTGAGTCGAGGACCACGGGCATGCGAGCTCCTGAGCTATGCTAATGAGATAAGCACAGCGTAGGGGCGCTTGTCAACGCTACTTCGTCGGTGGCTGGGGATTGCGGACGGCTTCGACGCCGCTGGCGACGACGTTGGGGATCGACCCTATACCTGCTCCGGCCAAGAATCCGCGCAGGGCGCGATAGGGCGCACTGTGACCGGTGTGCATCGAAAGTTCGATGGGCACGCCGATGGCGGCGCCGGCGAGCGGGCCGAACTTGCGGATGAAGGGCAGAACATGCTGAGTGTCGCGTTGTTCTTCGGGTTCGGGCAGGTAGGGCACCTGCGGCATGCCGGCCGTCAGGCCGACGTTGCTTTGATCCGCGGGCAGGCCGAGCTGCTCGAGACTGCCGGCGGGCAACAGGCCCATCGCTTGTAGCGCCTGAATCTGCCCGATGCCGCGGATGAACTCGTCCATGGTACCCTCAGCAAACCGCCGTCAGGGCCGGTATAAGGATGTGATGGCCCCCCACTCGAAGGAGGAAACCATGAAGGCGCTGCTCAAGGCGATGATCATGTCGCGGCTGTGCGGTGCAGCACGGACGCCGGTCGTAGGTGTCGAGGGCGTCAGCGTCTCGTTCGACGGGGAGTCCGCCGGGACGCCGCGTCGGCTCTACGTCAAGCTCCCGACCGGGGGCGAGACGTTCACCGATCTCGCTGGTGATACACCGGCGGAATGCGCACAGGACGGGCTCCAGTTCCTGGGGCTGGCCTGAGTGCGCCACGGTCGCGCTGTCGACTTCAGGTCGACGGCGCGTTTCTTTAGTTCCGCGGCTGGTCATACGATCCGCCGAGCAAGTTGCGCGGCACGTTCGATCGCTTTACGGGAGATCGCGCCGGTGACGCCTTGGGCGGCCTCCTGGAAGAGCGGTCGGCCGGTCACTTCAGTGACACTTGCCGGGGTGACGTTGGTGCCGACGTTCTTCATGCGGGCGCCTTCGCGGAAGAGCGGCGTGTGTGGCACTTCGGCGGGACCTGCCACAGGTCGCAGTGATGTGAGCGGTGCCGGTGGCGGCTCGAAAGATCCGCCTTCTAGGCGGCGAAGGAAGTCCGACTTGGCGCGGTTGATCGGTTCGGCTTCTCCGGCGACCCAGCTGAGCCTCGGGGAATCGCTGGTGCGGGGTGGTGTAATGCGTGCAGCGGTAGCGTCCTGCGGCGCCAGTGCGCGGGCGCGCGTCGCGCGCTGCAGATTGGCCATGGCGACTTCGTCAACTGCACCGCTAGCAAAGAACTGAGGGTAGTGGCGACGCGCGGCATCGATCTGCCAAGGGTCGTACCAGGCATGCTTCAGCAAGCCCAGCGCGACGAGCGCTTGCTGCTGCCCCCACCGTTGGGCTTGCGTGAGCATCACTCCTGTCCCGGTGCCATCCCCGCCATCGAGCCGTCGTCGGCGCCAGGCATGCCTGGTGCACCGGGCGCGCCGCCGGCCATCTGTTGCTGTTGGCCCTGGACGGCGACGTCGGGACCACCTTCCGGCGCTTGCATCTCGATCTTCGCGGTCGGGTCAGCCTGGAACATGGCTTGGAGCGCTGCGGGATCGATGAGCGCGTCCGGCGACACCTTGACGCTGGTCGACTTCTCGCCTTCGGGCGTGATGCGGATGCTGGCGCCCTGGAAGGTGCCGCCAGGGAGCAGACCGATGGCTTCTTCGGCGTCCTGGGGCTGTGGTGGCGCCTGTTCACTGCCGCCCTGCCAGTAGTTCGGATCGCCCAGCGACGGGTCGGCGCGCTTCGTGAAGATGGCCGCGGCTGCGTGGGCGCCGAGCTTGTAGGCCAGGGAGACGTCTGCGGGAGCCATGGTCGTCCTCCTACTGCGTAGGCTTGCTGCTGGACTTGGCTGCGGTCAACGGAGCGCCACCGGGCGGTGCGGCCAGTCGTGGCGCGCCTGCGGCTGCGGCAGGCGTCTGACGCCCATCGATGAGGCTGCCGGTGAAGGCGCCGGGGATGTCGCCGAACGTCGCGCCGCCGGGCTTGGCCCCGGCGCTGGTGCTGGTGATGTTGTCCGCGGCTGCGCGCTTCATGAGCTGCGCGAGTGCGTGCTGAACTCCCAGCTGGTAGGCGGTGTTGGTCATCGGCCGGCCTGATCCCAGTTGGTGAATGCCGCACGCGATGCGGTCAGTTTCTGGTTCTGGGCCATGGCGGCTGGTGCGGGTGCGGGCGGTGCTTGTGGCTTCGTCACGTTGACGGGCTGTTGCGGCCAGCGCATTTCTTGGTTCTTGTCGACGGGAACCGAGTAGCCGGCGGCGACGGCAGCACCGCGTTGGGACGCCTGGGCTTGAGGACCGAGGGTACCGAGCGCAGGCTTGCTCCACGGCCAACCGAGCTTCTCGGCGGCGCGCTTGCAGCGGCGTTCGTAGATGGCCGCGTGAGCCGCTTTCGTCGGCAGGTCATCGAGCGTCTTGGAGGCGAGGTTGTGCGACGATTCAGTGCCCAGCATGTCCGGGGTCCGCCGAGCGAAGCTGCGCAGCTGCCGGGAGATGGTGTCGGCTTCGTGCATGCTCTCGGAGAGCGTCTTGGGGCGTGCCATGCTGGTCTTGGCAAGGCCGAGGTCTGTGAGGGCACGAGAACAACCGACGCTGTGCGGGAACTCGTAGAGCGACATGGCGATCTTCCTCGGACTCTCGAAGGTGCTTAGCGCCTTCGTCTTGAACTTCTCGAATGGTAGCACGCTCATCGAGCCGAAGAACCGGTCGTCGTTGTAGTGGTTCTTGTACGCGGTCTTGGCTTCGTCGGCGGTGTGGAAGCCGAGCATGCACTTGTCTTCGTCGAAGGACTTGAAGTCGGGGGCCTTGCGCTGGTGGATGACGTAGACGTTCTCGGCGTCTTCGTGTGGGCCGACGAAGACATCCACGTGATCGCCGTCGACGCCTTCGGTACGGCGGATGTAGCCGTAGGGCACCGACATCTTCGTCTTGCCCGCTTCGCCGGTGCTGGCGTCGGTCCAGTGACGCAGTTCTCCTTCGTCCGTCTCGATCGAGACGTCAAGGCCGCGAAACTTCAGGCGCCGGGAGAGGCGGTGTTGGGCGAGCTTCATCGGTTGTACCAGGGTCGCTGAGTTCGGCCGCCGACGTAACTACCTGCGAGTGTGCCAGCGGCGGTACCACCAAGGATAAGGGGTACCGCGGCTCTTCCTCTCGTCGCTAAGCTGGCGAGGGTACCTAGGGTGCCGCCGGCAAGACCGCCACCTAGACCACCAAGCATTCCATGCCCGATGACACGACCGACGTTCCACCGGGTGGGTGCGCTACCATAACCGCTGTAGGCAGCAGATGGTCCGCCAACAAGGCCAGCAGCGAGTGCCGTGGCTGCTACGGCAGGGACTAGGCCTGTGTAGTCATTTGAGAGACCTTCTCCAGGTTTGTAGTCAGACCGATATTGGGGCGGTGCGTCTGCTGGTCCGTACGCGCCTGGATTTCGATTCCAGTGTTCTTCTGCGCGTTGTTGAGCCGTCTGTGAAGTACTCCTGGCGCGTTGGCTACGTGCACGTTCGTAAGCGGCCCTGACCTGTTCTTTGCTGGCTGGATGGACTGGGTTTTGCCTTCGCCATTGCTCGTAGAGCTTGTCGAAGTCGGAGGGCGTTGCGATGTTCTTCAACGCGGTTTCAATACGCTGCGCGAGATCCGGTTGGGTCTTCCAGATGTCGGCGCGAATACCGCCGGCGGCGCCGGAGGTGACGTAGCTGCGCAGTGCTTCGATTTCATTCGGTGTCATTTTCGAGAGGATCTTAGGTAGACTCTCGACCCCTTCTTCGGTCACTGCGCGCAGAACTCCACCGACGGAGAGTCCGAGTTTCTCAAGGGCTGCGATCTTGCCGAAGAGGTACGGGTCCATGGGATCACAGTCTGATAGGCGGCGCCTTCCCCGCCAACTGTTTGCCGATGATGCGGAACGGGTTGCGGAACAACCTCTTGATCAGTTTCGAAAAGTCGAACTTCGGGATCTTCAGCTTGAAGAGCCGTTTCATGCGTCTATGCAGCGAGGTGAGCGGGTCGGGACGCTGACGGGCGCGCAGCGGCGGTGCGTGCTTGGCTTCCTTGAGGAGGCCGAGTTCGCACAGTGCATCGTGAACACCGCTGTCGTAGAACTGCGTCACGGTTCACTGCAGGAAGGGCATTCCCGTGCCGGCCATCGAGCCGTGTGTCTTCTGTAGCAACTGCTGGAACTGCTGCATGCGGGTAGGTTCTGGTGAAGGTGCGGCCATGGCGCCACCAGTGATGCCACCGATGAGACTTCCGCCAGCGACGCCAGCGGCACCGCGTGCGAAGGGTTGCTGGAGTTGTGGCTGTCGCGCGAGGATTTGTTGAACGCGTGCAGTTCCTTCTTCTCCGGCACGGGCTGCGCGTACTGGACTGGCGATGCCGCTGAGGGTTCGCTTTCCGGCGGCACTCAAGCCACGGCCAGCGAATCCTCCGGCCGCGCCGCCGAGTAGTGCGCCTCCGGCAGCGCCGCCGAGAGCACCACGCGCAGCTCCGCTCCAACCCCTGCCTTCCGGTGCTGCGATGGCGCCGCTGATGGCGCCGGGAATGGCACCACCGAGGCCACCGGCTAGAGCACCACGGCCGATAAGACCGAGCAGAGGGCCGATGCCGAGCTTCTCGACGGCTGCGCGCTTGCCGCGCAAGATGAAGAGGTTTTCGTTCACGGCGGACTCCTTCTTGCGGGCCATTTCAGCGGCTTGTTGTCGAAGTGCTGCGGCGTCTTCGATGCCGAGACGACGACCGGTGTGTGCGCCATACGCTCCGCCGGCCATGGAACCGAGGATGGCGCCGACGGTGGCACCACCCGCTGCGCCGCGTCCACGATCATGGGAATCGATGAGAGCGCCGATTGGAGCTCCCAGTGCCGCACCTGGGATCGTGCCCAGCAGTGCCATCAAGGCCGCGTGACCACCCGCACCAGTACCACGGAGGATGTGTTCTCCGGGAGGGGCAGTAGCCGAAGCTGCCATCGAGGCCAGCGCTGGACCGGCATAGGGTACAGCGCCGAGCCAAGGCGTGAGCGTGCTGCCGCGCTCGGTGTCGATGGCGCTGACCTTGACGAGCTGGCGAACGACTTCAGTGGCGTACGAGGACATGTGCGGCTCCTACGCGAAGACGTACATCTTCAGCGTCGCGGGCACCGTAGTGGTGCTGACCTTCACACCGGTGATGGCGCCGTCGGGGTTGTGGATGAGGATGAAGCCAGCACCGGTCTTCACGGTGAGCGCGATGGTGCTGTTGTTGAGCTTGATCTGCAGGTCGGCGCCGCTGGCTTCGATGAGCAGCAGCTTGGCGCTGGCGACTGGCAGGTCGATGACTTCGTCGACGGCGGTGACGCTGAATGGCTTCTCGACGTACAGCGCGGCGGTGTACGCCAGCGAGATGGCGAGGTTGTGCTTGGCGGCTTGCTTGCCATCCTCGAGGGGCCAGGTGAGTTCGCCGGCGAAGGTCAGGGTACGGGCCATGGAATTTGCTCCTCTTTACGACGTAAACTGGCTCATCGTTTCGCCAGTGGTGGCGTTGATGACGCCCTGGGTCAGACGGTTGTTTTCACCGCGGTCGGCTTTGAACGGCGGCACGGTGGCGTAGAAGTGCGCGGCGATGTAGTTGGCACCGTCGAGTGCCGTCATTCCGACGATCACCTCGTCGAGATGGTTCGCGAGTTGGCGCAACTCGAAAGGCCCGAAGCGGCCGAAGCGCTGGCCTTGGCCCAGCGTGCGAATCCACTGTTGAACGCCGGTCGTCGATCGATACCCGGTGCCGGCCTGGTTGACAGCGGTGAACAGCTTCTCTGCTGAGTTGAGTCCGAGCACGAAGACGATGCGCACTGCGGCCCAGAAGTCCAGATTGGCGCGGGTCCACCAGGTAGCGTACTGTGCGTGGAGCTGGCGGCCGTAGTCGTTCGCGAGTTGGCACCAGAGGTAGAGGTTTTGTTGCGGGTCACGTGCGCTGACTTCGGTTTGTCCCAGGTGGGAAACTTCGGCGACGCGCAGGCGCATGATGCCGACGGTGCGCTGGGTTGCGTCACGGGTGGGCGGATCAGCGCTGCCGTTGGTCTCGGCGGCCATGTGCGCCAGACCCAGGCTGCGGGGCACTGGTCCCCGCCAGCGATCCAGTGTCGCGTTCCACAGGACGCCGAGTTCGCGCAGCCGGGTGGGATTGGTGCCGTACAGGATCACGCCGTCCTCAGTGCGGTGGCTAGTCCCCGTACGACCTGGGCGAGGTGGGGTGACATGGCGGACGCCGTCACGACCCGGGCGGCGGTGGGCGCCGCGGCAGCGGCCGCAGGGGCACCTGCGGCGGCCCGGCGCGCCAGGTAGCCCTTGCCGAGGCCGCGAAGCCCTAGCGCGGCCAGCAGGCCGCCAGCGATGAGTCCGGTGGGCAAGGCCCATTTCGGCCAGGCGTAGGGATCCCACTGCGGCGGCGTGTAGAACTGCGGGGGCAGTTGGGTGGGGTCGTCGATGCCGGGATTGTAGCCCGACTCACCGTAGGTGCCGGCCGGCATCGCTGGCACGTCTTGGGCAGTCTTCATCTGGGATCCTCGATGGTTCGCCCAATTATAGGCTCCTTGCGGCGTTCCCGGTAGCAGCCTACGGATCGTACGGGACGTTGGCGCGGGGGTCCGTAGCGGCGACGGGCGCCATGGCGTCATCGAAGGTGCGTTCGGTCGGCGGTACTACTGGGGCGGGACCGGGGGTCATGTTCTCAGCGAGCGTCTTTTGCTCAACGACGGTCAGTACTTGGTCGATGCTGTCGACGGCTTGCTCGAATGCGGTCGGGCCGCTCGAGAGTCCCAACAGCAGCGAGATCAATGCTTGGACCGAAGCCAGCGCGGCCGGGTTGGGACCGCCCGCGAAGAGGACGACTCCGGCGGTGACGCCGTGCCGGAAGTACGGTGGCGCCGTGGTGTCGGACTCGTCGCTGAGGCGCTGGGTCAAAGCACTGGCGAACGCCTGTGTGCCACCGCGGCTGCCAGAGACGAGCGTCACGTAGATGCCACTCTGGGGCAACCGCATGAGCTCGATGAGCGACTTTACCCGCTCGTTGATCATGGTGGCGTAGGCGATGTAGCGGTCCACCTCGCTCTTCAGGAACGCCAGGTAGCTCTGCAGGGCGTTGGAGGCGCCGACCACCTGGCTCTTCAGCGTCTCGACGTAGTCACGGAGCAGGGCCAGGAAGTACTTGAGGTCGGGGAAGAGATCGAGGGCGCTAGGCGTGGCGTCCCAGTCAGGCGGCGTGCCACCGTACGAGAAGGGGATCTTGTCGGCGTCGACGCGGACCTTCACGGTGTTGCTGATCTGCTGGTAGCGCTGCGAGACGAACGTCGTGTACTTGCCGGACCGATCGGCAACGGCGAGGCCATAACGATAGGCGAGCGCGTAGTAGTAGTCCTGGCCTTTGGCGAGCGTGGCGTCGTTATCGACGTAGCTGTCCTGGGCACCGTCGAAGAGCTTGAGCTTCAGCAAGGTGGTCTGGCCCTTGCCGGTGGTGAAGGTCTTGACGTTGCTACGCTCAGGGTCTTCGCTGCTGAGCGGGGTGGGCTGATAGCCGAGCATGAAGCTGTCCCAGCCCTTGGCGGCGATGGTGCGGGGGTCAGTTGAACGCAGGATGGCGATTTCCTGGATGCTGACGCGGGTGTTCTCCCCGAAACCGGTGAGGACCTGATCCGTCGGGGGATTCGTCCAGTTGAGGTGTACTCCGACCCGTGGTGTGCCGGGCGCGGCGATGGTGCGGGCACGCAGGTCTTGTGGTGTCCGCGCCACCACGGCGGGCATCATCTTCCGACTCTTGAGAGCACCATCGAAGACCGCCATCAGGCGGATGACGTAGTCGAAGAGTTCGAGGATGCTGGTGCCGCCGGCGAGGATGACCACTGCGTAGTAAGCGTCCGTGTCGCTGTACTGGGGTCGGTTTAGGTCACGCTCATCGGCGATGGATTCCATGACAGTGCGGCCGTAGGCGGCATTGCCGCCCTCGATATTGAAGACGGCGTTCAGCTGGTCTTGGAAGTCCATGTTCGAGACAGCGTCGGGACGCAGGTTCGTGGCAAGTCCATCGTTGTACGGTGACAACGACAGCAGCTCTTGCGCATCTGGCGGCAGGGCGACGCGCGGCGGCACTGTCAGAAGATGAATCTTGGCGGCGCCTTCGATGTACTGGGTGAGGACGTCTTCGATGGCCTGCAGCGCGGTCTGGATGAGCAGGGCCTCGGCGCTGAGGATGTCGACGATCAGCTTGGCGACGATGTCCGTGGCCGTCTGGACGATGGTGAGCACCAACGTCAGGGTGTCGGTGAGTCGCTGAACGCCTTCCGCCAGCGGCTTGATCGGTCCCAGATCGAAGCTCAGCGATTTCCACTGGCCATCAGCCATGGGTCTTCTCGGGATCGGTCAGCGTGACCGGTTGACGCAGCAGGGTGCGCGCTGCTGTGAGCTGGGCTTCAGCTTCAGCGACGGCTTTGGATCCGCCGGGTACGCGTCGGAGTTCTGGCGCTTGGCTACGAATCAGCGCTTCGAGTTGATCGAAGCGGCGCAGGATGACGAGCCGCTGGGCACGCAACGCTAAGTCCGCCATTCGTGCAGCTAGTGGTGGTTTGCCCTGTGGGGACTGCCAAGCGCCGATCACAACGCGAATCGTAGCATGGTCGCCGGTATAAGAGATAGAGACCTCACTACGAAGAAAGGAGCTGTCCATGTGGATCGTTGGAATTGTCGTCTTCACGGTAGTGGTCCTCGCCATCATCGGCGGGGGCAAAGAGGCGAAGCCGGTCACGGATCGGCTCGCGCAGATGGTGGCGTCACACGCACCAGTGCTGTTGGACTATGGGAAGTCCCTCTACGCAGTGCGCCTGGTGGCGCTAGAGGAGAAGATGGTGGGCGTGGTCGATGGCGCAGGTCGTTATGCGACTTTCGTGCTCGACAAGATAGTGCTCACGGAAGCGCCAGAAAGCGCCCTGGCGGAGGTTGGACTCCGTTTGCCGAATCTGGACAACGGAGTTCCGTCGACGTCGGCGGCGGCGGAGGCTGCTGACGACATGTCGCCCGCGGCATAGGGCGGGTGTCCAGGCGGCGGGCGTCACTGCCCGCCGCTTTTCTTTAGCTGTGATACCGTAAGGCCATGATGGCCGAGATGGTGGTTGATCTACGTCCCCTCGCGGTGGACAAGTTGGTGACGTTGTCCGCTGAAGCTGTGGCGCAGCGCCGACAACGGGCCGAGGAGTTGGTGGCGCATTTCGAACAGCGCTGTGCTGGTCTACGGACTCGACTCGAAGATGCGCAGATCATGTACCGGTTCCTGGTTCAGGAACGCGACAACGCGGTGCTGGCGTTACGGCTGCAAGCGAACGAAGTTGTGCGTGTCATCTGTCCGACGTGCAAGGGCAGTGGTCTGAAGCCCACCGACGTGTTGGCGGGGCAGGTGCATCGCAAGTCGGCCTTCGAGACGGTGGGCGAACCAGTACGGCGCATCGAGCCGAGTGAAGTGCCCGAGACGGAGCGCTGTGCTGCGTGCGGAGGGAAACGCTGGGTGCTGATGGATCGGTTCTGTGGCTAGGTGACGACGGGGACGGAGAGCCGGGAGACGTGTGGGCCACAGCGGTACTCGAGCGGCACGATGCGACCGTTGGCGGAGACGCTGCTGGGGGGATCGAAGGTGATCGAGCCGATGACGAGTTCGGTGATGGCACAGGCGGTGCCGCCGAGGGTGAGACTCACGCCGGGGCCAATCCCGCCGGTCAGGAAGGTCTCGGCGACTGCAGCGTTGATGGTGCCGCCCACGCCCGTGGTGGCCTGCACCAGCAGCTTGGCGCCGGCGTAAGCGTTGATGGCGCCGACGATGTCGGCGACGGTTGAGCCACCGACGGCGGGGCGCACGATGACCTTGCTGCCGGAGATGGTTACGTCCAGCGTGCTGGACGGCGTGATGATCTGGCAGGAGATTCCGTTGCCTGGTGCACCTGGGACGACGGCTTCGAGGTCGAGACGCGCCGTGCCGACCAGGATATGGGTCGCGGCCTTCACCTGGTTGCCGAGCAGATTGGTGCCGGTGGCCACCTTGCCGGTGCCGGGGGTGCCGGTGCTGTAGTTCGCGGCCTGGTATTCGTTCAGCGTGGGCAGGCCCTGTACGCCTTCCGGTTGGGCACGGTCGTCGGCGCCATCGGCGATGACGGACCAGCGCAGGCCGATGAGGACGTTCCCGAGAGCGTCCTTGACGGGTTGCTGCTCCAGCGCGCGCAGTTGGGGCGCCAGGCGTTGCATGAGGTCGACGGAGATGTCGAAGTCACTGGTGTGGCCACCCTCCACCTCGGCGACGAAGTAGGTGTAGCCCTGGGGATCCTTGACGACGATGCGGGCCAGGCCAACGTTCTGCAGGCGGAGTTTCATCGCGCGCTCCTCTCGAAGGAATCGTCGGAATTATAGGGTGATAGGAGACGGGTCACAAGCGGCTACGCGACGCTGTGGCCATGGCCGGTCTGGGTGTGGTTGTGCGTTGGATCGGTGACGCCGTGCGTGTGGGTTGCTTCGGCACCGGTGGCCGCGCCATGGTTGTGAGAGGCGACCGTGTGCGCGTGGCTGTTCTGCACGTGCAGGTGGTTCGTCTTCACTATGCCCACGTATTCTTTGCTGCCATCTGGTACATCTGCGACGGCTGGTGTGACGGCCGAGTACGTGCCGTCCCACGTAGCTCCCGTCTTGCTCACGCCATCCACGAGCAGAACACCCTTGACCGCGGTGGCCGGCGTGATGCCGAGTTTGTTGCCGATGCCCACGGTGACATCGCCTGCGGTGCCCACTGTCTCCTTGGCGATGCCGAGGGCTGCGATGGTCTTGAAGATCTTGATCCCGACCACTTGGGCACCCGGGACGTCGGCGAAGACTTCGCTGACGACGGAATCGAACTGGTCGGTGCCGGTGACGGTGATGTCGCCACCGTCCCACAGCGCGGCGAAGTCACAGGTCAGGTTGCGCGGCACGTCTGGCTGCGCATTGGCGTTGTAGGGGCTGCCGGCGTCGGTGGCCAGGATGGCAGTGTGGATGATGTCGACATCGGCGAGGTCAGGGACGCCGAGGTCCACCAACTGCGCGGTGGCGGTGTTCTGGTTCACTGCGGTGATGCTGTCGGTGCCGGGGGTGTCGCTACTCACGGAGTGGGCATGTGACGAACCGGCGCCAGTGCTGCTGATGCCCGTACTGGCAGCACTGTTGACGGCCGTCGTCGAAGCGGCGGTGTGCGAGTGTGGGGCGGGCGGTGGACCTGCGGGCGCGAGTGCTCCGGTCAGGTACTCGGCACCGTGCGTCCACAGGAACTCGACACCGATGTAGGCTGACAGGGCGGTGAAGTTCGCACCGGTGAGACCACCCGTACGTCCGTTCCCGGGATCGACGGTGGCGTTGGGCCAGAGCTCCGCGGTAACATCGAACGCCTTGCCGCGCTCTGGGGCATTGGTGCTGGCCGGCAGGATGACAGGCGGATGTGCTTCCGCGAGTGTGATGGGGAGCCCAGTGATGTTGTACGCGAGTAGGGGCATCGTCGTCTCCTTCGCCTAGGTGAAGTTGCCGTCGGCGTCGACCCAGGCTGCGCCGTTCGACCATTGCGGGGTGCCGTTGGCGCCGGCATCGGTGACGAAGACGCATGTACCGGCAGGCACGGTGTTGGCTTGTGGCCGATTGATGGCGAGGCAGGCGAACTCGAACATGTCCTGCGCACTGGTGATCGCCTTGTAGGCGATCTTGAGGTAGTAGTCGCTGAGGTTGGGTGCCAGCACCGGATGCGCCACAGCTTCTTGCAGTGTTGGTCCGAGTCGATACACGACATCGGGAGAGACTTCGAAGGCTTTGGTCGAGAGCGGGGCGACTTCGCCGACGAAAGGCGAGTAGCCCTGGGGGTCCTTGAAGACGAAGGGCGCGATGCCCAGATTCTGAACGGACAGTTGCATGCGCGTTCTCCTTGCCCCGCAAGTATAGGGCATTGCGTCAGAGCGCGAAAGACGCTAATCTGAGGGTAGTCGGAACTACCGGGTCCGACGGTGCGGGCTGAGGGTGCTACACCCCAGCGTTGGCGCACGAAAGCCGTGGGGATGTCCTGAGACGCTCGTCGTTAACGGCTCCTACAGCTGCCCGGCCCCGAAGGACGGCGTAAGCCGTTCGACCCAGGTTCGGTTGCGTGGTTCGGGGACGTGAGAACCTGGTCAAGCCCCTCGAGGGCAGGGCGCAAGCCCGACGAGCCTCGCCGCACTTCGGTGCTCGCGGGGCTCGTCACTTTACGGGGTAAAGTCAGGCAGTGAACGTCTTCGCTGAAAGGGTGGTGGGCAGAGTCGCTTGCAGCGTCGAGAACGCTGAGCTGAGCGTCGAGAAAGCTCCCATCAACGTGCTGACGAAAGCGAGTAGGACGCTACCATCGACGGGGATTCCCGGCATGGCGGCGGCCGTCGCGGCAGTGCAGGCCATCATGCCGGTGGTGCAGGCCCCCATAGCCGTCGCGCAGTAGGTGCTGAAGACCGTCGAGTAGATGGTGCCCTTTACGATGGGGTTGGCGAGCGCCGCGGCACTGGGACCCAGTGTCACCTGGGTGCCATCGACGTTGGCGATGCCGAGCAGAGTCTTCAAGGTGACTAAGCCTGCGGTGGTCTGCAGCGTGGCATTGCCGAGGAGCGTGCTGAAGAGGAGGTTGCCGCGGATCTTTGCGGCCATCGTGATGTCGCCAGTGAATGTGCTCAGGTTGTAGCCGGCAAGCAGGAGCGGGTTGAGAGCTCCATCGAGTGGGTTGCCGATCGCAATTTCCCAGGTGCCGTTGACGATCTTGGTCTTACGGATGATCTGCTTGGGGATACCGATCAGTGGATTACCCCCCGTGACTGTCTCAAGAACGTTGCCGCCGACGCTGTCGGTACGGTGACGGACGACCGTTTCAGTGAGGTCGTTGCCGACCATGCGCGTTTCGCTGCTGGAGACGGTGGCCAGTCGATTGCCTTCAACGCGACAGGTTTCGCGGCCGCCAACGGATTCGTTGTTGTCGCCGCTGGTGACCGTCGCGCGATTGCTGTGGGTCATGTCGCGATGGTCTTTGTAGCTGGTGATGTCGATGGCGTCGGCGCTGTAGATCTCGAGTTTGCCCTCACCATCGACTTTGAACGTGAAGAGCGGGGTGCCGTCGGGCATCGTCAGCGCGAAACGAAACATGTCGCCTTCGGCACCGAGGTCGATGCGGATTGACCAGTTCTCCTGATCGGCACCGGCTTCGGTGGCCTGATGGGCACCACCGCGGAAGCTCCAGTTTGTACGTCCGTCTTCGCTCTTGATCTCGCTGATGCCCATCCCTGAGATCTGGCGAAAGTTGCGGCAGATGACTTCGACGAGGTCTTTGACCTGGTGGGTGCGCACCTCGGCGAACCCTGACTTCATCGTGTTCAAGCCGCCCGACAGGGCGCCGATCATGTTTCCGTCGGGACCAACGATGACTTTGTCGCCGGGCAGCAGGTTGGTGGGTACGTGAGGTAGGCGGTAGACGCCGGCACTACCGGTGACGGCCGGTTCTGCGGTTTCATCGGAGGTTGTGGCAGTAGGCGGGGGCAGTGTACCGCGGCCGGCGGTGAAGGGGATGACGCCAATGATCAGCGGTAGATCGTAGTCATGCGTGAGTGCGACGTGAGTGCCTACGGGTAGCAGCGTAGCATCCCCGGTATCTTGCAGCAGACGTCCTGCAGTGAACGGCCGGGTTGCTCTGCCCTCTTGCACCTGATAGCTGTGGTCCTGGCTGTTGACGCCGATGATGATGCCACGCGCCGGTTTCTTGGTCGGGATCTTCCCTGAGAACAACGAGGTGTGTTTACGCTCTTGCGCGCGCTGGTAGCCGGCGTCATCGGTGATGCGGATGGGATCGAGATTGGGCGGGAAGCTACCGGGGCGATTCATGCCCCTAGGATACTACGCGTTGGCGACGGGGGGCAGGGAGTTCGCCAGGGCGTCGTTCGCGTTGGCCATCTCGAGGGAGGTCTGGTCGACCCAGCCCATGACCTTGTCGAGCGAGGTGGCACCGACACCTGCCCAGGGAGTCATGACGCTGGACTCGAAGAAGGGCAAGAGCCGGTCGAAGACGCAGTTGACCTGCTCCATGACCATGTTCTGGCCCGCGGTGACGCCGATGGCGTAGGTGGTGATCATCATCAATTCGGCGTAGACGCCGCCGATGTTGTGATGGACCTTGTCGCGGAACAAGGCACCGAGACCGAAGGGGATGAGGTAGAGCTCGGAGTCGAGGTTGACGTAGTACTGGTTGGCGGCGTCGCGTGCGGGGCGATCGTCGAAGTCGCCGACCTTCAGGCCGGATCGGCGCACGTTGTGGGCCAGCACGCGGAGCAGGTTGCGGCCGTTGAGGAACAGGCGACTGAGCGTCACTTGACCCTGAGCTTTGCCGCTGACGAAGAAGGCGCGGCCGGAGCCGATGGCCATGACTGGCTGGGTCGGCTTCTGTTGGGTCACCTGGAACTGCTGCAGGTGGCCGATGGCCAGCATCTTGCCGTCGATGGTCTTGTCGGAAGCGGGACCGGACAGCGAGTCAGGAGACCGGGGTGTGCCCGCCATCACCAGGGTGTCGTCTGGATGCGCGGCGGTGTAGGCCGAGTTGTCCATGACGCGCTCGACGTAGTGGTCCTGGAATTTCCAGGTGGTCAGTCCGCGAGTGATCCCGATCTGGGGCATCGTCCTACTCCTATCCGTAACCCTGATTGTACTCCCACTGTGAAGCGGGGGGGAGACTCGTTGGGTTCGCGTAGTACTGTTGGGGATCTAGAGGCAGGCCGTGCATCATCGGGCCGTAGACCTGGGGCATGGCGTAGGAGGGTTTGTTCGCGGTTCCGCGCACGAGGTCGATCATGCCTGGTTGGCCGATTGCCTTCATGGCGAGGTCGGAACCGACCATACCGCCGGCGAACGGCAGGGCTTTGGCGCCGAGAATCTGTGCTCGTTCTCCTGCGGGAACGCCGCGTACGAGACCCCGCGGTTGTTCTTTGCCGAAGAGGTTGAAGAGCGCCTTGCGCTTCTCGAGGCCTTCGAGACGCGCGGTGCCGCTGGCGGCAGCTCCGGGTGGAATGAAATGACCGACACCGCGTTGTGCCAGGCGTGAGCCAGCCCCCCAGCCTAAGCCGCTCAAGGCCCCCAAGCCGAAGCCGCGGCCGAAGCCCTTGAGACGATCTCCAGGGTCTGAGAGGGCGGCTTCGATGCCACCGCCCAGGAGGCCCCAGCTGCCCATCTGACCGGCTAGACCGGTGCCGAGTTCTTGGGCCTTCGGTGCGAGGCCAGCGATCCATGGGGTCTTGGCGCGACCTAACAGGCCGACGAGTTTGTTGCCAGCCCAGGAGAAGGGTGCACCGGCGATGTTGCTGATGATTCCGGCAGCTTTTTCGTGAGACAGGCCAAGGTCGTACAGCGCCTGCCGGGCGCCGTCCGTTTGACAGGCGGTGACCACTCCGTGCGGCATCTACTCCTACGAGCTGATGAGGTACAGGCCGATGCGGTTGAGCGGCTTCGGCATCTGCACTTCCATGTAGAGCTCGGCGCGGTCTGCGGCGGCGGTGCTCTGGACCACGGAGGTGACGCTGGCCGAGAGCAGGGGGGCGCCGATCTTGGCGTACTTGCGCAGCTTCAGCAGGTCGATGCCGGTGTCCAGCGACTGGTTGAGCAGGCCGAGCGTCTCATCGCTGATGTTGTACTGGCCGAGGAAGTCCTCGAGGATGTCCTGGAAGAACACTGAGATGAAGTCGAAGTTCTTGACGATGCTGTACTCACCGGTCTCGAGCGTGCTCGGGTCGGTGGTGAGCTGGTGGAGGCAGTAGGGCAGCGCCGAGGGAGTGTCTTGCACGAAGAGGAACCAGCCACCGTCCGACAGCGTGGTCAGCTGCGTGTCGCTGAAGTAGCGCGTCGAGTTGTAGATCTGGTCGACGCCTGCGATGCCGAGGTTGGTGAAACCCTGATGCGACGGCAACCCCGAGGTCAGGCCGCCGACGACGGCGGCCAGGTAGTAGCCGGGCTGGGCATCGGCGGCTTCGGGAGTCGACGGTTCTGTACGGGACTTCGAACCGTCGATGAGACCGTTGACCATCACCGAGTCCGGCCACACCAGCACGGTGCGACGGCTCTTGAAACTCTGCGCGATCGTGACTAGCTCGGTGACCTGGTCATCCTTGGTCAGTGCGCGGTTGACGCGGAAGCGCAGGGTGCTGTCGCCGACATCTGGCGCAGTGGCTTCGGCGTCTTCGTCGGCCGCTAGCACGATTGCGTTCTCGTTGGGGATGTAGGCGACGGGGTGGCTGAAGACCGTCGTGAACACCGTGGCGCTGAGGGGGTTCGGGATCTCCAGTGCGTCACCAGCGATCACCATGTCGGTGAGGAAGGTCGCCGTGGGGCTCTGGATCATGCGGAAGACCCGCCGCGTGACGATGGCGGTGCCCGCGGGTACGGAGACGAGCGGGGCGTAGAGGCTGCAGACCACGGCCGTTGTCGCCGTCCAGGCGCCGACCGGGGGGTTCTGCGTGGACGCGATGGGTGTCCACTGGGCGGGCGTGACCACAGGTGACGTCGTGATCAGCCAGTCGCCGTTGTCCGCTGGGCTGAGACCGCCGGTGATGCGCAGGACTTTGCCCACGTGGGCGGCGAGTCCAACGACGCCGGCATCGGCGGTGAGGAGGTTGGGTCCGGTGGTGGCGACACCGGCGATGCAGGTGGTACCGGAGACCGGCGTGCCGGTGCCGCGGATGATGTAGTACTTCGCGGTGCCGGACTGCTTGTTGGTGCTGGTGAACGCGGTCGTGGTGCGCAGGCGCTTGTTGTCGTACACCTGAGCGATGGTGTAGACGCCCTTCCGGGTGGCGACCGTGTCATCGACGATGACCAGCGTGTCGCCGGCGCGCACGCCGGCAGTGACGAAGGTGCCGGTGGCATCGTAGAAGACGTTGATGGCATCGGCAGCGACGATCGGCGTACCGGTGACGGCACCGTCCACGGTGGCGTGGGCGCCGTTGGCGAAGCTGGCCGCGTTGCTGGGGCTGACGACTTTCGTGACTGGCAGGGTCTGGGCGCCGATAACGACGCGGAATTTCTGCGGGATGCCGGTGGTCTCGGAGTGGCTGACGCGGGCCAGCTGTTCGTACTGCGCCTTGTAGGTGGCGAGGATGCTCTGGTCCACGGTGAGTGGCACCGTGGCGTAGACGTCCTTGCGGCCCTCGATGACCTCGAGGCATTCGCTGTGACCGGTGGCGTTGTCCGCCTTGACGCCGAAGAACTGGATCGGCGTAGTCGTGTTCTTGAGTGCGGCGATGCAGCACCCGGCGAGCGGGTTGCGCGCATCGTTCTTGCCGATCTTGGTGGTGACGTCCGTCTCCGAGGAGACCGTGTCGAGTGCACGCAAGTCCTGTCGCAGGGATCGGTACTCGACGTAGACCTCGGCGTAGCACACCGTGCGGACACTGGTCTCACTGGGGAGGACAGTCACCGGGACGCCGGTTTCGGTGCGGATCAGGGCGGGCGTGGTGACGACGGTGGTCACGCCGCCCTGGACGATGATCTGGTTGTTGGTGATGACCACGAAGCTCGAGTCGACGGCGATGTCGTGGATTTCGCGTTCGACGCGGATCTTCAGCTTGCTGGCGCTACCCGCGGCGAAGTTGGTCGTCGTGTAGACGAAGTAGTTGGTGGCGTCGACCGACATCACCTGCTTGACGAGTCCCGTGCCCCCGGCGGGGTTCTCGATGATGACGTAGTCTCCGGCCCGCATGTTGGTCACTTGGGCCTTGAAGACGGTGCTGCAGCCACTGCAGTCGATCTTGTTGTGCGGCACGAAAGGCGACGCCGTGGCTACCACGGCGCCGGTGGTGGGTGTGTTGTTGTCCTCGGCCATACGCACGCGGCAGGCGTCGAAGTAGATCTGGACGCTGCTGGCATCGAGCAGCGCGCCGATCTTGTTGCCCGGTGGTTCCGCGATGGTGATGGCGTCGGTGGCCGCGGCCGGCGGCACGTACGGGTTGGCGGTGTCCTTCGTCCCGTAGTTGGAGGCGGCTTGGATGTCGCCCTTGTCGTCGAGGTAGTCCTTGACCCAGTACGCGGGGCCAGCGACCAGGCAGTTCAGGTCGGGCGTGGCCGGCGTGACGGTGACGGACGCGAATTCCTGATAGACGAGAACAACTGGTCGTGCCATCTCGGTTTTCTCCTGCGTCAGTGTCCGCGCCGACGCGGCGCAGCGCCTGGTCCGGTCGAATTATAGGTCGCGGCTGGGGGTTCCACAACGTGACCGGTCAGGGCTTGCGCCGCATGACGACTTCGGTGAAGTAGTCGTTCGCGGTGGTGCCGGCCGCTTCGATGCGCACGGCGATCTGCTGGAGTAGGGGCTTGATGGGGACATAGGTCCAGACGACGTTGTACTGGACTTGGAAGTTGATCGGCGTGTTCCAGCACTCGGAGTCCATCTCGTAGGGGATGGTGCGCCCCAGGGTTGGGGGACTCATGTCGTGCAACCCGAAGGTCTTTTGGATGACGTCGGAGGCGGCGTGCAAGGTCCACTGCACGATGTCACCCAGGATGGCACTTTCGCCACGCCGGGTGGCGACACATTCGATGATCACGGGTACGGTGGACAGTGCCCACTGCACGTCTTGACTGTTGCGCATCTGGTGATGCGCGCGATCACCGACAACTGACTTGCCATAGACGCTCTGGTCTTTGTCGACGAAGATGGCGGGTTGCTTGTTGCGCAGCGTGGAGTTGTCGTCGAGCGCGGATTCGATCGTGATGGTGCTGGCCGTTGGATCATCTTGCCAGACCCAGGTGTCACGGCGCGGGCTGTCGGCTTCCGAGAACCGTTCTCGCAACACGCTGACGTACATGCCGATGATGGCCAGCGGCGATCCATCGACGATGTACTGTTGCTGTCCGCTGACGCGGACCGGCGGATACCCGGGTGGGGCGACGGCGCGTCTCATGTCAGAACAGCGGCGGAATCGTCCGCGGGTCCACGAGGATAGTGTACTCGACGGCGCTGCGCGCAAGCAACGATGTCGTGACCACTTGGTGTACAGGTTTACGTACGATTTCCGTCTGGGTTTGGCGCTCGACAGTGTAACGATTGTCGGTAGCGATCTCGACCAGGAGATCGTCGTCCTGCAACAGCGGTACGTCGAGCAACTGGATGTTGTGCTTGGTCGATTCAACTTTGCCGGGGGTTCCGGTGGCGGCGGTGACGGCCTGCGGCGGGTAAACCCGGCCCACGGTCAAGACGGGGTTCCAGTAACCGCTCTTGAAGCTGGTACCGTAGCAGATGGGACAAGCTTCACGCGTGACGGCCCGTGTGAGTTTGTCGTAGCAGACATCGCAGCGTTCGCCCCAGCGGCGGCGTTTGAGGACGGCGAGCTGGACGCCGTTGATGCGGGTCAGCGTGATGCGTTCGTCATAGAGCAGGCGACGACGCAAACCGCGCTGGTGGGGAAGCAAGGTCGCGTCGGTGCGGTAAAGACCGTGGGGTTCGGTCTGCGCACTGTTGGCACATCCCGAAGGTGGGATGACCGTCACCTGGTAGTAGATCTGGCGCTGCAGGGAGTAGAGGTGAGCTTTGCCGTCGCTGGGCAACGCGGGTTGCACAGTCAGGTCGTCGATGTAGTTGTAGCCGTTCTGCAGACTGGCGGTGAGGATTTCCCACGGTCCTGCGGATGACCCCGAACGTTCGACCTTGAAGAGGTAACTGCCGCGTTCGGTCGGTTGCAGCAGGTCCCACTGCAGGTAGACGCGTCGTGGATGCAGGGGCACTAGCTGGGAGATGCAGATGCCGAGGGCCACCGGATCACTCCGAGACGAAGCGGACGATGGAGTTCGTGGCGGGGTTCTGCAACCGGCGGTCGTAGTGCTCCCAGATATTGCCGACGTCGGAGCTGGGGACGTCGTAGAGGGTCATCGCTTGTCGTTGGGGAGTCTGGTCGGGTACCGAGACCTCGGCGCCAGCGTGTGACAGTGAGCCACCGCCACCACTGCCAGCGCCGACTTGAGGCTCGTTGTCGCCCGGAATCTGTTCGTGCCGGGTGACTTCGCCGTTCTCACTCGACTGCAGGTTCCCCTCGAGCAAGCCACGACGGCGGCGTGAAGAGTGCGGCGCCGGGGGTAGACGCCACTCCGGGGCTTCACGCTGGAGGTCCTCTGGGGGACCGCTCATGGCGCTCTGCTTCGAGAGCACGGGTGTGGCGGGACCAACGGGCGGCGCGCCTTGTTCGGCCGATGGCACTGCTGACAGTTGGTCACGGCGAACGAGGTCCGGGAAGTCAGCGAGTCCGAGATGCTTGAGCAGGGCTTGACCAGGATCGACGGGTTGGCCGGTGAGGTCGACGTACTTGTCGGCCAGATTCGTGGCGGAGTCACTTACGGCTAGGCCGGCGATGCCTGCGTACTTTACTGCGTGAAGTCCGAGGATACGCTGGGCAGCTCGGCGTCCGCGAGCATGAAAAATTGAGGGCACGAAGAGAGTATAGAACGTTCGAGATTGCCACGGTAGTCGACGTTGTTGTATTCTTATATTGAAAGACGAGGACGAATGACAACACAGGAGCGGGTCCAGCAACTCTTTCAGTGTGGTGTCACGAAAGGACCGGAGATTGCTAATCAGCTGGGCGTGACGGTGGGGCGTGTGTATCAGTGTCTACGTGCGGCTGGAGTGGTGCGCCGGCGATTGCCACATCGGTCTTTGGAGACGCGAGAGCGCGTGCATCAGCTGTTCCTGCAAGGTTTGAAGCGTTTGGAGATCGCAGAGGCTTTGGGTATCACGGGAGGTCGTGTGTCGCAGTGTCTCATGGCTGAGGGCGTCGAGAAGCATCTCAACGTAGATGCGCACGGACCGAAGTGCACAGCACAATCGGTGGCGTTGTCCGTCTTTCAGGAACAGGTGTTGCTGGGCACGCTGATGGGCGATGCGCATCTGTCACGTCCCCAGGGCAAGGCCCACTCTCGTCTCGAGCTGGGGCATGGGATGTCGCAGCGGGCCTATATGCAGTGGAAGGTAGAGCTGCTGTCGCCGCTTTTTCCGACACCCCGTGTGAGGGAGCAGCAACGCGCGTGTGGTGATCGCTGTATGGCACAATCGAAGGCGTCACCGACATTGACGGAACTGCGGAGGCTTTTCTATCCTGACGGTGTGAAACGAATCACGGCGGCTGTGCTTGACCGTCTTGATGCCGTGGCAGTTGCGGTGTGGTTCATGGACGACGGGAGCAACCAACCTACGAAGAGTCGTCGGAACAGCCTGACGCTCACCTTCGGTGACTTACCGTTATTGGATTGTCAGTTGGTGCATGTTTGGTTTCAACGACGCTGGTGTCTTTGCAGCTCGCTGCGATCAGCACAGGCGGGACGGTATCATTTCTTGGCTTTTGGTGTGGAAGCTGCGGAACAGTTGGCGGGTCTGCTTCGGGGTTACACGGTTCCGAGTATGGTCTATAAATTCAACAAAATCAAGAACTTACTACAAGTAGCGTCCGCGTCGCCCTATGTAGCTATATCCTGATCCTACGAACCCGTACGCGCTCTCCATGTTCATCTGGTTCTTGATGGCGCGGGCCATCTGCTGCCACTCGTCACGCAGTGCTTGGGCCAGGGCTACGTAGGCGTTGGCCTTCTCGTAGATGCCACTCGGTGAGACGTCACCGTCCTGGGCGCTGATCTGGTTGCGCAGCTGATGGAAGCCTTCGCTCATCATCAGGAAGCGCGACGCACCGATGAGTAGCAGGTACTCGTTGGGGAAGTTCTCAC
>Ga0315292_10000059_pt1 | contig 38594 bp, 32 predicted proteins | sample YL17G13_0_MG_FD_204029 | JGI IMG/M metagenome (GOLD analysis project Ga0315292, IMG submission 204029) | Sediment microbial communities from Yellowstone Lake, YNP, Wyoming, USA - YL17G13_0 | ecosystem: Environmental > Aquatic > Freshwater > Lake > Sediment | place: USA: Wyoming | collected... | reverse complement strand
CGCTACAAGCCGAAATCGGCGAGTAACACGCAGCCCATGTGGCTAGGCCTAGCAACCAGCGTTGGTAAGCTGGGGGCTAGGCCTCATTCATGTCCACGCTCTATGGTCGCTGCATCACCAGAAAGTCTTGGTCAACACCAAGGCTGACCCGAATCCAGTGATGCATCCTCCTACTCAACGTCCACGTCTTTTAGCGCGTGATGCCGCTTAAGATATGAATTTGGTCGAGCGCCTTGCCACTACCGATCACCACCGAGGTCAACGGATTATCTGCGATCATGATCGGCAATCCGGTCTCTTCGCGCAGCAGCACGTCGAGGTTCTTGATCAAAGCACCGCCGCCGGCGAGCACAATACCCTTGTCGACGATATCGGCAGCCAACTCCGGAGGAGTCTGCTCCAGAGCGACTCGGACCGCCTCGACGATGATATTGACCGGCTCGGCGATCGCTTCGCGGATCTCCTCGGAGGTGACTTGAATGGTCTTGGGAATCCCCGCCACCATGTCACGTCCCTTGACATGCATCGACTCGATGACATCGCTCGGATAGGCATTGCCGATGCCGATCTTGATCTCCTCGGCGGTGCGCTCACCGATGAGGAGGTTGTACTTGCGCTTGATGTAATTGATGATCGCCTCGTCCATCTTGTCGCCCGCGACGCGGACCGACTTCGAGTAGACGATACCGGCCAGAGAGATGACTGCGACTTCGGTGGTACCGCCTCCGATATCGACGATCATGCTGCCGCTTGGCTCAGTCACTGGCAAGCCGGCGCCGATCGCCGCCGCCATCGGCTCTTCGATCAGAAAGACTTCGCGCACGCCAGCGCTCTCGGCGGCCTCTTTGACGGCGCGCTTTTCGACATTGGTGATCCCGTAGGGCACGCAGACGATGACCCGCGGCTTCACCATGGTGCGACGATTGTGCGCCTTCTCGACGAAATAACGGATCATCGCCGCGGTGATTTCAAAGTCGGCGATGACGCCGTCTTTAAGCGGGCGAATGGCGACGATATCGCCAGGGGTACGCCCAAGCATCTCCTTCGCCTCGCGACCGACAGCGAGGATCCGCTTCGGGCCGGTCACATTTTTATTGATCGCCACGACGGAAGGCTCGTTCATCACGATGCCGACGCCCTTGACGTAGACCAGGGTGTTAGCGGTCCCCAGATCGATGGCTAAGTCATTGGAAAACAAACCCGCGAGCCAATCAAAAATCATTGCTTCCTCTCAGATCGGAGCTTGGAGTCTAGTAGTTAGTCGTTCAGTCCAATAGAATGCCTATCACGCATGGCGCAACGTGGCAACCATATCGGATAAGAGCCGTGTCAATCTTTCGTAGACCATCATCACACCTTCGCTGGAGTGGACCTTGACCTTGCCTGGACCCTGGATCCACTGTCTGAAACCCAAGCCAGGCGCGGGCTGCCGCCTTTTTTGCTTGCCCTACGCCGGCGGTCACTCGGGGACCTACCGTAGTTGGGACTCGCTACTACCAGACAGCATCGAACTGCACACCATCCAGCTCCCTGGCCGACTCCGGCGGTTCAGCGAAGCACCGTTATTAAGTGTCGCAGACATCGTCGCGCAATGCACGCCCGAGCTGAGCAAAATAATCGTCGGCAAACCCTACGCCCTGTTCGGCCACAGCATGGGTGCCGTGGTTGCCTTCGAGCTTGGCCGCGAGCTGCGACGCATGGGCCGACCGCCGAGGTGGCTGTTCGCTTCAGGCCGCCAGGCACCCCAGCTACCGTGGCGCCGGCCGATGCTCCATGGCCTGGACGAGGCATCCTTCCTGCGCGCACTGGGCCAGCTCGGTGGCACTCCCGAGGCCGTATTGGCGCACCCGGAACTGATGGCGACATTGATGCCGGTGTTGCGCGCCGACTTCACCGCCATCGAAACCTACCTCTGCTCGCCGCAGCAGCCTCTAGATTGCCCGATCACGCTATTTGGTGGATTAACGGATGCCCATGTCAGCGTCGACGACCTATTAGCGTGGCAAGACCAGACCAGCGCCCGTGCTATGCTGACGATGCTCCCCGGGGGCCATTTTTTTATCGAGGAGGAGGCCCCCGCCATCGTCAGCACCATCATCACGGATCTCAACCATGCTTAGGTCTAGCTTGCGCCAGCGATTTAGCCCCGTGACGGCGGTCTTTCTGATCGTCCTGGTCGACGTCCTCGGATTTACCATCATCTTGCCACTGCTCCCATTCTATGCCGAGAGGTTTGGCGCCAGCCCTCTAGTGATCGGTGCTCTGCTCGCCTCGTTCGCAGCTTGTCAGTTGATTTCCGGCCCATTTTTTGGCCGCTGGTCCGACCGGATCGGCCGCAAGCCACTGCTGCTGGTGAGCCAAGCCGGTACCTGCTTGAGCTTTATCCTGCTGGCGTTCGCGCCAAACATGACCTGGGTGTTTTTAGCCCGTATCCTAGATGGCGTCACGGCGGGCAATATCTCGCTGGCGCAAGCCGCCATCTCCGATGTCACTGCACCGCATGAACGCGGCAAGGCCTTTGGCAAAGTCGGCGTCGCCTTCGGCATCGGATTCTTGATTGGACCCGCGCTGTCCGGCTTTTTGTCCCGCTATGGTTACGCGGTGCCGATCCTGACCGGCGCGGCCCTCTCTGGCCTGAGTATTGTCGCGACGATCTTGCTGTTGCCGGCTGACCGCGCAACGGCGGCGAGGTCGCCAAGCGCCGCGCCACTGAAATTGATTGATGTCAAACAATTCGCTGGATTCTTCGCCGGACCAGGACTGCGGCTTCGGCTCATGCAGCTATTCACCTTTATCATGACCTTTTCGATGTACACCTCCGGCATTGCATTATTCGCCGGACGGCGGCTTGAAATAAATGGAAAGATGTTTGGTCCGAGCGATGTAGCCTATATCCTCGCCTACGGTGGCCTGCTGGGCATTTTGATTCAAGGATATTTGATCAGCAGACTGATCAAGCGCTTCGGCGAGCTCAGCTTGGTCACATACGGCTTTATCGCCATGGCCATCGGCATGGGTGTGCTAGCCACCGCGCATGAACTGATGGTGGCGCTGCTGGCGGCAACCTTCACCGCGCTTGGCCACGGCATCCTCAGACCAACACTAACAAGTTTAGTGTCGCAATCGGCGGGTCCAAAAGAACAAGGTGCCGTGCTTGGACTCAGTCAATCGCTGCAGTCGATGGCGCAAATCCTTGCGCCGTTGCTCGGCGGCTGGCTCATCGAACAGCGAGCGGAAAGTGCCTGGGCCCTAGCGGCTGCGCTTTTTGCAGTCTTTGGACTCATGGCACCATGGCGTCAGCGACTGACTGAGGCCGAGCAGTGAGAGAAACATTCTCGCCAAAGCACCATGCCAAATTGGCTGACTTCGCGTGCATGCAGTTGTATGGAATGGACGACATCCAATAACAACATCCATCGTGCTTTTACAAAACATGCATTGACGCCTTACACGATTAGGCCTAGGCCTGAAGACAGAGTCTTGCAGACCATGATTGATGATGAAATAGGAGGTTTTCGATGATGAATCGTCTTGCTGTCAGCGTTGCCTTGTTGGCGCCTGTCGTCGGCTTTTCTCAAGCCGAATTTCAGAATGCTGAGGTAACGGGTGATAACGAAGGTGACGCGCTAAACTCGTTAGAGGAAGGCGATGTCGGGACCATGGACGCTCCGGGCACGATTGATGAAGAACGCGGTGGTGGTGGACGCGGCGGCGGCGGTGGTGGTGGAGGACGTGGCGGTGGTGGCGGCGGCGGCGTTGGACGCGGTGGTGGTGGCGGCCGTGGACCAGGCGGAGGCGGCAACGCGGGACGCGGCGGTGGTGGACGTGGACCAGGCGGCGGCGGGAATCCAGGACGTGGGCCAGGGGGCGGCGGACCTGGACGCGGACCAGGCGGCGGCGGGAATCCAGGACGCGGACCAGGTGGCGGCGGACCAGGACGCGGACCAGGTGGCGGCGGACCAGGACGTGGGCCAGGCGGCGGCGGGCCAGGACGTGGGCCAGGTGGCGGCGGGCCAGGACGTGGGCCAGGTGGCGGCGGACCGGGACGAGGACCGGGTGGCGGCGGACGCTGGCCGGGCGGCGGCGACCGAGATCGCCATGGCGGCTATCCAAGCCGTGATCATCATGGCGGCTGGAATCGTGGTGACCACGGGCGCTGGGACCGTTGGGATTATCACCGCGGCCATTGGGGCGTGGTCGGTCGTTGGGGTGGCTATTGGGGTCCGGGTTGGGGCCCTGAAACTCCGATCTATGATCCGCAAGTCTACGTGACCAGCATCTACTGCGGCAGCGATGGCCAAGGCGTTGGCTGCCCCTTCGATGCATCTATCCAAGGTGCTTTCGTCACGGAGCAATACTCCGATGCGAGCTGCATTCTAAACCAAAGCTGGGGCGTCAATCAGTACGGCCTCTGGGTTTCGAATGGTTGCAAAGCGCAATTTGAAGTTTACTACCGTTAAATTGTTTAGCCGGCAGCTTTAAAGCTGCCGGCTTTGCCGTTCGATTGCTCAAGATTTCTTCGGGAACAACGCGCCGATTTGTTCCAAGGACTGCAGACCATTTTGCAGGCGGTAATCAAAATTGATCCGCGCCGGCTGGCAAGTAGCGTTGGCATTGACCCTGGCGCTGTCGGCACCCGAGACGATATGCATCGACTGGGATATGACGCCGCCATTGAGGGTCCAGCTGGAGGCTCGGTTGATGCCGGCAACGGCACTGACGGCGTAGAGATAGGCGTCGATCTGGGTGAAGGTGCGCTCGCCCCAGCTGTGACCGGCAACGAGGGGACGGTCACTCGCGGTCCAACACGGCGTCAGGGTCTCATAGAGGGCTTCAAATTGTGCCTCAGGGAGCCATTTGTAGACATCCCACACGCCATTCACGGTACCAGTGAAGGGCGTTCCTTGGTCACTAGTGTAGATCGAGTTGTAGCGGACGCCGTGCAAGCCGTTGGCCCGGGCCGATCGTCCGTTACCGCTATCCATGTAGTTTTCCAGGTCGCCGACAAAAATGCTTTTTGCTGACGCTAAACCGAGTCCATCGCTGCTGGCCGCAGCAAGGTCGGCTTTGGCTTTAATGTTGGCGGCGGCGGCATCATCGCTGTAAGGAAACGATGCAAGGCGAGCCGCTTTCAGATTGGCTGGGATATAGATGTTGCCCGTGGCGTAAATCGTGCCGACGCCAGTGAACACACCCTTGATCACCACATCCCCATTGATCAAAACATCTCGGTCGATCACGACAGGCGTGGCCGCGGTACCAACCAAAAGCGCATTTCCGGTATAAACCTTGCTAATGCTCGCAACCGTCGATGGGGACGCTTTGGCGCTGACGCTACCTTGCATCTTCCCTGCCAGATCCGCGAAGTTGAGGATAGGAAAGCCCGGCTTGCCCGTCGCCGCCAAGATCGGCATTTCCTTGCCCGAGTTGTCGTAGTTCTGCGTCACCCCTCTGGCGACGACGATGCCGCCCAGCCGCGGCGGTACGGTCAGAATATCAGCCGCATGGTAGGCGCCAGCGACCAGCCACTTGCCGAACACTTTGCCATTGGAGTCTTCACGCAATGCTTCCGCATCGCCCACTGACACCACAGTGCCGTGCACTTCCATGTGACAAAAGGTGCAGTTGAAGTCGTTCACCAGAAGACCAAAGTTTATGTTTGGCGGCGGAGGTGGAGGCGTGCTCGGAGTTTTAGGCGACCCGCTTGCCGGGTCGTTTGACGGCGTTGTTGGCGCGCCTGCGGTGGCTTGACCGTCGCTTCCGGGCTCTGTGGTCGAACCGGAATCCGCGGTCGGTGTAGCGCTGTTCGTGGTGCGCGGCGCGCCGGCAATCGGCTTTGCACCGCCTTCAAAAGACGAACCTGAGCAGGCGGCAATAGCCATCGCGGTCATCGCGAATGTTGCACCGTACAAAGATTTCATAGGCTGACTCTCCGAGCGGGCTTGGGGTAAATCTGGCACCCGCACTTATGTCAAAGCTATCGGCCGGCGGCGTCATAAACTTGACCAAATTCTACCTACGCCTGAAATCCCCTTCCGTCCCAGGTCCTTACCGCGCCACAAAATGGCCACTATCGCTCGGGCTCAATGGCCCGAGTGAAATGGCCCGAGGTTACTGGCCAGAGGTTACAGACCCGATAGCCGGTGCAAGGCCATCCTGTCCCAGCACCGACCGCAAAAACCGGTCGCGCTCACTTACGCGGTTTGTGCGCCAAAGGCGACGAGTTGCTTTTTGCCAGAACGAATGCGGAAGCTGTTGCCGATCATCACCACACCCGACACCAACGACCAAACACCAAACACCATGCTCAGGCCGACACCAAATGCCGCTGGGGTCGACAACAAGATCAAACCAAACACCAGGCTCAAACCTCCAGCCAAAACCAGGCTCCATTCATTGTGCTGGCCTTTCTCTGGACGTAGTCCTGCGGAGATCTCCATGATGCCACCGAAGATCGCCATGATCCCGACAAAGGAGCCGACAATCGCTGCTGTGAGCAATGCCGACAGGAGTGGCAAAGCGAGCACGGCGACGCCAGCAAGCAGGTAGAACACGCCGCGAAGCGCGACATAGCCGCGTTTGGTATGGGCCGTCTTGTTGCCGATGGCCAACGCCACCAAGACGATGCCTTCGATGCACAAAAAGGCGCCTAAGAACTGCACTAGGACGACCAGCGTGACCACCGGCTGGGTGACCGCGTAGAAGCCAAACCCCAATGCAAGCAGGCCGCGCAGAAGCTGCAGCCACCAGGGTGTTGTCAGGATTTGTGCGATTAAAGTACGGTTTGCTGCTTCCATGGGGAGACTCCTTTAGTTGGCTAACGAGCGCCTCAAAGGAGGCGCCATCACCACCTCTTTAGACCTATCCAAGGTAACGAGCAAGGCCAACCATACCCACCTGCAAGCAACGAAAACCCAGGGGTTATCGGCGTCTAGGGCGTATTGCCGACGCCATCCCCGTCAGACTAACAGCGCCATCGTCGGACGCACCTAGCTTTAAATGCGATGTTTCTTCTTCTTCATCTGCTTGCCCCGCGGCAGCTTCGGTGGCGGCGGACTAAGCGGCGGCGGGCGGCGGCGCGACTTCTGTACCGGCGCCTCAGGGCCAGGCAGCGCCGACTCCGCACGCGGTGCCTTTGCCACAGCCTTGCCGCTCGGCTTTTGCATGATAAACAAATAATTAAAGCCGCGGAGAAAGTAATTGCCGGCCTCGGCCGAGCGATGCCAATGACCCTTCTTCATCGTCTTATTGTGACGCACCACGGCGACGATATCGATCGGAGTCCAGCGCTTGCTCATGCGCGCAAACAGCTCAAAACCGATGGCGCAAAACGGTTGGTCTTTACGCCATGAGTCAGAGACATAAAGGCCCATGTAGCTGCCCGGCTTGAGGACGCGGTCGATCTCGGCGATCACCTCGTCCATCGCTTCATAGTAGCCACCGCCATCGGCATCGAGCTCACCGATGCATTCGGGGGCGCCGGAATACTTCAGATGCGTCGAGTACGGTGGGTCGACGAATAAAAAGTCGACGCTCGCGTCCGCAAGCGGTAGATGCCGTGCATCGGCCCTGGTGATCTCCGGACGTTGCGGCTGGAGGTCAAAGCCCACACCCCGGCGCTCTAGATCTTTACAGACATCCAGCGTCGTTCCGCTCCCGCACATCGGATCGACGACGACCGCACCCTTTTTGGTGTAGCGTTTAAGCAGATTCCAAATGACATAGGAGGGCGTGGCCCCTTTGTAGCCCTTGCTCCCCTGCATGCCTTCGCCGTAGTGCTGCGACGGATACTCCCAAAGGGTCGAGGTCTGAAGTTCCAGCGGCGGCTTTTTATACATCTAAGACTCCAGGCCAAATCGATTGCCAGAGAACAGGGGGTGGGGTCGTCACCGTGACGGGGGTCTTGGCCACCGGATGGGTGAAGGTCACGGTTAAGGCATGCAGGGCGATCTGGTGCTCCCACATACTGCTAGCACCATACTTGACGTCGCCGTAGATCGGCATGCCCGACTGCGCCAGCTGCACGCGGATCTGGTGGCTGCGCCCGGTTTTAGGCCGCACCTCGAGCAGCGATAGGGGGCCCTTGCGGCCCAGCGACCGGTAGGTCAGGGTGCTGGCCTTGGCACCCGCAGTACCGGCAGGGACCACCTTGGTCAGATTATGGTCTCGGTCCTTCAGCAGGTAAGAGTCGACCGTGTGCAGCTCGCTCGAGCTGGGAGCGCCTTCGACGACCGCACGGTAGGTTTTATTGATCTGACCTTTGCGAAACTGCTCGGAGAGCCTGGCAGCGGCTTTGCTGCTCAAGGCGAACATCACGACCCCGGACACCGGCCGGTCAAGAAAGTGCAGGGGGACTAAATAGCCTTTCTTCCCAGGCGCCTGTCGGGCAAAATGGTAGGCTCTTGCCAACTCCAACAGGGTCGCGTCGCCGGTTTTGTCGCTGGCGGTGATCAAACGAGCTGGCTTGTCAACAACCAAGCAGTGATGATCCTCATAAAGGATCCGCAGGGTTGGCGGTAAGTCAGGGCTCATACGTGGTTTCGCTTATGTTAAGGAATTGCTATAGGGGTGAAGCGACCACCGCTTAGAGTAAGACCGCTTCATGCCATAGGAAAGGGAGCGCTGCATGCAGCCGACACGGCTTTTTGACATCATGGACCGACAAGCGCAAGAGCAACCGTCGGCTGTCTGCCTCGGCGTCAAGCTGGACGGCCAATGGCAGACCATTAGCTACGCGCAGGTGGCGCAGCGGGCCAAGGAGTTGAGCCTGGGTTTACTCAGTTTAGGCCTGGGCAAGGGTGAGCGTGTAGCGCTGATCGCCAACAACCGGCCGGAATGGGTCTACACCGACCTCGCCGCGTCCCAGCTCGGCTGCCCCTTGGTACCGATTTACCCGACCGCGACCGTCACCGACTGTGAAACCATCCTGGCCCACAGCGAGGCTCGCTACCTGTTCGTATCGTCCGCGGCGATCTATGAAAAAATTCAGAGCATCCGGGCCAACCTACCAAAACTCAAAGAGATTTATTCCTTTGATCCGATTGCCGGGGTCAAACTCTGGCGAGAGCTGGCGGATGTCGGCGCTAAGGCCAATGCCGAGTTGCTGAAAGCCCATGCCAAGGCACGCACCGAGGTCACCACCGACGACCTCGCCTCGGTGATCTATACCTCTGGGACGACCGGCAAGCCGAAGGGGGTGATGCTGTCGCATCAGAACTTCCTCGCCAACATCCTGGCCGTCGATACCGTCGTGAACAACCCGAAGTTCGCCAAGGCGCTGAGCTTCTTGCCGCTATCGCACGTGCTTGAGCGCGTCGTCATCTACTTCTACGAATTAAACGGCACCAGCATCTACTTTGCCGAGAGCATGGACACCATCGCCAAAAACCTGACCGAGGTGCAGCCAAACATCTTCGTCTGCGTGCCGCGAGTCCTAGAGAAGCTCTACGACGCCATCGTCGCGAAGGGTCGCGCCCTCACCGGCGCGAAAAAGACCTTGTTCAATTGGGCCCTCGTCCTCGGCCTGCAGTACGAGCCAAACGGCTGGCAAAATCCCATCAAAGCCGCGCAACTCGCCATCGCCCGTCGGCTGATCTTCAGCAAGTGGCATGCGGCGATGGGCGGCAACATCGATATGATCATCGTCGGTGGCTCGGCTCTGCAGCCGCGGCTGGGCCGAGTCTTTTGGGCTGCCGGCTTCACCGTTATCGAGGGCTACGGCCTGACGGAAACCTCGCCGGTCATCTCCTTCAACACGCCGGATGAGCACCGCATCGGTACGGTCGGTAAGGTGCTACCCAACCTGCAGGTAAAAATCCAACAGGAAGAAGGCTACCGCGCAGGCGAAGGCGAGATCTTGGTGAAGGGCCCTTCGGTGATGGCTGGATACTATAAAAATCCCCAAGCCACGCTCGAGGCCATCGACCACGACGGCTTCTTTCACACCGGCGACATCGGCATCTTTGAAGACCAGTTCCTGCGCATCACCGACCGCAAAAAGGAGATGTTCAAGACCTCCGGCGGCAAATACGTCGCGCCTCTCGCCATCGAGAATAAGTTTCGCGAATCACCTTATATCAGCCAGCTGATCGTCATCGGCGAAAACCGCAAGTTTCCCTGTGCCATCATCGTGCCGGAGTTTGCCCACCTGGAAACCTGGGCCAAGGAGTCCGGTGTCGCGGTGACGTCGCATCAAGCCCTGCTCGAATCTGAGAAGGTTAAAGCCTTGTTTGATGCCGAGGTGGATCGCCTCAACCAAGGCTTCGGTCGCTGGGAGCAAATCAAAAAATTCCGTTTGGTCAGCGACGAATGGACGGTTCATACCGGCGAATTAACGCCTAAGCTCAGCCTGAAGCGCAAGGTGATCGAGGCGAAGTATCAGGCGATCGTCGAGGATATCTACGGCAGCACGGACGCCAACTACACGCCACCTGCGCATTAGGCCGAAAGCCCCATAGACCGCGACCTTGCCCGGCCAGCTGCAGCAGCTTGGTCGGGCAAGGTCGTGCTATGCCCGATGACCAAAGCAGGAGTGGCGCCCAGTGTCGAGCTTAAGGTATGCTTGCCTAAATAAAAACATACGCTATGGATTCTCGTCACCGACCAATGCTTTGGGAAAGTTCACCACATGGACGAACAAGCCAAAAAGGACCGTGACACGGTGGCGGACCAGAGTCACAACAGCAGCGACCAGCAGTCACCATCTGAGCAAGTCCCGGCGCCACCAGCAGCAGCCAACGGCCTGTCACGGCGCGAGGTCGCAACGGCGATTCCGAAGATTGCCGTCGCCGCCGCGGCTATGGCGCATGAACAGCCCGCAAACGCCGTCTATAACATGTTCTTTAACAAGGCGCCGCTTAGCAGCAGCATGTGGCTCTGCGGCGATAACGCCAATGGGAACCTCGGCATTGGCAACATCAGCTTGAAAAGCAGTCCGGTCCAGCTCGGTAGCCTGAGCACCTGGACCAGTGTCGCGGCAGGATTTCAGGCCGGCTACGCGATAAAGAATGGCAGCCTATGGGCTTGGGGTTACAACAACTATGGTGGGCTCGGCCTCAATGATACGGTCCTACGCAGTAGTCCGGTGCAGCTGGGCGGCCTCAATAATTGGGCGCAAATTTCCGCCAGCAAGTATAGCGCGGCTGGCGTCCACACCGACGGCACGATCTGGTGCTGGGGTTATAATGGCGGCGGTCAGCTCGGCAACAATGACACCAATTGGCTTAGCTCCCCGATCCAAGTCGGGACTCTCAGTGTCTGGACATCGGTAAGTGCCTCCGGCGGCAACTCGACAATCGCTAAACGCAAAGACGGGACCCTGTGGGGCTGGGGCAGCAATGGCTACGGCAGCCTGGGCGACCGCACCATCGTCAACAGAAGCAGCCCCGTTCAGATCGGCACCCTAAGCACCTGGAACCTCGTCGCCGCAGTCCAAGAGCACACCATGGCCACCCGGTTGGATGGCACGCTGTGGGCCTGGGGCCGCAATGACAGTGGCCAACTGGGCCTTCGCGACAGGAACCACCGCAGCAGCCCCGTGCAGGTCGGCTCACTCTCAACCTGGACGGTCATTAGCAACAGTCAGCTCTTCTCTGCCGCCATCAGATCCGATGGCACCTTGTGGGGCTGGGGTGATGACTTCTATGGCGAGCTTGGCCAAAATTCGACCTATAACAACAGGAGCTCCCCGGTCCAAATTGGCTCGCTAAGCACGTGGACTACGGTGAGCTGTGGCTACTGGTTTATGACAGCCAGACGCAACGATGGCACCATATGGAGCTGGGGAAAGAACTCCTACGGCAATCTGGGCCTCGGAGACACCGCCAATCGTAGCTCGCCGGTACAGATTGGTACGTTGTCGAAGTGGAGGAGTGTTACCGCTAGCGGTCCATATATCATCCTGCTCAAGCCTTAGATGTTCCCTGGGGGCACCGTGCCGTTTTGTCTCGAGACCGCCTCTGGTCGCCCGGTCATCCTGCATCGAACAGAGCAGTTCGTGGTCGTCAACAAACCCGCCGGCATGCCGACTCACCCGGGACCTGGTTGCGCTCCGGGATCCTCGCTGATGACCTGGCTGCGACGGCAACTTGGGCGCTGGGTCTATCCGGTGCATCGCCTCGACGCGCCGGTCTCGGGTGTTTTGCTCATGGCGCTCACACCGGAAGTGGCCAGCCTGCTTGCCGGACAGTTTGCAGGCCGCACGGTGACAAAAACCTACGTCGGCGTCTGCCGCGGCTGGCTGCCAGACAGCGGCAAGATCGACCACCCGCTGGGCCGCCTCGACAGCAGCGACACCGTGATTCAAGCGCCACAAGAAGCCATCACTGTGTTTAGCACCTTGGCGCGGTGGGAACTGCCCATCGCAGTTCGCCCCTACCCCACTTCGCGCTACTGCCTGGTCGAACTTCAACCCTTGACCGGTCGCACCCATCAGCTGCGCCGCCACCTAGCGAGCCTGTCCCATCCCCTCATCGGCGACACGCGGTATGGGGATGGTGCCCACAATCGGGCTTACCGCAGCCACCTGCAGGTGCATAGGTTGCTGCTGCACGCCAGAGACTTAGAATTCCAGGATCCCGACTCTGGCGAGGCCCTTAGCTTTACGGCGCCATTTGACCAGGTCTGGCAAGGGCTTCTGGCAAATGAGAACCAAATCGCCTCAATAACCTCATGATCCAACCGCCGCAACACGAAGCTGCCCGGCTTCTTCCTGTTGCACAGCAACGGCGCGAGCAAATTTAATTTCAAAACAGGTATTTGGGCTGTCGGTCACCACGGCAATCGTCGCCTTGTGTTCATCCAAAATAGCCTTGGTGATGGAGAGTCCCAAACCGGTGCCTTCGCCTACACTCTTGGTCGTAAAAAATGGTTCAAATAGCTTGTCGCGGACACTGTCCGGAATTCCGGGTCCTGAGTCTGTCACCCTTAACACGACAGATTCGGCATCATCAAACAGCGAAACTTTTACCCACTTCTTAGGCTGATCTTTCACTGCATCAATGGCATTGTTGACGAGATTGATGAGCACTTGCTCTATTTCGACTTCATCGCAAAGTATCTGTGCGTTGCCTTTGCAATCTATTTCCACAGGGGTCGCATGTTGATTTGATTTTGCTTCAATTAAAATGAACGCGTCTTGAACTAATTTCGAGAGTTCAATGACCTTTAATTCAGGTTTATCACCAGATCTTGAAAATTTTTTAAGGCCATTGACAATGTGAGCAATACGATTGCACGACTTTCTTATCACTTCAACCTTGGCGTCAAGTTTTTCGGGCTGGTCAGAAAACTTTGCTAATAGGCTAATCGATCCCGCAATGACTGCAAGAGGGTTGTTAATCTCATGAGCAATGCCGGCCGCCATCTCACCGAGGGAGGCGAGCTTGGCGCTTCTAATGCTTTTTGCTCTCTCGAACTCTAGAGCACGCCTTATTTTTACGTCCTCCGTGATGTCGTTTGAGATGCCGATGAGCAGGTGTGGCTCACCATTTTGGTCAAAGGTGGGGACCTTGTAAGTCTGCAACAGTCGCTTCCCATTGGGGGTGTCAAGCTCTTCCTCATTGATTTTGACTGTAGACTTGGTTTTGAACGCTCTGATGTCACTAGACATAAACTCATCAGCTTTGTCTTTCGGAAGCAGATCGTAGTCATTTTTTCCAATAAAGTGTTCTTGTTTAAGCCCGAGGAGCGATTCTCCAGCCTTACTAAAAAGTGAAAATTTCATGTTATTTTTGTAGTCTTTTACAAAAATCAATGATGGGACATTATTGAGAACCACTTCCATAAAGGATGCGACCCGCTCCCTTTCAAGCTCCGTCGCCCTCTGAGTGGTCACGTCGAAGTTGACTCCATGCATCATAATCGGCTGACCGGATTGGTCCCGAATGACCTTGCCCCTACCAGCAATGAACCTCTTGCCATCATATTTCGTTTGGATTTCAAAGACGGTATCAAATTCCTTTTTTCCGCTGATAGCCTGCGCAAGTTCATCAATCGCTGCTTGTTTTGATTCAGGGCTTAGGGTGCTCTCCCACGCCTGGTAGTGCCCAGAGAAATCGGCTTCCTTAACGTCATAGAGCTTGTACATGCTCTGGTCCCAGAATAAGGACTGATCAACCGGATTAAATTTCCATACGCCAATTTTTAATGCATCTAGAATAAAGCGGATGTCGCTCTGGGTATTGAGCAGTTCTGTCACATCCGTAAATGTACACGCCACGCGGCGACCCGACGGACCTTCGAAGGGCACCGCATTGATTTTGATCCACCGCTCGGTGTGATCAGGTAGAGCTAGACCCATGACCACGTCCTTAACGGGAGATCCCGTCTTGAGGGCAAGCATGGCGGGATGCTCTTCTCCAGGGAAAGGCGACCTGTCGTGCTTCATCGCTTTCCACGAAGGGTCCGTTGATGCCCGACCTCGCAGCTGATCTTCAGTCAAGCCGAGTATGGCTAAAGCTGCAGGATTGAAGCTTTCAATGGCGCCATTTGCATCCTGCAGCACCAAACCCTCCGCCATCGTTTCAAGGATTGTGATGGTTTCAATGTCGCGATCCTTTTGATTGGTGACATCCTCAAGAACCTTTGAAGCGGTGTCAGCTGTCATAGTAAGGTCCTTTCGATTTTGACAAAGGATACTCAGAGGCGATCGGAAGTTCACATCCAAGGGCCTAGCGACCATGTGGCGTCGGGCTGTCCCAGCCCAGCGGATCCAGTCGTCGAGTCAAGTTTTAATTAATGATCTAGGTAGTATACATACTTTCTTTGTCAGAAATACCCTGCAAATATTAGCCCTACTCGTCGGCTAGCTTTACCTCCCTGGTTCGAAGACCCTCAACCCAGCGGCCCTTCATACCGATAGCCTAATGGGCACCGGTTTTGGGGGGCTGTCATGACCGCTTCGGGATCTGAAGATCGCGTCGAGCTGACGGTTGACATACATCAGTACTTTCGCCGTGTCGGTATGATCAGCGACTTCCGCGAGCTGACTTGGCTGGGCTTCGACATGGGTATCTATGTAAGCATTTTCCCCCAGCATCTGGCTGCACAACTTCTGACATTCTGTCGAGAGAATCCGGAATACCATGTAGTTACTTCCGTTGACCCCGGACGTTGGGTCAATAAATACGTGCCTGATTGCCGATGCTATAAGCTCGCCAACGGCGACAAAAACCCGAACCTAGTGTTGAACCCACTGGTCAGTCCGGAGCGTGCGCTAGTCGACGAAGAGGTCATCTGCTCGGCTCTTACCATGCTTAACAACACGGATGCTGGTGACTAGGGACAGGCTCTCCAGAAGCCGACTCCGACACGGCCTTGCGCTTTGCAACGCCCATTGACCAGGTCCCGCAAGGACTTCTTGCAAATGAGAATCATTCTCTCCTAGAGTAGACCCTAGTGCTTCCAGAAGGAGCCAGCGTCAGGCTCCAAACACCTCAACTAAGGTGACAAGCATGCGCAAACCAATGACGCTTCTCTACGACTCTCTTTGCCCGGTATGCTCGCGCGAGGTGCGCCTCCTAAAACGCTTCGACCGTGCCGAAAACCTCACGCTCGTCGACATTGCGGCGCCGGACTTCGACCCCGCGCGCTACGACCTCACCCTCGAGCAATGTGTCGGGTCACTACGCGGCATCGACGCCGAGGGTCGTCCTCTCGATGGTATGGCGACCATCCGTGCGATGTACAGCGCGGTTGGTTTAGGGCCGCTGATGGGCTGGACGACCTGGCCAGGGGCGCGTCAGCTCAGCGACCTAGCGTACCGTGTGTTTGCCCGCTTCAGGCCGCGATTTTCTAGTTTTGATCCAAACCAATGCGCAAGCGACCGCTGTCGTCCGAAGGGAGCTGTCCATGGCAAGCCATAACGGACGAGTGTACCTGATCGTAGCGGCGACCAGCGGCATCGGTTCGGCGTTGGCGCGTCGACTAACGACAGCCGGGGCCAAGGTCGCCCTTGCTGCGAGAAATACGGCGGCACTCGACGCGCTCGGCGCACAGCTCGGCGCTGGTGAGTTCGGCCGCGGCCCGCATCGGCTTGCCGAATCACGAAGCGATTGCCGCGGCAAAGGCTGCGGTCGAGGGAATGGCTCTGTCTGCGGCGGCGACCTATGCGAAAAATGGCATCCGCGTCAACTGCGTCGCCCCAGGACTCACGCGGACGCCACTCACCGCGAGCCTCACGCGAAGCGAAGCACAGCTTAAAGCCTCAGTTGCTATGCATCCCCTTGGCCGCATCGGCGAGCCAGATGACGTGGCTGCTGCCATAGACTGGTTGCTCTCACCTGAGAGCGCTTGGATCACCGGTCAGGTGCTCGGTGTCGATGGTGGATTAGCCACCGTGAAAGCGCGGCCTTCCGGCGCCTAGAGGATGTTCTTAACGCGGAGCTAGCAGCCATGACTAAACAACCAAGGCGAGCTGCGGTGATCGGAGCAGGGCTGTGCGGCCTCACCTGCGCCCATGACTTGGCGCAAGAAGGTTGGGACGTACAGGTGTTCGACAAGAGCCGCGGCTTAGGCGGCAGACTTGCCGTCAAACGCCTTCCTGACCTTGGCAACGTCGATCTCGGAGCGCAGTTTATGACGGCAAGCACGGTCGCGTTTGCGACACTTCTGGCCACGGCAGCGGCCAAGGGGCAGGTTGCGCCGTGGCAAGGCTCCGTCGCCTATCTCACAACCAAAGGCCGCGAGGACGCAAAGGAGCAAGTGCGCTGGGTGGGCGTTCCTGGCATGAACACTTGGCTAACCGAACTGTGGCCCCGCCAGGCGGTACGGTTTGAAGAGCGCATCGAGTCGTGCGACCGCCTGGCTGATGGCAGGTGGGTAATCAATGATAAACGCGATAAACTTTATGACGCCGTCATCTTGGCGATGCCGCCCGCTCAGGCTGCGGACTTAGCCCGCGGCACTAGTCTGGAGGCGCCGCTGCGCAGCGTGCCTATGACGCCCTGCTGGGCTGGACTTGCGCTTTTTGAACGATCGCTGCGCGTCGATTTCGTCGCAGCTTTTATCCGTGGCGGCCAGCTTGACTGGATTGCCAACAATCAGACGAAGCCGGGACGAACCGAGCATCCTGCCGCGTGGACGATTCATGCGGGCGGAGCTTTATCGACACAGCTGATCGATCAGCCTAAAGAGGTCGTGGCAAAGCACTTGATGATGGCCGTTGCGGCGGAGATTGGTATCGACTTACCGCCCGGTCACATAGAACTGACGCATCTGTGGCGCTACGCATCGCCGCAACTCGCAACCGCTCCTGGCATCCTGTGGGATGCTAACATTGGCCTTGGTGCTGGCGGGGACTGGGCCATTGGTGGGCGTGTCGAAGGCGCTTTTACGGCGGGAAAGCAACTGGCTGCGGCCGTCTGCGCTTCTTGAACATTTGCTACTGCGAACAACGCACACTCCCGCCTACCGCTGCATAGATTAAATAGTTGAAACCCAATCCTTACCGGTGAGGTCGCGATACTTCTTCAACAAATTCTTCTGGGCAAGCTCAAACTCAGTTTTATCACCATATGGAATTTGTTGAGTAACTACCCGGTCATTAATCTCTTCCAGAGTGTCGTTGATGAGGGCAACGACATCCGCTTTCAATATGTACTTTCCATTGTATGTTTTATTTTCTTGTAATAATCCTAACTCAATATCAACTTTAGTAACCCAGCTCATATAATATAAAGCACCGGCATTACCACCTGCAACAGCGGGACTAGCTAATGCCACATCAATTGAATCTAAAGCGGATTCAGGGTCATACAAGCCAAAAGTTCTGTTATAGCTATCTGAATACGTTTGCGCATAAACACGATGAAGTGCTCCTCCTTGCCAATTTAGTTCGTCATTTACCCAAGGATGCTGCATTAGATCCGAATACGCTCTTGAAAAACGCGGATAAGAGGTTCTACTTGCGTGGTTAAAGTTATGAACGCACGCAGCCCTAAAAACGTAGTATTGGGGCATCTCTTTGCCCATAGCCTGCGGGCTAATTCTATCAATGAGACCTCCCTTGCGACATTCATTCCATGAGCTAATATCAGAACCTGGCGCCGGAGTACGGCAAAAGCATAGCTTAGCAAGCTCAATCCGAGCTTGTTGGTCGCCATCAGGTCCTATGACTTCGTCTTCTAGCAGGATGAGGTTTGCCTGCTGCGTTACCGCCTCCAATTTGCCCCATTTGTCTAACGCCTGATCAGCCATAAGACGATAGAGTCTGCGCAATGCCTGGATTTTGCCGCGGTCAGTACCCAATTGGTCCCACAAAGCCTCGGTCTCCTCACGGGTCACTAAATGAACTTGCGGCGGACGGTCCCACATCACCGCTATCTGCAGCGACTCGATAAAAACCCGAGTGCCTGGCGAGATGTTGCCGATCTGCACATCCAAATCATCGACCGCACCGTCAAATTGCAGACCTCCAACGTCCACATCGCTCCAACCTCGCAGGCCGGTAAATTTGAATGGCGTTGGATTGCTGCTGCGTCCCTGAGTATGCACCGTAATATCAAAGGATCCCTCAATGGGAGCATGCGGGGGCGCCAAGTCATAGGCCTGAGCACAGATGCGCACGATCGTGTGAAAATCGCCCTTCACAGCATCTAAGGGCATATCTATATTTGAGATGATGTTGTTTGTCGGGCTATGGTTGCGATCACTGTAAATAAGCGGTTTGTGATTGGTGTGGCAGTAGGAGTCGGAAGGGCTACCGTCATGCCAGTCTCCGTCATGATCACCATCGGATTTAAGACCCTCGCGAACGTCCATATAGAGATAGAGGTCGCGCATGCCGGCTGCATTTGGAGCAAAGTCAAAATAGCGACTTTTGTCGGCCGATTCGTCCTTAAGCCCGGAGGATTTTTTTGGATGGCATGACCAAGTCGCCATGGCGATCAAAATAAAAGTAAGAAAGTATCGATTGCTGATCATCGCATCGTCTCCTAGTTCGTATGGTTGCATCTGATTCGCTACAGACATCAATTGCAATGCCTATGCCAGCGCCAAACACACCACCGAATCACTGACGGATCATATCTAAACTATATTCATTTATGTTCTCAGATGCGCTGATCACGACTTCGCCCAGGGTGGCGAAAATGCATCAATCTGGACCAAAATCGAGACACGTTTTGGTAAAACCCTCGACTCCCATCGACTGCGCCAATGGTTACAGCAGCTTACGGACTGGCACATCTGTTGCAGGGTTGTAGGTAGCAAATACTCACTTAAGTACATTTAAAAAGCGCCCCAAGCAAACAACCTTTGATAGGCGGAGATGATCTATGAATCTGCGACTTTGTATTTTTTCCATCACTTCCATAGTGGTATCTGGATGCCAGACAACAGGTAAACACTCAGGATCGTCCAAGACGAGCTCGGTTGCTCCCGCTGTCCTAGATAGCACTGCAGACAACTTACTGAGCTGTGCATCGGATGGCTATAGTTTGACCTACTGTCGACTCAACAAGACCCAACTCATACCATCCTTACCAATCCATGCCAGCATCACCATGACTTACACGCTAGGATGTGGGCCAACAAAGGGTCGATCGGCTCTGCAGTTCAAGCAGCAAGGCACCACAGGTATCTTGTTGTCCTATATGACTTCGGATACGCCGCTTCCGATCGAAGGCACCGGACCATTTGTTTTAGAAGATGTCGGGGGAGAGTTCTTCAATGAGACCTTTGACACGTCGCGACCATGCAATTTAAAGGTTTCCTGGGATGTGCTACCCAGCGGGACTCAGCTAAAAGCTTGGAGCGACAGCAGCGCGGCCATTGTCGCTGCGATCAAGGACAACGTCGCAATCTATGCGAAGCGTGCGGATCTCGACTTTTGGTACCAAACTCACCTGGAAAACCCTGAAAAAGACACCATTCTGCAGCAGCAGATCGATGCCCTAAAGGAAGGGACTGCCTCTGAGAGAAATTATGCTAAACAGCTCGCCAAAATCATCAATCAGGCATCAAAGGATGAGATTTTTAAACCATACGACATCATCAAAGGCGAGATGACTAAGCAGGTTCAAAGCGCCAATGACCTGATCGCTGCGATGGCACCCTATACCACTCCAGTACTACAGGCAGCGCTAAACGCCAAATCTCAGTCCGATCGAGATGCCAAAATCAAATTGAAAGCGGACTTCGACAAGGTTGCAACGGACCTACAGGCTAGCATTAAAACAACCCCAGACGCAGCCGGCACATAAAGCCACCCGCGAGGAGACCTGCGATGAACACGACTTTGTCTCGATACCGTAAAGTGACACTACTGCTGCTACTGGCCGTTGTCAGCGGCCAGGCGACCGGATGTCGACGCCGCAACTCGTCAGGGCTAGAGGACATGAGGACGAGCAACGGCGATGGGATGACTTTTGAACGAAAAATGGATGCCGCCCGCAAAATATTGGACATGAACCAGGCCTATGTTGCCGCTCGCAATTTGTACCTTAGCAAAGACGGCCTTCTCGACCTGGGTAAAGCGATGGCGGAACAGACGCACAACTGGACGGGCGAATGGAAGGTGGCGCTAAAGTTTATCGACTCAGCATCTGCATTGCCGATCGATCAGGTGCATAAGCAGCTCGCTACCCAGTTCGAGAAGCAGATGGGCGCACTGACCGATATCTCCCGGCTAAGCGATGAGGTGGAGTACGCTGGCGTCATGATCAAGGCAAAATTGGCATCTGCGCCCACCATCACCTACGCCGTGACCGGCTATGAGCAGGGATACGAAGCCGAAGTCGCGGCCCTGAAAAGCCTTAGCAACTCAGTGGACGCCTTTGTCAGCAACGCCAAAGCACATCGCGACAACCTACGCGAGCAGGGCGGGACCATCACTAAGCTACTGAACCATCGCTTGGTTGGCGCTTTCACGGCGGCGAAGATCAACGACCTACAGCGGGCCATTGACATGATCAACGAGCTCTTGCTCGCTGAAGCGACACTACAGCCCATTGAGCGGCATATCCAACGGGAATATCTGCGCTTAAGCGCCCTATCTACTGCGGGACGGGCGTTTCGTCTTGGCGATGAAACACCTAGGTTCTTAGCCGCATGTGCCAGCGCTGCAGCCGCAGTAGACGCTACAGTGGTTGGTGCGGACTACCGGGATGCTAGCAAGCGACGTATGAACAGCCTGTGCTTAGATATGCAAGCAACGGCGGTCGATATTCAGGCCGACCACGTCGGTGATTTGGTGGCGGAAGCGACCGCCCGTCGTATAGCCAAAGCTAAGATTGCCTGTGAGTCCAAGGCCCCAACCAAAATTCAGTGCGCCACGTACGCTTGGATTGCTGCGCTAACTCAGTCGGATATTGCGGCTCTGCCGACGATTCAATTGCATGCTCTGGAAAATGCCTTGGACCAAATGGAAGCTATTGCACCCGTTAAACCTTAATGATGCGAGGACTAACCGTGTCGAATAAACAAATTATATTATCCTGCCTGGGACTTTTGTTGGCCTTGGCCGCATCTGAAGCCGGAGCCAAGGTCGTTACCTCAGAGGAAGCCGGCAACAACAAGGCTACGGATGTAAGCAAGGACAGTGTCAACAATGATACCGACCCAGACGGTACGGTCCACAAAAAAGGGGTGGTCGTAAATCCTGGCGACAATCGGATTATTGAGATCGACCCCAAGACCCTAAGAAAGATTAAAGCAGAGAACCAAGCGCCCTTCAAAAGCCCTTACGACATCTTGGACCCTCAAACCAAACAGCCCATCAGCGGAGATACTATTCTCAAGGTACCTACCGGCGACATGCCAGCCAAAGAGTACTACGAACACCTCAATGCCTATCAGTCAGCACTCAATGCCGATGGACATGATTTGAAAAAAAGTATTGTCGAGCCGATCCGCGTCGTCGAGGTGATCAAAAACCTCGAGCAACTCGAGGAAAAATCCGCGGAGCAAAAAAAATCGGTAAAGAACAAGGATGAAAGCATTATGGATACAATTCTTGACCCGGCTAAGGTCTACGAGGAGGCTAAGTCGGCGGGACAAGATGCCATAAAGGGTGGAATCAAGGACCTGTACCGGCTCGCCATGAGCAAAGCCAAACCGATCCCGCTGATCAACCAAAATCCTCCGCAAGCTCGAATCGTTCTTGAGCCGTACAATGACCTGCATAGCCTGCTCGACAAAGAGTGGACCCTTGATATCCTGAGCAATGACACCTTTGCTGTCACGGGCAAAGCGTCCATGCATGCCGGTATCAACCTCAAAGAACTCAGCGCTAATGCCAATGCTAACGTCGAGGCCAAGGTCTTAGGCCATCCCTTCAAATTAGTGAATGGTATCGTTACCGGCAAACGCAGCTTAACCGAAATTTCGACGGCTAAAGTACAACTCAGCTTTGTCGGCAAAGAGGTGTACAATCAGACCTGGCAGGATAAGTCGATACTCATCCACGCCCCCGATGAGAAGAGCGTCCGCGGTATCTCGGTGCGTAGCTCGCAGAAATTCAGCTTCGCTGTGGGTCCTGTACCGATGACAGGAGAGGTCGGCGGTGCCGGACTGGTAGCCTATGATTGGACCATCGGCCTAGAAGGCAACGGGGGGGCAGCTGCAGCCATCGGCACCGCGCAAGTTGACGGGTTTGCCAATGTAGCTGCTGATATCGAAATCGCCCGGATTGGTGTCGGAGGCATCTTGACCCTGGTCAGTCAGACCTTGCGACTCGATGCAAAAATGGGCTTAAAGTTCGACCCGGCAACCTCTGAGCCACAAGTCGAATCATCTATCGAAGCGACCAGCTTTCTCAAAGTATTGCAGGGCAACATATTCGCCTTCGTCGCAGCCTACGTACCAACCTTCGACATCCCGCCCTTCGAAGAAAAGCAGTGGTCCATGGACATCTTCTCGTGGCCCGGGATCGTCCTCGGCGGCGGATCCGAGCCGAAGGTAATTTTTAGCCTAAAAAAGAAGTCCGACAAGACCGGATACACGCTCGAAGGTGCACCTGACCCGGATGATTTTAGAGATATGCAAGCGGAAAAGCAGCTCGATAGCTCGTTCAAACTCGCTCTCGAAACGCTCAAAGCGGACAGCGACACAATCGCTAGCAACACCAACGAAGCCGCTGGATACTTGAGCGTCTCACGCGACGAACTTAGTAGATGGATCCTCGACGCTAGTAACTAGTCCGTTGTGAATGACGCATTTAACATGACCACCTGAGGCTCATCCGATGAAATTCTCGAAAATAATCTTATCAATGACCGCTGTCATCATCGTTACTGCATGTGTCTATTACAAAGCTCCTGCAGTCAGCGTCGGCAAATTTGGCATGACATCAACTAAACCAGGGATGATAGCGTCCATGCCCCTCACGACGACGCAGCGTTCTCCACTCTTAGTCGCCGAAGTCGGCCACGTCTACCGCTACCACCTCCACTACAGTGCCTCCGGATCGCTGGACCTGGCCGCTGTACTAGGAAACGGTGCGTCAGGACAGCCCAGACAAACCAGCAGCACAAAAGCAGAGGGTGAGCTAGAACTCGCTTGTATAAGGTCTGGGGATCAGCCGTCCTTCCTGGGGCGCATCAGCCTTAGCCAGTTGGCGCTGCGTGCTAACGGGCAAGAATCGACCGCGACAAGTGAGCGCGCAGTCAGCGATCTCACTCGCCCCTTCATAGTGACCATTGGATCAGAAAAGCGTTCCTTAAAGGTTTCTATTCCGACAAACACCGCCGTCATGAGTGCTAATCTCCTGCGCGAGATCTTCAGGGCTATGCAGATAGACCTACCAGGTGGTGAGAACCTACCTGAGAGTTGGTCAACCATAGCCGCCGATGCTAACGGTGAAGTCAGCGCTACCTATCTGCTCACGGGCATTCGCGGCGACATACTTACCCTCAAGAAAACCAAAACTCCAGTAGTGGCCTCAGTTCAAGCGACCGAGTCACTCACTTTGACCGGGGAAGCGCAGATCGATGTCGATATGAAAAGCGGTTGGTTGCGCAATTTGACTAGTGAATTTGTCTATGATGCCAACCGCGGTAGCACGGCGATCGGGCATTCTGAGACCAGTGCCGACTTCGTCTGGACAGGCGAAAGTGCAGATCTGCCAACCTGGGCTTTAGAAGCTTCTACCGACCCACGGTCCTTTAAAGACCTAGCGATGACTGCTGCGGATATGAACAGCGCAATCGAAGCGCAGCTGAATCGGAAAGCACTCGGTGACGCGACCTTTGACTCGCTCAAGGCGGAATTGGATAGGGCCGATATTGAGCAACGATCAGGTCGCGAAGTCGATATTCATGCCAGGACTCGTCAGATCAACCAACTTTATGCCTGGCTCGAACTACATCCAGAAGATGCCCCGCGATTCTCTGCACGCCTTGCCGAAGTTCCTCAGGACAGTGAAAGCTTTTCCCTGCTACTCGGGTCGCTGTATCAGACCGGCCATCACGAGGCCCAGCAAGCTTTGATCGAAGCCCTAGGTACACTGAGCAGCAACGGCGGCAAAACGGTCCAAATCCTCGCCGTGAGTGGCCTGATTGCCCACCCCGATCAGGCGCTGGAAGACAGTATCCGCAGCATACTCGCGACCTCGCACGACCCAGTTATTTCGAACACCGCAGCCCTTGCCTTGGGCAACATCGCAGGCAGCCTCGACCACGACCTTGCGCGTCATAAGACCTTAGTAAAAGATCTCGCAGCATATCTTCAAAATGCCGCCGACCTTAACCGTCAGAATGCACTTATCGCCTCGCTCGGTGGGACCATGGATCCTGAGGTCATCCCAACCTTAGCAGCTTTGACCCATGCCCCATCCGATGACGTTCGCGGCGCTGCTGCCTCTGCACTGGCACGCATCCCAGATGCGAAAGCTGTTGATGAAGTGGTCATGGTCGCCACCAGCGATGCCGATGAGAGCGTTCGCTACTCGGCAACCGAAAGCCTCTATGAGGCCCGATTGACCACCTTAGCCAACAACCATTCATTGATAGAAGCACTCGACAAAGAGGACTCGGTCCGCATTCGCGCTTCCCTCGTCCGAGCACTTTGGGCACATCGATCCATTGGTGGCAAAGCCGACCAACGAGTACGCAACGCCGCCGTAGCCGATGATTCGGCGGAGGTGCGCAAGGTGGCGCGAACCTTGATAGTCGGCCACGACACCCCGACATGAGCAAAAGCTTAAGCTGTCAGCTCGAAGTGGTGTTCCTTATCTTTCGCCCTAACCCCTAAAACTCCTACGGATATCCTCCAGCTCCTAGCCAGCCCTTATTGCAATTGAGAATCATTCTCTTTTGGGTTGACCCCCTACCCCGCCTTTGCTATATCTCAGCCCACATGGATCTTGCGGCCTTCGGCGCCCACCGCCCGGCCATCCCTACCCGGTTTAAGAGGCCTCATGCGTTTTTACCCTGCCTTGTCTCTCATGTTCCTCGTACCATTCGCCACAACGGCCCTGCATGCCGAAAGCGAACCTCACGTCGCCGCCGCACCACCGGCCGACCTTCGCCAACTCAAGGTGTCGGGTTACGGCGATCTGCAGTTCTCTTACTTAAACTACGGCGCTAATCGCAATCTCAAGCATGGCGCCCAAAAGGACTCGCGACTCATCTTTGATGCCAGTCGTTTTACTGTCGAAGTCAACGGACTCTACGCGCCCTACGATGTCGAGTTTACCGCCGAGGTCGAATTCGAACACGGCGGAACCGGCACCGCCAAAGAACTCGAGTATGACGAGTCGGGCGATTATCAAAACGATGTCAGCAAGGGCGGTGAGGTGTCGCTCGAAGAGTTCAACCTAAAAAAGAGCTTTGGCGAACACTATAGCCTGGCCGTCGGTCGAGTCGAAGTCGCCGTCGGACTATTGTCGCAATACTCGCTGCCAACCGACTACCTAGGCGTGCAACGCTCGGAGACCGAGACCTCGATGCTGCCAGGCAAGTGGACCGAGATGGGTGCGAGCTTCGCCGCTGAGTACGAACCCGTGCAGTTTAAGCTGCAGGTCGTCAACGGCCTCGACTCAACGGGTTTCAGCTCGCAGTACTGGATCGCCAAAGGCCGGCAGGGACGCTTTGAAACCATCTCCGGCACCGGATTGGCCGGCGTGGTCAGAGCCGACGTGACCGCTATCCCTGGTCTGCTCATCGGCGCATCTTATTACTACGGCAACACCTCGGCCAATCGGCCGCAGCCCGACCTAGCCCGCACCTGCGCCAGTGTCGACCTAAACAAAGTTGCGCCGTGTGGTTATATCAGTGCACCGGTGCAGATCTTCGATCTGCACGCCGCCTTCCAGGTCGCCAAAGTGCGAGGCAGTGCCGCCTTCATCCAGGGCAGCCTCGGCCATGCCGACCTCGTTTCGGAACGCAACAGCCGCGTCTCCAACGCCCTCCAGGTCTACCGCTCACCCGTCGGCTCGGCGGCGCGTGGCGCCTGGGGTGAATTCGGTTATGATATCGCCAGCCTCGTCGGCTTGAGCGAGAAGCATCGACTTGAGCCTTATGGACGCTATGAAAGCTACGACACCATGTTTAAGACGACCGCGAACGTCGTCAAAAGCCCGCGTTCACAGCGTCGCGTCACCAGTGTCGGCGTGGCTTATGCCGCGAGTAAGGCCCTATTTGCCAAGCTCGGCGCCAGTCAGCGTGCCTACGGTGATCATGAGCTAAACAAAGAGGGTTCGATTGATCTCGGCCTTGGTTTTATCTACTAAATCTAAAATTCAGCCCGTTGGAGCAAGGACACATGATGCGTTTTATCTATGTTTCTAGTTTGGTGATGGCCCTAGTTGGCTGCGACAAAAGCAGTGGCGGCAAAGGCAATCAGACAGACGTCAACCACTCCCTGGATAGCAATCCCGCCGAGCAAACACAGATGCTCACCGACACCGTGGAAGTCGTCATCATCCCCACCTATCAAGAACTATCGAAGCGCGCCGACGCTTTGCTCGTTGCGGTGACCACCTTCGATAAAGACCGCTCCCAGACCAATCTCGATGCCATGCGCGCCGCTTGGAGCGCGACGCGCTCGCCGTGGGAACAAAACGAGGGCTTTCTTTTTGGCCCAGTGGAAATCGGCGGCTACGACGAGGCCATTGACACCTGGCCCCTCAACGCCACCGATCTGCGCAAGGTCCTCACCACGACCACCACCGATGCCAAGATCGCCACCGCCGATCGCAATCAAAAGGGCTTTCACGCCGCGGAATTCGTCATCTACGGCGAAAACACGGCCAATTTTGCCAGCTTCAAACCAGTCAGCGCCTTCACCGACAACGAGATGGCCTATCTGAGTGCCGTCGTTCGCGCCATCAGCAAGATCGGTCAGCAACTGGCTGCTGATTGGAGTACCGCGCAAGGCGACAAGCCAGCCTACAAAGACACGTTGATCACGGCTGGAGAACCCGGCAACACCACCTACCCGTCACGCCAAGCGGCGATGCAGACCCTGATTGAAAAGATGGCCGGCATCTGTCACGAAGTCAGCAGCGCCAAGATCGCCACGCCGTTGTCGACGCGCGCTGCTAGCGATGTCGAAAGTCAGTTTAGCTTCAATTCGCTCAAGGACTTCGCCGACAATGTGCGCAGCGTCCAAAACATCTACACAGGTACTTATCCAACGACCGGTAAAAGCGGTGCGTCGCTTTCGGCTCTGGTCGCCAAGAGCAACCCAGATCTCGATCAGCGCATGAAAAAGGGCATCAACGATGCCATTACCGCCATCCAGGCTATCCCGGAGCCGTTTCCCAAGGCCATTGCCGACAGCAGCAATGATGCCGTGATCTCCGCGGCACAACACGCCCTAAACGACTTGGAAACGCTGCTGCTGAACGACGTTGAGGCCCTGGTCAAATAACTTCAGGCGAGCGGAGGAGCTGCAGTGCAACAGTCGAATGCCGGGACCCATCGTAAGAACGATCATCAGCTGGGCTTGACGCTGCTCCTTGGGCTTTGCTTTGGCCTTGGCCTCGGCGCATGTCACGGCAGCGGCAAACAAAAGGACAACCCTGCGGTCGTTGCGCTCAATGGCCATGGATCAGGCGAAAATGCGGTCGGTTCCGTCGGCCCGGCGGCATTCAACGAGCCTGTTTCCTTTCTCAGCGACGATGAAGGTGAGCTACACAGCAAAGGCGACCGACTCACCGAGGCCAAATACATCCCCGCACCCGCAGCGGTCAACCCGGGGCTTGGCCCATACTACAACAACACCTCCTGTGTCGGCTGCCACCGCAGCGATGGCCGCGGCCGTCCGGTGCTGGCCAGTGAGGGCAACGGGTCACAGCTGATCGTCAAACTCAGTTTAGCCAGCGGCGGCGACCCTGAAGAGCCAGGCGGGTCCATTCCCGTACCTGGGCTCGGTACGCAGTTGCAAGATCAAGCGATCCCGGGCGAGGTTGCTCCAGCGACCGGCCAACTCAGCTGGGTGACCAAAACTGTCACGCTAGACGACGGCACGGCCGTCAAACTAAGGTCGCCGCAGGTGACCATCACCAAGGCCGATGGCAGCAAGCTCCCGGCTGAGGTCTTGACCTCGGTCCGTCTGCCGCCAGCTTTCATCGGCTTGGGCTTACTTGAGGCCGTCAGCGATGACTGGCTCATCGCCAATGAAACCGCCAGCAGCAACACACCAGGGCGCATTCCTGGGCGCTTGAATCACGTCTGGAGTCGCAGCAAACAACAAGAAGCGATTGGGCGCTTTGGCCGTAAAGCGACCAAGGCCTTGGTCGAAGACCAAGTGGCCGCAGCCCTGGCCTTGGATATTGGCCTGGACAACAGTCTGTTTCCAGGCAAAGACGGCGCCATTGAAGCCAGCGATGAGGCCATGCAGGCGCTGAGTTTCTATGTTCAAACGCTCTCCGCCCCCGTGCCCCGCACCAGAAAGAGTGCGGCGGCCTTGCATGGCCAAGTGCTGTTCCACGACATGGGCTGCGGCGGCTGCCATCAAGATGCGATGCGCACCGGCTTAGAGCACAAAATCGCGGCACTACGCAATCAAGAGATCCATCCCTACACGGATCTACTGCTCCACGATATGGGTCCGGATCTTGCGGATCACCGTCCCGACTTCATGGCCAGTGGCAGCGAATGGCGCACGCCGCCGCTGTGGGGGATCGGCGTGCAGCAAACGGTGACCTCGGCTGCTTGCTTCCTGCACGATGGACGGGCGCAGACCCTGACCGAAGCCATCCTCTGGCACGGCGGCCAGGCGCAGGGAGCGCGCGAGGCGTTTCGCAAGCTGCCGGCGCAGGACCGCAACGATCTGCTGGCCTTTCTCGGGTCCCTGTAGTGACTTGAAGTGCACGGGGATTCATGGGACTGTTGAGCTGAAATGCGGCAAGTCAGTGCCCTTAGTGCACAACGCAGCCAGTTCCCCTACCAAAGGCACCATGCCATGACGACGCGGCGTATTCAGAGTTTTGAATTCAATGATTCCGCCGCGACACCGCTGGCGATTAAAGAAAGCATCGTCGAGACCCTGAGCCGTGGACTGGAATGGGGCGGGATCTTGACCAGTGTCGCCAAGCCCTTCGCGGCCTTTACAAAGGCGGCGAAGGTGCACGAGGTCCTCGACCTGTGCTCTGGAGCCGGGCGACCGGTGCGCATCCTAGCACGAGCGATGCGCCAGAATGGCAGCGCCGTGCCGCGGTTTTTACTCACCGATATGATGCCCCATCCCGATGCTTGGAATGCCCTGCAGCTGGAAATGCCGGAGACGATCGAGTTCGTACCGACGGCGGTCGATGCGACGGCCGTCGGCGCCGCGTTATCGGCGCAGCGCGCCAGGTTGATCATCAATGCGCTGCACCACTTCCCGCCCGAGACGGCCAGCGCACTGCTCGCCGATGCGGTGCGCAACAAGGCACCGATCTTCATTGCGGAATGCTTTGAGCGCGGTTACCACAATTTTTTACCCTTGATGCCACCGCTATTTTTGGCGCATCTGGCCAATCCCCTACTGGCCCCACGCCATAAACTGAGCAAAGCCGTGCTCACCTGGCTGACGCCGATCATCGCAATCGCCGGCCTGTGGGACGGCTTTGTCAGCTCGATGCGGGTCTACTCAGAAGCGGAGCTACGCGGCATGGTCGCTGGTTTTGGCGCTGACTTTGAGTGGACTTACGGCACCTTTGGCTTCGGTTTTGGTGGCAAAGGCTACTACTTCCACGGGATGCCAAAGCAGGATTAGGCATCCTGGTGCCGATAGTGCGGCCGCATCCACATCATCCGCTGATGGGCGTATAACTCGGTTTAAGCAGCTTGTGACCGTCGGTGCAATCCAGCTTTGGGTCGCCGACAAAGTCTTTGTAATAGGTCAGAACCGGACCATCCGGTGCGTCGGGCTCCAACTGGCAGGTTCCGACCTTATTGGCAGCTGGACAAGCACTGAGAGGTGCCTCACTGCAGGCGACCGACTTACCTGAGCGCATCGCCACGCAAAGACCAGGCTTGGATTGACAAGCCGTGCCAGAGGTCTGGGAGGATGAGGCCTTTTTACAGGCAAACGGTACGACCAAGAGCGACCATATCAACATGACCACGCCTTTTTGCATCGACGACTCCCTCACAAAGTAAACCTTGGGCCTATCATAGCTGATCTCAGCTCAGCTTGTCACGGCGGCCTGACTCATAGTAGCTATTGTCTAATCAGCAGCTCCCACGACGTGCCTGAGCACCTGCGCTTGCAGATGGACATCGATCTGCGCCTGCGCCTCCGCCGCTTGGGCCTGAGCCAGCACCACTTGTGCCGTCGTCACGTCGAGAAAGGTGGCGGCACCGACCCCATAACGAGCCTCGATGCGCTCGAAGGATTTGTTTGCAACCGTGACACCATGCCGCGCCGTTGTTGAGGTGTCCCTGTAGCTGCTTTGAGAAGGAATCTTGGACAAATGGGCCGTGATCGACGCCGCTTAGCGATTGGTGTTGGGTCTGCCGAGTCAGGTCATTTATGTTGAGACCAACATCCAGACGCGGATAATAGGAAAGACAGGAGGGCAGGATTTATGCAACAAAGCCGACTAGAGGTGATGCCCAAAGATACCCAAAGGCGAGGTGTTCCCCATCGACCACAGCTCCAAGGTTGTCCTAGAACCCAGTTGGAAAGCGGCCCTGGCGGACGAGTTCAACCAGTCCTACATGCGCCAATTGCTGCAGTTCCTGCAGCAGGAAAAACTGGCGCGCAAGCTCATTTATCCGGCCGTCCCAGAGATCTTTGCCGCACTGAATCTGACGCCGCTTCCGGCGGTGAAAGTCGTCATCCTCGGTCAAGACCCGTACCATGGTCCAGGGCAAGCGCATGGGCTGTGCTTTTCCGTCCGCCCCGGCGTACCGGCGCCGCCTTCCTTGGTGAATATCTTTAAAGAACTAAGCCAAGACCTTGGGATCGCCCGTCCCGAGCATGGATGTCTGGAGGCGTGGGCGCAGCGCGGCGTCTTGCTGCTCAACAGCGTCCTCACCGTGGAGCATGGACTTGCCGCCTCGCATGCCCGAAGAGGCTGGGAGCAGTTCACCGACCGCATCATCGACGTCATCAACAGCGAGTGCGACGGGGTCGCCTTTGTCCTCTGGGGCGCCTATGCCCAAAAAAAGGGGGAGAAGGTCGACCAGAGGCGGCACTTGGTGCTCAAAGCCGTGCACCCGTCGCCGCTATCAGCGCACCGCGGATTTGCCGGCAGTAGGCCTTTTTCCCAAATCAATGCGTATTTACAAGAGCACGGCAAAGGCCCGATCGATTGGCGGTTGCCGCCGTGCGCCAAGGTGTCTTCTGCGGTACAATAGTGCCAAATCCATCCACAGGAGACGCCCATGGACAAGATCAGTCATGACACCCTGCTCAAGCAACTCAACTGGCGCTACGCCGTCAAGAAATTTGACCCGAGCCGTAAGATCGCCGCCAAAGACTGGGAACTACTCGAGGAATCGCTGCGCCTAGCGCCATCGTCCTACGGCCTACAGCCCTGGCGTTTTGTCGTCGTCCAGTCGTCGGACCTGCGCAAGAAGTTGACTCCGGTATCCTGGGGCCAACAACAGGTCGAAGGCTCCTCGCACTTTGTCGTATTCACCCACCTCAAGGCTTTGGACGAGGCTTATGTCGAGCGCTACATCAAGGAGATCGCGACGCAACGCGGCATCGGCGTCGCCAACCTAAAGGGCTTTCATGACGCCATCGTCGGCGACGTGGTTAAGGGACCGCGCGCCGCCATCGCCGCGCAGTGGACGGCTCGCCAAGCCTATATCGCCATGGGGTCGCTGATGACGGTGGCCGCGCTGTTGCACATCGACGCCTGCCCGATGGAAGGTCTCGACCCAGTGCAGTATGACCAGATCTTGAATCTGGGGAAAACTCCCTACGCTACGGTCGCCGCCGTGGCCCTTGGCTACCGTGCTGCCGACGATGAGTTGCAGCATGCCAAAAAGGTCCGCTTTGCCAAGAAAGACATCATCCACACCGTCTGAGTGCCAGATGCTGGCGCCAGCTACGGCCGCGGCGCCCAGGATTGCCGGCAATTTGCCCCCCCGCTTCTTGCCTTTTTATCCTCCGGTTGTTCTAATGGAGATCATCCTCTTTAGCGTAACCGTTTAAAACTTTGCCCGGCCCCCGAGGCAGACGCGTGACTCAGTCGCCAGCCTTGTGTTGGGACTGGGCCCGCAGGTCGTTTCCAATGTTTATATCTCGCTCTAGCCAGGTCGGCCTGGCGCTGCGCATGCTCTCGTATTTGAAATACCTTCGACTGACGGCCTTGATCACGGCCACGGTCATCGTCGGCAGGATCTGCAGTGAGATCCTGTGCGTCTACTTTTTGAGCCCGACGATCACCTCGGTGGCCGCGCATATTCCGCATCAGGCGGGAGCTGCCGGCGCGGGGTTCTGGGACTGGCTAAGCGGCTCGAGTACCACCGTCACCGAGCTACGCCGTCTGCTGCTGTGGATGGCCCTAAGCCAAGTCAGCTTAGGTCTGTTTACCTACCTGCGCCATGTCTGGGACTCCAAGCTTAGCATGAACGCGGTGTTTCACCTGCGTGGCGAGCTCTATGACCGACTGCAACAGGTCGGCTTTGCCTTCTACGACCGCATGACCAGCGGTCAGCTCATCAACCGTGCGCTATCGGATCTCCAATCGGTCCGCGGCTTCATCAATGTGTCGGTGATCAACATCCTGGATATCACCGTTTCGGTCACCGGTTACCTGGCGCTACTCGCCTATAAATCACCGTGGCTGGCCCTAGCGGCACTGCTGCCGACACCGATTTCACTCTACATCGTCATCCGCTTCACGAAGCAGGCACAACCCCGTTACGACGCCCAGCAGGTGAGTTTGGACCTCCTGATGGAAAAGTTTACCGAGGCCATCTATGGCGTCCAGGTCATCAAGGCCTTTGGCGCCCAAAAGCGAGAAAGCGCAGCCTATGGCGAGGCAAATCGCCACCTGCTCGGCCGCATGGCAGCGATGATCAAGCTTCAGTCTAGACTCAGCCCCAGCCTCAAGACGGTAGCTATTCTGTCCCATGTGGCGCTGTTTGTGCTGACGAGCTGGTTGATTCAACGCGGCCAGATGCAGATTGGCGACCTGATGATCCTCGGCGCCGCGATGGGCACGATTTTGGGCAAGCTTGAGCAAGTCAACCTGATTGCCGACGTCTTTCAAAAGGCCATGGTGTCGGCGCGGCGTCTGTTTGAAGTGCTAGACGCCCCGGTCGAAGAACCTAGGCCGCTGACTGCAAGCAGCGCAGCTGCACCCCACCCGCTTGGTGACATCGTCTTTGAACATGTGAGCTTTGGCTACTGCGGTGGGAAGGCCGTTCTCAAGGACCTCAATGTGACCCTACCGCAGGGCAAGGTCACTGCGTTAGTCGGAGCTACAGGCGCTGGAAAATCAACCCTTGCTAGCCTTCTGGCCCGCTTTTATGACCCTGACGTCGGGTCCATCAGTATCGCTGGCGTCGATTTGCGCACGTGGCATCTCGCTGAACTAAGGCGCACTGTCGGCTATGTGTTTCAAGAGACCTTCTTGTTCTCCGACACCGTACGCAGCAACATCCTCTATGGCCGCACCGATGTCGACGCGGCGATGCTGCGCCAGGCCATCGAAGTGGCAGACGCCGCCGCGTTTATCGACGGCTTGCCGCAGGGATTAGACACCAAACTCGGTGAGGGCGGCGTGCTGCTCTCGGGCGGGCAACGCCAGCGTCTGGCGCTAGCCAGGGCCCTCATCTACAACCCGCGCATCCTGATCCTCGACGACGCCACCGCCGCCCTCGATGCCAGCACGGAAGCCTCAGTCCAGGACCGACTGGTGCCATTGCTGCAGGGCCGCACCGTCGTCCTGATTGCGCACCGACTGAGCACCCTACAACGAGCTGACAGAATCATCGTCCTTGACCAAGGCTGCGTCGTGCAACAAGGGGATCATAGCTCGCTCCTGCGCCAGGCTGGTCCTTACCTTGACTTTGTTCGCCTGCAGTCGAGACACGACGGAACAGCGCAGCGCTGTGACCAAGAGCCCACAGACGAAGGTCCACACCAACCTCTAGCGGACGACCACGGGCGCCTGGGAGTTTCCGCATGAAGCGTCGTAAATTACTCCTCGTGGCGATGCAGGCGCGTGACGACGGTGAGATCGAGGCACTACACCGGCCGATCAACTGGCGCATGATCTGGCGCCTGATCAGCATACTCGCGCCATGGCGCAAAGCCTATGTCGGAGTCGCCGTCGCAGGCCTAACGATCGCCGGTTTAGAGATGATTCCGCCGCGCTTGGTTGGCAACTGCGTCAACCTAATCGCCAAGGGCGCGTTCAGCATGCGACCCGTGCTCGAGGTGGCAGCCGTCTGGACTGGCCTGACCTTGGTCTGCCAGTTCCTCCACGCCTGGCAGATTCGGCAAGCCTGCTACAGTGGCGAAAGCGCTCTTGCGGCCATGCGCCAGCAGATGTTTGACCACCTCCAGCGCCTGTCGATGGCCTACTACGACCGTGTCCACCCCGGCCGCATCATCGCGCGCGCCACCAGCGATATCGACGCCGTGCGCGGCGTCCTCGCTTGGGGCTTTAATACCCTCTGCGCCAATGCCGTGATGATGCTACTCGCAGCCACGATGATCTGCCGCACCGACCTGCGCCTCTTTCTCGCGGTGGCTTGGCTCGCCCCCTTGATGAGTTGGATGCAGATCCGCTTTGGCCGCAAGATCGGCCTGGGCTGGCAAGAGGTGCGGCGCCACTTCACCGCCCAAAGCACCAACCAGGCTGAGAACATCGCCGGCGTCCGGGTCGTCGCCGCCTTTAACCGTCAGGCGGAAAACCTCAGCCGCTATACCAGGATGCAGGTCATAAACACCGCCAACAACGTCGAGGTGAGCGCCATCGCCGGCGGCTTTTCCCCATTGCTGCAGGGCTGCCGCTTCTTCGGCCAAGCCACCTTGCTGCTCTACGGGGCCTACCTGGTCACAACGACCCGCCTGCAGGCGGGTGACGTCGTCGCAGCCGCCCTCTACTGGGAAGGCTTTATGCAGCCGGCGATAAACTTCGGCAACTTCTTCAACGAACTGATGATGGCCATGGCGGGCGCCGAGCGCCTGTTTTCCCTCCTCGACGAACCCCCGACTAACGAGGACCAACCCGCCGCTAAACCGCTGCCGCGCCTCAAGGGCCAGGTCCGCTTTGATCACGTCACCTTTGCCTACCAAGAAGGCCATCCGGTGATTAAAGATTTGCAGTTTGACGTCCCGGCAGGCAGCACCGTGGCATTGGTCGGCACCACCGGTTCTGGCAAGTCGACCATCATCGCTCTGCTGGCACGCTTCTACCAGCCACAACGCGGTCGCATCCTTCTTGACGGGCATGATCTCGCCACGGCCACTGCCGCGTCCCTGCACGCGCAGATGGCGATGGTCCTGCAATCGAATCATCTGTTTAGCGGCACAGTCCTCGACAACCTGCGCTACGGTAAACCCAGCGCGACTGACGACGAACTGCACGAAGCAGCCCGCCAACTCGGTTGCCACGAGCGCTTTCTCGCGCTCAAGGATGGCTACGACACCCATGTCGGTGAACGTGGCGCGGCCCTATCCCTGGGCGAACGCCAGCTGGTCTGCTTTACCCGAGCCTTAGTCGCGAGTCCACGCCTACTGCTGCTCGACGAAGCCACCAGCGCCGTCGACTGCGCGGCGGAAGTCGAGTTGCAACAGGCTCTACAACGGTTGGTGAGATCGCGCACGACCTTTATCGTCGCCCACCGACTGAGCACCATCGTCAACGCCGACATGATCCTGGTGATGGAGGGAGGCCGCATTGCCGAGACTGGTACGCACCATGAACTGCTTGGCAAGAAGCACGGTGTTTATGCCGGACTATGTCGGTATACGCCTGGGCTGATGCCGATCTAGTGCCTCTGCGCAAGCTTCCGTCACGCTTTAGGTTCTAGCCAGGAATCAAGCAGCGGTGACTGGTCCGCTGCGGCGTGCTTGGAGCTTCCCACCTCCAGGCAGCGGTAGTCCATATCCATACCGGACACTCCCCGGTCACTAAGGAAATGATGATCGCAAGTAGGATTAGACCATGCACACCGATTGCGCGGCAACTTCCTTAGTCTCTTTGCAGACGAATGATCTCACCAATCCCCTGCTGCCAGTCAACCACCTCATAGTCGATGTGATATTTTGCGGCGAACCTCGAAAGTTGACTACGCTCAAAGGTTTTTTGTAGATGCTCCAGTAGGACGCGCTTTTCCGATGCACTGACCGGTCGAAACTTCACTTCAGAAACAGTGATGGTGGATTCGCTGCTAAAGCGAACAGAGTCTATTTCGATGTCGCCGCCCTCAAAATAGCGCGAGGCAGAGGGGAAAAGGCTGCGATAGCTCTCTTCAAAGACCATCGAGGCATGATCATTCAGTAGCTTCTGCTGAGTGGCCGGTTTGTATATGGACCAACGCGATTTGTGAGGAGAATAAACGCCATAATGGAAGAGCACAAAAGGATCGACAACCCGGTAAAGACTTCGTTTAGAAGATCGTTCGCTGTCGCCAAACGGGATCTCTCTCCTGACGATATGTGATGTTACGAGGGCGCTCAATACTTTGTTGAGGCTAGTCTGCTTAATACCAAGTCGTCCGGCTATTTCAATGGGCTTATGCGCGCCTCTGCCGATGGCTTCAAGTGCTGCCATCGAACTGGCACCGGTGATCTGTTCGTCGCTAGTCAGTCGCAGCATCTCGTTATCAAAAAAGGCATTTTCGCCAAAAAACAGATGATTAGATGCATCAAGCGGTGTCCATTTTGGTTGAAAAGCACGCCAATACTTCGGTATGCCGCCCACCAAACTATAAAGCAGGAAGCTCATCGCATCTTGGGGATCGACCTGCACCGCTTCGCAAAAGTACCTGTAAGCAAGCGGCCGAATATTGAGAATGCGTCTGGCGCGACCGTAAAGAGCAGCTTTCCCATCGTAGAAAAGCTCCTGCATCATGGTTTGACTCGACCCTGCCAGGCACAGGGTTATGTGCGGCGGGCAATGATGATCAAGCCACTTTTGCAGCCGAGATGGCAGCGATGCATCACTGGCCACCAGATAGGGAAACTCATCCAAGACAAAGACATGTTTTCCCTTCGGCAGCGTCATGAGCTGCAAAAGTTCTTCCCAACTTTTGGGCTCAAGGTCGAGCGGAACGATGCTTTTAAAGTCCCCCCAGATCTGCTGGATCTGCTGCGTGGCCGAGGCCTTCTCAATGGCCTGACTGTACGCCATGACTCCGCCCCTGCGGGCCCACTCACGGATCAGCTCCGTCTTTCCCACCCGGCGCCGGCCCATCAAGACCACCAGGTTCGATTCCTGGGTCTCCGCATCAAAATCGCTCAAGTCTCTGTTTCTATTAAGAAATGATATATCCAAGGCAAGGCCCTCGCCAGGATTATTCCAAATATAATTATTCTCAATGGAATAATCTTAAGTGAATGGACCGATCGAGGCAAGGCTCTATCTTTCGACATAACTGTTTGCGGAAGAAAAAGAGAAGTAAATGATGCCAGCGTTATTGTCTATCGACTCTATAAAGCCTGGAATGATGGCATGAGTGGTAAAAAGCGACTCCGAATTAAGCGGCGTTGCGTCTCTTGTATTGCCTTGCTGGTTGGTGCCGCTGGTTCGGCGTCCGGCCAGTCCGGCACCATCGATAACTCGATGGATGCCCGAATCGGCGCTGTCCACTATAGATCACAGGAAATAGGGCGCCCAACTTCATAAAAAGACGACGTGACCAAAAGTGCTGCGGTATCTTGTCCATCATCCGTCGGCTTCTTTCTCCTATTACGTTTCGTCCAAGCCAATTCTATATACCGACTTAAATTGCAAATTCTGTGGTCAGGCCGCCGAGACCCGCGCGCCGTTTCTGCGTGCTGCGTCATCCGACAGGTTCATCTGACCCAGAATCTGACCCCTTCTTCTTTGACCCAGAAGCGTCGTACTCATTATTTCCGCATCAGGCACTGAGCACTTCGTAGAATGAGCTGAAATCCTTAGCCTATTGGTCGCGCCAAGGCGCTGCAATAAAAACATTCAAGTTCGGGCCGCTTCCAGCCGATATAATTTTTAGTACCCCCGGTTCGTCCAATCTCGCTCCGTTCAAGCGTCTCAGCCGCTGCTGCTCCCC
>Ga0315292_10000053_pt1 | contig 40448 bp, 29 predicted proteins | sample YL17G13_0_MG_FD_204029 | JGI IMG/M metagenome (GOLD analysis project Ga0315292, IMG submission 204029) | Sediment microbial communities from Yellowstone Lake, YNP, Wyoming, USA - YL17G13_0 | ecosystem: Environmental > Aquatic > Freshwater > Lake > Sediment | place: USA: Wyoming | collected... | reverse complement strand
AAGAAACTATTATTATGTACTATGTTTTCTTGTTATCAACATCTTTTAACCGTGTTATCTACACCCTGAGGCATTTCAGTTCAGGGTTACCTTTTCTTTTGAGGCAACTGGAATCCCATGCTCATTTTGACCTGTCGGTTGTTTTATGGACGTGCTAACATTCAATTTGGAGAGTACATATCTCGATTTCTTCTGTAGAAAAAGAGGGACATTAAAGATAACAGATGAGTGTCCTCGGTTAGTAATTTAAGGGGGAGCGTTATGCCTCAATGGACTTTTCATCTCTACAGAGAATATTTCGATCCACAAAATTAACTGTTTCATTCAAAGCTTTAAAAAATTTTCTAAATTCTTCTTTGTACAGAAAGAGCTTATGCTTTTCAAATTTCTCGCCGCTCAAACGGCGACTTTCAGTGATGACGATGAAATAATCTTTAGCAGATTCAGTTGCTTTAACATCAAAAAAATAAGTTCGCTTACCAGCGCGTATCCTTCGTGAAAATAGGTTTTCATTATTGGTATCAAATGCAGCCATCGGCGATAGTCCCTGATTTGAGCAACATGGGTTAGAATTAAATTCACACTTCATTTTCGTATTATCGCTATTTTACCCTTGCTTACCTGTTCACCATCTTCTGAAAATGCAACCACAATATATATTCCGCTGGCCACATAATTCCCTTTCTCGTCCTTACCATCCCAACATTCTTCGCCGCTTCCCGCAGTTTGGATTTCTCTGACGAGTGAAGCGCCGGCCGTTAGAATTTTAATTGAAGAATTTCTAACTAAACCGCCAATCAATACTTGATCGGGGCATTTACTGCCAACTCCTGACGAAGGTAGGTAAAGGGGGTTAGGAAAAAATGTAATCTCCTCGAATGATTGTTTGGGATTGACTACGATAGTAGTTGTTAGAGATGAAAGACCTTTCTCTGTTCCAAAATAAATCGTTCCCGCGTTCCCATCGATTGCGATTGAATTAATATCATCGTCAAGCAGCCTTCCGTTGGTATTCTCTACCGTGTACCTTTCGACTATTGAAGTTCCATCGGGAGAGAGCACGAATACACCGCCTTGCTGCGTTGCCACCCATTTATTATTAACAGCATCAACAACAATCGATTGAATAACTTGATCCTGAAGTGGATGGTATGTTGCAATGCTCGTTTGCGGATTTGTGGTGTTAAAAATAATTGTAATACCTTTATCCGACCCGGTCCATAGGCTGCCTTCTTTATCAACTACTAAACACCGTACATTATCGGGAGACAAAGTTAATTTTCCCCATCCGCCAACTGTATTTGGTAAAGCATAATGTTCATTATAATAGAAGAAACCGATCGTTTGCTTCGGCTCAAATCGTGTGAAATTACCAAACCACTTAGTACCATAATCATCGATTACAACATCGGTAAAATAATTCAGCGGATTTTGCATATTATTATTCGAGAAAATATATCCCGTTAAGTAGTCGAATGTTCCATCTTGTTCGTATTTGATGAGAATTGTATCCCCCGGTGGGGTGCGGCTTGTTATCCAAGTTACACCGTTCTGATCTACCGCAGCCCCGGTAACTACTGCGTATCGCTTGTCGTGATCAATGGACCAAGGAATTCCATTTTTAGTATTATACGTTTGAACTACTTTTCCAGTATCATCCACTAGAACCACCCCCGGACCCCATCCTATGATCCACTTTGAGTTGTTCAGACTGACGCTAACTTTGTAGAAATCATCATACCTAAACTCTGGATATTGCTGCTTATTATAAAGACGCCATTTCTTACCATCAAAACTCATGAATCCAAAACCATTACTTTTACCTGTCCCTGACCAGACAACACCTCTTTGATCAACTGCAATACCAATAAATCTTGTTGAGGGTGGACCTGCTGGAAAAACCGATGACCATGTGTTGCCTTGAAGTATCGATAAGCCCGCAGATTCTGTTCCAAGAATAGTGGGGAAAAGTATCGTGCTAAGTGTGTAATTGAATTGTGTAACGAGTCCAACGTTTGTTCCATCAGACATCGCCCAAAGTTGATTTGACGTAATAAAAAACAGTGAGGGATTATTCAGGTTGGTCGAGTGAAGAATTTCAAAATCTATTATATTCTTGCTCGATGTTCCAGCCATTGTGACCCAGGAAGTTCCATTGAAAAAAGCCATCCCGTTTGTCGTTCCCGCTACCAACCGACCATTGAATGTACCCAGTTTGGACACCGAATTCGATGGCAACCCTTGAGCTGTTGTGTGCATCTGCCATAAATTAGGCGCAGAGGGATTCGAATTCGTATCAGATGTACTTGCGATTCCGTTTTCAGTGGCTACCCAAATTCTTCGATCAAATATCTCGATAGATTTTGCCTTGGTCACCATCGAATGAAGATAATTATCTCTGAACATCATTTTAGAAATTGAGAATAAACTAACACCAATATCGGATAGAATAAAAAGAGTATCATTCACGATGTGGAGTTCATTAATACGCTTGCTGGAACCATGAGATTTATCTTCTGCAATCTGGGAGATGTACTGCCATTCATCTGTCGGGGGAAAATATCTGTGCAGAAATCCATTCGATGCTCCAATCCACACCGCACCGTGATTATCAACGGTTATAGCAGTTACATCAATCGTTCTCAATCCTTCTGAAGTTGTGTATTCTCTGAACGAATGATCGGTAAGCCGGTATGAAAACATTCCCCCGCTTGTAGCGACCCAGAGCAAGGTCGAGTCGTTGTAATTTACTGCGACGGCCCGGACCTCACTTTTGGGGGTGTATGTTTTCCATTGACCTATCCCTCCCATCGAGATAGATATTGCTACACCCAGCAACACAACCAAACAGCACGTCCGCACTATACGTAACCTTACAATCGGTGTGTTATTTCTTTTTATTGGAAATTTTCTTCTGGAGGTCTGCCAACTCGATTGCGGTCATCGCCGCATCCCAGCCCTTATTACCCGCCTTTGTTCCTGCCCTTTCGATTGCTTGTTCAAGTGAGTCGGTTGTGAGAACGCCAAAGATTATCGGAATTTTCGTTTCGAGAGCAACCCGGTTGATTCCAACACTTACGGTATTCGCGATGTACTCAAAATGTGGAGTATCACCATGGATAACACAACCGAGACAAATAACTGCGTTGTAATTTCCCGATAGGGCAAGCTTTTGTGCAACCTGAGGAATCTCAAATGCACCCGGGCAATACACAACATCGATTGCTTTCTCTGGTGCCCCGTGCCTATTCAGGCAATCAAGAGCAGAATCGAGCAAACGCTTTGTGATGAATTCGTTGAACCGGCTAACAATTATACCAAATTTATACGATGCTGCCGAGAGGTTTCCTTCAATAATGTTTGTCATATGAGGTTTATATCTTTAGAATTAAAAAAATAGTTATTAATTAGAAAGTAATCTTCGACGCATGATTTCAACTGTCGAAGTGGGAATTCCAAATTGTCCGAATGTACCATCATCACCTTTTTGTCCACCATGAAAATCTGAGCCGCCACTCTCAAGTAAAAAATATTCACCTACAATTCCACGATAGTATTGAACAAGTTCAGGAGAATGGTGCGGGTGAATAACCTCGATTCCATCAAGCCCCGCTTTAATAAGTCTGAGTAATAAATCTTCTCCAACAGAACGCCCCGGGTGCGCGAGGAACGAAAGACCGCCGGCTTTGTTGATCAATTGAATCGTATCCTCTGGGGAAAAATTCCGTTTTTGTTCGTATGCAGGGCGGCCGTTACCAATGTACTTTGTAAATGCTTGATGATACGAGTCGGCATGCCCCTCGTTAACCAAAGCGTTAGCGATGTGAGGTCTGCCAACAGAATCCCCTCTAACCTGCTCGAGCACCGAGTCGATGTCGAGAGGAATGTTCATTTTATTTAATTTGCCAACAATGCGCATCGCGCGCTTCATCCGTTCTTCCTGAAAACCAGCAAGTGAATCAATTAACTCCTTGTTTGTATGATCCATAAAATAGCCAAGAAGGTGTATCTCCGAGCCGTTAAAACATGCGCTTAGCTCGATACCCGCAATAACCTCAACACCTTTTTTGTCACCAATTGCTATTGCTTCCTCGACACCGCCAACGCTGTCATGATCGGTTAAGCTTATAACACTTAACCCAACATTCTTAGCTCTATCGATCAACTCCGATGGAGACAGTGCCCCATCAGAATAAGTACTATGTATATGAAGATCTGCTTTTCCGGCCACACAACCCTCCCGGGTTATTGTTTTTCTGTTTGTTCTATTCTTATGATTTAAATAAATAAACTTTTGAATTTCTCATAATCGCTGATGATAAGTTTGTTCCCTCGAAGCTCAACCAATCCTTTCTTGATGAAACCGTGAACAACACGGGAGATGGTCTCACGCGAAGTGCCTGCCATGTTCGCTAAATCCTGCTGAAGTGGAAGCTCATCAATTTCCACTCTGCCTTTGCGGATTGTGCCAATATCATCGGCAAGCTGTAGGATAACATTTGCCACTCTTCCGGTTGCATCTTTCAGCGACAAGCTTTTTATCTGTGAATCGGCTTTCCGAAGACGCATGGTCATTTCTTTCAGGAGCGAGATTGCTACAGAAGGGACATCCTGCATAAGTTTCAAAAAATCTCGGCGGTGTATCATGAATAACTCTGTTTTGGTAAGCGCTACAACACTCGCCGAGCGTGAGAGACCGTCGAGAATCGACATCTCCCCGAAGAAATCATTCTCACCAAGAATGGATAGAATGACTTCCCGACCTTCTTCATCAGTCCGAACTATTTTCACTTTTCCAAAGACGATAAAAAATAATGCGGCGCCTGTCTCTTCTTCTAAGAGGATGATACTGCCCTTTTTATATTTTTTACGCACACCAACGCGAACAATTTTAGAAAGTTCGGAGGCTTCAATTTCTGCAAATACAGGTACACTGCGGATAAATTCCATCGCCTCGCCAAGCTCTGAACTTAAGGGCGGTTGAGATATGTTTGGAATGTCCATATTTGTTTCCATTTTACTTAACTGATTCTGATTTATTTTCTAATTTGAAACTAATATACTGTGGATGCCGTTGAAAGTCAAGTTTTCTATGTTATTTTTTTTACTTATCGAGAAAGGAACAAATAACATAGCGTAAATATGCTGATTTCTGAAACTGCTAATGAAATTCCAGATGCAATATCGAGTTTCCGTACCCGTTTTAAGGTGCCATTATTCCCCGTTTGCCGATAATCTTGATAATACTTATCCGCTCTGATTTTTAAATATGCCGCCGCAACACCGCTTGCAATTGCTGTCCCTGTTGATAAATATATTGGAGTAGAATTATTTTCTTGACCATTTCTAAGAAATATTGAAGAACGATTTTCCGGGAAATTCTTTGATGGTTTCAGTGCAACGTCTAATTCATTGCCATCGGCTGGTAATACAGTTATTACTTCTTCAAATCCATCTTTTAACATTGTGATTAAATTTTTATCCAGTATCGTCGAAAGAATAAGCGGAGTTGTTCCAACAATCGTGTTGTGGTATCGTACTGTCGCACCGTATGGATTAGATGTTATATAATAGAGATGGGGAAACTCGACTGTGCGCTCAAGACGTTCAGACGAATGAATCACAACCGTTTCTGTGATTGCCGGATATAGCCAGTTTGTACTGTCTGGATGAATGAATCTTAAAACGTGGCGCCCCTCTGCAATTAGCTGGCTATCGATTGGTATAACTCCGAAAAACAATGTGTCAATAAATACCTTGATACCTGAAAGCTGACTTCGTATAGAAATGGTTGCAGTTCGTTGATATACTGATCGTGTGTAATTCATTGCCGTGGTTGAATCGTTCACCTGTGCTGTTACGATCATCTGAAAGGATATGCTAAGGGAAATGATATGATAGAATATAAATTTATTCATCTATTCACTCTTTCTTGAAATGCCACAACTGATCGATCTTCTGCAAGAATAAAAAGATGTTTTGGGGAAATCACCGGCATCGTTTTAATGCGGCCATCTGTTTTAAATCTCCAGATAATTTCTCCCGATCTCGAATCAAGAGCATATAGTGTCCTATCCAAGCTTCCAATGTAAACTGTAGCGCCGGAAACAAGTGGTGCAGAATTTATCACACCATTTGTATTTATTTTCCATACTATACTTCCATCATCCCCAGCTAAACAATATACCGTTCCGTTAACCGTTGCAACATAAACATGTTTTTTATCTGCAGCTTGTGAAGAATTAATTTTTCCTGACACTGCTTGCGCCCATAACTGCTTGCCTGTTGCAACATCAAAAGCATAAAATGTGCTGTCGGTTGAGCCGATGAAGACTCTTCCTTCTTGAATGGATGGAGATGCAAGAATGCTTGCGCGTGTCTTTGCACTCCAGCGCAACCGACCATCATTAACATCGACTGCATACATTGAGCCGTTGTCGCAACCAAAAACAATCACCTTTCCATCGCTTGCGGGGGATGAACGAATAGAACGCGTTTTCCTTTCACCGGAAATCTCATAAGTCCAAATGCTGGTTCCTATCTCTTTCTCGATGCAGATCAACTTCCCTTCGAGTGTAGTAATGTATATTCTATTCCCAATAAGAAGCGGCGAGCTTTCAATGTTGCCGATAGCGCTTCGCCAAACAATTGATGCTTTCACTAAATTATACGCTATTAATCCTTCTCCATCGTTTGCCAGAGCAACATACATCATCTCACCGTCAACGAGCGGTGTGCCGACGATTGCCGAACCGAAATCAAAAAAGCCAACATTCTTGCCTGTGCTGAAATTTATTGCATGAACTTCTCCACGAAGGTTTCCTATTAACAAGATATCGCCAATTGCAGCTGCGGCTGAAGAACCAAAACCTGCCTCTGCATCATATTCCCATAGAGAATCAAGCGGCGGTTTCAATATGTCCGTCGATAAATTTTTTCTTCCCTCGTCTCCGCCATACATTATCCAATTATGCTCGCTTCTCGGTAGCAATGATAACTGCAACCGTGAATGTATACACCCGCAGAGTTCGAGTAAAAGTAACAGCACGGTAAATTTTAACCTTGTCGGAATCATTAAAAATCCCATCCAAAGAAAAATTGATGGAAAATACCGAATTGCAATTTCTTAAAATCATTTTCGATGCGTTTCCCAACATCATATCGTAATACGATTACATTCGCCAAATTTAATCTTATTCCAGTACCCACAGAACCGAGGGTCTCTTCATAATTGTTATCCCAAGCATTGCCCGCATCAAAGAAAAGTGCACCCCGGATTCCAACGAGCGTAATTCCAACGACTGGAAACTTTAATAAAAGTTGATCGATGAACGGATACCTTAATTCGTGACTGGTGAGCCATATTTTTTTTCCACGAATAGACCATCGTGGGTATCCGCGTAAGTCCCAGCTTCCACCCATGAAGAAGCGCCTCGCTTCGTGACCGTCGTTGTAAAAAAACCAGAAACGTGCAGCGTATGCCGAGCGTCTTGCAATGCGGAAGTAATGACGATAATCTAATATAATAGAGTAATAGTTTGCGTTGGAGTATTGTATATCTGATGTGTAAGCAAGTGTAACATTGAATCTGTTTCCATCAAGAGGACCGCTTGGTCCCCAGAGCGAGTTATCATGTGTAAATGAAATCGAGTTCGAAAGAAACAACGCACGTCTGGAAAAATCAACATTTTCGTAATCTGATATGAATGGACCTCCGCCAGTTGCATCTTTTTCAGAATGACTTATGCTTGTGAGGATTGCAACACGTCTAAACTTCGATAGCGGATAACTTAAAGTGAAATATCCGCCGAATACTCGCTCGAAAAAATATTCATCGGGGTCGGTAAAATCGTACCGCCTGCCGCTGAATCGATAAATACCATAAGCATAATTTGTTCGTCGCTGGAGAGAGAGCCGTGAGATCGCAACGTTAAAACTTGAAAGCAGCTCATCAGTGCTTTGAGCCGTATTATACAAAAGAAAGTTATATTGCTCATTTCCAAGGATATCACTCATCGCAAGGAAAGCACCACCGGAAGTTCCAAAAACAGGATCGGTGACAATCTGACTTTGTGCAAAATCCAAACTGTACTCGCCGGTATATTGTAATGATTTCACCTCCAACGTTCCTGCGGTGGATTGTGCCTGCCAGGGTTGTCCGATTTCCATCATATCGGTTGAGCGAATTGAGGTGGAAGTATCATACTTGGAGTGCACATTTTTAACAGAGCGAAGCTGAAAGCTGAAATCTTCGAACGCAATAAAAACCATATCGCTGTCGGACCATGCCGGATCAAATGCGGCGGTTGTGAATCGTGTAATCTTCCGCATTTCTTGTGAATATATCGAAGTGTCAAGTTTCATCATCCAAACATTACGTGCGCCGCCAATATCGGATGTAAATATGAGTGCTTTTCCATCGGGAGAGAAGCCAGGAGAATAATAACTTTCATCGCCATATGTGAGGTAATGAATGTCGTTTGTCTTTTCATTATAAACAAATAGATTATGCATACCATGCACGCCAAACGGTGTACGGTCTGAAGTAAAAACTATTTTATCACCGCAAGGAAACCATACCGGATCCCTTTCGTCGTAAATATCATTTGTTAACCGCGTGAGAATCTCTTTATCGATGTCCCAAATATACAGATCGTTGTTGCCTGACATATCGATGGCAGTGAAGACAATTTTCTTTTCATCGGGTGACCATGAAGGTGAACCGATTACAACAAGGTCTTTAAAGTGATACGTCTCGATGATCCGATCCTTCTTTAAATCATAGAGGTGAAGCGCGTCGTTCTCGCCGCTCTTTGTAATGAAAGCAAGAACTCCGCTTTTTGAAATATCCAGCTTATTTTGAAATATATGGAACGCTTCAAGCTCATCGGTTCGTTCTCCCTCAACAACAAGTGTGGGCTTAAGTGTTTTGTTGTTCAGTGCGCTGTCGAGATCGATTCGAAAAATACTTGTATAACCCATACGGTTGCCGATAAAATATATTTCTCGCTTGGTTCCATTCTTATAAAAAACCGGCTTCGAGTTGAATCCATCGGTTACAATCGGTTCGGTGATTCCGCTTGGCTGATCGGATTGTGCAAGAAGCGGGTAATACTTTTTCTTCAATGCATACGTCCATTCCTGATCGAACTCTTTATAATCCATGCTGAGGGTTAGCTTAAAAATATCTTCAAAATATGATGCTTTCCAGAAATTTTCCATTAAGAGAAGAATTGTTTCCTCACCGTACCGTTCGGAGATGTATCGAAGAATGTTCTGTCCCTCTTTGTACATGAGGAATGTTCCAATAATATCGTCCATATCTTTCAAGGGCACAAGATAATTGCTCACAACCGCATCGCGCATAACCATCTCTGCCTGGATATCACGCTCACGCGACCAGTACTCCGCCAAACCTTCAATGAACCAAAGCGGCGGCAGATGGTCTTGCAGCATTCGGTGATCGAGCAATACGCGGTTAATTTTGCTGTTCATGAAAACGTGCACAAGCTCGTGGCGGATAACATGTCTGAATTCCCACATTGATCCGGTGTAAGGAATAACCACGCGCCCTTTCAGGAACTCGAAGAATCCGCCAACACCTTCCGGCACAATGCCGGGGGTTGTATTTGTTTGCTGGAAGTGAAGATGTGAGCTGTAGAAAATAAGCGGGATGCGGCTTGCAACATTGTGAACAAATTTCTCCTCAAGACCTTTATAACTTTCCTCTGCAAGAAACGCACCCCGCTCTGCTAAATCTTGCATCTCAGGATAATAATATATATCGAAGTGCTCGGTCTTTAGTAGATGCCAATCGAAGTTTGTGTACTGGACTTTGTTCCTGCCGAAGTAGAAAAATTGAGAGGAAGCGAAAGTTGTGAAGATAAGAAAGATGAGAAGATATTTAAAGAAAAAATTGTACATGTTTAGGAAATGATTCAGGATTCAAGATGGAGGATTGATGAGTTGAGATGTATTGGCGCGAACGGCTAACAACCCGCATCTCAAATCCTCTTTCACGCCTTCCCCAGTTCATTCTTTAAATAATCTATTACCTTCACCGGTGTCGGGTCAACACCGTTGAGGATGGCGAGGTAATAACTTGTCCAGTCACCTAAATAAACGAGTGAGAACATCCGAGCGAGCAATGTTCTTCCCTCGCTGTGCACTTCTATAACCTTTGAAGCATACTGGTTGATAACTCCTTTTGTCACTTCCATTCTTACTTTTACACGCTCGTGATCGAATTTATCGCGCAGGAAGAGAACAACCATTTCTTCTTCCATCATCCGCCGTAAAACTTTCCATCCAACAAGCTCGTTGTGATTCATCTCAGGAAGTACGTGTCCGAAGGTAAGCTGTTTTGCATTCTCGGTAATTTGTCCGCGCCAACGGAGATTAACAATATCGAAACGGTCTGCGGCAGAGTAAATAATTGGCAGCTTCATATACAATTGTTTCGCAAGCTGCAATGCCGGATTCTTATCGCTCAACAATGAGTATAGCTTCGATTTCTTTTTAAGCATCGCGATTGTTTCTTTGATATCGGCATCTTTGGATTTAATCAACTTCATCTTTGCAAGTGAAAGAAGAATTGGAAAGAAAGAATAACCTAACGCTGCGCGCGGTGGTAATCCTTTCGGAATAGTAACAAGCGGATGTTTAAACTTCTTCGCCATTTGTACGGTCTGACCGTTGGAACTGATGCAAAGTACTTTTGCTTTGCGCTTCTTTGCATCGGTGTGTGCAGCTATTGTTTCCTCTGTGTTGCCGGAATAACTTGAAACAACTACAAGAGTTCGCTCATTAACAAACTTAGGTAAGTAATAATGCCTGTTGACAATGAATGGAACCGTTAATTCTTCGGCAAGATATGAGCGGAGAAGATCTCCCCCAATAGCTGATCCACCCAAGCCGTTAACAACAATGTTCTGAATATGAGAGTTCTTATACGGAACTGAAAATTTCTTCCCAATTTGCACCGCATCTTCAACTTGATTGGGAAAATCGATAAGGAGTTTCCGAAAATCGGATTTATCGTATCGCTGGATGCTTTGTAAATTCATAAAAAAATGTTGTTTGTTGGTGGTCAATGGTTATTTAAATTTTTATGCTGTATCTAACGGTATATCGGGAAAATGTTTCTTGAAGAATCTGAGCATCAGCTTTTCAACTTCATCGCTAGTTGAGAGGTTTAATGCTTTGGTGGCAACCTCCTGCATTTCGCTGTAGTCGATGGAGCGGATGATCTTCTTTATCTCAGGCAGAATTGCTGGTACAACGCTAAGCTCATCCATTCCAAGCCCCACGAGAAGCGATACTGCAAGCGGATGACCCGCCATCTCGCCACAGATGCCCACCCAAATTCCCTGTTTATGGCCACCGTTAATGATATGTTTAAGTGTGATGATGACACTTGGATCGAATGGCGAATACAACTTCGAGACCAATGTGTTGCCGCGGTCAACGGCAAGAAGATACTGAGTCAGGTCGTTCGAGCCGACACTAAGGAAATCGACCTCCGCTGCAATCAGAGAAACCATGAGCGCCGCAGACGGAACCTCAATCATCACGCCAATAGGAATTTTATCATGGAATTTTATGCTCTGAGCGCGCAACTCAGCTTTTGCCTTGCGGATGTACTCTTTTGCCTTTCGCACTTCGCTGATAGTGGTCACCATCGGGAACATGATACAAAGATTTTTTCGTGTGCTTGCCCTCAGCATTGCTCGCAGCTGGTTCATAAACAGATCGGGTTTGTCTAATCCAACCCTTATCCCACGCCAGCCGAGGAATGGATTTGCTTCTTCCGCGGATGCTGGCGCAACTTTATCACCTCCAATATCAAACGTTCGCATGATGACACGGTGAGGATAAATTCTATCTGCCAGCTTTTTATACTCTATATATTGTTCTTCCTCTGAGGGGAAATCATCGCGCTCAAGGAGCAAACTCTCTGTGCGGTACAATCCAACACCTTGTGATCCTTGAATAACAACATACTCCAATTCATCCAGCAGCTCGATATTTGCCGAAAGTTCAACTCGATGACCATCTTTCGTCTCAGCAGGAAGATCTTTCAGATGTTCAAGTCGTTTTTCAAATTGAAACATCCGTGCACGCTTGCGTTCGTACTCTTCTATTCGTTCCTCGGTTGGATGAATAATTGTTGTGCCGCTGTAACCATCCAAGATGAGCATATCTCCGGTAACCACTTCACGGCTTACATCACCCAGACCGACAACGGCAGGAATTTTTAATGAGCGAGAGAATAGCGCCGCGTGTGAAGTTATACCACCACGATCAGTGGCATAGCCAAGCACATGATTGCGGCTAAGAATCATTGTATCGGCAGGTGTCAGCGTATGGGCAACAATGATAATTGAACCTTCAAGCTTCGAAATGAGTCGTTCTTGTAAAAGATTCCGGATAATTCGATTCTTCAAATCTTCCATATCATGTGCTCGCTCGTGCATATATTCGTCCTGAGCTTTTAGCATCAGCGTACAATATTTTCCGATTTCATCATTTACTATGTACTCGGCATTTTTCTTTTCTGATTGAATTCGCTTCCGTATTGAGCCAATCAAAACTTGATCATCCAGCACCATCATTTGTGCCTCAAGTATTTTTGATTTCGCATCGCCTATTTTTTCTTGTGCGAAGATAAATATTTTATGAAGCTCTTTTTTCGATTTCTCAATTGCCCTTTCAAGACGGTCTGCTTCGGAGTCGGTCTCACCTTTTGCCAGCACCCTTTCCTCTATAATAGGTATGTCTTTGATAAACAAGTAAGCTGTCCCGATTGCAATCCCGTGTGATGCCGGAATTCCTTTTAGGATAATTTCTTTCTTAATAGATTGGTTATCCATCGTTTTCATTCGTCAAAACCTCGCTCAATCAATTCAACAACTGCTGCTGCTGCGTCTTGTTCATCAGGACCATCGAAACGAAGAAGCAGATTTGCGCCTTGTTCGGCGGCAAGCGTCATAACGCCGATAATACTTTTGCCAATTATTTCCATACCGTCTTTGTAGATAAAAAAATCTGCTTTGAACCTTGCCGCAGTCTTCACCAGTGTAGCGGCGGGGCGCACGTGTAATCCCAGACGGTTTTTTATTGTTATCTCTCGCTCGATCATTTACTAAGAACTTCGCCCCAGCAGCCAATGCGAAAGCCAGATAAGCATTGATACAGCACGGCTCGATGGCAGCTCAATAATTGCCTGCTGGGCTTGATTGGTGCTTCGAGTCATTTCACGTTTAGCCGAATCAAGTGCGCCAGATCGCTCATAGATATTTCTTACTTGTTCGATCCGCGACTTCGTAAACCCATTACCTGATATAATCGCTTGCAAAATCTTCCGGTCATTTCCTTTGGCTCTCTCCAGTGCTTTCAAGAGAAGGTACGTTTTCTTTCCTTCTCGAATATCGCCACCGATATTCTTGCCAAACTCTTTTGTGTCGCCAATGATATCAAGCATATCATCCTTGATTTGAAATGCCTTTCCTAAACGTTCTCCATATTTTCGGAGTGCGGCGACCTGCTGCATAGTTCCTCCCCCAATCAAGGCACCTATTTCAACCGCAGCCGCTATTGCGCGTCCTGTTTTCTTCGCAATCATCTGGAAATAATCGTTGAGAGTAATATTTTTTCTCATCTCAAATTCTTTATCGAGTCCCTGTCCTTCGCAAACCTGAGCAAGAGCATCTGTATAAACATCAAGAATTTGTTCCAACCGATGCGATTTCGTTTCCAGTATTGCCCGATACGCCTGCGCAATCATCTCGTCACCTGACAAGATCGCAACATTCTCATCCCATTTTTTATGAACAGTGAGTATGCCCCGACGCAGATCGGCGTGATCCATTACATCATCGTGAACGAGCGTGAAGTTGTGAAGAATTTCAATTGCGGCAGCAGCATCAAGCGCACGGCTCATCTTGCCGCCGACTGCCTCACAAGATAGAAGCACCAATACTGCGCGGAAACGCTTGCCGCCTGAACCAAGTACATATCGGATCGGTTCATATACTGAAGATGGTTTTTTACCGATAATGAAAGATGTTAAACGCTGTTCTACCTGAACCTTATATCTATTATATACTTGATCAAAATTGGGTGATGCTTGATAATTCTGGTTCATATTTTATAATAAGAAAACGTGGTATGAAAATCAAGGAAATGTGCTAATTTGACTTAATTTTTTAAAATTCACACATTAGTACGCGTAGAAATCCTACATTGAAATTATAAAGATGATGGAGGGATTCCCGAAAAGTTCTACTGCGCAGGAAAAAAATGAACTCTCCCTCTTATTTCTTTCCTTTCTTGCTAATACGCTCGTAAATCAAACGCGCACCCTCAAGAACAAGATTGGGTTCAATGTACTTTATTTCATTGCTCATTTCTGCAATAACGTTTGTGTAACCTCCGGTTGCAACAACAGCCGCATACTTACCCGCGACTCGCCTGAGCCGACGCACCATCCCCTCAAATGCATCGACCGCACCATACATGACGCCCGACTGCATCGCCGTTATGGTGTTCTTACCGACAATCGATTCCGGGAATTGCAACTCGGCTTTAGGAAGTTTTACTGCTCGTTTGAACAATTCCACTGCTGCCGTTTCAATGCCGGGTGCGATTACACCACCTAAATATTCACCTTTACCTGAAATGACATCGTATGTCGTTGCCGTTCCAAAATCGACAATAATTAGTGGACCACCAAATTTCTTTAACGCCGCAACAACTCCACAAATTCTATCTGCCCCAAGCTTAGACGGATCATCATAAGGAAGAGTTATCCCTACATCGATTGTGCCTGATATAATTAGTGGCGGTGCCTTCGAATATTTTTTTACCATCATTTGGAAAACATCCGTAAGATGTGGAACAACGGAAGCAATAACAACGCCTTGAATGCTATCAGTTGTAACTTTTGCCTGCTCACAAAAATGTTTCATGTGCAACCACATCTCGTCTTCAGTCCTCGGGGTAGAACTTGCCAATCGCCTATCAATTAACAGTTTGCCTTTATGAAAAAACCCAAGAACGATGTGTGTATTTCCTATATCAATTGCTAACAGCATAATGTAATATCTCCTGCGAGAATTTTTATCTCGCTATTTTTAGTTTGCATTAATAAACCGCCATCTTCATCAAGCCCGGTTGCAATTCCTTTTATTATTTGTCCATTTTGACTAACCAAAATTTCTTTGCCAAAAATAGAGCAATATCGTTTCCAACCATCAAGAATATTTTTTAACAAACCCTTTTGAATATCACCATAAAGAATTTCTAAGCGCTCAAGGACGGCGGCAAGAACTTCAAACCGATTAAACTGTTTACCAGCATTAAGAGAAAGCGATGTTGCTGTTTGTTTTATCTCTTCTGGAAAAAACGTTTGATTTACGTTTATTCCGATCCCAATAATAACGCCTTCAAGAATGCCATTCATCAGAATTGCTTCTGACAATATCCCGCATAATTTTTTATTGCCAAGTAAAACATCATTGGGCCATTTGCATTGAGGAATTACATGCAAGACATTCTGAATCGCTTGAGCAACAGCAAGCCCGGCATAAATTGAAAGAACGCCGTTGCACTCATTTTTTATTCTTGGCTTAATGATCAGTGAGAAAGTAAGATTTTTACCTCTTTCCGAAAACCAAGCTCTATCTAATCTTCCTCGACCAGCAGTTTGTTCCTCTGCAATCACAATTGTTCCTTCGCTTACACCTTCGCGTGCCAATGCTTTCGCTTTTAGATTAGTTGAATCAATTAGATCGAAGGCGAAGATTTCACTTCCAAAAATTTTTGTCCTAAGATAAGGTTGAATTTCTTGATTATTCATTGCGTTTGATGTTAGTAAAATTGCATTAGAAAGTCAAGGATATAATTCTGCCATATTATCTTTCGTCTGCCAACAACCACAATTGTCACTGCCATGCTGGCAGGCAATACGGTGGAGACCTGATGATGTAAAAAATTCGCATCCTGTAATTTCCTTTCTTGTAAGGAGTTACAGTCATCGAAACTTCAAAGGGTTTGGCACGCCTATTGAGGTATCAAATATAAAAAAACACAAAGTCCCATTTAGAAAAAACTTTTTCATGGGATTAATTTTCATATTTAATAGGAGTTTTTAAAATGGCTGGAAAAATTATTGGTATAGATTTAGGAACTACAAACTCAGTAGTCGCAGTGATGGAAGGAAAAGATCCTACTGTCATTGCAAACCCGGAGGGTTCACGAACAACACCATCCGTTGTTGGCTTCCCGAAAAGCGGCGAGCGATTAGTGGGACAAGCTGCAAAACGCCAGGCGGTGACCAACTCACAAAATACTGTATTCTCTATTAAGAGATTCATGGGGCGCTTTCAGAATGAAGTCACTGAAGAAATGAAACTTGTTCCGTATAAAGTTGTGCAAGGTGAAAATAACACGGCTCGTGTTCAAATAAGTGACCGTATTTATTCACCTCCTGAGATCAGTGCAATGATCCTTCAGAAGATGAGACAAACAGCTGAAGATTACCTCGGCATAAAAGTTACTGACGCTGTAATCACAGTCCCAGCATACTTCAACGATGCACAGCGCCAGGCAACAAAAGAAGCTGGTGAGATTGCCGGCCTCAACGTACGACGCATAATCAACGAGCCAACCGCAGCCGCACTTGCCTACGGTTTAGATAAAAAACACAAAGACAGCAAGGTTGCTGTGTTTGATCTGGGTGGGGGAACCTTCGACATCTCAGTTCTTGAACTTGGCGAAGGTGTGTTTGAAGTAAAATCAACCAATGGTGATACACATCTTGGTGGCGATAATTTCGATCAGCGCGTACTCGATTATATTGCCGATGAGTTCAAGAAGCAGGAAGGAATAGATTTGCGAAAAGATCCGATGGCGCTTCAGCGCTTACGTGAAGCCGCAGAGAAAGCGAAAATGGAACTTTCGCAATTATTACAAACGGAAGTCAACCTGCCATTCATCACGGCAACCGCAGAAGGTCCTAAACATTTAAACTTGAACATCACGCGCGCAAAGTTTGAGCAGTTGGTTGAAGATCTCATTCAGCGTTGTGTTCCTCCGGTAGAGAAAGCATTAAAAGATGCCGGGTTAGCCACCAACCAAATTGATGAGGTTATTCTTGTCGGCGGTATGACGCGAGTACCGCGAGTTCAACAGCTCATCAAAGATATATTCGGAAAAGAAGGACATAAAGGTGTAAACCCCGATGAGGTAGTTGCGATTGGTGCTGCAATTCAAGGTGGTGTGTTGTCGGGTGACGTTACAGACGTTTTGCTGCTCGATGTTACACCTCTGACTCTTGGCATTGAAACTCTTGGCGGGGTAATGACACAAATGATCCAGTCGAATACAACAATACCTACAAAGAAAAGCGAAATCTTCTCAACAGCATCTGATAGTCAACCTTCTGTTGAGATACACATTTTGCAAGGCGAGCGGCAGATGGCGGTTGACAACCGCACACTTGGTAGATTCCATCTTGATGGAATTCCGCCCGCACCACGTGGTGTTCCTCAGATTGAAGTAACTTTCGACATAGATGCGAACGGTATGCTGCATGTGGCTGCAAAGGACAAGGCAACAAACAAAGAACAAAGTATTCGAATTACTTCTTCAAGCGGATTGAGTAAAGAAGAAGTCGAGAAGATGAAGACCGACGCACAGGCACATTCTGCCGAAGATAAGAAACGTCGAGAGGAAGTTGATACTAAAAATCAGGCAGACAATCTCGTCTTCCAAACACGAAAGCAAATGAAAGACTTTGGCGATAAGATACCTGCCAACTTGAAATCGAAAGTTGAATCGGCTGCCGATGCACTCGATGCTGCGATAAAAGGTGGCAACAGTGCCGACATCAAAGCGAAGGTGGAAACACTCAATAACGCTTGGAATGAAGCTTCGCAAGAAATGTACAAAGCGGCAACGGCAGGTCAACCCGGTGCACAGCAACCGGGAGGACAGCAACCACCACCAGATGGACAAGCAGGTCCTGCCGACAACGGCAAGAAGAAAGATGATAAATCTGTAGAGGATGCATCGTTCGAAGTTGTTGATGACAAAGATAAATAAAAAATGATAACCGGTCTTTGGTTGATAGTCGTTTTCATTGTTGTTGCGGCGTTTTTGATATACGCCACAAAGAAACGTTGGATCTCGTGGAAAGGCGGAAGTGGTATCTCTTATCTCACCGCCTTCCATGATTTCCAAACGAAGGATAAGCAAGAGGCAATAGAATACGTGATGGAAGAAAAAGCCGGAAAGAAAATGGAAGAGCAAGAGAGTGGAGAAAAGAAAAATCCTTAGACTATACTTATTATTAGAAGGAAAATCATGAAACTAAGAGACATTATGTGGACTGCTGCAATTAGTGGTATCATTATTGTGGTAGATAATAAACATTGTGATATGTTAAGACAGTATGAACATTTTCATTCTGAGACACAAAATGATCAACCACCTGGGCATCCATTAACTTGGGCAAGCGGAAGTGTGAGTAATGGGACAACGTCGAACTTCAGAATTCTGCTATAAAGAGTGTATTGCTTTAGTTGTATACGACAAAGATAAGTAAAAAGTTGTGTTACTGTGACGCTATTGAGTAAATAATTTCCAGTACCAAGGACATCACCTCTGACAAATCAATACGCGGCACAATATAAAAACATCTTTTAAAAAATAAACATCAATATGAGTGTTATGGATGGAACCAACAAGAGAAAAGATTAAATCAATTTTGACTTGCCTTGATGAAGGCGATTATCCAAGGGCTTCATCAGAATTTCAACGAGAATTTGGCAAAGCAGAATATAAAATAGATCAAAGGATAAAATATTTTTTAGGGGGCGTCATTAATCTTGTCAATCAGAACTCAGATGCGTCGCAAAAATATTTTAGACAATTTGTTGATTTAATACCGGAAAAGGAAAATGATGGTATCGCACAAGTAATAAGAGAATTTGGTACAATTTTATTTAATTTCTGTACCAAGGGAAAAATAGATTTGGTTCGCTTAACTCCAATTCCCGATGACATTATAAGCTTCCACAATGTTGAACAAATTAAAATAACAAGAGATATAATTTTAGGAATTATTGATTTTGAAAAAGGAATTTCGGATCACCCTGAAACTGCAGTTGATAAATTGAAGGATCTCTATGAGATTGAGATCCAGCCCGAAGAAGTAACAGCATTGAACATATTTGAAAAACTTTACACGGAGGATCAAATTGCTTTATTCATATTTGAATTTATGGCGTGGTTTGGATTTAGATTGTTAACATATCAGAGATATCTCAACAACGTTGAAACCATTTTTAAATTATCCTCTAAAGAAAAGAAAGATGAAATAGTCTCGTTTTTACGAAATCAAAATTTTCGAATAGAGCCACGCAGCGAAAATAAAGGCGCAAATACTTTGCTCTATACGGAACTAAAGAAAACGCTAAATCAAATTTATTTTTTATGGTTTGTTGACAATAACGATTTAGAGAATGGCTATAAATACATTGAAAGTCTTGAGCGGGGCGGGGGAATGGACTTTCTAAGAGTTGAAGAAAAATGCCGTATAACTGACGATGAGAACCAAGAGGAACAACCAAATCTCCATGGCTTGCATGTGAGGATATTTAATCTACTGCGGAGTGATTCCAGTTCCATCACAGATTTTGTTGTCCCTGAAAAATATCATCCTTATAAGCTTAGGAAAGAAGATCTTGTTCGTTACCATGGTGTGGCTGATAGCTGCGGTGATATCCTCGAAATGGATCGACACGTTTATCAATACCATTCTGCAGTTATTTGTTACACCACATTTATAAAAAATTTCTCAAGTTTAGGGTTAGATATAAAAAATTCCATCTATGATCATATCATCAATATGACAATTGAGGTAAAAAAGTGGGTGGATTTAAATGATGAGTATATAAGATATTTTTATTATCCATTTGAATTATGTGAATTATTAGAAGAACGGGGACAGTATGATTATGCGATATATCTCTATCAAAATTCAACGGGTGACAATGAGAACATAATTAGTAGTATTGACCGATGTAAACACCTAAGAGATGGATTCATATATGATAAATTGAAAAGTGTTTTACGAAACCTCAACGAGCAAGAACAAAAGCAGTTGATAGCGTACAGCCAACTTTTTAAAGTGGAATTAAAACTAAGACAATTGGTTGAAAACCTTGGCAAGGATTGGTGGGTTAAAGATAAGAAATTACAGGATGTCGTTGACCGCTGTCGTAGCCGTGAAACAGAATTTGAAGGTGAGATATATTTCAGGCAAAATATACCCAGAGTAGGATTAATCCATTTTACTACATTACCCGAATTAGTTAGAATTATTACTATTAATTGGGGTTTGTTTGAGCAGAAACTAAAATCTAAAGATCACTTTGGAAGTCTTATGGATACTATTAAAACATTTCGGATTTCGATTGCTCATTTAAGATTTTTAGATGAAATGCAATTGCAAAAACTTGAGGAGGCATACGAATCATTAAATCGTGTCATTAATTATTCCGAAGGCGGTAAAGATTAAAATATGGTACCTATTTTATGAACATCCAAAAATTCACAATCAAATCACAAGAAGCAGTCCAGAACGCACAGGAAATTGCAGCAAGTTACGGCAATCAATCTATCGAGCCGGAACATTTACTCGCGGCGCTTGTACAGGATAGTGAAGGCGTCATTGTTCCCATCCTCCAAAAAATTGGAACGAATATTAATTACGTAAAAATTAAAGTCAATGAAGCCGTTGAGAAACTGCCTAAAGTATCCGGCGCCGGTGTAGGCAATCAGCACATCGGACAAAACCTTGCACAACTTTTCGATGTCGCACTAAAAGAAGCACAGTCACTCAAAGACGAATACGTAAGCACCGAACATTTGCTGCTTGCGCTTGTCTCAGGCAAATCAACAGCAGCACAACTGCTGATGGGCCAAGGAGTTACGAAAGATCAAGTTTACAAAGCGCTAAAAGATATCCGTGGCACACAGCGGGTGACGGATCAAACGCCTGAGGAAAAATACCAGTCACTTCAGCGCTTCGGTCGCGATTTGAACGAGCTTGCTCGTAAGGGTAAACTTGATCCTGTTATTGGAAGGGACGAAGAAATCCGCCGCGTTTTACAAGTGCTCTCTCGCCGCACGAAGAACAATCCTGTTTTAATTGGTGAACCGGGCGTCGGTAAGACTGCAATTGCCGAGGGAATTGCTCATCGTATAATCCAGGGTGATATTCCGGAAAATCTAAAAACGAAGCGCATCATCGCCCTCGATATGGGTTCGCTAATTGCAGGTACAAGTTTCCGAGGTCAGTTTGAAGAGCGGCTGAAAGCTGTCTTGAAAGAAGTCACCGATTCCGAGGGCGAGATAATTCTTTTCATCGATGAGCTTCACACTCTTGTTGGTGCCGGCGCTGCACAAGGTGCCGTAGATGCAGCGAACATGCTGAAGCCGGCGCTTGCAAAGGGCGAGCTTCGCGCAATCGGCGCAACAACAATCGATGAGTATCGCAAACATATCGAGAAAGACCCCGCGCTTGAACGTCGGTTCCAGCCAATTCTGATCGACGAACCTACCGTCAACGACACAATTTCAATGTTGCGTGGACTCAAAGAACGGTATGAAGTTCATCACGGTGTTCGCATCACCGATGGCGCAATAGTTGCTGCCGCACAATTAAGCCACCGATACATCAGCGACCGATTCCTGCCTGATAAAGCAATCGATCTTGTTGATGAAGCTGCCTCAAAACTTCGTATTGAGATCGATTCTCTTCCGGAAGAGTTAGATGAAATCGAGCGTCGTATAAAACAGCTTGAAATCGAGCGTGAGGCAGTAAAGCGTGAATTCACTGCAGATTATTCGGATACAAAAGATAAACTCCAGATGGAAGATCGGATAAAGCATGTTGAGAGAGAACTTGCCGATCTCAATCAACAGCGATCTGAGCTTCGGGCACACTGGCAGAACGAGAAAGGGTTTATTCAATCCATCCGAAAGATGAAGGGGGAAATTGAGAAAGCAAAAACCGAAGCAGAACAAAATGAGCGCCAAGGTAATCTGGCAAAAGTCGCCGAGCTGCGGTATGGTGTGATTGCATCACTCGAGAAGCAGCTTAAAGAAGCCAGCGGAAAGCTCGCCGAAATCCAAAAACATAAGAAAATGCTTAAAGAAGAAGTTGACGCAGAAGATATCGCTGAAATCGTTTCGAGGTGGACGGGTATTCCGGTAAGCCGCATGTTGGAAAGTGAGCGAACAAAGCTGCTGCATCTTGAGGAACGCTTACACGAGCGTCTTGTCGATCAGGAAGAAGCCGTTCATGCTGTCGCTGATGCAATCCGCAGAAGCCGCGCAGGCTTGCAAGACGAGAAAAAACCTGTTGGCTCATTTATCTTTTTAGGATCAACAGGTGTCGGCAAAACGGAGCTTGCCCGCGCGTTAGCCGAATTTCTCTTTAACGATGAAAACGCTCTCATCCGCATCGACATGAGTGAGTATATGGAGAAATTTTCTGTCTCCCGCCTTATCGGTGCACCGCCCGGATACGTCGGTTATGAAGAAGGGGGGCAGTTAACAGAAGCCATCCGACGGAAACCGTATTCGGTTGTTCTTTTTGATGAGATTGAGAAAGCACATCCGGAAGTTTTCAACCTATTATTGCAAGTTCTTGATGAGGGGCGTTTGACCGATAGCAAGGGTAGAACAGTGAACTTCAAAAACACGATTATTATTATGACATCGAACTTAGGTTCTCAGATGATTCAGGAGCGATTGGGCGGAGAAATAATCTCAAACAATGAATTGGAAAAAATCTATGGTGAGCTGCGAATCGCTTTATTTGAAATGTTGAGGCAATCCGTCCGTCCGGAATTTTTGAACCGAATCGATGAAATTATTCTATTCAAACTCCTCAACAAAAACGATTTGCTGAGAATTGTCGACCTCCAGCTGAGGCGTGTACAATCAATGCTCGAACAGAAAAACATCAAGCTTGAATATACGGATGAAGCTAAAGAATGGCTCATCAAACTCGGTTATGATCCAACACTCGGTGCCCGACCGTTGAAGAGAATCATTCAAAAGTACATCGTCAACAAATTATCTGAAGAGTTGTTGGCTGGCTCGCTTGCTGAAGGCAACACAATTGAAGTCGCACTTGACAGACGCGGCTTGATCCAGTTTGTTAAGAAAACGGTTGCTGAAGTTGTGCGATAGTATTTCATCGTAGTAGGGGGCAGAATCGGTTCAAACCAGCCAATGAATTCGGTTCTGTCCCTTTTACTTTTTGAGTCAAATTGCTAATCCAACCTATTTTTTGTAATTTGCTGTCGACATTTTTTAGATTTTGATACAATATGCTTTCGTTAATAGTTCATGGTGGGGCTTGGGATATTCCTGATGCTGAAGTTGATGCGCATCGCACTGGATGTCTTCATGCTTTGAAAATCGGATGGAAAATTTTACGTTCCGTTGGCACATCTATCGACGCGGTGGAACAAGTGATTCGCACTATGGAGAATGATCCAACCTTTGATGCCGGTTACGGCTCCCATTTAAACTTACTTGGTCAGGTTGAATTAGACGCAAGCATCATGAGCGGTAAAACACTCAAGTGTGGAGCAGTTGCTGCTGTACACAGAATTCGGAATCCAATTACGCTTGCCCGCTTAATAATGGCAGAGAGTGAACATATACTTTTCGTTGGTGAAGGCGCAGAACGGTATGCAAAAGAAAACGGTATTGAATTATGCAAACCTGGGGAGCTTAACACCAAACGCGAGCTTGATCGATGGGCGGCACTTCAGCTTCGCAAAAACTATAAAACAAAAGATGCATTCAATAAGCGCAAAAGATCCTCAGATACGGTGGGTGCTGTTGCACTCGACAAAGATGGGAATATCTGTGCGGGAACGTCAACTGGCGGAACAATGAATAAATATCCGGGTAGAATAGGTGACTCGCCTCTCATAGGATGTGGAACATATGCCGATAACGAAGTCGGTGGCGTTTCAACAACCGGCTGGGGTGAAGCGATGATTAAAGTTGTGATGGCAAAAACTGTTATCGATTTGATGGATGTAAACGGCGGCAACCCCCAGGAAGCAGCCGCAAAAGGAATTGAAATTTTGCACCACAAAGTTGATGGATTCGGCGGGGTTATTGTGATGAACAAACACGGTAAATTGGGCTTTGCATATAATACATCTCGAATGGCTTTTGCTTATATCAATGCTCGAATGTCGGAGCCGTTCGTGACAGTATGAACCCATCTTCGCTCGTCGGTCACATCTTGCAGCTCTTCGAGCACATAGATGGAGAAAATAAATCTGCCGATCATCTTACCATGGAGTTCTTTCGGGCGAAAAAATATTTAGGATCACACGATAGGCGTTTTATTTCCGAAGCTGTTTTTGGTATGATTCGCAATCGCCGGCTTATCAAGACATTGCTACAACAATTCATAAAAGATAATCCGGGGACTGCCGACCTTGAGGGACCTCATGTTCGTTATCTTTCGCTGTATGTTGCATATCTGGTCACACTTGATAATCATACGATGACTCCCCAAATTTTATGGAACACATATTTCCCGAAAATCAAAGTCGAGTGTTTCACCAATTGGATTCTTCGCCATAAGACTTTAGACTTTATTCGCAATGAGGAGATTGCTCGAATGGGAGTGACGTATTCTTTTCCCGATTGGATGGTGAAGGAGTTGGTAGATCAGATTGGTACGGAAACAGAAACTCTATTGCAGATTTGCAATACACAATCGAACGTTTCACTTCGTGTTAATCTGTTGAAAACCACCCGCGAAGAATGCCAGAAACGGCTGCGCGAAGAAGGAATTGAGACGGAAGTTACAAAAATCTCTCCAGTCGGACTTATATCTCGGAAACGATTTCACAGCCAATCTTCGCCATCATTCAATGCTGGCTGGTACGAGATGCAAGATGAGGGGAGCCAGCTTATTTCTTTCATTGCGGATCCTCAGCCCGGTGAGATTGTAATAGATGCGTGTGCCGGATCAGGTGGAAAATCTCTGCACATGGCACAATTGATGAAAAATAGCGGCGAAATTATTGCTGTTGATGTAGATAAAAGCCGACTTGCGGAGCTTAGAAAGAGGGCGAAACGAGCTTGTGTTAATATCATCCGAACGGAATCTCTTTCTATATTCAACACCAATGAATTATCTGGTAAAGCCGATCTTGTGCTTGTTGACGCACCATGCAGCGGGGTTGGAACCATTCGCCGCAATCCCTGGATGAAGTGGAGTATATCAGAATCTCTCGTCCAGCATTATGCAGAGAAACAAAAAAATATACTGCAATTCAATTCACAACTTGTCAAACCCGGTGGCAAGCTGGTTTACGCAACATGTTCGCTATTCCGACAAGAGAACGATGATGTCATAAAATCTTTTTTAAGCACACATCCTGATTTCATTTTAACATATCCTGAAAATATTTTGGAAAGATTTAATCTATCGCTCAGAAACTCTGCCTTAACAATTTATCCTCATCATCATAACACGGACGGTTTTTTTATCGCTGCCATGAAACGAGTCAACTAAATTTTTTGCATGTTCACAAATCAATTTGTAGATTTACTTTATCAACTCTAAAGGAATTACATTTATGAAGTTTTCAATATTCTTTATTCTATTAATCATTTTGGCGTCATGCTCAAAAAAGAGCGATGTCGATCTTTATAATGATGCGAAAGCCGCTGAGGGTAAGAAGGATTTTCAAAAAGCATCCGAGCTGTACGAGCAAATCGTGAATCAATTTTCAACTACTGCTTATGCTGAAACTTCTCTTTTACGCCTTTCAGTAATTTATAATAATGATCTGAAAAATTCCCGGGAAGCAATTCATTCATATCAGAGATATTACACAATGTTTCCGACGAGTAAGCAAGCACCTACGATGCTTTTTCTTTCCGGTTTTATTTACAATAACGATTTGCACCAGATCGACAGTGCAAGGATCGTGTATGATACATTTCTTAAAAAATATCCCGATCATGAGTTGGTAGCGTCTGCCAGGTTTGAGCTGGAAACTCTAGGAAAAGATCCAAGCCAAACTTTGAATCCGCAAACCATAGCAGTGGATGATTCTAAAATTAAACCGGCCAAGAAAGCTCCGAAGAAGTGACGGATACACTTCAGGATTACCGCAAATATCTTAAGCCGGAAGTTGTTGCTACACTTGCAAACATCGAGCTGGTTGCGCGGCTCGTTGTCGAGGGCTTTATCACCGGCTTGCATAAAAGTCCTTACCACGGCTTTAGTGTCGAATTCGCCGAGCATCGGCAGTATATGCCTGGAGATGAAATTAAACACATCGATTGGAAAATTTACGGAAAGACAGACCGTTATTACATTAAACGGTTTGAAGAAGAAACAAATTTAAAAGCATACATTATTCTTGATGCCAGCCGATCCATGTCGTATGCTTCCAACGGCAGGATTACAAAATTAGAATACGCTTCATACATCACTGCGGCACTTGCACAATTGATGGTACAGCAGCGCGACGCAGTTGGATTTACAATATACGATGAGAGTGTTCGGCTGCACATGCCGCCCCACGCCACAAAACTATACCTGAAAGAAATTCTCCGTCAACTCGAGTTGCTAACGGCCAGCAACAAAACAGCGACGGCGGATTCGCTGCACACAATTGCTGAACGCATCAAACGCCGAGGGCTGGTTATTATTCTTAGCGATCTTTTTGACAAACCTAACGAGGTGGTGGCTGCCCTACGCCATTTCCGTCATAAGAAGAATGAAGTTATTGTTATGCAAATACTTGATCCGTTAGAGCGAAGTTTTGCATTTGGACGCGATGCTGTATTCAAAGACCTTGAAACCTCCGAAGAGCTTATGACACAACCATGGCACATCCAGAAAGCTTATCAGCAGGAGATGAAAAAATTCCTCGATACATATAAAAAAGAATGCCGCGAGCATAATATAGATTATGTTTTGCTCGATACATCAACACCTTTTGATGTGGCATTATTTGAATACTTGCACAAACGCCAGCGAATGGGATAATTCCCAAATCGCTTTTGGCATTTCTCTCCACCATTTGATACTTTAGCATACATCATGCTAAGCGGTTACAAGCGCAGTTGCTATGACATAGCATGAAACAACTCTCTATTCTCTATTTTTATATCGAATATTATTTCCAACTTTAGTGGAACAAGATAATCTCATAGTTAAGGGTGCGCGCGTACACAATCTAAAAAACATAGATGTGGAAATGCCGCGCAATAAACTCATCGTCATCACCGGGCTTTCCGGTTCCGGTAAATCGTCGCTTGCCTTCGATACAATCTACGCCGAAGGTCAGCGGCGTTACGTGGAATCTCTCTCGGCATACGCACGCCAATTTCTCGGTCTAATGGAAAGACCCGATGTCGATTATATCGAGGGTTTGAGTCCTGCGATTTCCATTGAACAGAAAACCGTGTCTCACAATCCACGCTCAACTGTGGGAACAGTGACCGAAATTTACGATTACCTCCGTTTGCTCTTCGCTCGCGTTGGTGTTCAACATTGCTACAAATGTGGAAAAATTGTTCGGAAGCAGTCCGTAGATCAAATCATAGATGCTATAATGGCATATCCGAAAGATTCTAAGATTCAAATCATGGCACCAATAATCCGCGGTCGCAAGGGGCATTATCGGGAATTGTTTGAGGAGACTTTGAAAGATGGATTTCTTCGCGTACGTGTTGATGGTGAAGTGAAGGAAATCCGGAAAGGTATGCAGCTTAGCAGATACAAGTTGCACAACATTGAGGTTGTCGTTGATCGCTTAACGGTTCAGCCCGAAATACGATCGCGCATCGCTGACTCGGTGGAGATCGCACTTCAGATGGGCTCCGGGCTTGTTGTTGTGAACCTTAACAGTAACGATCATCTCTTCAGCCAGCATTTTGCCTGTCTTGACTGCGGTATAAGCTATGATGAGCCGGCGCCGAATTCATTTTCTTTCAATACACCGTACGGCGCTTGTTCTGCCTGTGGTGGACTTGGAGAAATGCGAGAGTTCGATGTGAGTCTAATCATTCCCGATCCTAAACTTACTATCAATACTGAGGGCATCGCACCGCTTGGAAAGCAGCGCGAAACCTGGCTCTGGAGTCAGGTGAAAGCGGTTGCACAAAAATACGACATCGATACGAATGCACCTATTAAGAAATTACCAAAAAATACTATCGAATTATTGCTCAATGGTGCCGGCGACGAGAAATTTGAAATTACTTATACACATCCATCAGGACGAACGGTCACTTACAAACAGCGTTTCAGCGGAATACTGAAAACACTTCAGCATTATTATGATGAATCTTCATCGAATGGTGTTCGCAGGTGGATCGAATCGTTTATGAATACTACCACTTGCCGGGAATGCAAAGGTGGACGCTTAAAGAAAGAAAGTCTTGCCGTAAAACTAATTGATGCTGGAACAAAAAAGTTTTTTAATATTCATGATATTGTAAAGCTTTCAATTCGTGATGCCCGGACATTTTTTTCTACAATTAAATTAACGGAGCGCCAACTCGAAATAGCACATCAAATCCTCAAAGAGATAAATGATCGTTTGCAATTTCTTCTTAATGTCGGCTTGGATTACCTTACACTTGATCGTCCTGCTCGAACGCTTGCCGGCGGTGAAGCTCAGCGCATCCGCCTTGCAACACAAATTGGCTCTCAATTAGTCGGTGTGCTTTACATACTTGATGAGCCGAGCATAGGTCTCCATGCGCGGGACAACATCAAGCTCATTAACAGCTTGAAAGAGCTTCGTAACTTGGGAAACACGGTTATTGTTGTTGAGCATGATAAGGAGATGATTCGCAGCGCCGACTTCGTTGTTGATTTGGGTCCCGGTGCTGGCGAGCATGGTGGTTATGTGGTGACATTCGGAAAACCAGCGCATCTCAAAATGAAAAATTTTGACATTAAGATTCCGGGAAACGGTCGTGGCGCAATTTCCTACACGGGTTTATATCTCAAAGGAAAAGAAAAAATCGAAGTCCCTCTTAAACGTCGCGACGGGAACGGAAAACATCTCCGTTTGAAGTCGTGTTCAGGCAATAATTTAAAATCCATAACTGTTAATATTCCGCTCGGGAAATTTGTTTGTGTCACCGGTGTGAGCGGCTCGGGAAAATCAACACTCATTTCCGAAACATTGTACCGTATCCTTGCTCGTGAATTTTATAACTCACGCGATGTTCCGCTTCCTTACAAATCGGTAGAAGGATTGGAGTATATCGATAAAGTGATCGATATCGATCAATCACCGATTGGAAGAACGCCCCGTTCCAATCCGGCAACGTACACGGGTTTGTTTACTCTCGTTCGTGATCTTTATGTTCAATTATCCGAATCCAAGATGCGGGGATATAAGGTAGGTAGATTTAGTTTTAATGTGAAGGGTGGAAGATGCGACGAATGTGAAGGAGATGGTGTCAGGAAAATTGAAATGAACTTTCTTCCCGATGTGTACGTGCTCTGTGAAGTCTGCAAAGGAAAACGCTACAACCGCGAGACACTTGAAATCCTGTATAAGGGGAGATCGATTGCCGATGTGCTTTCAATGAGTGTTGAAGAAGCGCTCGAATTTTTTAAAGACCTCCCAAAAATTCAGAGAAAACTTGCAACTCTTTTTGATGTTGGTCTTGGATACATCCGGCTCGGACAACAAGCGACCACGTTATCGGGTGGAGAAGCGCAGCGAGTGAAGCTTTCTACCGAACTCTCGAAGGTCGGTACAGGTAAAACTTTTTACATTCTCGACGAGCCGACTACCGGATTGCACTTCGAAGACATTCGCATGTTACTTTCCGTTCTCAACAAACTTGTGGAAATGGGAAACAGCGTCCTCGTCATTGAGCATAATATGGATGTCATCAAAACTGCCGATTGGATTATCGACTTAGGTCCAGAAGGTGGAGACGATGGGGGAAAGATTGTGGCGGAGGGAACACCAGAAGAAATTGCAAACAATAAAAATTCCTACACCGGGCAATATCTTAAACGAGAACTTCGATAGGATTCTTTTCTAACTTAGAAGACAGCATTTTAAGGGAAAAACGAGGTATCTCAGATAAAAAGAACTTGAATACCAATTTGTAATTTACTACCTTCATTAATTCACTGATTGTAAATCATAACAGGAGTTTTGTTTACTGTGCCGCGTTATCGAGTTCGGAATATTGAAATCATCCTCAAAGAAGGTTTGCTGTATGCTACAACCACACTCATGGTGATTGCTCTTTATTTCTTTCTTATTTACGTTGTTGAACTAACCGGCGGTCAACATATCCGGGAGTTCCATTTACTCGGTATCATCGGTGCGACAATTATCTTCATTCCCACTAGAAAATTCTTGCAACGCAGGATAGATCGCTTTTTTCATCGTGAGCAATACGATTCAACAAATAAAATCGCTGCTTTTGAGCAAGTCACAGAAGGGATATTCGAGGAGGACAAATTACACCAAAAAATTTTCGATTACCTGAACTCGATCTTTCATTTCAATTCATTCACATGTTTGAAACGCATAGATAATAATTTGTATCAATCATCTCATCATATGGGGCACAGCGAGGGTGTTACTACGATTAATATTAATCCATCCAAGAATCTACAGGATTTGTTGTCTAAGGGACGTCCATTTGGTTACCGGGAGCTTAATAACTGCATACCAGAGTTGAACCAGCCCGATGCTGAACTTGTATTGCCACGTGTTTTTCTAAACAGCGTCCAAGGTTTTTTTGTATGCGGTCGTAAAAAGTCGGGCAAGATTTACTCTTTAGATGATATACGACTCCTCGGGGTGCTCACCAACCGGGCGGCAGCGCTTTTCCACACCGCAGAACTCTACAACCGTGAGCTTGAGCGGCAGCTTGCTCTTGAGCGCGAGCGGGCAAGAATTTCAAAGGATTTGCACGATGACATCGGCTCCAGTTTGACCCGTATCACCATGTTCAGTGAAGTTGCAAACTTAGAGCTGCATAAACTTAAAACTGTAGACGATTCGTCAATCGAGCATGCAAAGAAACTCTCCTCCTTGCTCGAAGACATATCACAGAATTCACGTGATATAATCGAGACGATGAGCGATGTAATATGGTCTATCGATCCGAGGAACGACACACTCGACAATCTTACGCTGCGAATGAAGAACTATATCACACGCTTATTAGCCGCAAAGAATATTTCTTACGATATTTCAATTGCACCGGAGCTGCTCGAGCTGCAATTACCAATTGCATTCAAGCGAAATATATATTTGATTTTCAAAGAGATTCTGAATAATATCATCCGCCACTCACATGCAACCAAAGTTTCTCTTTCAATTCAGCGTAATGCTAATATACTCTCGATTTACATTAGCGATAACGGTCAGGGATTTGATCCGGGACAGTCATTTATTGGAAATGGCATCAGAAATATTCGTCAACGCACCGAGTCACTTGGTGGTGAAATTCGGATAAATTCCAACCCGATGACCGGTACTTCTATCGCTGTAGAGTTAAAAATACCTTAAATAAGGGATTGTATTTTCATCGATAATATGTTAAATAGATATATCTAACTTTTAAATAACAAAAACAATATCGATAAATCGATGAAAATTGTAATTATAGAAGATGACAAGAAACTACGGGAAACTTACGTACAGATAATACGGGAAGTAAGTAATTTTTCTTGTGTCGGTGCCTTTAGCGATTGCGAATCTGCCATTGCATCTCTTCAAAAGTTGTTGCCTGACGTTATCCTTATGGACATCGGATTACCTGGAATGACGGGAATAGATGGAGCAAAAATAATTAAATCGATGCATCCGTCCATTGAGATTTTGATGCTCACGATCTATGAGGACGAGGATAAAATATTTCAATCGATCTGCGCTGGTGCGTCCGGATATATATTGAAGAATTCGCATCCCGCAGAAATTATACGTGCAATAAAAGAAGTCCATCAGGGTGCACCCATGAGTGCGCCAATTGCCCGCCGTATTATGAGCTTCGTCCGCCAATCGGCTCCGACCACAGATAACGATTTCAATCTCACGCCACGTGAAATAAATATCCTCCAATTGATCGTAGAAGGAAACAGCGACAAGATGATCGCAGAGAAATTATTCATCAGCACGCATACTGTTAACTCACACCTGAAAAGTATTTACGGCAAACTCCACGTACATTCCAAGCCCCAGGCAGTATCGGCAGCGCTAAAGCACCGGTTAGTCTGAGCCAAACCTCTCCTTTTACCAATAAAACCTCTATTCTGGACACAAAAATACCTTGTTTAAGGGATTGCGCTTTAGTAGTACAACCTTATATTAATACTTAGAGTGAAAGCTAATATGTTCAAAATCCAGAGTTACATTCATAGAGCCCAGCCAATCTATAGCTCTTCGGGTAAGACGACGAATTAAATACATCTGTTAATTATAATAAAAGTGGTTATTAATCTACTTTGGAATTTATTTTATTTCGTTTTCCTAAACTTATGGTGCTTCGACACCTAATATTTCTGATGTCGTAATTATATAGTAAAGGTCAGATAAGGGAAATAATGACAAGACCTTTTTAAAAAACAATCGTATCTACCTATTGACTCAAGTAATAATTTTACTATGATAGCGCACAAGTCAAGCCAATAAAAACATCATGACGTATTTGTTAAATAGTGTGCAAACATTTATTGTGTGTTTAAGAGAAACGCTTAGCGCCAAGAAGCGGAACGCAAGAGTTGCTCTGACAATTCTTGCATGGACAATAATTCTCATCACGATCTTCAATATCGGGGCGGTTCACTTTGTGTAAACTCCGCGAAGGGTCTCAAACCTTTTATAAACGAGATGTTTCTTCCTCTCTTCAAACGGGATCAACATGACAAGTGTAAAAAGTAATGAAACTAGAATTCACAAAATTCACTATTTCAATAACCACATAATGAAAGGGTTTGTTATGAAAACAAATCACATTTTATTTTTTGCTGTCATCTGCATCCTTGTGGGAATCCATCCCCTCGGGACAGGTGGCGGAATTGCGTTGGGGCAGTGTGTCCCACCGCCATCAGGCATGGTTGCCTGGTGGCCCGGGGACAACTCAACAACCGATATCGTGAACGGAAATAACGGAACGCTGATGAGCGGCGCGACGTACGCAACGGGAAAGGTCTCGCAGGCGTTCGATTTCAGCAACGGCAGCGGGTATCTGGATGTTCCCAGTAGCAGCACGCTCAATTTCGGCACGGGCGATTTTTCCTTTGACGCGTGGGTGAAGCTGCCTGCCGGGCAATCGACTCGGACGATCGTGGATAAGAGGGACGCAGCCACCACGGTCGGGTATTCTTTCTGGTTTTGGCATGGCTTGCCTGGTGTCAACCTTACCGATGGTTCCTGGTCGAACTACGGCGCAAATCCCGCAGACCATGCACCTATTGATGACGATCTCTGGCACCACGTCGCTGTGACTGTGCAAAGATCAAACACAAACGGCATCACGTTCTATATCGATGGTGCACCGCTCGCTACCCGACGTGATCCTACCACGCACCCGGGTTCGCTGACTAATTCGGGAAATCTGAGATTGGGTTTGAACGTGTTTGGTCAATACTCCCTCGGAGGTTTAACGGACGAAGTCGAGTTATTCAGCCGCGTCCTCACCCCCGCGGAAGTACTGAGCATTTTTCAGGCGGACTCACTCGGCAAGTGCAAGCCAACTGTTCCGAATCACTTCAAGACGTGGCGGGTTCAGCCGTACCCATTTTTCACACAAGTCAAAGTGCAGGATCAGTTCATGACCGATAGTCTGTGGCTGAGTGAGATCGACTACCTGTCGAACCCCGTGAAGAAGATGCATCAGAGTCAGATCTTCGATATCATTGACAGCCTCGATCACCTCACCTGGTATCGGGCGGAGGGAAAGCCCGCCAACCTGACGGTCAACTACGTCAACCAGTTCGAGTCGACCGCCGTTGCCATCGATTCGGTCCGGTACTTGCTGCTTCCCACTCAGAAGTTTCCGCACAATCCACCAGATAGTCTCGATCACTACAAGGCGTACCAGATCACCAATGCCACGGGATTCCGCATTCCGATCGTGCTGGAGGATCAGTTCGACGTTCACTACGGACTGCCCGAGAACATCGACTCACTCGTGCCGAGGTACTTCCTCACACCAGCAGTGAAGAACATGGAACTGCAATGGTTGTACGACTCGGTCACGCACTACGTGGCGTACGAGATTTTCCCCAAGCGACAATTTCCGCAGCCGGTGAATACTCTCGACCAATTCGGACCGCACTCGCTGCAAGTCATCTACAGCCAGTACTTGCTGGTGCCCACCAGGAAACAGTCGTACAGTCCACCGCCTGATACGTTAGGCTCAATTGGCGGAATAAAGTTTGAGGATCTCAACGGTGATGGTATTCAGGGACTCGGCGAACTTGGATTGCCTGGCTGGTGGATCAACTTAGCTGGTCCAGTCCCCAGCGGGATGTGGACTAGTGCTGGAGGTGTATACAGTTTCAATAACTTGCCTGCCGGCATTTACACCGTCAGCGAAGTCTTGCAACCGGGCTGGACACAAACAGCCCCGGCTCCGGTTCCTCCCGGTACGCACGTTGTTAACTTGCTCGCTGGGCAAGATGTTGTTGGAAAAGACTTCGGTAACGACTCTCTTGGCTCGATCTGCGGCCACAAGTTCAACGACCTCAATTGTAATGGTGCGTGGGATGCTGGTGAACCAGCACTGGGTGGATGGACCATCAACTTAGGGGGTCCTGTTCCCGGCTCTGTGGTCACCGGTCCTGACGGATCATACTGCTTCAACGGGTTGTCACCCGGCGTTTACACCGTGAGCGAAGTCTTTCAAGATGGTTGGACGCAGAGCATGCCGCCGTCACCCGGTACGTACGCCGTTACACTACTTTCGAGACATACAGTAACGGGGAATGACTTTGGCAACTGTCCGCCAAAGGAAAAGAACCACTACAAGACATGGCGGGTTGAGCCAGGGTCGTTCGACATCATGGTCAATGTTCAGGACCAGTTCATGACCGATAGTCTGAAGCTAACCAAGATTGACTTCATCTCCAACCCAACCCAAAAGTATCACCCGCCCAATAATTTCGCTGTCATCAAGCCGAACGATCACCTGACCTGGTATCGGGCAACGGGAAAGAATACCTCGTTGACGGTAATATACAAAAACCAGTTCGAGTCGACCGCAGTGTCCATAGGCTCCGTGGAGTATTTGTTACTTCCTACCCAAGAGCAACCATTCGCTCCTCCAGAGAGTCTGGATCACTACAAGGCATACCCGATCATCAATCCCCAGGTAATCAACACTTGGATCTCCCTGTGGGATCAGTTCGATGAATGCTGCACCGGATATCCAGAGCCCCAGGACTCACTCATCCCGCGGTATTTCATCACACCGGCACTGAAGAACAACGAACTGCCGAGGTTGTACGACTCCGTTACACACTATGTGGCGTATGAGTTCGACCACAAGCTTTTCCACACAATGCCGGTGAATACTCTTGACCAGTTCGGTGCACATCTTCTGCAGGTTCGGAACAGCGAGTACCTGTTGGTACCCACGAAGAAGCTATCGTATGAGTTGTACGGCTCGGTGTGCGGGAAGAAGTACATCGATGCTGATGGCGACTGCACTTATGATCCTGGTGAGACACTGCTCGCAGGTTGGCAGATCACGCTGAAGAACAGTGGCGGTGTGACCATTGGAACAGTCACGACCAACGTACAAGGAGAATACTGCTTCCAGAATCTGACGCCTGGACTGTACACAATCGGTGAGGTCCTCATGTCGGGCTGGCAGCAGACGTGTCCGCTGCCCGTTCCACCCGGAACCTATACGGTCAATCTCCTTCCGGGTCAGCAGTTGACTGGATACGATTTTGCCAACCAACAAATCCCACAGCATGAATGTCCCACGTGGGTAAATCGGTTTGACAAGAGGAAGGAAGGCATGGGCTTCAAGATACCGACCGATGCCAAACTGATGACTCGCAATCTTGCCGTACGAGACACCGGCGACATTTACGTTTGCGGTTATAGCGATGGGTACGGCACGAAGATGGACTACGTCACGATCAACTACGACGAGTCCGGCACTGAACTGTGGGCAACCCCGTACAACAATGTTCCTGTGAACGGAAACGACAAGGCGTATGCACTCGTGGTTGATGCAGATAAGAACACGTACGTGACCGGGGAGAGCGACGGCGGTAAACCAACAAGGGTGGATATTGCCACGGTTAAGTACAATTCCGCCGGTGTACAGCAGTGGGCGGCGCGCTGGAACAACGCAACCATCAACGGTAGGGATGCCGGCTACGCCATTGCACTCAACAGCACCGGAACGATTGTGTATGTAACGGGTGAGACGTATAACAAACCCAACGGCATCGACTACATCACAGTTGCGCACAACGCCGCAACCGGTGCACAACTCTGGGCTACGACGTACAACGGACCTGGCTCGAAGATTGACAAGGCGTACGCCATTACTGTTGATGCCAGCGGCGACGTCATCGTGACCGGTGAGAGCTACGGCGGCAAGACGACGGGACCTGACTATGCAACCGTTAAGTACAACGGACTTACCGGCGCACAGATGTGGGTTGCACGTTACGACGGACCTATACACAAGAAAGACTACGCATTTGCGATAGCCACAGATCCGGCGAACAACGTCCACGTGACTGGTGCCAGCGAAGGTTTAAAGTTCGATTACGCCACCATCAAATACGATGCGGCTGGAACCCAGTTATGGGTCGCACGATACGATGCAGAATCTAAGAACGACTTTGGCTACGATCTCGCATTAGATAATGCCGGTAACGTCTATGTCACTGGCGCTAGCCAAGTGAAATTGACGAGTCTGGATTACGCAACCGTTAAGTACAATCCGGTCGGTACACAAATCTGGGTCAATCGATACGACGGCATCAGGAAGAAGGACATCGGGCGCTCTGTAACCGTGTGCAACGAAGAAGAGAAAGTCTTCGTCACCGGCAGCAGCGACCAGGGCAGTGGTAGAGGACTCGATTTTGCCACGCTCAAGATCGATGCCACAGCCGGAACGACCGATTGGGTCGGCAGGTACAACGGTCCGGTTGGTAAAGCCGACATCGCATACAATGTTCGAGTACGCCCGAACGATTGCTGCGTCGTTCTGACGGGCACGAGCACCGGCGTAACAGGGCTCGACTTTGCCACGATTCAGGGCGCTTCGAGTAGTTCGGTGCCGTGGGCAACTACAACTCCGGCGATCTACGATGGATACGCGGATGAGGATGTCCCGACCACCTTCACTGTGGATCAGAACTATCCAAATCCATTCAATCCAACGACGACCATCCAGTTCACACTGCCTCAGCAGGCGTTTGTGACGTTGAAGGTCTATAATGTGCTTGGGCAGGAAGTCGCGAGGCTCATTGATAACGAGCTGATGGAAGATGGGACGCAGGAAGCAGAGTTCGATGCAGGCAAATTCTCCTCCGGTGTGTACTTCTATCATTTCACCGGCGAGACGGTCGGTGATGATGAGGAAGGAACACCGAGCCAGCGCTTCACAAGTGTGAAGAAGATGCTGCTGCTAAAGTGAGCGCATAAAACAGTCACTAAATCTCCCGCAGGTTCATTACCTGCGGGAGGTTCTATTAATGTATGAAGGAAGGAATTGAAGAGCAGAGGTTCATAAAATGAAGAAGATGCTTCTGCTCAAATAACAATAACATAACCTCCCGAAGGTTTGCTTGGCAATTATCGGGGTAACCTTCGGGAGGTTTTAAGACACTCATTGTTAAAATGAGTTTTCTAATAGAAAATTTTTAAGAAGGAAACAATTAACAAATTCACATAATCAATCATAATTTTTTTAAAGGAGTAATTTTATGAAACACACAATCAACATAATTATTCTCTGTCTTCTACTCAGTACAGTACTGTGGAGCCAGATACCAAACAAGATCTCGTATCAGGGATTACTTACCACCGTCTCAGGACCGGTTAACGATGGAAGCTACACGCTTAAGTTCGATGTGTATAATGCACCCTCTAGCGGTACGCTGAGGCACACCGAAACGTTTTCGGGTGTGAGTGTTCAGCAAGGGACATTCAGTGTGATGATCGGTTCTACTGTAACTCTCCCAGCAATTTTCAGTGAGTCGTTGTATGTGGAGATTACGGCAACCTCTGGTCCATCGGGATTAAACTATCCTCTGGCGTTATCACCCCGCTCTGCACTGACTGCCTCACCATACTCGCTTGCACCATGGGCAACTAGTGATAGCAATGTGTTCTACAAGGGTGGCAACGTGGGGATTGGAACGACGGCACCAACTCAAACTCTGCATTTGGAGAGGACCGGAGCAAACTTCATTAACTTCACTGAATCAGGAACACATCGAGGGATGATCGGCATCAGCACTGGTGCTTATTCCGGCTTGGTGGAGGCGAATGACAATGATTTTATAATCCGAGGTGGAAACAGCATTATCTTTGGAGATGATGCTGGCTATGAGAAAATGCGGATAATGAATGGCAACGTAGGTATCGGGACGACAGCACCCGGGGCTAAGCTTCATGTCTCCGGAGGCACTGTCTTATTAGACAATCCCTACTCTCTGCAGACCAAAGATGACGCGGGAACCGTCCAAAATGTTCTTGGTACGGCGTCTGACGGTACGGTCGAACTAAACGGATTTCACGGAACATCGATGATGAAAGGTGTCAACGGCGCTACTTACATCTATGGCAGTGGTAGCCCCACTACACTTGGCATGACCGTCAACACCAGTGGCAACGTCGGCATTGGGACAGCTAATCCTGCCGATAAACTTGAAGCTGTTGGAACCATAAGGGCAAGTGTTGGTAGCGGTAGTTCTGCATTCAAAATATATAACACAGATGTGGGCAAGTGGTGGTCTTTTTATCCAAGCACGAATGGTTCGGCCACGGATCTTGGACTTTTTCAAAGTGGTACAATTACTCCTCAAGTAATATTCAAGAGTAGCGGCAATGTCGGTATCGGGACGGGTGCTCCAGCCGCAAAATTGCACCTTTCAGTGAACGCGACCGATGCTTACCAGGGGCTCGGTATCACAAGCACCGTTTCCGGTGGAAAAGTACTGACGATAAACCAGGGAACCCCCGGCATGCTCACCTTCACCGAACCTGATATCGCAGACCTCGTGACAATGGATTTCAACACTCAACGTGTCGGTATCGGGAGAACAGACCCCATTTCACGGCTTCATGTACACGGCGACATTAATACCGATGGCATAGTCTATTCATATGGTGTTGCATTGATATCCGATAAGCAATTCAAAAAGGATATTGTTACCCTTTCAAGTGCGCTGGAAAAAATACAATCCATGCGCGGTGTGTATTTCACTTGGAGGAGCGATGAATATCCTGATCGGAGTTTTTCCAAAGACAGACAGATTGGCTTCATCGCCCAAGAGGTTGAAGAAATCGTTCCAGAACTCGTTTCTATAATGCCCGATGGTTATAAGAGTGTAGATTATTCCAAAGTCACTCCTTTGCTCGTTGAAGCGATACAAGAACAACAAAAAGAAATTGATGAGTTGAAATCGCTAGTCAAGTCGCTTCTTGCAGGCAAAAGTAATTCCACAGAAGGGGGAACACGGTGAAAATATTCAGAAGTGCAGTTTTGCTAATCGGAGTTTTGTTTATTTTTGACAATTTACTTGCTCAAATACCCTTTAAACTTTCTTACCAAGGTTTACTTACCGGGGCAAGCGATGGAACATACGCATTGAAGTTCGATATATACAATGCACCAACAGGTGGGACAATACGTTATACAGAAACAATCTCTGGGGTGAGTGTATCGCAAGGAACATTCAATGTTACACTCGGTTCAACCACAACACTTCCCGCAATTTTTTCAGAGTCATTGTATGTACAGATTACAGCAGTTGCAGGTCCCGCAGGATTAAGTTATCCTCTGATGTTCTCACCACGTTCTGAACTGACTGCATCACCATACTCGCTTGCACCGTGGGCGACGAGTGGCGGCAATCTTTTCTATAACGGTGGCAATGTCGGAATCGGGACGACAACGCCAGGCGCCAAGCTTCATGTCTCCGGAGGCACTGTCTTATTAGACAATCCCTACTCTCTGCAGATCAAAGATGACGCGGGAACCGTCCAAAATGTTCTTGGTACAGCGTCTGACGGTACGGTCGAACTAAACGGATTTCACGGAACATCGATGATGAAAGGTGTCAACGGCGCTACTTACATCTATGGCAGTGGTAGCCCCACTACACTTGGCATGACCGTCAACAC
>Ga0315292_10000052_pt1 | contig 40450 bp, 34 predicted proteins | sample YL17G13_0_MG_FD_204029 | JGI IMG/M metagenome (GOLD analysis project Ga0315292, IMG submission 204029) | Sediment microbial communities from Yellowstone Lake, YNP, Wyoming, USA - YL17G13_0 | ecosystem: Environmental > Aquatic > Freshwater > Lake > Sediment | place: USA: Wyoming | collected... | reverse complement strand
GGCGCCTCCAGCACATCCAGGCCGCCCGAGACGACGACCTCACCGGCCGCGTCCGCTCGAGGCGTGCCCAGCCGCGCGAGGCCGGCCGCCCGCCCGGGCGACGCGGCGGTGCCCGCCAGCGTGCGATCCCGTTCGCCGCCGGGACGGCGCGGCTGGCCGCGGGATCTGCCGACCGCCTGCGCCACGTCCGACGCCAGCGCGGCGGCGTCCAGCGCGGGCGCGTCAGGCGCGGCCCCGAGAATGTTGCCGGCGCGCAGCTGCTCGAGCACGTCTTCGGTCGTCAGCGCCGGGCTGGCCTGCCAGGCATCGTCGTCCCGGTCACGGCGCGTCCAGAAGCACTCGTCGTCGGTGGCGCATGCGAGCCGTGCCGTGCCGGTGGTGTCACGCAAGGCCGCCAGCGTCAGGACGCGCGGGCCCAGGGAGAGGGTCGCGCGATCGACCGGGCAGCCGTTGATGCGGCCGATCGTCGAGAAGCGCACGTGCCGCTCGATGAGGGGCACCACGTGCGCGAGGTACGCGGCCTCGGCGATCGCGGCGGTGTCGCCGTGCAGCAGCCAGGCGAGGCGTTCGACCTCGTGGACGCGCCGGAAGTGCGCGGGCGGGCGCCGCGCAAGGCCAACCGCCGTGGGCGCGATTTCGCCCCGCGCCAGGGCCGCGCGCAGCGGGCGCAGCACACCGGCCTCGGCGCGCAGCTGGCCGGCGAGGTCCGACGGCTGCACGGCCGCCTCCGGCCTGAGTTCGAGCGACTCGAGACGCGCGCCGACCGTCGCCGCGAGGGCGGGCTCGACCGGCCCGGTGAACCGGTCGCGGTAGGGCGCCGAGCCGGGCCAGGCCGTCTCGCGTTCGCCGTCCGCACCCGTCTCGACGCCCGTCAGAATCCCCGACCGATCGCGCGTCAGGAACTGGTGATACGGCAGGACGCCCGAGCGCACGAAGAAGTCGGCCCACGCCCGCGCCACCAGCGCCTTCGCGTCCACGTCCAGCGCGAGCGACCCGATCGTCCAGTCGAGGTCCATCAGGTACGGCACCAGGGCGAACAGCAGCGAGGTGCGTCGGTGCAACTGGTCCAGCGCCACCGCGCGCTCCTTGTCGTAGCGCGCGTGGATGCTGGTGCTGTCGGCCGACACGATGAAGTCGAGGCGCTGGAACAGGTGACGGATCGCGTCGAGCGTCACACAGGGGTGGACGTCGAGATCGTAGTTGCTGACCCCGACGTACTGCAGGTCGATCATGCCTCCCCGCAGCGGCGGCGAGTAGTCGATGCGGATGAACGCGGGGTGATTGCGGAACCGTGCGAAGTAGTGGACCTCGTGCCCGTAACAGAAGACCCGCACGTGCGAGGGAATGCGCTGGCGGTGCAGCAGCTGGCGGCCGAACGCCTCGGCGGCCACGCGCACCGCCGACGGCATCAGGCGGTCGCCTCCCGGCAGGACGGCGCGCGGATCGAGGTCGACGAACTCGATGTGGCGGCCGACCTCGACGTCGTCGCCGGAGACGACCGCGAGATCCACGGTGCGCATGGCCGCGCCGCCGGTCCCGATCAGGGACAGGGCCAGCGTGAGGCCGCGCTGGTGCAGGTAGCGCTTGAGGCCGTGCAGGGTGCGGATCTGGTGCGGCATGGCGGGATCGTCGAACGGGAGGACGAGCCGGCAGATCTCCATGGAGACGATGTCATACCCTGCGTACGCGACCGGCTGCCCGGCGCTGGAACGGGTGATGACGCCGGCTGACAGCGCCCGGTCTTTGTCCCCGGCCTCGCGCAGCCCGGCAATGCGATCGCGCAGGTCCGCATGCACGCGCTGCACGCTCGCGATCTCGTCGCGGGCCGCCGGCGAGCCGCCGAAGACCGCGGCGAAGTCGTCGACCAGTTCGCCGATGATCTGGAGGAGGTGGTCCAGCCGCGCGTGCGTCAGGGGCGCCACGTCGAGCAGCGCGGTCAGCACGTCGGCGTGCCGCACGTTGGCGGCCCGGAAGCGCGCCATCGTGGCGCCTTGGGTCCCGCTGTGGTCCTCGTCACGCACGCGGCAGCCGACTGCCGTCACCAGCGTCCGCTCGAACACGCGCCGGACGCCCGGCAGCTCATCGAACAGCCGCGCCTCGTCCGGCCCGGCCAGCAGCGGGAAGCCGCCCGAGAGACTGAGCCCCACCGTCGGCGTCACCTCGAGGCCGACGTTGCAGCGTGCCCAGCCGATGGCGGACACGACGCTCCGGAGGGCGGCGGCGCCGCAGCGGTGTTCGGCGTGTCGAAACGAGGCGAGCGCGGCGGGGTCGCGCGCGATCGGTTCCGCGTCGAGCAGATCCTGATGCGTGGCCCGGGTGAAGGCGAGATACGGGCCGAGCACGTCATGGGCCTCGTCACCCAGCAGCCAGCGGGCCAGGTCCTCGCCAGGAAGTCCGCCGCCCAGGTCGAGGACACGAGCGGCAGCGCGCCGAACCGAGGCCGTCCCGTCGTCAGACAGGAGCGTGCGGCATGCATCAGCTGGCGTGGCGGGGTACTCACCCGACGACGCGCGCGCGAGAATGGTGCCGAGCAGGGCCAGCGAGGCCGCGTCGCCGAGCGCGCTGTCGTCCTCGTCGACGCGCGTGGCCACGACGGCGATGACGGCCTGCGTCACCGCCACGCGCCCGTCGCGCGCGGCCTGGGCGACGAGCGCCAGCGTCCGTCGCTGGAGGGCGTCGTCGTGCGACGCCAGCATGGCCGCCAGGACGGGCCACGGATCCGCGTGCGTGGCCGCCACTTCCGCCAGCAGATCGAACACCGGCAGGGCGATGGCGCCGCCGCGGCGGGCCGGCAGCGGCAGCAGGCAGGTCAGCCACGCGGGCGGAGACGAGATCGCCCCCGTGTCGAGCGAACCCGCGTCGAGCGCCTGCCGGACTACATCGCACGCGGCGGCGACACGATCCGGATGCGGGACGTAGCTGGAGAACTCTGTCTCGATGGCCGCCAGGGCGGCGTCGATGGCGGGGTCGAGGGACGGCGGCGCCGATGCGGGCGGGAGCTGGTCAGAGGCTGACGTCGGTGCGGGCGGCGTTGGTGCGGCCGGCGCGGGGACATCCACACGACGGCGAGATGCCGCCGGGCGGTCGGCCGAGCGCGAACCCGCGCGAGGCATGGCCGGACTCTCCCAGGGGCGTTTGCGCCCCGAGTATACACCCCGACGAAATCGGGGACGGGGCGCATTTCAGGCCTTGTGGGGGGACGGAGCCAGTTTCCGGATGCATGCCGGGTCGTCACCCGGCTTGCTATAATCCACGCCCATGGGCTTTTCCACCATCGACTACGTCGTGCTGCTGGCCTACCTGGCCGGGATCACGTGGTTCGGGATGCAGTTCCGCAAGTCGCAGACCACTGTCCGCGACTATTTCATCGGGCAGCGGAACACCTCGTGGATCATCATCAGCTTGTCGATCGTGGCAGCCGAGACCAGCACGCTGACCGTCATCGGCGTGCCGGCGCTGATGTATGCCAACTACGCGCACCCTGAACAGGGCGGCGCGTACACGTATCTCCAGGTCGTCTTCGGCTACATCATCGCGCGCTTCATCGTGGCGTGGCTGCTCATCCCCAGGTACTTCCAGGGGCAGCTGATGACCGCGTATGCGCTGCTCGAGAAGCGGTTCGGCGTCACCGCGAAGCACGTCGCCGCGTCACTGTTTCTGATCATGCGGTCGCTGGCCGAGGGCGTGCGCGTGTTTGCGGCCTCGCTGGTCCTGAGCGCGGTGCTCGGCGCGAGCCTCCCCAATCTCCCCCACCTCTGGCTCTGGTCCGTGCTCATCGTCGGCGTGCTGACGCTGGTCTACACGTTCGAGGGCGGCATGGCCGCCGTCATCTGGACCGACCTCGTCCAGCTCGCGATCTACGTGGCGGGCTCGCTGCTGGCGGCATGGCAGATTCTCAATCTCGTGCCCGGGGGCTGGCCCGCGATTGTCGAGATCGGGCAATCGGCGAACAAGCTGCAGTTGTGGTCGTTCTCGTGGGATTTCACGCTGCCGTTCACCTTCTGGGCTGGCCTGCTCGGCGGCACGTTCCTGACGATGGCGAGTCATGGGACCGACCAGTTGCTGGTGCAGCGCATCCTGACGTGCAAGAACCAGCGGGACGGACAGAAGGCGCTCGTGCTGAGCGGCTTCGTGGTGCTCTTCCAGTTCGTGCTGTTCCTGACCATCGGGCTGATGCTGTTCGCCTACTACAAGACGCATCCGCAGCCCGTCCTCACGAGCAACGACGAGATCTTCCCGGTCTTCATCGTGCAGACGCTGCCGCACGGCGTTTCCGGCCTCGTCATCGCGGCGATCTTCGCGGCCGCCATGTCGAACCTCAGCGCGTCCCTCAACTCGCTGGCGTCTACCACCGTGCTCGACTTCTACGGACCGATGGGCGGCGCGAAGAAGGGCGACCAGCACCTGCTGAGGGTCTCGCGCTGGGCGACCGCCTGCTGGGGCGTCGTGCTGATTTTCGTGGCCATCATGGCGCGCAACTGGGGGTCGGTGTTCACCGCCGGCCTGACCATCGCGTCGATTGTCTACGGGCCGATGCTTGGCGCGTTCGCGCTCGGCGTCTTCACCACGCGCACGACCACCAAGGGGCTCATGACCGGCATGGCGATCTCCCTCGGCACGATGTCGATGATCTGGTTCAACACCACGCTGGCGTGGACGTGGTACGTGCTGCTCGGCTGCGCGATCTGCGTGAGCGTGGGCTACCTGGCGAGTGTGATCACCGGCCAGTCGACCGAGCGGTCGGCGTAGTTCATCGCGCTCGCGTCGGGCGTGGGCCGTGTCAGGGCCGGGGTTTCCGCGCCGGCGTTGCTACCGCAGTTCGCAGATTCTAAGACCTCTCGCTCTCCGTCCCAACTCACTTTCTGCCACCTGCTCTTCCCGATCCCCCTGGATTCCTCGGCTTTCGGTCCGGCCCCGAACTTGCGAGGGTCCACCTGAGGGACAGTTGACGCCATGACTATTTATGACTATCTTCTAGTCATGACATCCGTCCGCGTGGCGCTTCTGAAGAGCCGACTGAGCGAGTACCTGCGCCGGGTCCGCAACGGGCATGAGATTACGGTGCTCGATCGCGACACACCCATCGCTCGCATCGTGCCCTATCGTGCCCAGCCAACTCGCCTGAAGGTGCGAATGCCCGCTCCCGACGCGCCCAGAGTGCAGGACGTGCCGCTCCTGCCCCCGCTGGAGATCGAGGGCGACATCGTCACACTGCTCCTCCAAGAGCGTCAGATGGACCGATGAGCACGTATCTCGACGCGTCGGTGATTCTGCGGATCGCCCTGACCCAGCCGGGTCGGCTCGAGGACTTAGCCTCGCTCGGCCGGTGTATCGTCAGCGCGCTCGCCGAGGTCGAGTGCCTGCGCACGCTCGATCGCCTCAGGCTGGCGCGGCACCTGCCCGATTCCGAACTAGCAAGCCGGAGAGCATTGGTTTTCCGCCTGCTCGCGTCGATGGAAGTGGTCGAGCTCGAGCCAGCCATTCTCAGGCGCGCGGCACAGCCCCTGCCAACGTCACTTGCCACGCTGGACGCCATTCACCTGGCCACCGCCACGCTCTGGCAGGAAGAGAACGGCACTCCCATCGTGATGGCCACGCACGATGCCGCGCTCGCCACCGCCGCGCGGGCGAATGGGATGAAGGTCATCGGGGCATAGAACCGCGCCGTCGCGCCTCGGCCATAATCCCTGCTCGCGCTCGGGGCTGACGCGTATCCTAGAGTCCGTATTCGTCTACGAACTCCGCCGCCGCGAGTACCCGGATACCGTAGCGCATCAATCCGACGAAGTGTCGACGGTTGTCGGTGACGACGAGGCGCGCACCCGCGAGGCGGGCGCATTCGGCGATGTGGGCGTCGTAGATCCGGCCGCCGGCCACGCGTTCGTTCGACGCCGACTTGAGGAACCCCTCGCGCGATGGTGCCGGCACGTCGCATACGTCAAAACGGCCAAGGACGTCGCTGGTGACCAGCTGCCGCGCATGGTCCGGCTCGAGTCGGAGCCCGGCAGGCAACCGTGTGGCGACCGAATACAGCTCCAGACAGCAGTGCCATGCCGTCATGGGGCGACCCAGCCTGCCTGACTTGATTCCATCCAGGATGCGTTCGGCACCGGCTGAGGCCTCCCCCATTTCGATCAGGCCCCCGACCAGAACCGAGGTATCGAAGAACACGGGCCCGTCTATGGCCATCGATTACGCTCCTCCTCGATCAGGGCCGCGATGTCGACGACCGGGATGTCGCGCTTCGCGACGACGGGACGGGCGACCAGCCAGCCCCGTCGCCGCACCAGCTGCGGCGGAGGCGCCGCCGACGTCAGGCGCATCGACACATCGTCGATCGAGAGGTCCAGCCGCGTGCCTGGCCGGAGTCCAAGGCGCTGGCGCACGGCGGCCGGAATGACCACACGACCTGCCTTGTCAATGGTAACTGTCATGCCATCAGAATACCATATTGATGGCATGCGCAGCCAGCGCGGTCACCGGATGCCGCACGACCGGGGCCGGGGACGGGGGGGGGGCCCACTTGCCTCGTGGGCGGCGCCGCGGCAATAATCCCTGCGCGCGCATCCGACGACAGGACACATTCATGAATCAAGAGACCGTCATCAGGGACACGTCTGCCAATCCCGCGCCGCTCGGCCTGACCGGGTTCGGCCTGACCACCATCCTGCTCAACCTCCACAACGCCGGCTTCTATCCGAACAACGCCATGATTCTCGGCATGGGCGTGTTCGTGGGCGGCCTCGCCCAGATCATCGCTGGCGTGCTCGAGTCGAAGAAGAACAACACGTTCGGCATGACCGCCTTCACGCTGTACGGGGCGTTCTGGCTGTCGCTGGTGGCGATCTGGACGCTGCCGCGCCTCGGCCTGGCCGAGAAGGCCGACGAGACCGCCATGGGCTGGTACCTCGCGATCTGGGGCCTGTTTACGTTCGGGATGTTCATCGGCACGTTCCGCCTGAGCCGCGCGCTGCAGGTCGTCTTCGGCACCCTCGTGCTGCTCTTCTGGCTGCTCGCGCTCGGCGACTTCACCCAGAACGCCGCCATCAAGACCGTCGCCGGGTACGAGGGCATCGTGTGCGGCCTCTCGGCGTGCTACGCGGCCATCGCCCAAGTCCTGAACGAGGTGTACGGCCGCACCGTGCTGCCGCTCGGGCGTGTGGTTCGCGCGTAGGAACGGTCGCGACCCGCGACGCGTGTCGAGTGAGGGTGGCGTCGAAACCGCCGACGGCCAGACCGAAGAGAAGCGTGGCTAACGGGCGGGTCGCGTGTGCTAGACTAGGAAATCGTCTTGCGCGGCGCGGCCGCGGCAGGACACCCACCAGATGGCCGGCGTAGCTCAGTTGGTAGAGCAGCTGATTCGTAATCAGCAGGTCGTCGGTTCGAGTCCGACTGCCGGCTCCAGAAAATCGACAACTTGGCGGGATCACCCTTTGACACCCCCACCGTTGAGTGACAAACGGGTGAGAATCAGGAGGCGCTCACCGCCTGCCGACTGAGAGTGGCGGGCAGTTGATAGGCCCCTGCGGGCCGACGCACGACTGTTGGCCGGAATGAAGAACGGGGAAGGACCGTCGGGCCGACACGCGTCGAGGATTACACGCTTCTACGCGACATCCAGGGAACGGTCACCCGCCTACACTTGCCCCGCCACCGGCGACGGCCGGATGCCGCTCGGCGTCAGTGAAGGGTTCGCCGTTCGTCCACAGCTCATACTCACTCAGGTCAATGTCGTCATTCCAGGAAATGCCATACCCCCCGGCATCGACGTGTACCGCGCGGAAAAAGGCCGGGACGCTCAGCAGACGGAACTCGGGGCGGGAGAGCAGCACTCCGCAGTCGTAAGTCTTCTCCTCGCCGTTCCGAAAACGGATGAGCAGACGTGTTGGCCCGATAGGCCGGACTGCGTCGACTCGGGGTGTCGGTTCCATGATTCGGATCACTCCAAGCCCGGCAGTTGCCGGAATTCCTGCCGGCTCCACATCTCCGACAACTCGTGCTTGTACTGCCCGGCCCATTCGTTGACGAGCCTGTGCGCTCGCGCAGGCAAGTCGCCTTCCAGCATCTCCAGCGTGTCGATGGCAAACACCGCGTTGTACTCCCCGTAGATCGCATGAAAATGCGGCACGCCGTGTTCACTCTGGCTGAAGTACATCTTGATGAGGATGCCGTAGAACCTCGCAATGACCGGCATGGGTAGCTCCCCCCTCCTGGCTGGCTGACAATGCGAGAATGATAACCCATCTGCCTCGGTGGACGCCCGGCTGCGGCCACCGCCCCGGGGCGAAAGTGGCTCCGTGGATGCTACCGGACCCGGCCGATGATGTAGCTCACGGCCACCTCGACCCGAAGCACGCGCGGCCCGAGCGACACGGGCACGAAACCGCACCGCTCGAGCAGATCGATCTCGAACGGCACCCATCCCCCGTCTGGACCGATCGCCAGGACCACGGACCGATTCGCCTCGACCCTCGGCAGCGGCGCCTGCGCGGATGGGTGCGGCGACAGGCGCACCGATGCGCCCGCCCACGTGTCAAGCTCGTCTTCGACAAACGGCCTGAAGCGATCGCGGATCTCGATCACGGGTGGACGGGTGTCGCGGGCCTGCTCGAGGCCGAGATCGATGAGGCCGTCGAGAACGGCCGGGGCGAGGATTCGTGAGTCGAAGTAGCTCTTCTCGACACGGGCCGCGTTGACCAGGACGACTCGTTCGACGCCCAACGACGCGACAGCAGGGATGACCCGCCGCAGCGCCTTGGGACGAGGCATCGCGAGCACCAGCGACACGCCGGAGCGCGGCGGGGGTTCGCTGTCGAGAGTGAGCCTCAGACGCAGACCCTCCGGTCCTTCGGACACGACCTCCCCGGTCCCGCACCTCCCGCCACGCACGCCGACCCTGAGTGTCTCGCCCGCCTGCACCCGCAGCACCGCTCGCGCGTGCTCGTGCCGCCGCCCCGTCAACAGCGCGGTCGCATCGTCGCCAACTTCATCAGGCGCGAGGAGCAGGAGATTCATGAATGAGCCCGATGATAACCCAGTCGGCTCACCTGCCTTCTTTGTCACTACAATACCAAGGCAGGTGCTGGCGCATGTCGCCGCTGACTCGAGCGCCTGTCACCATTGGCCACTGAGGCCCTGTCAATGAATGACGTTTGCATCACACGAAGCGGACAGCGCTTCGATCAACTCCTTGCCCGTAACCTCGGATGCTCGCGAGCCGAGGCGCGCCACCTCTTCCATTCCGGCGCGGTGCATGACCATTCCGACTCCCCGATCGCTGACGGGGCGACAGTCGTTCACCCGCGCGATCTGCCGATGTTGGTGCGAGTTCGTCAGCAGGAGTTCGTGCTGTACGACGCCTGTCACGTCCTGCTCAACAAGCCGATCGGTTGCGTCACGGCCCTGAGAGATTCCAGGCACGCCGTCGCGTACGACTGCCTGGGGGGTGCCCCGCTGTACGCGGAGCTTCGTCCCATCGGTCGGCTCGATTCCGACACGACGGGCCTCCTCCTCTGGACGACGGATGGGACGTGGTTGCAGCGGCTCACGCACCCGAAGCGTCGAGTCCCGCGCACCTACCATGCGGCGCTCGCACGGCCGTTCTCGACGCTGCCCCCCCGGCTCACCCTCGCAGATGGCCACCGTCCCGACATTACCCACCTTGCGGAGATCGACGTCAGCACCGCCCATCCGAGCCTGATCCGCCCAAACGGCGCGACGAAGTACGCCACCATCACCATCTCGAGTGGCGCCTACCACGAGGTGCGCCGGATCTTCGCGGCGCTGGGCAGCCACGTGGTCAGCCTCTGCCGGGTCAGCTTCGGCCACCTTGTCCTGCCGGACGATCTGCCGCCCGGCGACTACCGTCGAGTGACCATCGAAGCGGTCGTTGACGGGTGAGGGTTCAGGACCGCCGTGTGCCCTTCAGCACCTTGTATTTCGTGTCCTCGGCGACGAGCGACACCTCCAGCGACTTCCTGAGCAGGCCCTCGTACGGGAGGAAGCGGTTCGCGACCATGAGCAGGCATCCACCGGGGCGAAGGTGGCTCTCGCAGGACGCCAGGAAGGTGGACACGATCTCGTAGTTCGTCGCGATGCCCTGATGAAATGGCGGATTGGACACGATCACGTCGAAGCACTCGTCAACACCGGCCAGGCCGTCGGCAGGACGAATGAACGTCGCCGTGAGCCCGTTGGCCGCGAATGTCCTCCGGGTCGACTGCAGCGCAAACGCACTTGCATCAACCAGTGCGACCTCGCACTCAGGGTGCGCCGCCTTCACGGCTGCCCCGATCACGCCGCAGCCGCAGCCAAAGTCCAGGAAGCTCCCGCGGGGGGCTGTCGGCAGGTGCCTGAGGAGGAGAGCCGTCCCTTCATCCAGTCTTCCGTGGCTGAAGACGCCCGGCAACGAGACGATGTCCATCGCGCCACTGCCGGTCGTGACGCTGAACCGCTTCTCCCAGGATTCCAGCGCGACGCCAGGGCGGCTGTCACTCGCCTGGGCCTCGTACAGCGCGCAGTGCCGCGCCGCATCCGAGAACGTCATCCCTCCGACTCGCTCCTTGAGGATGGCCGCCGTCGATCGGATGCCCGCGCTGTTCTCGCCAACCAGGAAGACGGTCCCACCCGGCGACACCACCGCGCCGGCCATGGCGAGCATCCAGTCGTTGGCCTCCCTGCCTTTCTGCAAGTAGGCCACGACGACGTCAGGCCGAGGCTCAGGCGCGTCATACGCGGCTCCGAAGCGCGGCTGCAACACTGCTCCGTGGACCGACAGCCATCGCTCGTGCAGGAGGTGCGCACCATAGTCGAACGAGAGCAGCACTCCGCGTCGCTCGCCGAACATGGGCGCAATGCCCTCGTCGCTCGGCACGCCGACCAACAGGAGATTCGTGCCTCGAATCCGATCGAGGTTTCTCTGGAGCAGTTGGGTTGGAGGGAGCAGGCCGCGTGGGGAGGATCCGGCATGCGGTTCGCGTCTCGGCTTGGGTGTCATTCCGTATCCCCTTATGGCGGGCCCACAGCCACACCCTGTTACCATAGTGCATCAACTGCGCCTGAGCAGCGCGGATAGACGATGACGGCAACCACACCGACACGCTGGCTGGGCTTCGTCACGGGCGTGACCGCCCTCGGCGGATTCCTCTTCGGCTACGACACGGCGGTGATCGCCGGCGCCATCGGCGCGCTGCGCGACCACTTTCACCTCACGGCGGCCCAGGAAGGCTGGGCCGGCGCCAGCGCCATCTACGGCTGCCTGCCCGGCGCCCTGGCGGCGGGCTTCCTCGCGGATCGGTTCGGCCGCAAACGCCTCCTGCTGATCTGCGCGGCGCTTTACGCGGCGTCAGGCGTCTGGTCGGCGATGGCCGGCACGTTTCCGAGCTTCCTCCTCTCGCGGCTGGCCGGCGGGCTCGCCATCGGCATCTCGTCGATGGTCTGCCCCACCTACATCGCCGAAATCGCCCCCGAACGGAATCGCGGCTTCCTCGGTACCCTCTTCCAGCTGGGCATCGTCACCGGGATCTTCCTGGTGTTCTTCGTCAATCAGCAGATCCAGGCGCTGGGCGACGTGGCGTGGCAGACGGCCTCGGGCTGGCGCTGGATGCTGGGATCGGAGACGCTGCCCGCGCTCGTCTTTTTCGGCCTGCTCGGATGGGTCCCCGAAAGCCCGCGCTGGCTCGCGCTGCGCGGCAAGGGAGACGAGGCCGCGGCGGTGCTGGCGAAGGTCGCCGGCCCGGCCGCCGCGCAGCGTGAACTGCACGCGATCCTCGCCGCGGGGTCGGAGGGTCAGGCGCCCTTCTCGGCGGTGTTCGCGCGCGACCTGCGCCGCCCGCTCGTCATCGCGGTGGGCCTGGCCGCGCTGAGCCAGGCGTCCGGCATCAACGCGATCATGTATTACGCGCCGGAGGTCTTCAAGGCGGCCGGCGCCGACACGAACGCCGCGTTCGCCTCGTCGGTATGGGTCGGCGCAGTGAACCTGGCGTTCACACTGGTCGCCCTCGCCCTGATCGATCGCGTCGGACGCCGACCGCTCCTGCTCGCCGGCGCGGCGATGCAGACGGTGGCGCTCGCGCTGGTCGGGCTGTCGTTCGGATCGGCCGACCAGGGCGCGGGCACACTGCTCGCGGTGCTGGCCTACATCGCGGCCTTCGCCGTCGCCATGGGGCCGATTCCCTGGGTGCTCATCAGCGAGATCTTTCCGGGGCCGGTCCGCGGACGGGCCGTGGCCATCGGCGTCGGCACGATCTGGGCGGCCTGCCTCGCGGTCGCGCAAAGCTTCCCGGTGTTGAACGAGCAACTCGGCCCGCGCATCACGTTCTGGATCTACGCGGGCTGTTCGCTGCTGAGCCTGATCTTCGTCTTCGCGCTCGTCCCTGAAACCAAGGGGCGCCGGCTCGAAGACATCGCCGCGTCGTGGAGCACGCGATGACCACGGTCCTGGGCATCGACGGCGGCGGCAGCCGCACGCGCGCCATCGTCGCCGACGCCGGCGGCCGCATCATCGGCTCGGCGGTCGGGCCGTCGATCAATCCGCGCCACCACGATCTGGCGACCGTCGCCGCGCGGCTCGCCGACCTCACAGCGCAGGCGTGCGATGCCCGCAACGGCACACCGGCCGCGGCCTTCCTCTCGCTTGGCGGCATCTCGACGCGCGCGGACGCCGCCGCCGTCGAAGAGGTCGCCCGCGAGGTCCACGCGCTGGGCGGGGCGCAGGTCCTGGTCGACAACGACGCTCGCGCGGCCCTGGTCGGCGGCCTCGCCGGCCGGCCGGGCATGGTGCTCATCGCCGGCACGGGCTCGGCCTGCCTCGGCGTCGCGGCGGACGGCCGACGCTACTGGTGCGGCGGCTGGGAACATCTCGCAGACGATGCGGGGAGCGCGTACTGGGTGGCGGTCGAAGCCATCAAGGCCGCGGTGCGGATCGAGGACGGCCGGCTGCCGGCAAGCGCGCTGCGCGACCTCGTCTTCGGGCGATGGCCGATGGGCGAGGCCCGCGCGCTGGCGGCACTCCTGTCGCGGCCCGAGATGGACCGCGCGGCCATCGCGACGCTTGCGCCGGACATCATCGCGCGCTCGGCCACCGACTCGCTGGCGCGGGCGATCGTCGAGCGCGCCGCCAACGAGCTGGCGCGGCTGGTCGCGGTGACGGCCCGGCACCTGTTCGGGGGACAGCCCTCCGAGGTCATCTTCACGGGCGGCCTGGCGCGGTCGGGCCCGCCGTTCACGCCCCTGCTGATCTCCCGCATCGAAGCGACCGCGACAGGCGTCACGGTGGTCGAGCCCGAGATGCCGCCGGCATTGGGCGCGGTGATTGAGGCCGCGCGGCTCGCAGGATGGCCGGCGTCGTCCACCTTCGTGCAGACGCTGCGCGGACAGTCCGTCGAGCTCCCATGAGGGCGTCCGTCTACGACCGGCATCCGACGTTCCACGTCCCCGACACCGCGGGAGCGGCGTGGAGCGGCTGGGACGCCACCTGTGCAGAACTGCGGCGCGCGATGTCGCAGTTCGCGGCCTCGCGCGCCGACGGCCGCGTGGTGCTCGGCGTGGAGTGCAGCACGGGGCTGCTCCCGGAGGTGCGCGAGCGATTGCGCGAGGCGCTCGCGCCCGACGCCTGGATCGACGCGGACGACGCGCTGCTGCCTCCCGACGACATCGATCGCATCGCGGCGCCGTGGCTGGGCGGCGACGACCCGATCTTCGGCCGTCTCTCGGATGCCACGATCGACGCCTTCTTCGACCGCGGCCGTCTGACGGCGCTCGGCGCCCGCGCAGACGCCGCGCGCGGGTCTGTCGTGGTCTTCGGCACGGGCGCCCTGCGCTGCTGCCCTCCCGACATCATCGTGTATGCCGATATGCCGCGATGGGAGGGGCAACGGCGCCAGCGGCAGGGGCGCGTCGCCAACCTTGGCGTGAACAACACAGGCCAGAAGGCCTCCCTGCAGTACAAGCGCTCCTACTTCGTCGACTGGCGCGTGGTCGATCGGCTGAAGCAGGAGTCGATGCCTCGCTGGGACTACCTGCTCGACTCTGCGGTCGAGGGCGATCCCCGCCTGGTGACCGGCGACGGCGTCCGGCGCGCGCTCGCACTCGTCGCCCGCCGGCCGTTCCGCCTCGTCCCCTTCTTCGACCCGGCGCCCTGGGGCGGGCAGTGGATGAAGGACGTGTGCGGGCTGGACACGGAGGCGCCGAACTACGGCTGGTGCTTCGACTGCGTCCCGGAAGAGAACAGCCTGTTGTTCGCGTTCGGCGGCGTGCGCGTCGAGATGTCGTCGCTGCACCTCGTGTTCGCTCACCCGCGCGAACTGCTGGGCGACGGCGTCTTTCGCGCTTTCGGCGCGGAGTTCCCGATCCGCTTCGACTTTCTGGACACCATGGGCGGCGGGCACCTGAGCCTCCAGGTGCACCCGCTGACGGCATATATCCGCGAGCGGTTCGGCCTTGCCTACACGCAGGACGAAAGCTACTACCTGATGGATGCCGGCCCGGACGCCTCGGTCTTTCTCGGCCTGCGAGACGACGTCGATCCGCAGGCCATGCTGGCCGACCTCGAGGCCGCCGAGCGCGGAGGACCGTCGTTCGATGCCGCCCGCCACGTGGCCCGGTGGCCGGCGCGCCGCCACGACCATTTCCTGATTCCCGCGGGCACCGTGCACGGCTCCGGCGCCAACACGATGGTGCTGGAAGTGAGCGCGACCCCCTATCTCTTCACGTTCAAGCTGTGGGACTGGGACCGCCCCGGCCTCGACGGGCTGCCGCGGCCGATCAACCTCGCGCACGGCGCCGCCAACATTCAATGGGACCGCCGCGCGTCCTGGGTGAGCGGGCATCTGATCGACCGGATCACGCCGGTCGCGTCGGGCGACGGCTGGCGCGAGGAACGCACGGGCTTGCACGCACTCGAGTTCATCGAGACGCGCCGCCATTGGTTTACGGGGACTGCGCCGCACGACACGCGCGGCACGGTGCACGTCCTCAACCTCGTGCAGGGCGACGAGGCCGTGGTCGAAAGCCCGGACGGCGCGTTCGACCCGTTCATCGTGCATTACGCCGAGACGTTCGTCGTCCCGGCATCGGTCGGCCGCTACACGATCCGCCCGCATGGCGCAGGCGCCGGTTCCGCATGCGCCACGCTGCAGGCGTCGGTCAGGGAGACATGAGATGACACATCCTCCCGCTGTCCCTGTCGGCCTCCATCCGCCGACGCCACGATTCCCCGGCCTGCCCGCCGTGGGTTCCGGCTTCAGCCGGAACCCTCACGGGGCTGGCTCACGCCAGCCCCCACGCCTTGTTCTCCGGCTCGTGCTGATCGTCGCGTGCGTGCTCGCGGCGGCAGACGCTCGCGCGCAGGACGCCCCGCTGATCGAGCTCGGCCGTCCCGGAGGCGGAAGCGCCGGGTTCGCACTGGGGCCATCCGGCTGGCGCGACTTCTCCCGCGACGCGGTGTTTCTGGCCGGGCAGTCGTCTGTGGACCGGGACTGGCCCTACGTCCACCCGGGGACAGACGACGCGTGGGGCGGGCGCCGCGTCCACACCTTCCGCATCGTGCTCGACGTGGCGACGGTGCCGTCAGCGGCCGACGGCGAACTCGTCATCGGCGTCCTCGACACGCATGCCCAGCGCGGGCCGGAGCTGCTCGTCGCGATCAACGGCACGGCGATCGGCCGCGAGGCGCTGCCCGATGGCGGCGGCGACGCGTCGATCAACGGGCGCCTCGACCGCGCCCGGCGGCACATCGTCCGGATGCGCGTGCCGTCCGGCGCGATCCGGACCGGCCGGAACGTCGTGGCGATCTCGACGCAGAACGGCAGCTGGTTCCTCTACGAGCACGTGGCGCTGCGCCTCGCGGGCGCACGGCTTTCGCCGCCCTCTCCATCGACCGTCCTGGCCGGCGTCACCCCGGTCCCCGGCGTCTTCGAACGCGACGGGCGCCTCTGGCAGCCGATCTCGCTCGACGTCGTGCGCACCGGCGCGCGGCGGCCGCTGACGGTGCGGGTGGATGGCGCCCAGGTGTTCCGCGGCGATCTCGATCCCGGGCGGCAGGAGGTCGAGGTGCTGATTCCCGCGGTCGAGACCACGCGCGAGCTGAAGATCGACGCCGACGGCGAGGCGATCACGGCCCCGGTCCGCGCCGTGCCGCCGCTCACGATCTACGTGGTGCCCCACTCGCACACCGACATCGGCTACACCCACCTGCAGCCGGAGGTCGAACAGCGCCAGGTGGAGAACCTGGTAAAAGGCATGGCGCTCGCGGACAAGACGGCAGGCTATCCCGAGGGCGCGCGGTTTGTCTGGAACGTGGAAGTGCTGTGGGCGGCCGACCTCTTCCTGCAGCGCATGGAGGCGCCGAGGCGCGCCGCGTTCGAGAAGGCCGTGACCTCAGGCCAGGTCGGTCTCAACGGGCTGTATCTCAATATCCTCTCTGGGCTGGCGCGGCCCGAAGAGCTCGTGCAGTCCACGCGCTTCGCCACGCAGTTGGCGGCGCGCCTGGGCGTGCGGATCGACACGGCGATGATCAGCGACATTCCCGGCCACACGTGGGGCCTGGTGCCTGTGCTGGCGCAGGCCGGCATCCGCTATTTCAGCACGAGCCCGAACTTCTTCGACCGCATCGGGACCACGCAGGTGGCCTCGGCGGATCAGCCGTTCTGGTGGGAGGGTCCTTCGGGGCGCGAGCGCGTGCTCACGTGGAACACGTGGATGGGCTACGCCCTCTCCCACGGCTGGGGCGCGAAGCTGACGCCAGCACGCGTCGCCGAATATCTCGACCACCTCGATCGGATCAAGTATCCCTACGACATCACCTACATCCGCTGGTCCGGCCCCGGCGACAATGCCGAACCCGAGGCCACCATCTGCGACTTCGTGAAGGACTGGAACGCCCGCTACCGCTGGCCGCGCTTCGTCATCAGCGATCAGCACGCGCCGTTTGCCGCGCTGGAGCAGCGCTACGGCGGCACGCTTCCCGTCCGGCGCGGCGACTGGACGCCGTACTGGGAAGACGGGGCGGGGTCTTCCGCGCGAGAGACGGCGATGAACCGCGCGAGCGCGGACCGGATGACACAGGCCGGGACGGTGTGGGCCCTGCGCGCGCCAGAGGCGTGGCCGTCGGCCGCCGCCGACGCGGCGTGGAAGAAGGTGTTGCTCTACACCGAGCACACCTGGGGCGCGTGGAACAGCATCTCCCAGCCGGAAGAGTCGTTCGTCAAGGATCAGTGGGCGATCAAGCGCGGCTACGCCGAAGAGGCCGACTGGCTGTCCAGGAAGCTGCTGGCCGAAGCGAGCCCTGTCACCGGGTCGGCATCGGTCGTCGACGTCGTCAACACGCTGTCGTGGGCACGGACCGACATCGTGCGCGTGCCCGCGGCGCTCTCGGTCGGCGGCGATCGTGTGCTCGACGCGAGCGGCGCCGCGGTGCCGTCTCAGCGGCTGGCGACCGGCGAACTGGCCGTGCTCGTCGAGAGCATCCCGGCGTTCGCCGCGCGCCGCTTCCGCGTCGTCCGCGGCGCCGCGGCGCCGCCGTCCGGGACCGGCGCGCGCGCGTCGGCGACGCGCCTGACCAACGGCCTGACCTCGGTCGGGATCGACCCCGCGACCGGCGCCATCACCGAACTGCTGTCCGGCGGGCAGCGGGAGAATCTGGTGGACACGCGGTCGGCCCACGCCATGAATCAGTACCTGTTCATGACCGGCAGCGATGCCGCCAAGGCCACGACCAGCGGGCCCGCGCGCATCACCGTGAGAGATGCCGGGCCGCTGGTCGCCTCGGTCGTGGTGGAGTCGGACGCGCCTGGCGCCGCCCGCCTCACGCGCGAGATCGTCCTCGCCGCCGGCATCGACCGCGTCGGCCTTGTCACCACCGTCGACAAACTGCGCGCGCCGGCGGGGCCGAAGGGCGACTATCGCCCGGCGTCGAGCAAGGAGAGCGTCAACCTGGCGTTTCCGTTCAACGTGCCGGGCGGGCAGGTTCGCCTCGAACTGCCGCTGGGCGGCGTCATCCGTCCCGACGCCGATCAGATCGCCGGCTCGTGCAAGAACTGGTTCACCGTCGGCAACTGGGTGGACGTCTCCGCCAGCGGCCGCGGCGTCACGTGGGTCACGCTCGATACGCCGCTGGTGCAACTGGGCGGCCTCACGGCCAACCTGCTCAATTCGCAGACCGACCCGAAGGTCTGGCAGGCGTCGGTGCCGCCGACGCAGGCGCTCTACCCGTGGCTGATGAACAACCACTGGGGCACGAACTATCGGGCGTATCAGGAGGGCCCCGTGACGTTCAGGTTCGCCGTGGCCGGCCATGCCGCCTACGATGCCGCCGTGGCCACGCGCCTCGCGACGGGCCTGAGCCAACCGCTGCTGGCGCTGCCGGCCGCGACGGCCGAACCGTCCGGTCGTTCACGGCTGCGCCTGTCGAACGATCGCGTCGTCGCCGCGGCGTTCAAGCCGTCGGACGATGGGCGGGGGTGGGTCCTGCGGTTGTACAACGTGTCGGACGCCGAGCAGCAGGTCAGCCTGGAGTGGGACGCGCCCGCGCCGCAGCGCATGTTCCTCAGCAGCACATCCGAAGCGCGCGGCGCAGGAATCTCCGGGCCGCTCACGATTCCTGCCTGGGGATTGGTCACGGTCCGGGCGGAGCGGTGAACGGGACTGTCCGTCGGCCGGGGGTCAGTATGCGATGACCTGCAGGCCAGGCACCTTCGAGAAATGCCGGATATTGCCTGTGACCAGCGGCGCGTCATCGATGACCGCCGCCGTCCCGATCAACAGGTCCATCGCGTCGATCGACTTGCCGGATGCGCGGAGGCGGGCGAGCAGGCGCCCGTAGTGGGACGCGAACGCCTCGTCCGGATATCGAACAACGAGCGTTCCACATAGGTGCGAGAGCCGATCGACCTCTCCAGGCGGCGCGCCGGCCGCGTGCGCCCCCGCCATCAACTCGCAGACGGCATGCACGCTGACGGCCAGCACTTCGTTCTCGGGCAGGCCCTCGAGCCAGGCCGACGCCGGCCCCAGTCGGTCGCGCCGCTGCTCGCGCAGCAGGTCGATGAGGAACGACGTGTCCAGGTGAATCACAGGACGGGGATCCTGGCCGGGGAGGCCTTGCGCGATTTGACGACGGCGTCGACGGCGTCGACCGTGCGGGCCGACAGGGCTGTCTCGCGCAGCGCGCGACGGAACGACCCGGCCGTCTTGCGCGGACCGAAGTGCCCCTTGATCACCTGGGAAAACGACTGTCCGGGCTTCTTGAGCCGCGCGAGCGCGTCGTAGGCTTCCAGGTCGATCGTGATCGTCTTCACAGCCATGCACTTATCATGCACTGACCTACGGCAGCTGTCAACGCGGACTCGCGCCCGTGACGGCCGGCGCGAGACGTCACGACCGGCCGGCGAACCCCCTCCACAGGAACCACAGCCCCATCGCCAGCAGGAACACCTGCGAGAGCCGGTTGATGAACGCCCGGTTGCGCGCGAGCAGTTCGTCGGCGACCGAGACGCCGAGCAGCGCCGGCGCGGTCCCGAGGCCGAACAGGGCCAGCGCGGCCGCACCCTCGAGCGCTCCGCCGCGCGCCACCGCCGCGATGAGCGCCGAGTAGAGAAAACCGCAGGGCAGGAGGCCGAGGACGAGCCCGGTGGCGAACGGGTGGCCGGGGACACGCCCCTTCAGAGCCCCGGAGACGCGCGCGAACAACCGTCCCCCGCCGGCGCCGAGGCCGGGAACAAGGTCGGACAGCGCCACGAGCGCCCAGATGACGAGGGCGCCGCCGGCCACGATCGCCGCCGCACGCTGGAGGCCGACCAGCGTCCCCGCGAGTTCGACGACGCCGCCCAGCGCCCCGGCAACCGCGCCGAGGACGGTGTAGGTGGCGACGCGCCCCACGGTGTACCACCCCTGCGCGGCGAACGCGGCCAGACGCCCGCCGCCGCGCGGCGTGTACCGGCGCGACACGAAGAGGACGAACGGCGAGCACATCCCGACGCAGTGCCCGAAGCCCCCGAGGAGCCCGAGCGTCAGGAAGCCGAGCAGGTCGATGGTCTGGATCACGGCGTGGACGCCTGCCTGTGCGGCATGCGGTCGAGGCGAAGCCATGCGGGCCCCGAACATCCCGGCGACGACGAGTCCGAGCACGAGGATGCCGAGGAGCGAAGAACGCCGGTTCACGAATGGTACTCGAGGGACGCTCCGATTGACGGGTCCTTCAGCGGCACGGCGTTGTGCCGCGCGAGGTACCAGCCGAACACCAGCGTGAACAGGCCGACGAAGCCCAGCGTGGCCGCGAACTCGACCATCGGCACGTGACCGAGGGCGGCCTCTTCTCCATGCCCGACCGCCGGCCCGACCATCACGTACAGCTCCAGGAACTGCGCGACGAGGATCAGGATCGACACCCGGACGAGCACCTTCGGGTTGCGCTTGGCGTTGCGCGGCACCAGGAGCAGGAACGGCACGACGAACTTCAGTGCGGGCAAAGCCAGCAGGTACGGAAGCCAGCCATGCTCGGTTCGACGGATGAAGTAGATCGTCTCCTCGGGGATGTTCGCGTACCAGATCAGCATGTGCTGGCAGAAGTAGATGTAGGCCCAGAAGCCGGTCGCCGCGAACACCATCTTCGCCAGGCTGTGGAGGTGGTTCTCGTTCAGGAACCCCTTCAGCGTCCCGGTCATCACGAACAGGCCGGCCACGACCGCGACAAACGCCGTGCCGGTCTGCACGACGTCGGTGAACACCAGGACGGCGAACATCGTCGAGAACCAGTGCGCCTCCAGGGACAGGAGGAAGTAGAAGCTGACGATGCTGAGCGTCGACGCGAAGATGACGAGGAAGATCGCCGAGAGGGTGTGGCTCTTCCGCGTCGGCGCCATGCCGCCCTCGCGGTCCTGCCGATGCGAGGTGCCGACGAGCAATGCGGCGAAGACGATCCAGAGCACGAGGCTCACGCCGACCAGGACGGTGAACATCGTCAGGTTCAGGAACGGCGCCTTGTGCATCAGCAGGTCGTCCTGCGCGACGACGTCGGCGTGCGACCAGTGGTAGAGGGCGTGCGCCCCGAAGGCCACGGCCATCGCCAGCGCACCGCCCGGGAGCAGCCAGGCCGTCATCGCCTCGGGGATGCGGCGCATCGTGACGGACCAGTCGGCGCCGGTGAGGTAGAGGATCGCGAGCCAGGCGACGCCGAAGACCCCCAGGCCGAGCGCGTAGAACACGCCGATGAGATAGGCGCTCCAGAGGAGGGGCGCGTCGCCGCGGCTGTAGGCGAAGGCGAGCGCCCCGGCGCCGGCAAGGGCGGCCACGGCTGCCAGGATCTGCACGATGCCGGGCAGGACGATTCTGCCTGGCGCGGCCGGGAGGGCGTGCGTGTTCATGTGGCTCATGGCGTCACTTCCCTCCCGACTTCGCGCCGGTCGGCGTCTTTGGATCGACCGGTGCTTCGTCGCGGGCCTGCCCCGCCATAGCGGCGGCGGAGCCGGTCGCGGCCGGAGCCGCCGCGACGGCGGGCTCCACCTTCTGCAGCTCGCGGATGTGGAGGATGACCGCCCAGGCGTCGCGCGCGTCCACCTGCCGCGCGTGGCTCGGCATCGAGTTCTGGCCTCTCATCGGGCGATGGAACAGCTGTCCGTCCGGCCAGTCGCGCACCTTCTGCGTCATCAGGCTCGGCGGTTTCGGAAACAGCGCCGTGACGTGGCCGTCGCCGGCGCCCTTCGGGCCGTGGCAGGTGATGCAGACGTGCTCGTACACGAACGTGCCGTGCGCCAGGACGTCGGGCGTCGGCTGGAGCGGGTTCACCAGTTCCGCGCCCGCACGATCCGCTTCGTTCTGCGCGTACGGATAGGGGCGCTCGTCGACGGCCACGGACCCGGGCTGAGGCTCCATGAGACCTGTCGGGCGCGCGCCGAAGAGGTCATGGCGCTGCGGCTTCAGTTTCGGCTGGTCGATCATGTCCAGACGGTTCCCCTCGCGGTGGGGCGACCTCCCGGCCGGCAGACCGAGGTCGCAAGCGGCGAGGAGCGCGGTGAGCGCCACGACAGCAAGCGCGCGGGCGGCGTTACGCATCGGCTCCTCCTTCCGCCCGTTCGACCTTGCTCAGGGCGCCCCGAGCTCCGTCGAGGGGCGCATCGACCAGCCTCACGCCATCGGCGCCGAGCGACCGGACGAAGGCTTCGGCCTGCACGGCGTCCCAGTTCGGATCGGTGGCGGAGATCCAGAGCACGAAACGGTCGATGGTCGCTCCCGTCTTCACGAGCATGGGCGGCGGCTGCGGGATCGTGTCGGTCTTCCCCGCGATGATCGCGATGATCGCGCTGCCGAGCGCGGCCCAGAACACCATCGCCTCGAAGGTGATCGGGATAAAGGCCGGCCAGGCCGCAAACGGCTTCCCGCCGAAGTTCATCGGCCAGTCCCAGACCATCACGTAGTTCTGCAGTCCCTGCGCGAACAGGATGCCGCACAGCGCGAGGACGGCCGTGACATACGGAATCCACGACTTTTTCTGGCCCATCGCGTCCTCCATCCCGTGGATGGGGAACGGGGTCAGGACGTCGAAGTGCGTCCAGCCGGCGTCACGGACCTTCGCGGCGGCGGCCAGCGCGTCGGCCGGCTCGTAGAAGTGGCCGAGGATACCCTTGGTCGACGTGGGCGTCATATGTCACGCCTCCTGGAGCGCCGCGGCGGCGGCGGAAGAGGGATTGCTCCGGGCCACCTTCGGATCCATCACGCCCTTGACCTCCGAGATCGCCACGACCGGCAGGACGCGCACGAAGAGGAGGAAGAGGGTGAAGAAGAGGCCGAAGGACCCGGCGAGAATCGCGTAGTCCCACCTCGTCAGCGCATACATGCCCCAGGACGAAGGGAGGAAGTCGCGGTGGAGCGAGGTGACGACGATGACGAACCGCTCGAACCACATCCCGACGTTGACGAGGATCGAGACGATGAAGAGGGCCCAGGTGTGGCGCCGCATCGGCTTGAACCAGAAGATTTGCGGGACGATCGCGTTGCACGTGAACATGATCGCGTAGGCCCACCCGTACGGGCCGAAGGCGCGGTTCTTGAAGACGAACCCCTCCCACTCGCTCCCGGAGTACCAGGCCATGAAGAACTCCGTGGAGTAGGCGAAGCCGACCACCATCCCCGTGAACATCAGAATCTTCGCCATCGCCTCCATGTGGTTCAGGGTGATGTAGTGCTTCATTCCGAAGTAGCCGCGCATGAAGGTCATCAGCGTGATGACCATGGCGAAGCCCGAGAAGATGGCCCCGATGACGAAGTAGGGCGGGAAAATCGTCGTGTGCCAGCCCGGCATGACCGACGTGGCGAAGTCGAACGAGACGATCGTGTGGACCGAGAAGACCAGCGGCGTCGCGAGCCCGGCCAGGATCAGGTAGGCCGACTCGTAGTGACGCCAGGCGCGGCTCGATCCGGTCCAGCCGAAGCTCATCGCGTTGTAAAGGGCCTTGCGCCAGGGGTGCGTCGCCCGGTCCCGCACGGTGGCCAGGTCAGGCAGCAGCCCGACGTACCAGAACGTGAGGGAGACGAGGCCATACGTGGAGATGGCGAAGATGTCCCACGCCAGCGCCGAGTTGAAGTTCACCCAGAGGGGCCCGCGCGCGTTCGGGTACGGGACCAGCCAGTAGGCGAACCACGGCCGCCCGAGGTGGATGATCGGGAAGATCCCGGCGCAGGCGACGGCGAACAACGTCATCGCCTCCGCGGCGCGGTTGATGCCGGTCCTCCACTGCTGGCGGAAGAGGAAGAGGACCGCCGAGATCAGTGTGCCGGCGTGGCCGATGCCGATCCAGAAGACGAAGTTGATGATGAACGAGCCCCAGCCAACGGGCTGGTTCACGCCCAGGATGCCCATGCCCGCGTAGAAGAGCGTGATGAGCGCGAAGACGAGGACGCCGAGAAACGCGAGCGCCACGCTGAAGGCGATCCACCACCGCTTCGTGGGGAACTGCTCGGCGTGCATGCAGATGTCGCGATCGACGTCGGCCCACGTCTTCCCGCCCGTGACGAGTGGTTCGGGGACCTCGACGTCCCCTCCGTACGGCCCGGCGCCGGGACGGACAATCGGCCGGCCGGTGAGCTGGGCGTCGTCCATTACCGTGGCGTAGGGACTCGCCTCATGCCTTGTCATGGCGCACCTTCGTCAGATAGGAGATGGACGGCTTCACGCCCACCGCATCGAGGAGCCTCATCGCGCGCGGATGCGCGGCCAGGGCCGCCACGCGCGAGCCGGGGTGGTGCACATCGCCGAACGTGATGGCGCCGGCCGGACAGGCTTCCATGCACGCCGGCACGACCGCGCCATCGGGGAAGTGGTCCTTCTTCCGCCCCTCGCGCACGGCCTCCGCGCCGGCCGCGCGGATCCGCTGGATGCAGAAGGAGCACTTCTCCATCACGCCGCGGCTCCGCACCGTGACTTCCGGGTTGTTCTTCATCTGCATCGGGCTGCGGGCGTTCAGGTCCGCGTTCCGCGCGATGTTGGGCAGCAGCCAGCGGAAGAACGCGCTCTCCTGCGCCTTGCTGTACTCCCAGTAGTTGAACCGCCGCACCTTGAACGGGCAGTTGTTCGCGCAGTACCGGGTGCCGACGCAGCGGTTGTAGACCTGCTGGTTCAGGCCGTCCGCGCTGTGCAGCGTCGCCACGAACGGGCAGACGGTCTCGCACGGCGCGTTCTCGCAGTGCTGGCAGAGCATCGGCTCGAACAGCGTCTGCGGCTCCTCCACGACCTCGAGGGGGCCGTCCCAGACGTCGGCGTCCCACTGCCCGTCCTTCTTCGGGGCGTCGTAGTAGCGGTCGATCCGCATCCACGACATCTCGCGGCCGTCGAGGATGCCGCGCCGCCCGACCACCGGGATGTTGTTCTCGGCCTGGCAGCCAATGACGCACTTGCCGCAGCCGTTGCACTTGCTGAGGTCGATGGCCATCGCCCACCGGGCGTTCGGGTACTCGTGCCCGGGCCAGATCGACGGGCCGCCTGCCTGCTGCTCGGTGCCCGACTTTGCGTTCTTCTCGTACGCCGAGAGCGTCGTGACGGGGACCAGCGGCCGGCGGTCGCGGTCGATCACATCGGAGCCCTGCGCGAAGGCGAGGGGTTCGTTGCCGGCCACCCTGCGGATGGTCACGGGCAGGCCGGCCGCGATCAACCTCCCGGCCGCGAGCAGCCGCAGAGGGAAGGCGTTCGGCCCGATGCCCGCGCCGATGACGCCACAGGCCGTGCGGCCGAGACCGAGCGGGAGGGCCACCTGGTCGTAGTGCATCCCCGCGTGCCGGTACGCGGGTGCGACGAGTTTCGCGTGGCCCGCATCGACCTCAACAAGGTCGCCGTTGGCGAGTTTCATCTCGTCGAACCGGCGCGGAGCGATCGAGAGCGCCCCGCCCCACGTGATGCGCGTGATCGGATCGGGAAGCTCGTTGAGCCAGCCGTTGTTGGCCCCGCGCCCGTCTGCCAGCGCGAAATGCGGATACAGCTGCAGTTCGAGGCCTGCCGCCACCCTGGATGGCACCGCGCGGAGGACCTCGATAGCGCCAGCCGCATTGAAGACTCGACCGACGCCCACCGGAACGGGACTGAGGCCCGCCGAAGCCTTGGCGGAGCCAGGTCTCGCCGAAGCCGCGCCGGCCTTGGGCGAAGCCGCCGCCGGCGCGGCGAAGGCGGACGGACTCCACTGCCCCGCCCGCAGCACCTCGTTCCATGCCGCCTCGAACGCCGGCGTCGCCGGGTCGGCGGCGAGCCGCGCCGCCCAGGCGGCGCGCAGAGAGTGCCAGGCCGTGCTCGGGCTCCGGGCCGGAGCGGCCGTCGCGGGGACAGGGGCCTTGGCCGCCGACGCGACGGCGGCTGTGACGGCCGCGACAGCGCCCGGATCGCCCACGGCGGCGCCCCACTCGACCAGGACATCGAGGAGGCCGCGCGTGTCGAAGAGCGGCTGGATGACGGGCTGCTGGATGGCGACGAGGCCCTTCGGCAGCGCGGCATCGCCCCAGCATTCGAACGGATGGCTGACCGGCAACAGCACATCGGCGAGCAGCGTCGTCTCATCGAGGCGATCGTTCAGCGAGACGACGTAGCGCACCTGGCCCAGGGCCTCCGCGAACGTGCCCGTCGCGGGCGCCAGCCCCGCCGAAGCCGGAGCGAAGGCGGGCGCGTCGTAGACCGGGTTTGCGCCCGCGACAATCAGCAGCTCGACGCCGCCGGCCGCCAGTTCACCAGCCAGCGCCGCCAGCGCCGCGCCTGCGCCCGACGTCGCCTCCTCGCCTGCCGCCTCGTCGAACAGCCCGGCGTCGAACGCGCCAAGGGTGACGTTCAGCAACACGGCGGCACTCTCGAGCCCGGGTCCGGACGCCGACGTGCTCGCCGTACCGCCGACCATCACCAGGGCCGCCCCCCTGGCACCGGCCAACTCGTCGGCGAGAGCCCTCAGCACTCCGGCGTCGAGGCCGACGTCGGTCGCGATGCTGCCGAGGCTGTACGGCGCGAGCGCCGTCCCGACCGCGGCATCTGCGGCCAGCGGACCGATCTTGCGGACGACAATCAGCTCGTGGGCAAGCGCGGCTGCGACACGGGCGAGGTGCGAGTCGCGCACCCTGATTCGCCGGTCGGCGTTCGCCCCGGTGAGGGTGAGCCTGCCCTCCAGCTGGATGAACCGGCTCATTCCGCCTACGCCGACTCGCGCCGAACCGGCGTCGGCGGACAAGCCTGCGGCGGGCGCATCCGGCGACCGCCGCACCGCGAAGTCGCGCTCAAGGCCATCGCCCGGCCGGTCGAGGAACTCCGCGCCGAGGCCGACGATCAGGTCCGCCTGGTCGAGCCTGGGCCTCGGGACTCGCGCGTCGCCGAACACCTGCGTCCGGGCCTGGCCGGCAGCGTCGGATTCGAGCGGCGACCAGACAACATGCCGGGCTCCGGTCCTGGCCGTGATCGCCAGGATCGCCGCGGCCAGCGCCGGGCTGCCCACCGGGCCGGTCAGCAGCACCGCCTTCGGGCCCGCAGCCTTCAGCCTGGCCACAACGTCGGCACCGATGGCCGCCCAGCTGGACGCGACGGTAGGCCCGGTTCCACGCCTCACCGACAACGGCCCGCGGGCCCGGTCGGGATCGTAGAGATCCATGAGCGCCGCCTGATGACGGACGGTCAGGCCGCGGCCGCTCGCATCGGTCGGGCTCGGCGCCACGAGAATCGGACGGCCCTCCCGCGTCTTGACGAGGACGGGCAATCCGTCGATCACGGTATGGAAGAACCGGGCCGGCCCGATGCCGTCGACGAGGCTCTCCGGCATGTCGTGGAACGGGACCGTCGCTTCCTGCGGAACCTGGCATCCGGCGCTCATCAGGGCCCCGCCGGCGGCGAGCGCACCGCTTACCCGGAGGAACTCGCGCCGATCCATCCCTGTGGCATCCGGCGGCGCGCTGGTATCGTTCGGATTCATCGTCTTCTCCCCATCGACTCACTTCGCTCGCTCAGGGCGGGCGCTTCGACATCGCTCAGGGCAAGCCTCACCGATGGCACGTGACGCAGTCGGTCGACGCTTTCATCTCGGGCTTGCGATGGCAGTCGAGGCACCACTGCATGTTGAAGGCGTGCTGCACGGACACGATCTCCATCTCCTCGACCTTGCCGTGGCAGGTCTGGCACACGACCATCGGCGTGCCCTGCGCGTCGACGACGGGCAGTCGCGAGTTGCCCTTCTCGTCCTTTGCGTTCACGTGCGCCGAGTGGTCGTAGTAGACGAAGTCGGGCAGGTCGTGCACCTTCACCCAGGGGATCGGTTCCCCGCGATCCCAGTACTCCTTCATCTTCAGCACCCACTCCTTGTTCAGGCCCACCGTCGCATGGCAGTTCATGCAGACGGCCGTCGACGGGACCGTCGAGTGGCGTCCCTTGTACGGCATCGTGTGGCAGTAGACGCAGGGAATCCCGAAGCCGCCGGCGTTCACCTTCTCGCCCTTCTCATTGGTCTGCCAGATCGGGTTTCCCGCCATGCGCGTGTGCCGGAAGAGGATGGGCTGCCGCGGCTCGTAGCCCCTGCGCACGTTGCTGAGCGCATACGCCAGGGTGCCCGTCGCCGCCACCACCACCAGCAGCACGAGGATGCGGACGGTCTTGCTCTGCAGGTTCATCGAGGAACCCTCCTTGTCTCCGCCTTCGCGTCATGGGCGGAGGCTTCGTCATCGTCAAACAGAATCCTGATCGCCGGCGTGTCGAGATCGTCGAACTGCCCCGTCCGCGCGGCCCAGATGAAGAAGCCGACGGCGATGACCGCGATGAGCAGGGCGAGCGGCAGCAGCACGAAGATGGTCTCCACGTCAGCCCCCCGCCTTCGCGCTTCGCGCTTCGGCGAGGCTCGCCGTCGCACCACTGGCCCGATCGCTCACACTGACGCGACGGCGGTCCGGCCCGGCGACCGCGAAGGTGCGCGTGAACGCCGACGAGACAATGACCGTGAGTGAAGAGACGGGCATCAGCACCGCCGCCAGCAGCGGTCCGACCAGACCAAAGAGCGCCAGCGCGGAGGCGCCGGCATTGTAGAAAAGGGAGAAGCCGATGTTGCGGCCGATGACGCCGCGCAGGCGGCGCGCGCCGTCGAGAATGTCGATGAGCGGCGCCACGCCCTCGCGCGTGAGCACGATGTCGGCCGCCACGATCGTCGCCCCGGTACCGCCGTGCACGGCGATTCCGACATCGGCCAGCGCGAGGGCCGCCGCGTCGTTTACGCCGTCGCCCACCATCACCACGACGCCGGGGCGACTGGCGCCCGCCACCAGCCCGGCCACGATGTCGCGTTTGCCTTCCGGCGTCAGGCCGCCCAGCGCGTCCTCCGATGGCAGGCCGAGGGTGGCGGCGACGCGCGCGACGACGTCAGGGTGATCGCCGGAGAGGATCCGCACGCGCACGCCACGCGCGCGCAGGGCCTCGACCGTTGCGCGGGCATCCTGGCGAAGCGCATCCCCGATCCCGGCGACGCCTGCCACCTGTCCGTCGATCGCGACGAACACCGGGCTGAGGCCGTCGCTGACGAATGTCCCGGCGGTCGCCTCGAGGTCTGCGGGGACTGCCGCCCCACCGGCCTCGACGTGGGCCCGCGTCCCGACGCGGACGTCACGGTCGTCCAGCCGTCCGGCAATCCCCTGCCCCGGGACCTCAACGACGTTTTCGATCGTCCGCACCGCCCTGAGCAGCGACGAGTTCGAGCCGCGGAAGGCCCGGGCCACGGCGTGCGCTGACTCCGACTCCAGATCCCGTGCGAGTTGGAGCGCTCGGTCGTCGCCCTGCCACCGGGTCAGCGTCGACCGGCCTTCGGTCAGCGTGCCGGTCTTGTCGAGCAGAACGGTCTCGACGCGGCGAAGGCGTTCCAGGGCATCAGGGTTCTTGATGAAGACCCCCGAACGCGCGGCCCGCAGCACGGCGACCGAGATGGCCAGCGGCACCGAGAGCCCGAGCGCGCAAGGACAGGCGACCACAAGCAGCGCGACGACGCGCTCGAGCGCGACGGCCGGACCGAGATGGATCCACGCCACCCCGGTAAGGCCAGCCACGACGAGCAGGGCCTGTACGAAGCGCCGGGCCAGCCGGTCCGTCGTGCGCAGCAGGGCGGGCTTCCTCGAGAGCGCCTCCTGGACGATGGCCATCAGCGCTCCGACCCGCGTGCGCTCGCCCGCAGCATCGACACGCACGACGAGCCGCGCCCCGAGATTGGTGGCGCCGGCGTTCACCGCGTCGCCTTCCCGCACGGGCGTCGGGACCGCCTCTCCGGTCAGGACGGCGTTGTCGAGCGACGAGCAGCCAGAAAGGACGACGCCATCGACCGGGACCAGTTCGCCGGATCGGACTTCGACGCGGTCGCCGGGCGTGAGAGCGGTCAACGGGACCTCGACGACAGGCGCATCGAGGCCTGGACCGGTGAGCTTCCGGGCGAACTCGAGGAACGCGGCTCCGCGCAGGCTGTCGGCGCGCTCGAGGGCCGCCCGCTGGGCACTGCGCTGGACCTGCCGGGCGCCGAGGAGCGCCGCCACGAGCATCGCGAGCGAATCGAACCAGATCGGCCCGCTGCCACGGACGGTGTTCCACGCGCTGGCCGCGAACGTCACCGTCAGCGCAATCGCGACGGGCAGGTCGATGTGGACGACTCGGGTTCTGAGACCGGCGATCGCCGTCCTGAAGAACGGACGCGCCGAGAAGAGAAGAACCGGCACGCCAACGGCAAAGGAGAACCAGCGGAAGAGCGTCTCGTACGGGGTGGCCATGCCGGAGTACTCGCCGGCGTAGAGCGCCCCGTGGAGGAACATGAGGTTCATCGCGCATGCCGCCGCGACGCCGAGACGGGCCAGCGAGGCGCGGTCTTCGACCCGGCGGGCTTCCTGGACGCCGGCTGCCCGATGGATGTGCGGCGTGTACCCGAGGCGATCGAGGGCGCGGGCGACGGCGGACAGTCGCGTCTGGCCGGGTGACCAGGTGATCTCGGCGACGGCGCTCGACAGGTTCAGGCGGACGTCGTCGACGCCGTGCAGGGCCGCCGGCAGCTTCTCGACCAGCCACACGCAGGCGGCGCAGTGGACGCCTTCGAGGTAGAGCCGCGTGCGGCAGCGATCGCCGCCGACCTGCTCGGTCGCTTCGGCCTGGAGTCGCCCGTCGTCGAAATCCTCGAAACTCCGCCCGGTGACGCGCGCAGGCTCGAGCGTGCCCTGCTGCCGCTCGACGAGCCGGTAGTACTGATCGAATCCCCACTCGCGGACCAGCGTGCGCACCTGACGGCACCCGTTGCAGCAGAACTGCTCGGTGTCCCCTTCGCGGACAAGGCTGGCAGGGACGGCGAGGCCGCAGTGCGCGCACGCCACCGAGGCGATCGGCCGGCGGGCCGCGAGGGGGCGGGTCACCGCTTCACCCCTTCCGGGTCGGCCGGCTCGGCCGGAATGGCCAGCCGGGCCGCATAAACGAACCGGAGCGCCTCCTGCCGGACGTCGATGCGCAGTTCCCACGCGCCGGGCGCGTCCATGCGCACCAGCGTGCGGTAGGTGCCGGGCGTCTGGGGCAGCGCGACCAGTTCGCCTGACTGATTGAGGCGGGTGTCCGACGATCGCAGGGCGAAGAGCCGGCCCGCGAGCCCCGAGACGGGCTTGCCGTCGCGGTCGGCGACACGAACGTCCACCGGCCGAGGCATGCCCGCCACGTGGGGCACGTCGGAGGGAAGCTCGTAGCTCACCGACCACCCGAGCTGGCGGCTCGCCTGCTCCACCGCCTCGTCTGCGTCCCACGCCTGCGCCGCTTCGTAGTAGCCCTTGATCGGGCGCGGCGTGTCAGGGCGCGTCGCCACCCAGACGATGACGCCTGACGCGACGACGGACATCGACAGCAGGCTGGCCAGGTAGATTGGCCAGCGGTACTCGGACATCAGGCGGAACACCTTCATCGCCGCTCCTCCTGTTCTCCGTACGGGCCGAGGAGGAGGAAGTCCACCTCTTTGCGGAACCCCTGGTCGGAGCGGACGAGATAACGAATCGGCGCCTGCCCGTCGACGAAGATGCTTTGCGGCACGGTGACGACGGCCGTGAACGAGCCGAGGCGATCGGGTTCGACCGTGAGGGGTGATTCCCCGACCACGAGCCTGGCGCCCTTCGGGCTCACCACCTCGAGCGTGAAGCGCTGCGTGTCGGGGAGCTGATTGGTGACTCTCACGCGCTGCTGGTTCGCGATCTCACCCGACGGCAGCAGCCGATAGGTCTCACGCCCGCCGCGGACGACCTCGACCAGCGCGTCGGCACGGGTCAGGAGCAGGACGGCAAGCGTCCCCCACGCCACGATCATCAACACGAGATAGACGAGATTGCGCATGTGCCAGACCCGCCTGGCGCCGCCCTGCTGCTCTCGTTCCGACGTGTACTTGACGAGGCCGATCGGCTTCCCCTGCCCCCGCATGACCTCATCGCACGCATCGACGCACTGTGCCGTGCCGATGCACTCGGGTTGGAGGCCGCGCCGGATATCGGTCCCGGTCGGGCAGGCGTTCACGCACGCCCGGCACGCGATGCAGTCGCCGGCGAGAACGCCGATCGTGCGGTCCTTCAGCCTCACTTTCGGATCGCCGCGCTTCGTGTCGTACGCCACCAGGATGGTGTCCTGGTCGGCCAGCACGTTCTGCAAGCGGCCGTAGGGACACGCGATCGTGCACATCTGGTCGCGGAACCAGCTGAAGTCGAACAGTATCGCGCCGGCCACGAACGCCATCACGAACAGGGCGCCCTTCCACGCCAGCGGGTCGGCCGCGAGTCCGCGGACCAGGGGTCCCCATCCCGTGAAGTACGCCACGAAGGTCGACGACATCAGGAGCGCGGTCACCGTCCAGATCGCCCACTTGCCTGCCTTGATGGCGAACTTCCGGCCGCTCCAGGGCGCCAGATTCAGTTTCCGCTGGTTCGACGGTCCGCCTTCGAGGAGCGCCTCGATGGGACGGAAGAAGAACTCGAGCCACACCGTCTGCGGGCAGGCGAACCCGCACCACATCCGCCCGAAGGTCGAGCCGACGAAGAAGACGGTGACGATGACGCCGAATCCGAGGGAGACGAGGATGAGACTGTCGGTCGGATAGAACGTGCCGCCGAAGACGTGCGTGCGGCGGGCCGCGATATCGAACTGCAGAGCCGGATGTCCGCCGACCGGAATCAGCGGCAGCGCAAAGAAGAGCACGAACAGGCCACACGCGATCGCGCGCCGGATCTTCCAGTACCGCCCCGGGTGGACGACGGGATGCATGAACTTCCGCTTCCCGTCGGCCGACAGGCTGTACAGAAGATCCTCTTCCGGCGCCACATCGAACACCCGGTGGTGCCCGGGCGACTCGGCGCCCGCCGCGTGCGGTTTCTGCTCGATCACGGATCCGCCCACGTCACTTCCCCGGGATGGGTTCGGGAAGGGCCGGCTCCCCTTCGGGCGCGCGGGCGTTCGGCGGGTTCGATCCCTGGAGGCTCCTCACGTAGGACACCAGGGCCGACAGTTCCTCCGGTTTCAGGGCGCGGCCCCACGGCGGCATGCCCTTGGCCGGCCAGCCCTTCGCGACGGACTGGAAGATCTGCTCCACCGTGCCGCCGTGGATCCAGCGATCGTCGGTCAGGTTCGGGCCGATCAGCCCCTGCGCCTGCTCACCGTGGCAGGCGGCGCAGGTACGGGTGAAGCGCGCCCGGGCGATCGCCAGGACCTCCGGCTTCCCGGCGCCGGCCAGCAGATCGGCCGGCGACGGCGGGACCAAGGGATTCGCCACGAAATACGCATCGACGGCCGCGACCGCCTCCTGCGTCGCGCCGCGGTACTCGGCCTCCATCGTGCCCTCGCCGAAATTGAGCGCGTAGAAGATCAGGTACGCCACCGAGAAGATCAGCGACCCCCACCAGATGGCCATGAGCCATCCCGGCATCGGGTTGTCGTACTCCCGGATCCCGTCCAGTTCATGCAGCACTTTGTTTTCGTACTCGGCCATGGTGTCCTCGCGTCAGCGCTCGGTCCGCGCACCCGATGGGGTTCCCTGCCAATCCTCGGCATCGCCCTCGAGGGCAAGGCGGGCCCGGGCTTCCAGATCCTCGGGGCGGGTCCGGAAGACCCACACGGCGATCCCCAGCCAGGCCACCACAAAGAAGATCATCGAGGCGATCGCCCAGACACCCGCGCCGGTCTGCGCCGCAAGCTCCTGCAGCATGGTTATTTCACTTTCTTCCACTTGATGTCCGTGCCGAGGCGCTGGAGGTACGCCGTCAACGCCGTGACTTCCTTATCGACGATCCCGGGAGGTCCCTGCTGCAACGCCACCTCGGCCGCAATGGCCTTCGCCTGGATTTCGATCGCCGCGGGCGCCGACTCGATCTCCCCGTCCGTGTAGGGCACCCCGACGACGCGAAGCGCCCGCATCTTCGAGCCGATGAGGCTCGTGTCGAACGGCGTGGTCCTCAGGTGCGTGTAGGCCGGCATGACCGACCCGGGCGTGGTCGAGGCGGGACGATCCATGTGGCGGACGTGCCACAGCGACGGGTACTTGCCGCCGACGCGGAACAGATCCGGTCCCGTCCGCTTCGACCCCCACTGGAACGGGTGGTCGTAGACGTATTCGCCGGCCTTCGAGTACTCGCCGTAGCGTTCGGTCTCGTAGCGGAACGGCCGCACCATCTGCGAGTGACAGTTGTAGCAGCCCTCGCGGATGTAGATGTCGCGCCCGATCACCTCGAGCGGCGTGTAGGGCTTCACGCTCGCGATCTCCTTCACGTTGTCCCTGTCGAAGAACATCGGGATCGCCAAGACGAGCGAGCCGACGGCCAGGGCCAGGACCGTCAGCACGGTGAACAGGACGATGCGCGACTCGAGGGCCCGGTGGATGCCGTGGCTCAACTCGTGCTGGATCCGGAAACACGCGTGGTCGTAGGTGTTGGCCGGCGTCACGGCGCCCGGCGCCGACAGATCGCGCACCAGCGGCGGGGCGTGCACCTCCGGCTCTTCGGCGAAGTTGGCGGGCGCACGCCGGATCGTCTTCACGATGTTCCAGACGAGCATCAGCGCGCCCGCGAAGAACAGGATGGCCCCGACCAGCCGGACCCAGTACATCGGGACGATCCGGATGACCGTTTCGATGAAGTCCGGGTAGGAGAGGCGGCCGTCGGGCTCGAACGCGCGCCACATCCCCCACTGCGTGATGCCGGCGACCCACATCGAGACCTGGTAGAGGATCAAGCCGACGGTGGCGACCCAGAAGTGCGCCGTCGCCAGCGTGTTCGAGTACAGCGGCGTCTTCCAGAGCCTCGGGACGACCCAGTAGAGAATGCCGAACGAGAGGAACGCGTTCCAGCCGAGGGCGCCGGCGTGCACGTGGCCGATCGTCCAGTCGGTGAAGTGGCTGACGGCATTCACCGACTTGATCGACATCATCGGCCCTTCGAAGGTCGACATGCCGTAGTAGGTGACCGCCACCACCATGAACTTCAGGATCGGATCCTCGCGCAGCTTGTGCCAGGCGCCGCGCAGGGTGAACAGCCCGTTCACCATGCCGCCCCAGGACGGCATCAGGAGAATCAGCGAGAAGAGCATGCCGAGCGTGGAGGCCCACTCGGGGATGGCCGAATAGTGCAGGTGGTGCGGGCCCGCCCAGATATAGACGAACACGAGCGACCAGAAATGCATGATCGACAGCCGGTAGCTGAACACCGGCCGGTCCGCCGCCTTCGGGAGGTAGTAATACATCAGCCCGAGGAACGGCGTCGTCAGGAAGAACGCCACGGCGTTGTGGCCGTACCACCACTGCATCAGCGCGTCCTTGACACCGGCGTAGGCCGAGTAGCTCCCGAGCAGGGAGTACGGCATGGCCATGCTGTTGCCGATGTGGAGGATGGCGACCGCGACAATGGTGGCGATGTAGAACCAGATCGCGACATACAGGTGCCGCTCGCGCCGGATCGCGATCGTCCCGAAGAAGTTGACGGCGAAGGTCACCCAGAGGACGGCGATGACGATGTCGAGCACCCAGGGCAGCTCGGCGTACTCCTTGCCCTGGGTATTGCCGTTGACCAGGGCGAGCGCCGCGCCCACGATCAGCAGCTGCCAGCCCCAGAAGTGGATCGCCGAGAGGACGTGGCTGAACAGCCTCGTCTTCAGCAGCCGCTGCATCGAGTGGTAGGTGCCGGCGAAGATGATGTTGCCGCAGAACGCGAAGATGACTGCGTTGGTGTGGAGCGGCCGGAGCCGGCCGAACGTCAGGTACGGCGCCAGGTTCAACGCCGGCAGGAAGAGCATGGCCGCGATCAGGACGCCCACGAGCATGCCGACCACGGCCCACACGACGGCGGCGAGAAAGAACAGCCGCGGAGTTCGATCATCGTAGCGCACGGTGTCGCTCATCGGTCTTCCATCCTCTTCAGGTTCGTTCTCCGGGGGCGACGGCGCGCTCGGGCGCGCCGGCCAGGCCGGCGCGCCGGACGTCGCATCCGTTCTGCCCGCGCACAGCGGCCCATGCGCGCGTGTGGCGCGGGGGGCGCAGGCGCACCCGTGGCTCGAACGGCACAGTCGGCGGTGCAGGTCACCATGCGGGGGAAGGTCCGTGGATGCACGTGGCACGAGTGCCGGACACCTGGCTGTCGCATCTCCGGGTGTCCCGGACTCACCGGGGGGGCGCGCCGCACTTTATCACAACCCCCCTCGCGCGGTCCGCTGGGGTGCGGCCGACGCCGGGGACCTGCCAGGTGTCCGTGATCAACGCCAATGGCACCATCAACGTCAATGCAGCGGCTTGCAGCCCGTACAACGCCCGGCATCGACGGTCACCTTGCCGTCCGGCGCCTCGCAGAGTTGGCCGCTGCTGTCTCCGCAGAACGCACGGATGCCGGTCTGCCCGGGGCCGAAGGGCATCATCGTGACCGCCACGCTCTGCAGGCTCTGCGGCGACGCGCCGGTCCGGCGGATTTCGTTTGCGCTCACGCGCGTCCCCGGATGCAACTGCCACAGATAGCCGTCCACCTGCGCCGAGGCGAAGGCCCCCCGCGGCAGCAGCGCGCCACCCGCGTAGCTCGGCAGGCAGAGGGTCGGCGTGAACAGGCATTCCGCCGGCACGTAGAAGCCCTGGTTGTACCTCGCGAGGAGCGACTCCGCCGAGAGCAGCGTGCGGATGTTGCCGATGGCGCTCGACTCGTTGGCGGACACACGGGCACGCAGCAGCGAGGGCAGCATGAGGCCCGACAACAGGATCGTCGGGACGAGCGCCGCGAGGGCAATGGCGGGGAGCAGGACGAGCCATCGCCGTGGGACCTGCGCGTCCGCCCGGGCCCGGTCGCGCTGCCCGGCGGACAAGTCCGGCCATGACGTGTTGGAGAACAGCATCCTGACCCCGGGCCGTGCAAAGTAGCTGAGCACAGCTGCCCCGATCACCGTGCCCACCGGAAACACGAGCAGGCCGGCCGCCGCGAGCGCCTGCTGCGCGCGGCGCCCCCAGGGCCGCCAGAGAAACACCCCCACCCCGGCCACGCCGGCCGCTAACCCCAGCGCGACGGGCACCAGCGCGAACAGCGGTTTCCGGAACTCGAGCGCGATCGACAGCGGCCCCGCCGCCGACACGAGCAGCGTCGCCGCGATCACGTCGGCCGACACGGTGGCCCAGATCGGCCACGGACGCGGCGGGAATCCCGAGCCGGACGCCGCGCTAGCCGGGGGCGGGTGCGTGGCACCCGGCCCGTCCGCAGAGGGCGCGCCTGGCGACACTGGCGCGGCAGCCAGCGCCAGCAGGCACGTCTCGAGCGCCGCCCGCAGGTCCGCCGCGCTCTGCCACCGCGCCGACGGCAGCTTGGCCATGGCGCGCGCCACGATCGTATCGACGAGGGGCGGCACGCCCGGGCGAACGGTCGAAACCGGAGGAGGCACGTCGTTCATGATCGCGGCGGCAACCCGCCACGCCGAATCGCCGGTGAAAGCCCGCCGTCCGGCCAGCAGTTCGTAGAGCACCGTGCCAAGCGAGAAGACGTCCGACCGCTCGTCGACACGGCCCTCCAAGGCTTCCGGCGCCATGTAGGCAAGGGTCCCGGCTATTGGCGGCTCGCCTCCCATGAACGTCGTCGTCTGATCGACGACCCGCGGCCGAAAGGCGGCGATCCCGAAATCCAGAAGCATGACGCCTCGCGACGTCAGCTTGATGTTGGCCGGCTTGATGTCGCGGTGGAGCACGCCCGCGTGGTGCGCGGCCGCGAGCGCGTCGGCGGCCTGCCTCGCGTACTCCAGCGCTTCGTCGACGGCCAGAGGGCCGCGCGCCAGCCGGTCCGCCAGCGTGTCGCCCTCTACCAACTGCATCACCAGGTAGTCGATGCCGCGGTCGCGGCCGATGTCGTACACCGCGCAGATGTGGGGGTGGTCAAGCGCCGCGATCGCGCGCGCCTCGCGTTCGAGCCGGCGGCGGTCTTCGTCGCCGTCGCTGCCCTGGGCCTTCAGGATCTTGACGGCCACCGTCCGGCGCAACCGCGTGTCGGTCGCCCGGTAGACCTTACCCATCCCGCCTTCGCCGAGTATGCCGAGGACTCGGTATGGGCCGAGCGTCTCCCCGGAGTTCATCGAGTCCTCCCGTTGAAGGCGACGAGGTCTGCCGGCAGGTGCTGCCGAGAAACCCGGGAGATTATAGCGCGGCCCGCGACCGACGCCGTCGAGGTCGGCATCACGGTGACGTCGCAGCGCGGGAGGAAGGTGGACATCCGATCCGCCTCCGGGCACAATTCCTTCCGGTCGCCACCGACATCCCGGGAGCCGTCATGACCCGCCACGCCGTCGCCCTCGCCCTCGCGCTGCCCTGCCTCTCGAACGGCGCGGTCACGTGGCGCGCCCAGGCCCAACAGCCGCCGCAGGCGAAGACGATTCGGATTGCCGTGGCGACCTTCTCGCACGAGACCTGCACGTTCTGTCCCGACCCCACCGGCGTCGCCGAATGGGAGTTCTACGGCCCGCCGGTCAAGGGGGACGCCGTGCTGCGGCAGGGCGGATACATCGGCGGATTCGCCCAGGCCGCCCGCGAGTACGACGGCGTCGAACTGGCCGGCATCCTGTCGCCGCGCGACTCGAAAGGCGGCTCGTCGGGCAGCTGGGTGACGCTGGAGGCCTTCGATAAGTACGCGAACGGCATCGCAGAAGACATCCGGGCCACCGGGCCGTACCAGGGCGTCTTCCTCGCGCTGCACGGCGCGATGGCGGTGAAGGAAGTCGCGAGGCCCGAAGCGGAGATCGTGCGGCGCGTCCGCACGGTCGTCGGGCCCGCGGTTCCCATCATGATGACGCTCGACCTCCACGCCAACGAAGACCGCGAGTTGATGGACGCGGCCGACGGCGTGTTCATCACGAAGCGCTACCCCCACTACGACGCGGCGCTGCAGGGCGAGCGCGCGGCGCGCGTGATGATGCGCGTCATCCGCGGCACGTTCACGCCGACGAAGGCCACGCGCAAGCCCGGGGTCCTCACGCCGAGCGTGTTCCAGGGCACCGGCACCTCGCCGTCGATGGAGATCATGGAACGCGCCCGGGTGTGGGAGGAGCGCACGCGCGACGCGTACGTGTCGGTGGCCTACGGCTTCGCCTACGCCGACGTGACGGACATCGGCGCGACGGTGATGGTCGTCACCAACAACAACCAGGCGCTCGCGGATCAGATCGCCCAGGACATGTCGGACTTCATCTGGAAGCAGCGCGAGGCGTTCGCGGGCAAGACGCTGCCCGGCGTGAAAGACGGCGTGGCGCAGGCCATCGCGGCGGCGAAGGCCGGCAAGGTGCCGGTGGTGGTGGCCGACCACTCGGACCGCACCGGCAACTCGAGCCAGATCCTCGAAGAGATGATCCGCCAGGGCGCGAGCAAGCTCTGCGTGGCCACCATCTCCGACGAGCGGGCCCTCGCGGCGATCAAGGGCAAGGCCAAGGTCGGCGGTCGGGTCCAGGTGCCCGTCGGCGGCTGGGCCGATGAGTTCGCCGGGAAGCCCGTGGCGATTGACGGCACCCTCGAGTTTCTGGGACCGTACGCGCCGCACGACACGGTGGCGGTCGTGACGTTCGGCCGCGACAACCGGCTCATCCTGACGCCGGTGCTGGATCAGGTGACCGATCCGGGAATCCTGCGCGGGCTGAACATCCCGCTCGCGGCCTGCGACCTCCTCCTGATCAAGTCGCGCGTCCACTTCTGGCGCGGGTTCGTCGAAGACGGCCTCGCCAAGTCGGTCGTCGTCATCGACGCCCCTGGCCTTGGGCCAGCCGACGTGTCCACGATTCCGTACGAGCACGCCTCGCGAAGCATCTACCCCATCGTCAGGAAGTAACGCTGGGGGACTTCCCTCAGATCTGCGAGTACGCCGTCGGCCTGAGGAACGTCACCGTCGTGGCCGACACGGTGTTGGCGAAAGCCGGGTCTGCCCTCAGCGTCTTCCAGTCGGGCGAGTTCCCGAAGGCCTCCCACGCCTTTTCGCGTGCCACCATGTCCGTGTGGACGGTCATGTACACGAGGTTGGGCTGGCGCTGCCCGACAAGGGTCTGGCCATAGAACACTGACCGCAGGCCCACGCGATCGAAGATCCCGATTTCGCCGCCCTGGTTGAACATCTCGATCTTCCTGAGCGCCGCCGCCTCGCTGTGGCTTTCGTACGTGCGCAGCTCGAAGATGCGAGGCTTGTTGCCGGCGGTTTCAGCCGGCACGCGCACGCGCGGCACCAGCGGGAAGGCGCGCAGGAGCGTCGTCTCGAAGCGCACGTAGGCCGGGTTGTCGATGGAGGCCGACAGGTACGGCGCCGCCGCTCTCTGGTACTCGGCGTCGCCAGCCAGCCGCTCGGGCAACGACACCAGGCTCGCCAGTTCCGGGTGCGGAACCAGCACGTAGAGGCTGAGGGCGTTCGCGCCCGAGAGCACCGTGAAGACGCCGACCGGCTTGATGCCCAGGCGGTTCCACGCCGGCAGGCAGGCCTTCTCCAGGTAGTCGTGGAGCACCGC
>Ga0315292_10000049_pt1 | contig 40963 bp, 41 predicted proteins | sample YL17G13_0_MG_FD_204029 | JGI IMG/M metagenome (GOLD analysis project Ga0315292, IMG submission 204029) | Sediment microbial communities from Yellowstone Lake, YNP, Wyoming, USA - YL17G13_0 | ecosystem: Environmental > Aquatic > Freshwater > Lake > Sediment | place: USA: Wyoming | collected... | reverse complement strand
CTCGGCAAGGATCCCGAGACCCGCTACATGCCGAACGGCAAGGCGGTCACCAATTTCTCCATCGCCACGTCCGAGAGCTGGAAGGACAAGCAGACGGGCGAGCAGCGCGAGCAGACGGAGTGGCACAACATCGTGATGTACGACCGCCTCGCCGAGATCGCCGCCGAGTACCTGCGCAAGGGTTCGCAGGTCTACGTCGAAGGCAAGCTGCGTACGCGCAAGTGGCAGGACAAGGAAGGCCGCGACCGGTACACCACCGAGATCAACGCCAACGAAATGCAGATGCTCGGCAGTCGCGGCGGCGCGGGCGGTGGCGCCGGCACCGAGTCGCGCGGGGAGCCGCGCATGGCGCCCGGTGGTGGTGGCGCCGGTGGTGCAAGTGGCGAGCGTGCTGCCGCGCCTGCGCGCCCGGCGGACGAAGGCAGCTTCGACGACGACATCCCGTTCTGAGCAGGCTGCAGCCCGTGCCTCGCGTCCACCTTCGCACCTTCGGTTGCCAGATGAACGAGTACGACTCTGCCCGCATGGCGGACGTACTGCGTGAGTCGGGCGGCTATCGGGCGACGGACGACCCGGCGCAGGCCGACCTGCTGCTGCTCAATACCTGTTCGGTCCGCGAAAAGGCCCAGGAGAAGGTGTTCTCCCTGCTCGGCCGCTGGCGCGAGTTGAAGCAGGAGCGGCCGCACGTGATCATCGGCGTGGGCGGCTGCGTGGCGAGCCAGGAGGGCGAGGCCATCACGGCGCGCGCGCCGTTCGTCGATCTCGTGTTCGGACCGCAGACCATTCATCGCCTGCCCGCGATGATTGCGTCCGTGCAGGCGCATGGCCGTGCCGTGGTGGACGTGAGCTTTCCGGAGATCGAGAAGTTCGACAACTTGCCCGCGCCGAGCGCCACCGGCGCTACGGCGTTCGTGTCGATCATGGAAGGCTGCAGCAAGTACTGCACGTTCTGCGTCGTGCCCTACACCCGCGGCGAGGAAGTGAGCCGTCCTCTCGCACAGGTGATCGCGGAAGTGCGCGGCCTCGCCGCACAGGGCGTCAGCGAAGTGACTCTGCTCGGCCAGAACGTCAACGCGTACCGCGGCACCCTGCGGACCGGCGGCTATGCCGATCTCGCCGCGCTCATCTATTTCGTGGCCGAGGTGTCGGGGATAGAACGCATCCGCTTCACGACCTCGCACCCGGTCGAGTTCCGCGACAGCCTGATCGACGCCTATCGCGACGTGCCGAAACTCGCCGGCTTCCTGCATCTGCCGGTGCAGAGCGGCTCCGACCGCATCCTGGCGCTGATGAAGCGCGGCCATACGATCCTCGAGTACAAGCAGAAGATCCGCCGCCTGCGCGAAGTGCGTCCGCACCTGAACCTGTCGACCGACATCATCGTGGGCTTCCCGGGAGAGACCGAGCGTGACTTCGAGGCCACCATGGATCTCGTCGCCGCAATGGGTTTCGACCAGAGCTTCAGTTTCATCTACAGCCGACGCCCGGGCACGCCTGCCGCGGCGCTGCCGGACGACGTGAGCTTTGAGACGAAGCAGGAGCGGCTGGCGCGGCTGCAGCAACGCCTCGATGCCCAGGCGCTGGCCATCGGCCGGGGCATGGTGGGCAGCGTCCAGCGCGTGCTGGTCGAACGCCCGGCCAAGCGCGATGCCCGGCAGCTCGCCGGGCGCACCGAGAACAATCGCTGGGTGAACTTCGACGGGTCGCCGGCGTTGATCAATCGCTTCGTGGACGTCCTGGTCACCGAAGCGATGCCGAACTCCCTGCGTGGCCGGCTGGCCGAGCGCGAACGGAGCATCGCTTGAGCGACCCCGTCGCGGTGCGCGAAATCTCCCTCGTGGCGGCGGACAACGCGCGGCTCGCCAATTTCGCGGGACCGATGGAACAGAACCTGCGGCATGTCGAGGAGCGCCTCGGCGTCGAGGTGCGTCGTCGCGGTCACGAGCTGCAGGTGTTCGGGCCACCGCAGCCCGCGGCGAATGCGGAGTCCGTACTGCGCCGCATGTTCGAGCTTTCCGGCAGCGAGACGATGTCGCCGGAGCGGGTGCACCTGTGCGTGCAGGAGCTCGGCTTTCCACGGCCGGACGCACCCGCGGAGTCAGGCGGCACGTCCGAAGTCGTCGTGCACACGCAGCGCGGCGGGATCCGCGGGCGCGGCGCGAACCAGCGGCAGTACCTCGACAGCATCCGCAGCCACGACCTCACCTTCGGCATCGGCCCCGCCGGCACGGGCAAGACCTATCTCGCCGTCGCCAGCGCCGTCGAAGCGCTGCACTCGGGCAGCGTGCGGCGCATCGTGCTGGTACGGCCGGCGGTGGAGGCGGGCGAACGTCTCGGCTTCCTGCCCGGGGATCTCGCGCAGAAAGTCGATCCGTACCTGCGGCCGATGTACGACGCGCTCTACGAGATGATGGGTTTCGACCGGGTCGCTCGCAACGTCGAGCGGCAGATCATCGAAGTGGCGCCGCTCGCCTTCATGCGCGGCCGCTCGCTGAACGATTCGTTCATCATCCTGGACGAGGCGCAGAACACGACCATCGAGCAGATGAAGATGTTCCTCACGCGCCTCGGGTTCGGCTCGAAAGCGGTCGTGACCGGCGACATCACGCAGGTCGACCTGCCGCGCCAGCAGCGCTCCGGCCTGCGCCACGCGATCGAAGTGCTGCGCGGGGTGCAGGGCGTCGCGTTCACGTTCTTCAACGCGCTCGACGTGGTGCGCCATCCGCTCGTGCAGCGCATAGTGCAGGCGTACGAACGCGAATCGGGCGAAGCGGGGCCCGCCGCGTGAAGCCTCCCCCGGCAAACCCGTCGCGGCTGCGCGTGTCACTGCAGATTGCGGCGCGCCGGCCCTGGGTGCCGACGGCGCCGGCCCTGCGCAGGTGGTCGCGCGCGGCGCACGCGGCGGGGCTTGCGGCACTCACCCGGAAAGCCCGGTGCGCCTTTCCGTCCGAGCAGGCTGCCGTCTGCATTCGCATCGCCGGCACGGTCGAGAGCCGCCGCCTCGACCGCGATTATCGCGGCAAGGACAAGCCGACGAACGTCCTGTCCTTCCCGGCGTCGCCCGTGGAACGCTCGAGCGGAGGCGCCATCGGCGATCTGGTGATCTGCGCGCCGGTGGTCGCCGCCGAGGCGCGCGAGCAGGGCAAGGCGCTCGCGGCGCACTGGGCGCACATGGTCGTGCACGGCACGCTGCACCTGCTCGGTTTCGATCACGCCAGCGCGCGGCACGCGCGCGTCATGGAGCGCCTCGAAGTGGAAATCCTGAGCGGATTCGGGTATTCGGATCCGTACCTGCCGGTCACCCGTTGCCCCGCATGAGCGCCGCTCGACCTGGTCCTGCCGGAAGCTGGCTGCGACGCCTCGTCGAGTCGCTCTCGGGTGAGCCGCGCGACCTCGAGCAGCTCACCGACATGCTCGCGGAGGCCCGCGACCGCGGCCTGATCGACGCTGACGTGCTGGCCATGCTCGAGGGCGTGCTGCAAGTCTCCGAGATCCAGGTGCGCGACGTCATGGTGCCGCGCTCGCAGATGGTCGTGGTGCGCCGCGACGACCCGCCCGAGAAGATCCTCCCCGCCGTGGTCGAGTCCGGCCACTCGCGATTCCCGGTGGTGGGCGAGGACCGCGACGAGGTCGCCGGCATCCTGCTGGCCAAGGACCTGCTGCGTTACTTCGCCGAGGGCGGCGCAGGCAATTTCGACATTCGCGAATGCCTGCGGCCCGCCGTGTTCATCCCTGAGAGCAAGCGCCTCAACGTGCTCCTCAAGGAATTCCGCGTCAGCCACAATCACATGGCGATCGTGGTCGACGAGTACGGTGGCGTCTCCGGGCTGCTCACGATCGAGGACCTGCTCGAACAGATCGTCGGCGACATCGGCGACGAGTACGACATTGACGAGGCCGAGGTCATTCGCAAGGACGGCGAGCGCACGTTCACCGTGCCCGCGCTGACACGCATCGAGGACTTCAACGCGGCGTTTGGCACGCGCTTCACGAACGACGAGTTCGACACGATCGGCGGGCTGGTGCTGCACGAACTTGGCCGCATGCCGCGGCGCGGCGAGGCCATCGAAATCGGCGGTCTCGAGCTGAAAGTCATCCGGTCGGATCGGCGCCGGATCGAAAGCCTGCGTGTCACGACGCCACGCGACGTCGAACTGCGCCCGGCCGAAGGACGCTGAGCCAATGGCCACGATCGAAGCCTTTGCGGCCCGCTGGGGCCGCGCCCTCGCCCTGCCGCTCGGGGCCCTGCTGGCCGCTGCATTCGCGCCGGCAGGTCTCGCCGTACTCGCCATCGCCTGCCCCGCGTGCCTGTTCCTGCTGTGGCAGGGGGCGGCGCCGCGCGAATCCGCCTGGCGCGGCTTTCTCTTTACGGCGGGCACGTTCCTGGCGGGAACGTACTGGCTCTACCACAGCATTCATCTGGTCGGGCAGGCGCCGGTATGGATCGCGCTGTTCCTCATGCTCGGTCTCGTGTCGATCATGGGGGCCTACTCCGCGGCCCTGGGATATGCGCTGGCGCTATGGGCGCCGGCGCGCGGCATCCTGCGCTGGATGCTGCTGCTGCCTGCCGCGTGGGTTCTGGCGGAGTGGTTGCGCGGGTGGCTCCTGAGCGGCTTCCCCTGGCTCGCGCTCGGCTACAGCCAGCTCGAGACACCGCTCAGCGGCTATGCGCCGGTGCTCGGTGTCTACGGCGTCAGCCTCGCCGCGGCGGTCACCGGTGGCGCGCTCGTCGCGGCACTGCTGGGCGACGCGCGTGAACGCCGGGCCGCGGCCGGCGTCGTGGTCGCGCTCTGGGCTGGCGGCGCATTGCTCGGACGGGTCGAATGGACGCAGCCCGCCGGACGCAGCGTTACCGTCGCGCTGGTGCAGGGCGCGGTGCCGCAGTCGATGAAGTGGCAGGCGGGCGAGCGCGAACGCACGATGCGGTTGTACGCGGGCCTCACCGCGCCGCACCTCGGAGCGCAGATCATCGTGTGGCCCGAGTCGGCGATCCCGGCGCTCGAGAGCGACATCCGCGATTACCTCGACAACGTGCGCTCGGCAGCCGCGGCACGTGGTTCCGCCGTGATCATGGGACTGGTGCGTCGCGATCCGTTGTCCGGTAACTACTACAACGCCATTGCCGCATGGTCGCCGGCCGAGCAGTGGTACTACAAGCGCCGGCTCGTGCCGTTCGGCGAATTTTTCCCGGTCCCTGCGCAGGTGCGTGATTGGATGCGGCTCATGAACCTGCCGTATTCGGATTTTGCCGCCGGCCCGGACCAGCAGGCGCCGCTCGAGGCTGCCGGGCAGAGCCTGGCGCCCACGGTCTGCTACGAGGACGCCTATGGCGTCGAGCAGGTCGATCTCGCGCGCCGCTCCACACTGCTCGTCAACGTGACCAACGATGCCTGGTTTGGCGATTCGACGGCGCCGCACCAGCACGTCGATATCAGCCGCATGCGTTCGCTCGAAACCGGGCGCCCGATGCTGCGCGCGACCAACGATGGCGTGACGGCGCTCATCGAGTACGATGGCTCCGTCATCTCGCGCCTGCCCCAGTTCCGGACGGCGGTACTGACGGGGATCGTGCAGCCGCGAACGGGCCTGACGCCCTACCTGCGCTTTGGAAATTGGCCGGTGCTGGCGATCCTTTTTCTCAGCATCGTCCTGGCGGGAACGGTTCGCCGCGGGAGCACACCATGAGCGAGCACCGCGGCGCGATCACTCACGAAGGCGAGCGGTACCCGTCACCCCGCCACGGGCTCGATTACCTCGAGGGCGAGCCCCCCGCGCCGGGACACGCGCGGCAGATTGGCGAGCGGCTGTGGTGGGCGCGGATTCCGCTGCCGATGGAACTCAACCACATCAACGTCTGGCTGATGGACGAGGGCGATGGCTGGACTCTGGTCGACACGGGTATGGCCGAGGAAGTCTGCCGGGCGGCCTGGGGGACGCTCGATGCGCAGTACCTGCGCGGGTTGCCGTTGAAGAGGATCTTCATCACGCACGATCACCCGGACCACATGGGACTCTCGCCCTGGCTCGGTTCCCGTCACGGTGCGGCGGTCTGGATGTCCGCCTTTGCGCACCAGTCCGTGGCCGACTATCTCGCCACGTCGTCGGAGGACCTGCGTCAGCGCATCTATGCGTTCGTGCGCATGCACGGCATGCAGGTGTCGCCCGTTGGTGAACAACACAACCCGCGCGGGCGCGACGACGTCTGGTTCGGCGGCGTGCCGCCGCTGGCCAAAGCCTGCGTGGACGACGAGGAGCTCGGCGGCGGCGGCCGTACCTGGCGGTTGATCGAGACAGACGGGCATTGCCGTGGTCATTTGTGTCTGCACGATGCTGAGGGCGAGGTGCTGATCAGCGGCGACCAGGTGCTGCCCACGATCTCGCCGAATGTCAGCGTCATCTCGACGCGGCCGGAGGGCGATCCGCTGCGGGATTTCCTGACCTCGCTGAACCGGCTGACACGGTGCTCGGCCGGGACGCTCGTGCTGCCGTCGCACGGCCGGCCTTTCCGCGGCCTGCACCGTCGCATCGATGTCGTGCGCGCTCATCACCTGCAGCAGCTCGCCGCGCTGCGCGAGGCATGCGTCGAGCCGCGCTGCGCTTTCGACCTCCTGCCGGTCATGTTCGGGCGGACGCTGCGGGGATTCCATCGGTTCCTCGCCCTGGGCGAAACACTCGCTCACCTGCACTACCTGTGGCACGGCGGTGAATTGACCCGCATCATGGATGCGTCGGGTGTCATCCGGTTTACCACGAGGTAGGCAGCAGTCATGGCTATTTCGCTTGCGACGTTCTGGTGGGTGGCGGCGCGACGGCCCTGTGGCGCTGGCGCCGCGCCCGGCAACCCGTGGTGCCGCCGGCTGCCGAGAACCGCGACGTAAACCTCGACGTCGGGGACCACGTGCACGTCGCCGAGTGGTCGCCGGATGGCACGACCCGGGTGCAGCATCGCGGTTCCGTCTGGATGGCGCGCCTCGCTGCCGGCGAGGCAGCCGCCCAGGGGCAGCACGTGATTCGCGCGGTGGAAGGCAACTGGCTGGTGCTCGCGCCGGCCGAGCGCCATTGAGCCCGAGCACGCCGCAGGCACACTGTACGCACGCAGCAGGGAATCATCATGGAAATCGCACTCGTCCTGGCGATCATCGCCATCATCTTCGTCATCCAGACGATCAAGATCGTCCCGCAGCAGCACGCCTGGGTCGTCGAGCGTCTCGGCAAGTACGACCGCACGCTCACTCCCGGGCTCAGTTTCGTCGTGCCTTTCCTCGAGCGCGTGGCCTACAAGCACTCGCTGAAGGAAGTGCCGCTCGACGTGCCGAGCCAGGTCTGCATCACCAGGGACAACACGCAGCTGCAGGTCGACGGCATCATCTATTTCCAGATCACCGACCCGATGCGCGCGAGCTACGGCTCCAGCAACTACATGTTCGCGATCACGCAGCTGGCGCAGACGCTGCTGCGTTCGGTCATCGGCAAGATGGAGCTCGACAAGACGTTCGAGGAGCGCGATGCGATCAACGCGTCCGTGGTGAACGCTCTCGACGAGGCCGCGACCAACTGGGGCGTCAAGGTCCTGCGCTACGAGATCAAGGACCTGACGCCACCTGCCGAGATCCTGCGCTCGATGCAGGCGCAGATCACCGCGGAACGCGAGAAGCGCGCGCTGATCGCGGCATCCGAGGGGCGCAAGCAGGAGCAGATCAACATCGCCACCGGCGAGCGCGAGGCGTCGATCGCCCGCTCCGAGGGCGAGCGGCAGGCGCAGATCAACAAGGCGCAGGGCGAAGCGTCCGCGATCGTCGCCGTGGCCGATGCCACTGCCGACGCGATCCGCAAGGTGGCGGAAGCCATTCGCGCGCCGGGCGGCGAGCAAGCGGTGCAGCTCAAGGTGGCCGAGAAGGCCGTCGAGGCCTACGCGCAGCTCGCACAGAAGAACAACACCATGATCGTGCCCGGCAACATGACCGAGGTGTCGGCACTGATCGGCACGGCGATGGCGCTGCTGAGAGCCAAGGCCTCCTGAACCAGGCCCGGGCGCCCCCGGGCCTGGCCACGGGCGTCAGCCGCCGAGGCGCCGCATCAGGTCCTGCAACGTGCCCGCGAGCTGGTCTCCGTCCGGCACTTGCCCGCCCGGTGTCACGTGATCGATCACGGATGGCAGCAGGTGCGCCAGTCCGGCAGAGGCTTCGTGCGTCGAGAGGCCGGCGCGCCTGGCGATTTCCTCCAGACCGTCCTGTCCGAATACCTGCCCGATCGCGTCCGGCGAAATCGGCATGTTCTGGCCGGTGCCGACCCAGGATTGCGCGTGCTCGGCATGACCGCTGCGCTCGAGTTGATTCAGCAGGCCGCCAAGACCACCGAGTCCACCCAGCCCGCCGCCGCCAGGGCCGCCCATCATCTGGCCGAGAATGTCGCCGAGTCCGCCCCCACCTGATGCAGGCTGCGACATGCCACGCTGACTGAGCATCGCGAGCACGATCGGTAACAGCGCCGCCAGTGTGCCGCTGCTGAGGCCGGCCGGGAGGCCGCCGCTCGGCGCCTGGGAACGGCCACCGAAGCTCTGGCCGCCCGTTGCGGCCGACAGCAGATCATCGAGCATGCCCATGTCGCATCTCCTTCGTCATTGCCGAGCCCCCCGAGGGGCGGGAATTCTACAGGAATCCGGCATCGTCGATGGCCCTCGGGTCCAGTATCCTGTGCCGTCAGCCCCGAGACTTTGCCGAAGTATCATGCAGGAACGTTACGATCCGGCGGCCATCGAGCCGCAAGCCCAGGCCTACTGGGACCAGCAGGGAACCTTCGCGGTCACCGAAGACCCCGCCAAGCCCAAGTACTACTGCCTGTGCATGTTCCCGTACCCGAGCGGCCGGTTGCACATGGGTCACGTGCGCAACTACACGATCGGCGACGTGCTCACGCGCTTCATGCGCATGCAGGGGTTCAACGTCCTGCAGCCGATGGGCTGGGACGCGTTCGGTCTGCCCGCCGAGAACGCCGCGATGGCGAACGGCGTGCCACCGGCGAAGTGGACCTACGACAACATCGACTACATGAAGCGGCAGTTGCAGTCGCTCGGCTTCGGCATCGACTGGCGTCGCGAAGTGGCTACCTGCCGCCCCGACTACTACAAGTGGAACCAGTGGCTGTTCCTGCGCATGCTCGAGAAGGGCATCGCGTATCGCACTACGGGCGTCGTCAACTGGGATCCGGTGGACCAGACCGTGCTCGCGAACGAGCAGGTGATCGACGGCCGCGGCTGGCGCACGGGCGCGCTTATCGAGAAGCGCGAGATCCCGATGTATTACCTCGGCATCACGCAGTACGCCGAGGATCTGCTCGGCGCGCTCAAGGGCCTGCCGGGCTGGCCCGAGCGCGTGAAGCTGATGCAGGAGAACTGGATCGGCCGCTCCGAGGGCCTCGAGATCGAGTTCGAGGTCGAGGGGGGTGGCTCGCTCGGCATCTACACGACGCGGCCCGACACGCTGCTCGGTGTCACATACATGGCGGTCGCCGCCGAGCACCCGCTGGCGCAGCGCGCGGCGCAGGGCAATCCGGACCTGCAGGCATTCCTGGCCGAATGCCAGCGTAACGGCGTGACCGAGGCCGCGCTCGAGACGATGGAGAAGCGCGGCATGCCGCTCGGTATCGACGCGATCCATCCGCTCAGCGGTGACCCGGTCCCGATCTGGGTGGCGAACTTCGTGCTCATGGGTTACGGCACGGGCGCGGTGATGGCGGTGCCGGCGCACGACCAGCGCGACTGGGAATTCGCCCGCCGCTACGGCCTGCGCATTCACCCGGTCATTCAGAGCGCCAACGGTTCGCTCGCGAAAATCGACGAGGCCGCCTACACGGACCACGGGCTGCTCATCAATTCGGGGCAGTTCGACGGGCTCGATTTCGACGAGGCTTTCGATGCGTTCGCCAAGTTGTTCGAGGCGCAGGGCAAGGGTCGGCGTCGGGTCATGTACCGCCTGCGCGACTGGGGCATTTCGCGGCAGCGCTACTGGGGCTGTCCGATCCCGCTGATCCATTGCGCCGCGTGCGGCGTGCAACCGGTGCCGGACGACCAGCTGCCGGTGGTGCTGCCGGAGCAGCTCGTGCCGGACGGCAGCGGCAATCCGCTTGCGAAGAACGCCAGGTTCCTCGAGTGCTCCTGCCCGAAATGCGGCGAGCCGGCGCGCCGCGAGACGGACACGATGGACACGTTCGTCGATTCGTCCTGGTATTTCTTCCGCTACGCGAGCGCCGGCAACGACACGGCGATGGTGGACGCGCGTGCCCGCTACTGGATGCCGGTGGACCAGTACATCGGCGGCATCGAGCACGCGATCCTGCACCTGCTGTATTCGCGTTTCTGGACGCGCGTCATGCGCGATCTCGACCTCACCAGCGTCGAGGAGCCGTTCGCCAACCTGCTGACGCAGGGCATGGTGCTGAACGAGATCTTCTTCCGCAAACCGGCCGCCGGCCGCATCGTTTATTACAACCCGGCCGACGTCGACGTGCAGGTCGACGACAAGGGTGCGCGCAGCGGCGCGGTGCTGCGATCCGACGGCGAGCCCGTGGAGAGCGGCGGCATCGGCACGATGTCCAAGTCGAAGGGCAACGGCGTGGACCCGCAGTCGCTTGTCGAGCAGTACGGCGCCGACACGGCACGGCTCTTCATGATGTTCGCCGCGCCGCCGGAGCAGTCGCTGGAATGGTCCGATGAAGGCGTCGAGGGCTCGTTCCGGTTCATGAAGCGACTGTGGAAAGCGGTGCACCAGCACACAAGCTTCGGCTCGACCGCCCGTCTCGACAAAGCCGCGCTTACCGAAGCACAGCTCGACATGCGCCGGCAGGTGCATGAGACGCTGGTGAAAGTGACGACGGACATCGGCCGCCGCCGCACGTTCAACACGGCCATCGCCGCGGTGATGGAACTGATGAACGCGCTGGCCCGTTGCGACGACCGTTCGTCACAGGGCCGCGCCGTGCTGCAGGAAGCGCTCGAGATCGTCGTGCTGGTGCTCTCGCCGGTGGTGCCGCACGCCTGCCACGCGTTGTGGCGCAATCTCGGCCACGCCACGGCCGTGGTCGACGAGCGCTGGCCCGACCCGGATCCGGACGCGCTGGTGCGGGCGGAGATCGAGGTGGTCGTGCAGGTCAACGGCAAGCTGCGCAGTCGCATTACGGTGGCGGTGAGCGCCGATGAATCGCAGGTGCGCGAGGCGGCGCTGGCCGACCCGAACGTGCAGCGGTTCGTCGCGGGCAAGCCGGTGCGCAAGTTCATCTACGTGCCCGGCAAGCTCGCCAATGTCGTCGTCTGACGCGCGGCCCGGGCGGCGCAATCGCCGCCGTGTTCTCGGCGTCGCTGCGCTCCTCGGGTTGGCGGCGGGGCTCGGTGGCTGCGGGTTTCACCTGCAGGGTGCGGTGCGCTTGCCCGAGGATGTGCTTGACGTGTATGTCGCGACGTCCGATGAACTCACGCCGTTCGCAGTCGCGTTGCGGCAGGAGCTCGAGCGTTCCGGCGCGCGCATGGCGCCTGCGGCCGCCGCGGCGGATACGGTGCTCAGGATTGCGCGCGACCGCAGTGGCCGGCGCGTGTTGTCCGTGTCCGTGAGCAACACGCCGCAGGAGTACGAAATCTTCTATGCCGTCGAGTACTCGATCGACCGTGCCGGCAAGGAAGTCGCTGCGCAGCAGACGCTCGAGCGGACGCGCAACTTCAGCTTCGAGGAATCGAAACTCCTCGCCAAGGACCGCGAGGAAGACGTGCTGCGCGAGGCGATGGCCCGCGACCTCGCGAATCTCGTCGTGCGCAGGCTCAAGGCGCTCTAGGGTAACGATCCTCCGATGGGCCTCAGCGCGCGAAGCGGTCCGTGGCCGAAATAAGCTCGTGCGTATTGCCGGGTTCGAGCGCCGAATGCCCGGCGTCCGGCACGATGCGGAAATCCGCCTCGGGCCAGGCGCGGTGCAGGTCCCACGCGCTGCGCATCGGGCACACCACGTCGTAGCGGCCCTGCACGATCACGGCCGGGATGTGACGGATCCTGCGCACGCCGCGCAACAGCTGGTCCTCCCGCTTGAAGAAACCCTTGTTGACGAAGTAGTGGCACTCGATGCGCGCGACGGCGATCGCGAAGTCATCCGCGTTCCAGCTCGCGATGTTCGCCTCGTTGACCTGCAGGTGACTCGTCGAGCCCTCCCACACGGACCAGGCTTTGGCGGCCTTCAGCCGCGTGCTGCGATTGCGGCTCGTCAGGCGCCGGTAGAACGCCTCCACGAGTTCGCCTTGCTGCTTCTGCGGAATTCCCGCGAGGTAGTCTTCCCACTTGTCCGGGAAGATCGCGCTGGCGCCGTGCTGGTAGAACCAATGAATCTCCCAGTCGCGCAGCATGAAGATGCCGCGCAGCACGAGTTCGGTCACGCGCCGCGCATGGGCCTGCGAGTAGGCGAGCGCAAGCGTGGAGCCCCATGAGCCGCCGAACACCAGCCATTTCTCGATGGCGAGATGCTGGCGCAACTGCTCCATGTCGGCGACTAGGTGCTGTGTCGTGTTGTCGACCAGGCTGGCATGCGGACGGCTGCGGCCGCAGCCGCGCTGGTCGAACACGACAATGCGGTACTTGCGCGGGTTGAAGAAGCGGCGGGAGCGCGCATCGGCGCCGGCTCCCGGTCCGCCGTGCACGAAGACCGCGGGTTTGCCCCGCGGATTGCCGCTTTCCTCCCAGTAGATCCGGTGGGCCGGCGAGACGCGCAGCAAGCCGCTGCGATAAGGCTCGATCTCGGGATACAGCGTGCGGCGCGCGGCCGGTCGGGGGGCTGGTCTTTTCATCCCGGCATTGTACCTTTCCGGGCGTCTCGCCCAGCGCGACCGGTTACCGCGGTGGCACCGGACCGGGTCCGGCGGCATAATCCACCCAACATGCCCAGACACGATCGATTGTCGTCCCGTACCCGCCCGCAGCACGTGGTCCAGACCGGGCAGTGAGGACCTCGCCGGACGGCTTGCAGGCGGCTCTTGCCAAAGGCCTGCCGAGCGCGTGCCTCGTCACGGGCGTCGAAACCCTGCTGATCGACGAATCCTGCGACCTCATCCGCGCCCGCGCCCGCAAGGAAGGCTATGCGGACCGCGAAGTTCATTTCATCGAGAAAGGCTTCGACTGGGATGCGCTGCTTGCGGACGCGATGAGCCTCTCGTTGTTTGCGTCGCGGCGGCTCATCGAACTGAAGCTGAAGGGTGCGCCCGACGCGGCTACCGCCAAGGCGCTGGCCGACCTGGCGGCGAACCCGCCGCAGGACACCGTGCTGCTCGTCGCGGGGGAGCTGGATCCCAAGCCGCAGAAGGCGGCGTGGGTGGGCGAGTTCGAGCGGCGCGGCTTGCTGGTGATCGGCCAGCCCGTCGAACGCACGCAGCTGCCGGCATGGATTCGTGTGCGCCTTGCGGCGCGCGGCGCAACGCTGGATGCGGATGCGGCGGAGCTGCTGGCCGATCGGGTCGAGGGCAACCTGCTCGCGGCACAGCAGGAAATCGAGCGCATCGCGTTGCTCAGGCCCGGAGCGAACCTCGACGCGGCTGCAGTTGCGGAGATCGTGGCGGACAACGCGCGCTACGACGTCTTCGAGTTGTCGGCGGCTGCGATGCTCGGCAACGCGCAGCGCGCGCTCAGGATCCTGGCCGGCCTGAAGGGCGAGGGGCGCGAACCGCCGCTCATCCTCTGGGCGCTGCTGAACGACCTGCGCGCGCTTTCGAAGGTGGCGCACGGCGCGGCACGCGAGCGTTCGCTCGAGGATGCGTTCCGCGTGGCGCAGGTGTGGTCGAGCCGGCAGCCGCCGCTGCGGGTCGCGCTGCGCCGTCTCGCTCGTCCCCAGATCGAGTCGCTGATCCTGGCTGCGGCGCGTGCGGACCGCGTTGCCAAGGGCAGCCTGCGTGGCGACGCGTGGGTCGAGATCGAGGGGCTGGTTGCGCGCATTGCCGGAGTGCCGCTCGCCGCATGAATCCGCTCGGCATCTTCGGCGGCACCTTCGACCCGATTCACTTCGGCCACCTGCGCACCGCGTTCGAGCTGCTGCACACGCTGCGATTCGCGGAGGTGCGCTTCGTGCCGGCCGGCAACCCGCCGCATCGCGACTCGCCGCTGGCGGACGCGGCGCTACGCCTGGCGCTGGTCCGGGCCGCTGTCGCAGATCAGCCCGGGTTCGTCGTGGATGATCGCGAGGTGCGCCGTGCAGGCCCGTCGTATGCGGTCCTGACGTTGCGCGAGTTGCGCGAGGAATTCCCGCTGCGCCCGGTGTGCCTCGCGGTCGGGATGGACGCTTTTCTCGGCCTGCCCCAGTGGCACGCCTGGCGCGAGATCCTGCAACTGGCTCATATCGTCGTCGCGCATCGCCCGGGGTGGCAGGCGCCCGCGGCGGGCCCGCTCGGCGAGCTACTGGCCGAACTCAGGACGGATCGGATCGACGACCTGCACGAGGCTCCCGCCGGCCGCCTGTTCATCCACCCGGTCACGCAACTCGAAATTTCCTCGACTGACCTGCGTACCCTGCTCGCCGCCGGGCAGGATCCGCGTTACCTCGTGCCCGAAGCAGTGCGCAAGGCCATCCGCGAGACCGGTTGTTACTCCCGGCTATCCACCCAGAGGTGAGCATGACAGCGAAGCGCGCCAACCGTACCGGCACGACCCCGCAGCGCAAAGGCACGGCAGCGGCCAGCACGGCTGTGAAGCGACCGCCCGCGAAGAAGAAGGCGGCCAGGGCGCCTGCGCGGCCGCAGGCGAAGCCCGGACTGCGCGAAGTGGTGCTTGCGGCGCTCGCCGACATGAAGGCCGTCAACATCAAGGCACTCGACGTGCGCAAGCTGACCGACATCACGGACACCATGGTCGTCGCGAGCGGCACGTCGGACCGGCACGTCAAGTCCATTGCCGATCGCGTGGTGCAGCGCTGCAGGGAGGCCGGCTTCCGTCCGTTCGGGATGGAGGGGGAGCGCGACGGCGAGTGGGTGCTGGTCGACCTGCACGATCTCGTCCTGCACGTCATGCTGCCTCGCGTCCGCGAGTTCTACGCCCTCGAGAAACTCTGGGAGCGCGGGGGTGCCGCGGCTTGATCGCGGAGCCGCCGGCCACCCAGCATGCAGATGCGACTCATCGCCGCGGGCACGCGGATGCCCGCCTGGGTGAATGCGGCGTTCGCCGACTACGCGGCGCGCCTGCGCGGCGACTACCGGCTCGAGTTGACGGAAATCGCCCTCGGCGATCGGGCGGGCGGGGATGTGCGGCGCGCGATCGACGCCGAAGGCAAGCGCATGCTGGCCGCGGCAGGGGAGAAGTCGCTCGTCGTCGCCCTGCAGGTGGGCGGCAAGGCGCTCGCTACCGAGCAACTGGCCACCTGGCTCGAGCAGCGCGCCCGTGATGGCGACAGCCCGGTCTTCTGCATCGGGGGCCCCGATGGACTCGCTGCGGACGTGGACGCGCGCGCGCGGCTGCGCTGGTCATTGTCTGCCCTGACCCTGCCGCATGGCCTGGCCCGGGTCGTGGTGGCCGAGGCGCTGTACCGGGCAGTGACGGTCATCAAGGGCTTGCCCTACCACCGTTCGTGAATCCGCAGACCCCGTGATAGACACGGAGGGCTGTGGCGCGATTCAATTCCCGTCCCAATCCGATCCACCGCTGGAATCAACATGCATCCTTATCCTCACCACTATTGCGTGCGCGCGTCGGCTGCCCCCGAGGGCGACGTGCCCGTCGACGGCGCCGGCCTGCCGACCCTGCACACGGCCCCCCCGGCCGAATTCGACGGCCCGGGGGACCGGTGGTCCCCGGAAACCCTGCTGTGCGCGGCTGTGGCCGATTGCTTCCTGCTCAGTTTCCGCGCGGTCGCCCGCGCCTCAAAGCTCGAATGGACCGCGCTCGAGTGCAGCGTCGACGGTACGCTCGACCGGGTCGAAGGCAAGTCGCGCTTCACGCAGGTCGTGGTGCGGGCCACGTTGCGCGTGCCGGCCGGTACGGCTCACGACCGCGCCGTGAAGCTGATGGAGAAGGCCGAGCACGTGTGCCTGGTCAGCAACTCGCTGCTGGCCGAGCGGCGGCTCGAGCCGACCGTCGTCGCGGGATGATCGCCGGATGACGCGCGCGCTCCTCTACCTGGCCTCGGCTTCGCCGCGGCGCAGCGAGTTGCTGCGGCAGATCGACGTCGCGCACGAGGTGCGGCCGGTCGTGATCGACGAGTCGCCGCAGGCTGGTGAGGCGCCCGCCCGCTACGTGTTGCGGCTCGCCGAACGGAAGGCGCGCACGCTCTGGGAAAGTCTTCCGGCAGCGCAGCGCCTGCCCGTGCTCGCCGCCGACACCACGGTTGCGCTGGCAGGCGAAATCCTCGGCAAGCCGGCCGACCTGGCCGACGCCCGCTCGATGCTCTCGCGCCTCGCAGGACGCACGCACGAAGTGCATACGGCGGTGGCGGTGCTGCACGAGGGGGAGGTTGCGGCTCGCGTCAATACGAGCACTGTGAGCTTCAGAGACCTCTCCGCGCAGGAAATCGACTGGTACTGGCAGACCGGAGAGCCGGCGGACAAGGCCGGTGCGTATGCGGTGCAGGGCAAGGCGGCGATTTTCATTTCCCGCATCGCCGGCAGTTACTCCGGCGTCATGGGATTGCCGCTGTACGAAACCTGGGAACTGCTCGGGCCCGTGCTGGGTCTGACCGGCAGGAGTACCCTGTCATGAGCACCGAGATGGTCGTGAACGTGAGTCCGCGCGAGACGCGCGCAGCGCTTCTGGAAAACGGAGTGCTGCAGGAATTGTTCGTCGAGCGCGCCAGCCGCCTGGGGCTGACCGGGAACCTCTACAAGGGGCGCGTCTCGCGCGTCCTGCCGGGCATGCAGGCGGCCTTCATCGACATCGGACTCGAGCGCACGGCCTTCCTGCACGTATCCGACATCGTGCAACCGGCCGATGCCGAGGGTTCGGGAGAAGCGTCCCGCACGGACAACATCCGCGACCTCGTCAGCGAGGGCGGCGACATCCTCGTACAGGTGCTCAAGGATCCGCTCGGCACGAAAGGCGCCCGGCTGACGACGTTCATCACCATCCCATCGCGCTACCTCGTCTACATGCCCTTCGGTCACGGCGTCGGTGTGTCTGCGCGCATCGAGAGCGAGGATGAGCGCGCGCGCCTGCGGGAGGCGCTGCAATCCGCGGCGGCCTCGGGAGAGACTGGCGGGTACATCGTACGCACTGCCGCGGAGGGCGCCGGCACGGCAGCGCTGCATGCCGACCGGCTGTTCCTGCGCAGGCTCTGGGAGGTGCTGTCCCGCAAGGCGCGCGAGGCGCGCCCCGGCTCGCTGGTGCACGAGGATCTGCCCTTGCCGCTGCGCCTGATGCGCGATCTCGTGGGCGAAGGGGTCGATCGCGTGCTCGTCGACAACGAGCGCACCTGCGAGCGCATGCGCGAATTCGCCACGACTTTCATGCCCGCGCTCGGTGCGCGCGTCGAGCGTTACACCGGCAGCCGGCCGATCTTCGACCTGCACGGGGTCGAGGAGGAAATCCAGCGCTCGCTCGAGCGCAAGGTCGCTCTCAAGTCGGGTGGCTACCTGATCATCGACCAGACCGAAGCGCTCACGACCATCGACGTGAACACGGGCGCCTACGTCGGGCATCGCAACCTCGAGGAGACGATCTACCGCACGAACCTGGAGGCGGCCGTGGCGATCGCCCGGCAGCTGCGGCTGCGCAATCTCGGCGGCATCATCATCATCGACTTCATCGACATGGAGGAGGAGGAGCATCGTCGCCAGGTCTCGCAGGCGCTCGAAAAGGCGCTGGCCAAGGATCACGCGAAGACCCACCTGTCGGCCGTCTCGCCGCTCGGCCTCGTGGAGATGACCCGCAAGCGCACGCGCGAGAGCCTGTCTCACCAGCTGTGCGCGCCATGTACTGCCTGCGAGGGACGCGGTTTCGTCAAGACGCCCGAGACCGTCTGCTACGAGATTTTCCGTGAAGTCCTGCGCCAGGCCGGCCAGTTCGACTGCCAGCAGTTGCTGGTGCTCGCGCACCAGGACGTGATCGAGCGGTTACTGGACGAGGAATCCGCGGCGCTTGGCGAGCTGGAGGTGCTGGTCGGCAAGCCGGTTCGGCTGCAGACCGAATCCCTCTACGTCCAGGACCAGTACGACGTGGTGCTCATGTGACATCTGTGCTCCCCCGCGAGCCTGCCGCCCGCCGGCGGCGTCTGGCGGCGGGTGCGCTGGCCGGGCTGCTCGTCCTCGCAGCAATCGTGCTCGGCGCGCTGCGGCTGCTGGTCGCCCAACTGCCGCAGAACGCCGCTCGCGTCCAGGCCTGGATCGAGCAGCAGACGCGATTGCGCATCGAGTATCGCGCACTCGATGCGCGCCTGCGCTGGTTCGGCCCGGAAGTCGTCATGCGGGACCTGCGGGTCCTCGATCGCGACGGCACGCAAGCGCTGTTTGCGGCGCGCGAGGGAGCCGTCGGCCTCGACCTGTGGAATCTCTTTCGCACGGGGCAGCTCGTCGCCGGCCGCGTCCGCTTCGTCGGGCCGGACATCACCCTGGTGCGACTGGCCGACGGGCGGATCCGGTTGCTCGGTCAGCGCGAGCGGCCGGTCGATCGGCCGCCGTTCGATCTCGATCGCCTGCCCGCGGGCCGCGTCGTCGTCGAGGACGCGAGAATCACTTACCGCGACCTGCGGTCGGGCGCCGGGCCGTGGACGCTTGAGGACCTGCAACTCACGCTGCGTCGGGACAGGGCGTACGTGACGACGGAGGGTTCGGCGCGCCTGCCGGCCAAGCTGGGCGGGCGCATGGATTTCTCCGGCCGGTTGCGCGGGTCCCTCGACGAATTCGACAAACTGCAGGCACGGGTCGAGTTGCGCGCCGCGCGCGTCCTGTTGCCCGGGTGGGCCGACCTGTTGCCCGCGCACGTTGCGCGTCCGCGCAGCGGCGAAGGTGCCGTGAGCGCCGTAGTCTCCGTTGCGGACGGCGCGTTGAGCCAGGCGCGGCTCAGCGTCGATCTCGCGGATGTGACGCTGGAGATGCCGCGGCGCCAGGTCCCGACCGTGGCGACCGTCCAGATCTCCGAGCCCTACCGCGAGCCCGGCGCGACAGCGCTCCGGCTGCCCGTCGTCGACATGGCCATCGTGGACCACGCCGCGCCGGCGTTGCCGCGCGAAGTCCGCTACGCGGTGCTGGCGGGTGACTTTCGTCTCCGGCGTGACCAGGGTTCGTGGCATTTCCGGGTGAGCGACCTGCGTACCGGGCGAGGCAGCGTGCGCGTCGCTCAGGACACGCGCATCGCGGGCCGCCTGCGCGGCAACCTGGTCTCCACCTTCGACCTCGACTTCGACGCGAGCGGCGTGCGCATTGCGCAGATCTGGCCGCTGGTGCTTGCCTTCGCGCCGCCGGGCTTCGATCGCTGGGCTGGTCTCGACCCGACGGGCGAGATCCGCTCGTTGCACCTGCAGGTGCAGCGTCCGCGGGCCGGCGCGAGACCGGAGTTCGCGGTCAGTGCGGACGTCGCTGAGCTGGGCGTCCAGCCGATTGCGCGCTGGCCCGGACTCAGCGGCATTACGGCGGTGCTGTCAGGCACGGATGAGCGCGGCCGCATTGGATTGCGCGCCGGTGCGGCCGCCCTGCACTGGCCGCGGCTCTTTCGCGCGCCGCTCGCCGTGCAGCGGGCCTCGGCGAACGTGGACTGGCGTCGCGACGGCGCAACCTGGGTGTTTGCGTCCAAGGCAGTTTCCGTCGAGCACGGGCTGGCAAAGGCGAGGGGTTCGTTCGAGATCAGCATCCCGCGCAAGGCCATGTCTCCGGTGCTCACGCTGACGGCCCGGGTCGAGGCCTCGGACGTCAGCATCGTGAGCCAGGTACTCCCGGTCGGCCGGCTGAAGCCGCGCACGCTCGCATGGCTGGAGCGCGCATTCCTGCGCGGGCGGCTCACGAGCGGCCAGCTCAGCTATCACGGCCCCGTGCGCCAGTTTCCGTTTCGCAACGGCGAGGGGGATTTCACTGCGAGCGCCGACGTGAGCGGCGCCACGCTCGACTATTTCACCGGCTTTGCGCCGCTGACGGGCGCTGTCGGCAGGGTCGAATTCCACAATGCCGGCATGCGCGCCGACGTGCGCGGGGGACAGATCGCCGGCTTGAATATTTCGCGTGGCGAGTATTCCGTCGCGGACCTCAAGGCGCCGGTGATGAAGGTCGAGGTGGCGGGGTCGGGTGACCTGGCCCGGGCGCTTGCATACTTGCAGGGCAGTCCGCTCGGGCCGCAACTCGGCCGGTTTGTCATGGGCCTGACCGGCAACGGTCCGGCGGACTACGACGTGAGCCTGACCATTCCTGCCGCGGCTGCCGACGTCCAGAGCCACGACTACATCGTGCGGACCAACCTGAAGTCGGTGACCCTAGGGCTGCCGGCTCTGCGCGCGCCGGCGCAGAAAGTCACCGGCGTGTTCGAGCTGCACAATTTCGCAGCGCGTGCCGATTCGTTGCGCGGCACGATTCTCGGCGGGCCGTTCGAGTTGTCCGTCGCCCCCGGAGCGCTCGGTGGCGACGTCTCGGCGGCGATCGAACTTCGCGGCCGCGGCCGGGCCAGCGGCTCGCTGTTGCCCGCATTCAGCGGTCTGCCCGCCGCAATTCGCATGAACGGCGCCGCGGACTGGGAACTCACCGGCCGGCTCGAACGACGCAGCGTCAACGCGCAGTGGCCCTTGCGGATCGACGTGGCCAGTTCACTCACGGGGCTCGAGATCCTCGCGCCCCAGCCCTTCGCCAAGGCGCCGGCGGAGTCGCGCACCACGCGCGTGCGACTCGAGATTCCGAGCGCCGGATTGAACGACGTGTCGATCGAATCGGGTTCCGCGCGCGCGAAGCTGCGGTTCAACGCGGAGGACGGCGGCAAGTGGACGCTCGAGCGAGGACTGGCGCGCTTCGACGGACAGCCGGTGGCTCTGCCGTCCCGGCCGGGGCTGATGGTCGCCGGGGACTGGCCGCAGTTCGACCTCGGTGAGTGGCTGGCGTTGCGCTCCGGCAGCAGCTCGGGGCCACGACTGTCGGAGTGGCTGGGACCGGTTGACGTGCACCTCGATCGCGCCGTCGTCGCGGGCTTTGAGTTCCGTGACGTCATCGCGCACCTGCGCGCCGCGGGGGACGAGTGGCAGGTTGCCGTGCAGGGGCCGATGGCCGAGGGCGACGTGACCATTCCCGACGATCTCGCGGGCGGCCGACCGATCGTCCTGCAGATGCAGCGCCTGTCCTTGCAGTCGCCACCGGTGACGGGCGGCAAGGCAGTCGAAGAATCGGACCCGCGCACGATGCCGGCGCTCGCGGTCCAAGCCGATGATTTTGTGTGGCAGTCACGGCGCTTCGGCACCGTGCGGGCTGCCATCAGCAAGACAGCGCAGGGCCTGCGCTTCGACTCGTTGACCGCGTCAGCGCCGACATTTTCGGTCAACGGACGCGGCAGCTGGCTGGCCGACGGCCGGGGATGGCGCACACGACTCGAATTCGAGCTGGCCAGCACCGACCTTGCGGCGACGTGCGCTGCCCTCGGCTATCGCGAGGTCGTCGAAGCCGGGCGCGCGAACCTGACCGCCAACCTGCAGTGGGATGGCGGCCCCTCCGCCGATGCGATCGGACGCATGGACGGCACGCTGCGGATCGCACTCGACGAAGGCCAGCTGCGCGACGTGAAGCCGGGCGCCGGGCGCATGCTCGGGTTGATGAGCATCGTCGAACTGCCGCGCCGCCTTGCGCTCGATTTTCGCGACGTGACCGAGAAAGGGCTCGCGTTCGACAAAGTGCGTGGCGATTTCGAGCTGCGCAAGGGCAATGCCTACACGCAGAACCTGTTGCTGAAGGGCGCAGCCGTGGACATCGGCGTGGTCGGGCGCACCGGCCTTGCCACGGAGGATTACGACCAGACTGTGATCGTGAGCGGCAATCCGAGCGGCCCATTGACGGTCGCCGGCGCGCTCGCCGCCGGGCCTGTCGTGGGGGCCGGCGTGCTGGTGCTCGCGCAGCTCTTCAAGGGTCAGTTGCAGGGGTTGACTCGGGCCTACTATCACGTAAGTGGACCGTGGTCTAATCCGGTCGTCCAGCGAATTTCCGCGCCGGCGGACGAGAATGCCGCCGCTGGCAGCACGAAGGGGGGGGGAGGGAGCCCTTGAGCAAAGTCGCCGCGATTCAGATGACTTCGTGCGCCCACGTCGGCCGCAATCTCGAGGTGGCTGCCCGGATGCTGCGCGGCGCCCGTGCGCAGGGCGCGCTGGTTGCCGCCTTGCCGGAGAACTTCGCCTTCATGGGGATCAGCGAGGCCGACAAGCTCGCGATCGCCGAGCATCCCGGCGCCGGGCCGATCCAGGCGTTTCTGTCCGCAACGGCCGCCGATCTCGCGATGTGGATCGTGGCGGGCACAATTGCGCTGCGTGTGCCCGGTGACCCGAGGGTCGCTGCGGCGTGCCTGGTGTACGACGCTGGCGGGCAACTCGCCGCGCGTTACGACAAGATCCACCTCTTCGACGTCGACATCCCGGGCAAGGCCGAGCGCTATCGTGAATCGGCGTCCGTGCGCCCTGGAGCGGAGCCGGTCTGCGTGGACACGCCAGCCGGCCGGCTGGGACTGGCAGTCTGCTACGACTTGCGCTTTCCCGAACTCTTTCGCCGGCTGCTGACGCTCGGCGCCGAGTGGTTCTGCCTGCCGTCCGCGTTCACCGCGCCCACGGGCCGCGCGCATTGGGAGGTGCTGCTGCGAGCCCGTGCGATCGAAAACCTCTGCTATGTCGTCGCGCCGGCCCAATCCGGTTTCCACGAGAACGGCCGCGAAACCTACGGCGATTCGCTGATCGTGGATTGCTGGGGCCGCGTCCTCGCGCGCCTGCCGCGCGGAACCGGCGTCATCTCGGCACAAATCGACCTCGTTCGCAGTCGCGACGTCAGGCACAATTTCCCCGCCACCGACCACCGCCGACTGACGGATTGCCCCGCATGACGCCCGACATTCCTCCCGCGCTCTTCACGCCGCAGACCCTGGCCGTCCGGCCCGCCTCCGTGCCCGATCCGCTCGAGCTCGCGCGTGCCGTGCTCCTCGCGCCCGCCGAACTCGACGAGAACCGGGTCGCCCGCGTGCTCGGCGACGTCATGGGTTACGCGGTGGATCACGCGGACGTGTATTTCCAGGCGATACGCGAGGAGTCCTGGTCGCTGGAGGACAGTATCGTCAAGGACGGCGCCCACAGCATCGACCAGGGCGTGGGCGTGCGCGCGCTCGCCGGCGAGAAGACCGGGTTCGCATATTCGGACGAAATCGTGCTGCCCGCCTTGCTCGAGGCCGCCCACGCGGCGCGCGCCATTGCGCGGGCCGGCGATCCGGGTGCCGTGCAGGCGTGGCATGCGACCAGCGGGCGCCGCCTCTACCTGCCGATTGATCCGGTCGAGTCACTGGACGATCCGGCCAAGGTCCGGCTGCTCGAGGACATCGACCGCGAAGCGCGCGCGCTCGATTCGCGCATCACCCAGGTGATGGCGAGCCTGGCCGCCTCGCACGACACGATCCTGGTGATGGCGAGCGACGGCACGCTGGCTGCCGACGTCCGTCCGCTGGTGCGTTTGAACGTGAGCGTGATCATCGAGCATCAGGGCCGCCGCGAGCAGGGTTATGCGGGTGGCGGCGGCCGGTTCGCGTACACCGAATTCCTCGCATCGCAGCGCTGGCGCGAACTGGTCCGCGAAGCCGTGCGCACTGCGCAGGTGAATCTCGAGGCGGTGCCGGCGCCCGCGGGAACGATGACGGTCGTGCTCGGCTCGGGCTGGCCCGGCGTGCTCCTGCACGAGGCGGTCGGCCACGGCCTGGAAGGCGACTTCAACCGCAAGGGTACGTCCGCGTTCAGCGGGCGCCTCGGCCAGCGGGTCGCGGCCGCCGGCGTCACTGTCGTGGACGACGGGACGCTCACCGCGCGCCGCGGATCACTCAACGTGGACGACGAGGGCACGCCCACGCAGTGCACGACGCTGATCGAGAACGGCGTGCTGCGCGGCTACCTGCAGGACAAGCTGAACGCGCGCCTGATGGGCGTGGTTCCCACGGGCAACGGGCGTCGCGAATCCTTCGCTCACCTCACCCTGCCGCGCATGACGAACACCTACATGCTGCCGGGGCAGCATCCGCCGGAGGAGATCATCGGCTCCGTGGACAAAGGCCTCTATTGCCGCAACTTCGGCGGCGGGCAGGTGGACATCACCTCCGGCAAGTTCGTGTTCTCGGCGAGCGAGGCCTACCTGATCGAGAACGGCCGCATCACCGTGCCGGTCAAGGGCGCGACCCTGATCGGCAACGGGCCGGACGTCATGACGCGCATCGCGATGGTGGGCAACGATCTGAAGCTCGATGACGGCGTCGGAACCTGCGGCAAGGAAGGGCAGGACGTGCCGGTCGGGGTCGGTCAGCCGACGCTGCGGGTGGATGGCCTCACCGTCGGGGGAACCGGCTGAAGCCGGCTCGCGGGGAGATCAAGCCGTGTGGACTCCGCGCCCCGTCTACGAAGCAATGCCCTACGCTTTCGCCGCAGCTGGCGCGGCAATGATCGCCATCGCCGTCCTGGTGCAGCGCGGCCCGCGAGGTCTGTTGTTCGGGCTCGGCGGATTCGCGATCATCGTCGGCCTCGTGCTGTGGATGAAGCGGCGCGATTACCGGACGACGCAGACCGACTACGACCCGCATTCGCTCGACAACTGACGTCGTTCAGGCCTCGCATTCGTCCTCGTCCTCGTCCTTCTCCTCGTCCAGCACCGTCGTGCTCGTCACTTGCGAATCCATGGCCGTCTGCCGCGGGTCGACGCGGAAATAAGCGAGCTCGTGCATGCCGAGCTTCACCACGTCCCCCTCGATGAGCCTGCGACGATGCACGCGCCTGCCCCCCTGCAGGTAGACGCCGTTCGTGCTGTTGAGATCCTCGAGCACGCTGCCGTCGGTCGTACTTACGATCTGCGCGTGGTGACGGCTCACGAATTTGCTGTCCACCTGCAGGTCGTTGTCCGCGGTGCGGCCGATCACGAATCGTCCCGGCAGCAGCGTGACCTCCCTGAGCGTCTCGCCCTTGAGAGACAGCACGACGCGGCCGACCGGCAGCCGTGAATGCGGGGCCGTGTCCTCCATCATGTTAGGCAGGTTCGAGTGCGTACGCGCCACGTACTCCACCCACTGCAGCTCACTGATCGCCGACTTCACATCCTCCACCGTCACGGTGTGGCGGTCCTGCATGAAGGGCGACAGCAACGCGGTGTCGCACAGCGTGTTGATCAGGCGCGGGATCCCGCCCGTGTAGCGATAGAGCAGGGGGAAGGTCTCCGGTTCGAAGATCTCGCGTCCCCCGGCGCCGGCGACGTCGAGCCGATGCCGCACATAGCCCGCCGCGTCCTCTTCGCTCAGCGCGCTCAGATGAAAGCGCAGCCGCACGCGCTGCGTCAACTGCACGAGCTCGGGGGAGTCGAGCTTCTTGTTCAGCTCCGGCTGTCCCGCCAGGATGATGCGCAGGACCTTTTCCTTGGTCGTCTCCACGCCGGACAGCAGGCGTATTTCCTCCAGCACCTTGTTGCTGAGGTTCTGCGCCTCATCGACGATCAGCAGCACCTTGCGCTCCTGCGCGTACTGCTCGATCAGGAAGTTGTTGAGCGTCGCGAGCAGCTCGGCCTTGCGCATCCGGAACGGGCTGAAGCCGAACTGCACGAGCAGCGTCTGCAGGAATTCGGTCGGCGAGATCTGCGTCTGGTTGAGTTGGGCGACGACGACATCCTGGTCGATCTCCTGCAGGAAGGTCTCGATCAACGTGGTCTTGCCCGAGCCGATCTCGCCGGTGATGACGACGAAACCGTCCGTAAACCAGATTGTCGACTCCATGTACGCCTTGGCGCGGGAGTGGATCTGGCTGAGATAGATGAACGCCGGGTCCGGGCTCAGCCGGAAGGGCAGTTCCTTGAGGCCGAAGTGTTCCAGGTACATGCAGTGCTCCAGCCGATACTATACGGGACCCGGGGCGGTCACGGGCAAGGCGGTCCGTCACGGAAGCCTGGGGGTTGTTGAACAAACGCGATCCGGACGGGCGCCTCGTGTCAACGCGGCAACAGCCGCAGAACCCGGCGCAGCAGACGGTCGCGCTCGGTCGCGCTCGCCGCGACGATCGTGCAATGGCCGACCTTGCGACCGGGCCGCGGGGCCTTGCCGTAGTCGTGGAAATGCACGCCCGGCAGCGCCAGTACCTGGTTGCGGTCGGGCATCGCGCCGATGAAATTGACCATCGCGCAGCGGCCGACGGGGCGAGTGTCCCCGAGCGGCAGGCCGAGGATCGCCCGCAAGTGGTTTTCGAACTGCGAGGTCGCGGCGCCCTCGATCGTCCAGTGGCCGGAATTGTGCACACGCGGTGCCATCTCGTTGGCGACGAGGCGGCCGCGCTGCACGAAGAATTCGATCGTCAGGATCCCCGCGTAGTCGAAGTGGTCGAGCAGGCGCCGCAAGTGACGCTCCGCGGACTTCTGCAGCGCCGCGCCGCGGTGTGGCGCCCGCGTGACGCGCAGGATGCCGTCGCGATGCGTGTTCTCAACCACCGGGTAGGCGCGTGTCTCGCCGCGCGTGCTGCGAGCCCCGATGATCGAGACTTCGCGGTCGAACCGGACGAATCCCTCGAGGAGCAGCGGCACGCCGCCGAGCGCCCGCCAGGCGGACGACACGTCAGTGGGCTTGCGCAGGTAATGCTGGCCCTTGCCGTCGTAGCCCAGGCGGCGCGTCTTGAGCACGCAGGGCAGGCCGAGGGCGGCGACCGCGCCTCGCAGGCCGGCAAGCGAATCGACGGCACGGAACGGCGGCGTCGGGATGCCGAGTCGGGTGAACAATTGCTTTTCGAGCAAGCGATCCTGCGAGACGCGCAATGCTTCCACGGGCGGCAGGCAGGTGCGCGATTTCGCCACCGCGTGCAGGGCGCCAACCGGAACATTCTCGAATTCGTAGGTGACCAGATCCACATCGGCGGCGAGCTTCGAGAGGCTGGCCGGATCGTCAAAGGCGCCGGTGACGATCGGTCCGACCTGTCCACCCGGCGAGTCGGCGCTCGCGTCCAGGAACTGGAATCTGAGCGCAAGCGGATAGCCCGCCAGGGCCAGCATGCGCCCGAGCTGGCCGGCACCGATGATCCCGATCTTCATGTGCCGAGCGGCGGCGGGCGCGGGTCCGGCTGCGCCAGCACTTTCTCGGTCTGAGCTTTGCGGAAGGCCTCGAGAGCGGCGCGAATCGGCGGATGATTGTTGCTGAGGATCGACGCGGCGAGCAGCGCGGCGTTGGTGGCGCCGGCGACGCCGATGGCCAGCGTGCCGACCGGTATGCCGGCGGGCATCTGCACGATGGCAAGCAGCGAATCGAGCCCGTGCAGGGTTTTCGACTGCACCGGCACTCCGAGCACGGGCAGCGACGTCTTCGCGGCCGTCATGCCGGGCAGGTGTGCCGCGCCGCCGGCACCCGCAATGATCACCTGCAGCCCGCGGTCGCGCGCGGTGGCGGCGTACTCGAACAACAGGTCTGGTGTGCGATGCGCCGAGACCACGCGCACCTCGTGGGGAATCCCGAGGCGCTCGAGCGTCTCGGCTGCCGACTTGAGGGTCTCCCAATCGGAGGTCGACCCCATGATGATGCCAACGAGCGGTTTCACCGCGGCATTGTACACTTTCGGCGCAAAAACCTAGTTTTCCGGCGCTTCGAGCGCCATCCGGAGGCGCCGGAAGAGCTGGCGCGCCGCGGCGGGCGGCCGGGCTGCCGCCTGCTCGGCCCGCGCCTGCCGCACGAGCGAGCGCATCTGCTGCAGGTCCGCGGCCGATACGAGGCCCCCGAGTTCGGTCCACGCGTCCGGTTCGTCCGCCAGCAGACGCTCACGCCACTGCTCCAGCACGTGTTCGCTGCGCACCCGCTGCCGGTCCGTCTCGCTGCGCATGGCCAGCGCCTCGCGAATGGGCTCGGCGTCGATCTTGCGGAGGATCTTGCCGATGTACATCTGCTGGCGCAGGCGGGCGCCGTGGCTGGTGATGCGACGGCACGCTTCGACCGCGTCGCGCAACGATTCCGGCAGGTCGAGGGCGGCCAGTTCGACGGCGGGCAGTTCGACCAGGGCCATGCCGAGATCCCGCAAGTCGCGGTCGTGGCGCTTCAGTGCGCTCTTGCTCGGTGCTTCCGTCCTCGCGTCGATGTCCTGCGGATCGCTCATCGTGCCTCCGCGGGCATGCTAGCACGGGAGCGGTGACGGCCGCGGCCGCTGCTAGAATCACGCACCCCTCGCCACAGGCCTGCCAGATCATGACGACGACAGATCATTCGCCAGCACTCGCCGCCGACGGCGCCGACCTGCTCGCGCTCGTGGCAGTCGCGCTCGCCGAGGCGCGCGCGCTCGGCGCCAGCCAGGCGGAGGCCGCGGTCAGCATGGACGTGGGGCTCAGCGTATCGGCACGGCTTGGCGAGGTCGAAACCGTCGAGTACCAGCGCGATCGCGGCATGGGCGTCACGGTGTATTTCGGCACTCGCAAGGGCACGGCAAGCACGGCGGACCTGAGCGCCGGCGGATTGCGCGAGACCGTCGCGAAAGCCTGCAGCATCGCGCGCTTCACGGCCGAGGATCCCTGCGCCGGCCTGCCCGACCGGGACACGCTGGCCACCGACGTGCCCGACCTCGACCTGTCGCATCCTTGGGACATCACGCCCGAGCGCGCCTGCGAAATGGCGATCGCATGCGAGGCGGCGGCCATGGCCGTCGACCCGCGCATCACCAACTCGGAAGGGGCCGGCGTCAGCACCCATCGTGGCCTCCGCGCCTATGGCAACTCGCACGGATTCCTCGGCGCCTACCCTGGCACGGCGCACAGCATCAGCTGCTCCGTCCTCGGCGTGCAGGGCGAGCAGATGGAGCGCGACTACTGGTACAGCACGGCGCGCGACTGGCGCGAACTCGAGGCGGCTGAAAGCGTCGGCCGTCGCAGCGGCGAGCGCGCGGTGCGCCGGCTCGGCGCGCGCAAGCTCGCGACGATGAAGGTGCCGGTCCTCTACAGCCCCGAGGTCGCCCGCGGCCTCGTGAGTCATTTCCTGGGCGCGATTCGCGGCGGCAGCCAGTACCGGCGCTCTTCGTTCCTGCTCGATGCGGCAGGTACCCAGGTGTTCCCCGACTGGTTTGCGCTTTCGGAGCGGCCGCACCTGCCGAAGGCCCTCGCCAGCGCGCCATTCGACCACGAAGGCGTGGCAACTCAGGATCGGGAAATCGTCGCGGGCGGCGTCCTGCTCGGCTACGTGCTGAGCACGTACTCCGCGCGCAAGCTCGGGCTGCGCACCACGGGCAACGCGGGCGGTAACCACAACCTGATCGTGCACGGCCGCGGACGCGACTACGACGCGATGCTCGCGCAGCTGGATCGTGGTCTGTTCGTGACCGAGTTGATGGGGCAGGGCGTCAACGGCGTGACGGGCGACTACTCGCGCGGCGCGGCGGGGTTCTGGGTCGAAAACGGCAAGCTCGCCTATCCCGTGCACGAAGTGACGGTGGCCGGCAATCTCAAGGATATTTACCGCGCCATCGTCGACGTGGGTTCGGACATGGACGTGCGCGGCGGCATTCGCACCGGTTCGATCCTGCTCGAGGAGATGACCGTCGCCGGCGAGTGATGCCGCCCCGACGTTCGCTCAGCCCGGCGGCCGGATCAGGTCGCGAAGGGTCTTGCCGCTCGCAGCAGCCCGCAGGGCTTCGTCAGCGAGTTGCGACGCGGCGTCGGCCGCCGGCACCGCGCGTGGCTCCGGACGGCGCGGATTCGGCACGTCGTGCCGGATGGCGTCGAAGATCGCCGCGAGCGTCACCGTGCCGAGGTCCCGCGCCGGCGCGACGGTGTCGTCCTCCGCCGTCAGCACGAGGCCGTGCGCCTCCAGGGCCGAGATCACTTCGCCGAGCACCGTGGCGGGCACGTCCAGCCGGTCGGCCAGTTCACTCATGCCCCAGCGCGGGCCGCCGTCCAGGAACCGTTCGCCGACGAGGAACATCGCGGACATTGCGATGCGTTCGCGCAGCGCGCCCGTCATCGGTATTTCCCCGTGCCCGGTGCGCAGGTGCTCGGAGTGCTGCACGTAGAACGAGAGCTGCGCGCCGAGCAGGACGATGAGCCAGCTCAGGTACAGCCACACCAGGAACAGCAGGACCACGGCGAATCCTGCGTAGATCGCTGCGGTCTTGGCCGAATACACCACGATGCGCGCGAAGAGCGCGCCGACTGCGGCCCACAGCGCCCCGCCGAACAGGGCGCCGACAAACGCCGGGCCAAGCCGGACGCGGGTGTTCGGCATGTACGTGTAGAGGAACCAGAACAGCCCGATGATGAGCACGTACGGCGCGAAATGCGCCCGCGTACTGCTGCCGCCCGACGCGAGCCCCGAGAGCCCGGCGACGGCCTCGCTGGCCTCGATCTGGGCCAGCAGCACCATGGCGAACACGGCCACGACTGGACCCACGATCATCACGACGAGATATTCACTGATCCGGCGCGCGAGGCTGCGCGGGCGGTCCACGTGCCAGGTGAAGTTCAGCGCCTCCTCGATCTTCTGGATCAGCGAGACGACGGTGTAGAGCAGGAACACGAAGCCGATCGTGCCGAGCAGCGTGCCCTGCACGTTCTCGACGAACTCCATGATCTTCGTGGTGAGTTCGCTGCCCTGCGCGCCGAGCGGGCGCAGGAACTCGAACAGGACGGGCTCGAGCTCGCGGTGATAGCCGAAGGCTTTCAGCACGGAGAAAGCCACGGCCACGATCGGCACGATGGCGAACAACGAGGAGTACACGAGGCTCATCGCGCGCAGGCCCAGGTCGCCGCGGACGAAATCGCGCAGCAGGGCGTAGACGTAGCGCAGCGGGGCCGCGACCCAGCGCAGGGCCCGGCTGCCGAGGACCTCGGGCAGGTCGAAGATCAGGTGCTCGACCTTGAGATGCAGGGCGGGGAACACAGGGGGTACGCATCCTCGAATGACGGCGGCAGCGTTGCACGGCAAGCGCAGCCAGGCAAGTGGCGGTAGATTACCAGTAGATTGCTAGTAGATTACTGGCGCCCGCATCACGGCGCCGCGACGTGCACAGCAACGATGAGCCTCCAACGCCCCCGCAGTGACTTTCCGGACCGCATCGTGTGCCTCACGGAGGAGACGACGGAGGCGCTGTACCTGCTCGGCGAGGATTGGCGCATCGTCGGCATCTCGGGATTCACGGTCCGCCCGCCGCGGGCGCGTCGCGAGAAGCCGCGGGTTTGCGCATTTACCAGCGCGAAGATCGACCGCATCGTGGCACTGGAGCCGGACCTGGTACTCGGTTTCTCGGACCTGCAGGCCGACATCGCCGCCGCGCTCGTTCGTCACGGCATCGAGGTGCACGTGTTCAACCAGCGCAGCGTCGCCGAGATCCTGCGGGTTATCCGCACGCTCGCAGGCATGATCGGCTGCGAGGCGAAGGGTGCGGCGCTGGTCGCGAGCCTCGAGGAAGGACTGCATGACATCCGTTCGGCCGCAGCGTCCTGCGAGCTCCGGCCGCGCGTTTATTTCGAGGAATGGGACGACCCGCAGATCTCCGCCATTCGCTGGGTCTCGGAGTTGATCGGGATCGCGGGCGGGGACGACATCTTCCCTGAACTCGCGGTGTGCCCGCTCGGCAAGGACCGCATCGTTGCGGATCCGCTCGAGGCGGTGCGCCGTGCGCCGGACATCATCTTCGGATCCTGGTGCGGCAAGAAGTTCAACCCGCGCTCGGTTGCGGCGCGGCCGGGCTGGCAGGACGTGCCGGCAGTCCGCACCGGCCAGCTGCACGAAGTGAAGTCGTCGATCATTCTGCAGCCGGGCCCCGCCGCGCTCACCGACGGCGTCCGCGAACTGCATCGCGTGATTGCTCGGTGGGCACAGTCGCGCTAACGCGATTCGCTCGATCCCGCGAACGTGTCAGGAAGGGAAGAGTCGGCGCGCGCCGTCGTGTTGCCACCTCTGGAGTGAGCGACCGAGCGCAGCGCCAACGCGCGACGCGCGAAGCGAACTACGCAGTCAACCGCCGCAGTGCCTCTTCGTACTTCTCGGTGGTCTTGCGAATGACGTCCGCGGGCAGATGCGGCGCCGGCGGCGTCTTGTCCCAGACCAGTGTCTCCAGGTAATCCCGCACGAACTGCTTGTCGAAGGACGGCGGACTCGAGCCCGGCGCATAGGTGTCCATCGGCCAGAACCGCGATGAATCCGGCGTCAGCGCCTCGTCGATCAGCGTGAGCGTGCCCTGCTCGTCCACCCCGAACTCGAACTTCGTGTCCGCAATGATGATGCCGCGCGCGAGCGCGTGTGCCGCGGCGTACCGGTACAGCGCAATGGCCGTATCGCGCACCCGGTGGGCGAGGTCCGCGCCGATCACCTTGGCGATTTCATCGATCCCCACGTTCTCGTCGTGGTGGCCACGCTCCGCCTTGGTGGCCGGCGTGAAGATCGGTTCCGGCAGCTTGTCGGCCATGCGCAGGCCTTGCGGCAGAGAGATGCCGCAGAGAGCGCCCGTCGCCTGGTAGTCCTTCCAACCCGAACCGATCAGGTAGCCGCGCACCACGGCTTCGACCGGCAGCGCCTGCAGGCGCCTCACCACCATGCTGCGGTCGGCGATCAGCGCGCGCTCCGTGGCATCAGGCACGGCCTTCTCGAGCGGGTAGCTGCTGCCTGGCAGGTGGTTCGGGATGATATGGGCCGTGCGCGCGAACCAGTAGTTCGAGATGGTCGTCAGCACCCGGCCCTTGCCCGGGATCGGGTCCGGCAGCACCACATCGAACGCGCTCAGGCGGTCGGTCGTGACGATCAGCATGTGCCGGCCGTCCAGCGCATAGATGTCGCGCACCTTGCCCTGGTGAAGGCGCTGCAGGCTCCGCAGGTCCGACTCGTGCATGGGCGGGGAGACTGTGGTGCTGGACATGGTGCGCCTGCTGCTAAAATGCCGCGCCGCCGCGAGCGGCCTCAGGCGCAAGAGTGTTGCAGGCGCGTTCCCCGGCGGTCAATAAGGAAGTCATGAGCTGGTACGGCAAGATCATCGGCGCGGTGCTTGGTGCCATCATCGGCAGGGGCATGCTGGGCGCCATCGTCGGCATGCTGATCGGGCACCAGTTCGATCGCCGGTCCGCGTCCGGGCAAAGCACGCGGTCCACGGCAGGCACCGCCGCGCGCGCGGCCGAGTTACGGCTGGTGTTCTTCCAGGCGACGTTCCAGGTCATGGGGCACGTCGCCAAGGCCGATGGCCGCGTGACCGAGCAGGAGATTGACGCGGCTCGCGAAGCGATGCGGCGTTTCTCGCTGACCGACGCCGACCGCAGCCGCGCGGCCGATCTGTTCACCGCCGGCAAGCGCCCGGATTTTGCGCTCGAAGGGGCGCTCAGTCGCTTGCGCGTGCTCGCCGGGGGCCAGCCGGACCTGTGCCGGATGTTCGTGCAGATCCAGCTCGAAGCCGCCCTGCAGGGCAACGGCTTGAATCCGGCGTCGCGCGCTGCGCTGGCGCGCATCTGCTCCGTGCTCGGCGTGTCCGCGCTCGAGTTCGCATCGCTGGAAGCCATGCTGCGCATGCATGGCGGCGCGCAGCGGCCCGCGGCAGGGGGGGCGGCCCGCAGCGCCTCTGCGCGTCTGACGGACGCCTACGAGGCGCTTGGAGTGTCTGCGCAGGCGAGTGACGCGGATGTGACGCTCGCCTACCGCCGCCTGATGAGTCAGAACCATCCGGACAAGCTCGTCGCGCAGGGCCTGCCCGAGTCGATGGTCACCGCGGCGCACGAGCGTACGCAGCGTATCCTTGAAGCGTATGAGACCGTCAAGAATCACCGTGGCCTGAAGTAGCCCTGAAGCAGTTAGGAGCCGCCCGATGCAACTGCCCCCCTGGATCGCACCGTCCATCCTCTCGGCTGATTTCGCTCGACTCGGGGATGAAGTGCGCGCGGTTCTCGCCGCCGGCGCGGACATCGTTCATTTCGACGTGATGGACAATCACTACGTGCCGAACCTGACCATCGGCCCCCTCGTCTGCGAGGCGCTGCGCAAGCACGGGATCACCGCGCCCATCGACGTGCACCTGATGGTGAGGCCCGTCGACCGCATCATCCCGGATTTCGCCAGGGCCGGCGCAACGTGGATCACCTTCCACCCCGAGGCGAGCGAACACGTCGATCGCACGATCGGGTTGATCCGCGAAGTGGGCTGCAGACCCGGGCTGGTGTTCAACCCGGCCACGCCGCTCAACTGGCTCGATCACGTGCTCGACAAGATCGACATGGTGCTGCTGATGTCGGTGAACCCGGGGTTCGGCGGGCAATCATTCATTGCATCGGCACTGCCCAAGATCGAGCGCGTGCGCGCACTGATCGATCGCAGCGGAAGGGAGATCCGACTGGAAGTGGACGGCGGCGTGAAGGTGGACAACATCGCGGCGGCCGCCGCGGCCGGCGCCGATACGTTCGTGGCCGGCTCCGCCATTTTCGGCGCCAGCGACTACCGCGCCACGATCGACGCGATGCGTTCGAGGATCGCGAAGGCCAGGAAAGAGTAGGCGTTCTTATGCCCTCTCCCGCCTGGGCGGGAGAGGTGAAGAACGGCGACTACTCCTCGTCCTCATCATCGTCGTCTGCCGCGGTCGTGGCTTTCGACGCGCGCATCGCGAGCGGTGAAGGTGCGCTGGACTGGGGCGACATGGCGGCCGCCTTGCCCTTGAGTTTCGGCCGTACGCCGAAGACGACCATCGTCTTGCCGCGCGCCGTGAGCAGGCCCTGCTCCTCGAGTACCTTCAGCACGCGGCCGGCCATTTCGCGGGAGCAGCCGACGAGGCGCGAGAGCTCCTGGCGGCTGACCTTGATCTGCGTCCCTTCCGGGTGCGTCATCGCGTCCGGCTCGTTGCACAGATCCATGATCGCGTGCGCGACACGCCCGGTGACGTCCACGAACGCGAGGTCGCCGAGCTTCTTGTTGGTGCGGTCGAGGCGGCTTGCAAGCTGCGTGGCAAGCTCGAACAGCAGCGTCGGGCTTTCCGCGGCGATCTGCCGGAAGCGCGGGTAGGTCATTTCCGCGAGCTCGCACTGCGTGCGCGTGCGCACCCAGGCGCTGCGCTGCGGCTGTTCGTTGAAGAGGCCCATCTCGCCGAAGAACTGGCCCTTGTTGAGGTAGGCGAGGACCATCTCGTTGCCTTCCTCGTCCTCGATCAGCACCTCGACCGAGCCCTTGATCACGTAGTACAGGACGTCGGGAACGTCGCCAGCGTGGATCAGCACGGTCTTCGATGGCACGGCGCGGATCCGGCAATAGCTCAGGAACCGGTTGATTGCGGGTATGTCGCTCAGTGGTCTGCCGCCGGTTTCCATGCTCCCTTCCTGTGGTTTATGTAAAAGGCACGACGCTTTTAACTTAAACGGCAAGGGCGCCGCAAGCGTTCAGATCCGGTAGGCGGTGCGCGTCATCACGCGGCCGGTGCGCCGCATGAGGTTGCGGACCGGTCGCGGAAGATCCCAGCCGCCCGCAGTGCGAGCCGCGGAACCATGCCGGTCTTCGTCGGCTTTCATCTGCGCGACGATGCGGCGCGAGCGCTGGTCACCCTCCGGCAACTCACGGAGGTGCGAGTCGAGATGCTCGATGACCTGCTTTTCCGTCTCGGCCACGAAACCGAGGCTGTTGCGGTCCCCGGCGAGCCCGGCGAGCGCCCCGATGGCGAACGACCCGGCATACCAGAGCGGCGCGAGGAGGCTGGTCCGGTCGTCCAGCTCGCGGACCCGCTGCTCGCACCACGCCAGGTGATCCGTCTCGTCGCGGGCCGCTTCCAGCAGCGCCTGCCGAACGGCCGGGTTGCGCGCCGTCAGGGCCTGCCCGTGGTACAGGGCCTGGGCCGCGATCTCCCCGGCGTGATTGACCCGCATCAGGGCCGCGGCCCTGCGGCGGGCAACCGGGTCTGCGACGGATTCCCGGACCCCGTCAGCCGGATTGGGCCGCGCCGGGACGTTGGCGGCGGAAACGGTGCGCAGCGCCCGGTCAAATTCCCGGATCAGGCGGTCGGCGAGGCTGAGACGGCGGTTTTTCGGGCCCATCCACACATTATATTAGGTGGCGGCCACGGGCTGCTCGATCCCTCTCCCACCGCCGCGCGAGAGCCGGCAAAGCCGGGGTGAGGGGGGCGGTCACGGGCCCGGTGAGGGCGCGTTTAACTCTTTGCATTACCCGGCATGCTGCAGTAAGATTCGCGGCTCTCTGCTTTACGCACAGGTTCCCTGGAGCCTCTGATGACGACTGTTTTCGCACACCCCGAGACGGTGCGGCGCGACTGGTTTGTGGTGGATGCGAGCGGCAAGACGCTCGGCCGCCTCGCCACGCAGCTGGCCATGCACCTTCGCGGCAAGCACAAGCCCGAGTACACCCCCCACGTCGACACCGGTGACAACATCATCGTGTTGAACGCCGAGAAGATTCGCGTCACGGGCGACAAGCTCATGAACAAGATCTACTACTGGCACACAGGCGCCATCGGCGGCATCAAGAGCCGCTCGCTCGAGAAGATGCTGGAGCAGCACCCTGAGCGCGTGATCGAGTTGGCGGTCAAGGGCATGCTGCCCAAGAATCCGCTCGGCCGCCGCATGTTCAAGAAGCTGCACGTGTTCGCGGGCGAGAAGCACCCGCACACGGCCCAGCAGCCGAAGCCGCTCGAAGTCTGAAGCACACGGAACGAGACTGACTCATGCCCGTCAATACGAATTACGGCACCGGCCGCCGCAAGTCCTCCACGGCGCGAGTTCACCTGCGCCCCGGCACCGGCAAGATCAACATCAACGGCCGGACGATCGAAGAATTCTTCGGTCGTGAAACCTCGCGCATGATCGTGCGCCAGCCGCTCGAGACCGTGCAGGTGGCCGACAGGTTCGATGTCGAAGCGAATGTCTCCGGCGGCGGGATGACCGGCCAGGCCGGCGCCATCCGTCACGGCATCACTCGCGCGTTGATGGAGTACGACGAAGCGCTGCGCAAGCCGCTCAGGACCGCCGGGTTCGTGACGCGTGACGCGCGCGAGGTCGAGCGCAAGAAGGTCGGCTTCCGCAAGGCGCGCCGCGGCACGCAGTTCTCGAAGCGCTAACCCGCTTTGGGGGATCGTCTAGCGGTAGGACTACGGACTCTGACTCCGTCAACCTAGGTTCGAATCCTAGTCCCCCAGCCAAATACAAAGGGGCCTGTCGAAAGACGGGCCCATTGTTTTTGCGAGGGGACCAGGACCACGAACCTAGGGCACTAAGGTTCGAACACCTCGCAGTGCGAGGTGTGACGTTGCGGCAGTGCGGGCAACGCAACGAAGTTGCGAGAGGCGAGCGCTTGCGCAACGGCCCCAAACGGGGCGCGCAGTGCGAAGCGCGCGCAGTCCTAGTCCCCCAGACAAAATGCCTCGTGGATCGTCGCCCAGGCCGGCGCCCAGCGCAGCGCGTCGAGCGGCAGGCGCAGTCACTGCAGAACTGTCAGCTTGCCCGGGGTGGCAATCGCGTCGTAGTCGATCGTCACTGCGTCCTCACTGACTGGGGATCGGCAGCACCGCCATCACCTCGACCCCGTCGCCGGGGAAGATCGTGAAGTGCGGATGCCCTTCGAACAATTTCGCCGCGGCCTCGTGCGACTCCGCCTGCACCAGGGAATAGGCAGTCATGTGGTTGCGGATGTCGGCAATGCCGGACGCACTGATGCGCTTGGTCTTGCCGAGCGGCCCACCCATCATGACGATCGCCGCGCGGTTTTTCTGCACCCAGTTTTGCCAGGCCTTGGCGCCTTCCGCCTGGCGCCGCGCGAGTTCCTCCGCGGACAAGGCCTTCCAGCTCCCGAGAGCCTCGGGCGAGCCGGTGAAGATGGCGAGGTAGTGGGTCATGGGTGTTCCTTCAGTTCAACGATGATGAGCCGGATCGTCGTCGTCCCGACGTTCTCGGCCCAGTGTGTCGTGGCGTCGCGGTACGTCGTCTGGCCCGCGACCAGTTCGGCCTCGTCGGTCTTGCCGTCAGGCAGGTGATTGCGCACCCGGCCACCCTCGATCACGTAGAACACGCTGGCCGGGTGCGAGTGCGGCTTCTCCTGCGCGCCGGGCGGCAGCACCGCCTCGAGCACCCGCACCTGCGCGTTATCTACTTTGACGGTCACAGTGTTCGCATTGACCACGGCGGCGTCCTGCGCGTGCAAGCCAGACGATCCCAGCAGCAGGGCCGTCGCGAAAAGCGGCGCAAACCGTCGAACAAGGAAACGCGATTGAGTCATCGATGTTCTCCGTCAGGCTGTTGTGGGCGATCCTAGCTCACTTCGCCGCCCCCCCCGCGTGGATCTGGATCGCCCGCGGCCCACCACGTTTCTGCGGAAGCGTCCGCTAGACTCTTCACCCACATCCCGACGCAGCCCGGCCGGGAATCGGAGGACCGATGCTGTTGATAGGCATGTTCGACTCGCCGTACGTCCGCCGCGTGGCCATCTCGATGAAGCGCCTCGGCTTCCCGTTCGAACACGGCAACTGGTCCGTCGGCGCCGACTTCGAGCGCATCCGCCGGTACAGCCCGCTCGGCCGGGTGCCGGTGCTGGTGATGGACGACGGGGTGTCGCTCTCCGATTCCTCCGCAATCCTGGATGCGCTCGATGACACGGTCGGCCCGACGCGCGCCCTGTTGCCGCCGACAGGACCCTCGCGCCGCGAGGCCCTGCGGCTGATCCATCTTGCGACCGGCGCCCAGGAAAAGGCGCGGGATCAACTCTACGAGCGCATGGTCCGGCCGCCCGAGAAATACCACGGGCCCTGGGTGGCGCGCTGCCGCGAGCAGATGCATGGGGCGCTCGGTCAGATCGAGATGACCTGCCGGCAGCGAGGCGCGGGCGCCTGGCTGGTCGACGACCGGCTCACGCAGGCCGACATCTCCGTCGCCTGCCTGTGCACTTTGATGATTGACGCGCTCGGCGTGATGACCGGCCAGCATCCGTACCCGGCACTCAAGGCACTCGTCGATCGGTGCGAGGCCCTGCCCGAGTTCAAGGCGACATACTCGAAATGGTTCGCGGCGGAGATGCGCAAGCCTGAGTGAAGGTCCGCCATCGCCAGCCCCGGTTGCCCAGACGAATCCTGCCCGGTACAAGACAGGCATGGTGCCGGAGTCGACGAACACCCCGCCGGTCGCAAGCGATGCGTTGCCCGAGGAAGCTGCCGATCTCGGCCACCGCTTCCGTTGGCTGCACACCGGCACGGCGGCGTACGAGACGATGGTGGCGATGGTCGACGGCGCAAACGGCGCGGTCGATGTCGAGTTCTACACGGTCGCCCCGAGCGGTCCGGCCGGACGCCTGCAGGCTGCGCTGCTGCGGGCGTTGGCCCGAGGTGTGCGGGTGCGGGTCCTGCTCGACGCCTTTGGGTCGTCTGCGCTGCCGGCCGCGTGGGACGAACGACTGCGTGTCGCGGGAGCGGACGTGCGGCGCTTCAATCCCCGTCCGCTGCTGCGCTGGTCGTTCCGCGACCATCGCAAGCTGATCGTCTGCGACGAGCGTGTGGCCCTCATCGGTGGCTTCAACGTGACCGCCGAGTTCGAGGGCGACGGCATCCAACAGGGCTGGCGCGACCTCGGAGTCCTGATCGAGGGCCCCGTGGCGAAGGACCTCGCCGCCGGCTTCGCGTCGGTATTCGCCGCGGCCAGCCTCGGACGGAAGACCGTGCGGCTCCTCGCGCGCTTCCTGGGCAACCAGTCGGTCGGTCTGGAAGGGGCCGCGGCCATCGTCGGCGGACCCGGTGGCCCGCGAGCACTGCTGAATCGAATCTTGCGCGCGGACCTGAAGGCCGCCTCGCGGGTGGACATCGCGGCCGCGTATTTCCTGCCGACGCGTCGCATGCGGCGCCTGCTACGGCAGTCGGCAAGGCGCGGCTACGTACGCCTGCTGCTCTCGGTGAACAGCGACGTCCCGGTCGCGCGCCTGGCGAGCCAGCACATCTATCGGACCATGCTCCGCAATGGCGTCGAACTCCGGGAGTACGAGCCGCAGGTGATGCACACCAAGGCGCTCGTCGTGGACGACGTGGTCTATGTGGGTTCGGCGAACCTCGACACGCGCAGCCTGCAGCTCAACTTCGAACTGTTGGTGCGCCTGCCAAGCCCGTTGCTTGCGGCCCAGCTCCGGGCGCGCATCGACCACGATTGCGCCATGGCACGAAGAGTCCCGCCGGATTGGCCCGAGCACCGCACGTTCTTGCAGCGACTGCTGCAGCGCTGGTCGTATTTTCTGGTCGCCCGTGTCGATCCGTTCCTGGCCCGCAGCCAGTTCCGGCACCTGCGCTGAGGGGGCAACCGGAGGTCGATTTCGCTTCGCCTGCGGACCGGCAGGCACCTCCGTGTCAGCGGCGGCTCATCGCCTCGTCAATCAACGCCACCCAATGCTTCACCGGTACCGGACTCGCGGCCCTAAGGTGCTCCAGGCACCCGATGTTCGCGGTTGCGATCGCCGCCGGCTGCCCGCCCATCAGCGTCTCGAGCTTCCGTTCCCGTAACTGCCCCGACAGCTTCGCCTGCAGGATCGAATACGTCCCCGCCGACCCGCAGCACAGGTGCGGGCTCGTCACCGGGGTCAGCGAATACCCCGCCGCCTCGAGCAACGCCTCGACTCTGCCCGCCGTCGACGACCGCTGCCCATGCTGAAGTGTGCAGGGCGCCTGCCAGGCCACCCGCCCGCGCATCACGGATGCGTTCACCCCCGCCTTGTGCAGGTCCGCGACGGAGATCACCTCGCATAGATCCCGCGTTGCCGCGGAAACGCGCGCCGCCTTCGTCGCATATGCCGGGTCTTCCTTCAGCAGGTGCCCGTAGTCCTTCACGAACACCCCGCAGCCGCTCGCGGTGCTGACGATCGCCTCCGCGCCTTCATCGAGCAGCCGGATGCCCAGGTCGACGTTGATC